>Ga0302311_10001865_pt1 | contig 24377 bp, 21 predicted proteins | sample III_Palsa_N1_3_FD_200449 | JGI IMG/M metagenome (GOLD analysis project Ga0302311, IMG submission 200449) | Peat permafrost microbial communities from Stordalen Mire near Abisko, Sweden - III_Palsa_N1_3 | ecosystem: Environmental > Terrestrial > Soil > Palsa > Peat permafrost | place: Sweden... | reverse complement strand
GGCCAGATCGACCTCGGCGCGGTCCATCGACGCACCCGCCGCGATGCGCGAGCCCAGCCGCTCCTGTTCGGCGGCGATGTCGGCGGACGAGCGTGTCGTCGTGCCTTCGTCGAGCAGGCTGAGCATCAGCGACTCGGTACCGAGCGCGCTCTTGGGATCGGCGGCGAAACCGGCATCGAAGGTCAGCGCGAAGCGACTGATCGGGAGGCCGGCGCGCTGCGCATAAGCGAGCTTGATGCCGTTCGACAGCGAGTCGCGCGTCACGACGGGATAGGTGAGATCGACGATGTCGCCGACCGGCGGCGGCACGCGCTTCGGCCCGGTGACGGGTGCGGCACCGCTGGCGGCGACCTCCTGCGCGGCGGCTACCGGCCTGGCGTCCGCCTGCCCCGCCTTGGCCTCCTCATAGGGCGCGCGCTTGCCGGGCGCGACGGTGAGCGCATAGACCGGGCGGGTCAGCCAGGTCTGCAGCGCGGCCTTGATCGAGGCCGGCGTCGCGGCGGCATATTGGGCGAGCTGCTTGCCGTAGAAGCCCGGATCGTCGGCATAGACCGCGCCCTGCGCGAGCAGCGCGGCGCGGCCGCCCAGGCCGCCGACCTTCTCGAGTCCGAACATGCGGCCTGCGATCTCCTGCGTCACCGCGCGCTGGATCTCGTCTTCCGTCGGGCCATGCGCGACGAAGTCGGCGATGATCGCGTCGAGCTGCCGGCCGACCACCGCCGGATCGACACCCGGCTTGACGTCCACCGCCACCTCGAACTCGCCGACGCGCTCGAGCGGTTCGACATCCGCGCTGGCCGCGACCGCGACGCCTTCCTTGCGGACCAGCACATTGTCGAGCCGCGAGCTGGCGAGGCCGCCGAGGATGCTGGAGGCGATATCCAGCGGCACGCTGGCAGGATCGGTCCAGCCGGGGATCGTCCACTCGCGATAGAGCCGCGTCGTCGCAACCTGGTCGTGCAGCAGCTCATCCTTGCGCGCGGGCAGCGTCGGCACCGGCGCGAGCGTCGGCGCGGGCTGCGGACCGCGCGGAATGTCGCCGAAATATCGCTCGACGAGCGGCTTGGCGGTCGCCGCGTCGATGTCGCCGGCGAGCACCAGCACGGCGTTGTTGGGGCCGTAATGCCCGCGGAACCAGGCGCGCACGTCGGCGAGGCTCGCCTGGTCGAGATCGGCCATCGAGCCGATCGTGGTGTGATGATAGGGATTGCTCTCGGGGAACAGCGCCTGCTGCTCGGCATATTGGACGAGGCCGTAGGGCTGGTTGTCGTCCTGACGCTTCTCGTTCTGGACGACGCCGCGCTGCCGGTCGAGCGTCGGCTGGCCGACCGCGCCGAGCAGATGCCCCATCCGGTCGCTTTCCATGAACAGCGCGAGCGGCAGCGCGGGGGTCGGCACGGTCTCGAAGAAATTGGTGCGATCGAAGCTGGTCGTGCCGTTATAGTCGGTCGCACCCACCTTCTCGAGCGGGCCGAAATAGTCGCCCGGCGCATTCTCCGATCCGTTGAACATCAGATGCTCGAACAGGTGCGCGAAGCCCGTCTTGCCCGCGGGCTCGTCCTTCGATCCGGCATGATACCAGATCGACACCGCGACGACGGGCGCCTTGCGATCGGTCGAGACGACGACGCGCAGCCCGTTGGCCAAGGTGAATTGTTCGTAAGGCAGCTTCACCTGTGCGGCGATCGCGGCGAGCGGCGCGGGCTTCGCCATCGGGGCGACGCGCGGCGCCGCGGCCAGAGGCGCCAGCGCGACGGAAGCGAGCAGCAGAGCAGGCAGGGGTAAACGCATCGAGATCGTACCTTGTGGATGTCGGCAGGCGGTCACCATAGGGCCCCGCCACGGCATCGCAACGCTTGGCAAAACGGCATGGGCACAACCGCTTGGCGGCGGCGCCGCTTTGCGCCACTCCTGCGCGCGAGCCCTTCACGGAGACCCCCGATGGCCAAGCATCCCGCATTGCCCGATCTCGCCCGCCGCTATCTTGCCAAGGAGCCGCACACGCTCGACGAGGAAGAGCGCAACGTGCTCGCCAGTTTCGAGGCCCGCCGCACGATCAGCCGCGACGCCGTCGAGATCGAGGAGGCGACGTCGACCTTCTGGGATCGGCTTGCCGACCGGGTCGCGGCGGTCGGCGGCTCGTGGGGGTTTATCTTCACCTCGCTGACGATCCTGGTCGCGTGGATGCTGATCAACACCGACGTGCTGGCGCATTGGAACAAGGCGTTCGATCCATACCCCTACATCTTCCTCAACCTGATGCTGTCGATGATCGCGGCACTGCAGGCGCCGATCATCATGATGAGCCAGAACCGTGCGGGCGACCGCGATCGGGTCGCCGCCAGCCACGACTATGAGGTCAATCTGCGCGCCGAGCTGGAGATCATGCGGTTGCACGAGAAGATCGACCTTCTCGTCGAGCGGCTGGCGCGCGAGGAGGCGGCAGGCATCGCGATCCGCGAGTGAGCGCGCAACTTTTCGCCCGGATCAGGCAGGAATCAGGCGGGCAGCGGTGCGCGCCGCTGCGGCGGCCGGAACGCCGCCTTGCGCCAGGGCGCGCCGGGCGGCTCCTCCGCATCGGGGATCGCGAAGTTGAGATAGCCGAAGAAGGAGGCGATCTGCCGCTCGTCGGGATCGAGGATCGCGGTGCGGCCGTGCATGAAACGGCTGTTGTCGAGCATCAGCAGATCGCCCGCCTGCCAGGCGACGGGCGCGCTCAGCCGGTCGCCGACATCCTTGATCGCCCATAGCCAGGGCTCGGGCACGGGCTGACCATCGTCGAGCAGCGGGAAGGTCGGATTGCCGTTGAAGAAGGTCGAGAACAGCAGGAAATTGCCAAACGCCGGCGCATCGCTGAACATCGGCTTGTGGAGCGCGGGGCGCGAGAAGGCGCGGACGATGCCGTCGGGCGTCCGCCGGAAGACATAGGGGCAGGGCGGCGGCGGCGCGGCGAGCAGCGCATCGTCCGGCGTGGCGCTGCCCAGCCAATAGTCGAGCAGTTCGGGTGCCGCGCGCTGGACGTAGAGAAGCCGGCGTCGCTCGAGCCCGCGCCGCACCGCCTCGGGCAAATGGCGGACCAGCTCGATCCCGTCGCAGATCGTGGTGGCACCCTTCGCGCGAGGCGGGCGGAAGCAGGCGAAGAAGCAGACGTCGGGCTTCCACGGCTCGCGCGAGAGTTCGGGATGGAGCGGGAAGGCCGCGACCCCGCCGTTGACCGACTGGATGTTGGCTTCCGCATCGAGCAGGCGCCGGTCGGGGCTCTCGTTGAACACCGAGCTAGAGCAGAATTGACCCGCGAAAGCCCGAAACGCGCCGAGATCGAGCGCGAAGCCGCGTAGCAGCAGCGCCCCATGCCGCTGATAGAGCGCCACGATCGCGGCGGGATCGAGAGCGAGCGGACCGGCCTCGCCCGCGGGCGTTACGATCGCATAGGGGCGGCCCGGTCCGGGGGGTGAGATGTCGGCCATCAGGCTGCTCGTATCGCGTCGCTCGGCATCGCCCATGCTCATAGCCGAAGCCGCCATGCGCGCCTATACCGGGACGATGCCGCAGCCCGATCCGTCCGATCCGCGACCGTGACGACGAGAGTCGACGCGCTGTTCGCGACCCCCGATCACTATCTCTACGCGTTCGAGGCGGGAGAGGCGCTGTTCCTGCCGGTCGATCGCGATGTCTATCGCCGCTCGCTGTTCCTCGACGATCGCATCGCGCTGGAGTCGGGCGAGATCCTGCCGTTTTCCGCGGAGGCGCTCGCCGCCCGTCGCGATGCCGAAGATCGCCCGATCCCGCGGATCGGCTGGATCTTCCATATCGCGCATTGCGGCTCGACGCTGCTCGCGCGCGCGCTCGATCGCGGCGACGAGACGCTGGTGCTGCGTGAGCCGCTGCCGCTACGCCAGCTCGGCGTCGAGGGTGCCGGGCTTGTGCGCGAGCCCCGACCCGCCGCGTGGGCCGCGCGGCTGCGGCTGGCGGTCGCGCTCGCGGGGCGGCGCTATCGGCCGGATGCACCCGTGATCGTCAAGGCCAACGTGCCGGTCAACATGATCCTCCCCGATCTGATGGCGCTCGATCCGACCGCGCCGGGGATATTGCTCCATCATCCGCTCGACGCCTATCTGCTGGCGATCCTGCGTAGCGACACGCACCGCGAGTGGGTCATGCGCGTCACCGGCGAGATCGCGCCCGGGATCGAAGCCTGGGCCGGTCCGATCGCCGGGCTGGACGTGGTCGAGCGGGCCGCGGCGCTGTGGCTGGCGCAGATGCGCATCTACGACGCGGCGCTCGGCCGCCACCCCGATCTCCATTCGCTGGCGGCGGCAGCCCTGTTCGACCAGCCACGCGCGGTGTTGACCGCGGCCTTCGCGCTGTTCGGCGTCGCGGTGGCGCCCGCCGCGATCGACGACATCGTCACTGGCCCGCTGTTCGCCACCCATGCCAAGAACCCCGACCGGCCGTTTGACAATGCCGCGCGGCGGGAGCGCGAGGCGCGGCTCGGCGATCTGCTGCGAACCGATCTCGATCGGGCGCGGCGGTGGATCACGGCGCGGTGCGGCGCCTACCCGATCCCCGACAGGCTGGCGAGACCGCTTGTCGGCGAAGGTGTCGCGCTGCTCGACGAAAACCGGATGCCATGACCGCCGATCCCTTGTGTTGTATTTAGGCAACACCATATCGCGACGGACCAATTTCCCAGGGGAGCAGCATGGACCTCGAAAAATTCACCGACCGCGCCAAGGGTTTCCTGCAATCCGCGCAGACCGTCGCGATCCGCATGAACCACCAGCGCATAGCGCCTGAGCATCTGTTGAAAGCGCTGCTCGAGGATAGCGAAGGCATGGCCTCGGGCTTGATCGCCAAGGCCGGCGGCGATGCCAAGATCGCGCTGCGCGACACCGATGCCGCGCTCGCGAAGATTCCGCAGGTCTCGGGCGGTGGCGCCCAGCAGACGCCGCAGCTCGACAATGATCTCGTGCGGCTGCTCGATACCGCCGAGCAGGTCGCGAAAAAGGCGGGCGACAGCTACGTCACCGTCGAGCGGCTGCTGCTCGCCTGTGCGCTGAGCCCGGCGACCACCGCGGGCAAGGCGCTCGCCGCCGCGGGGGTGACCGCAGAAGGCATCAACGCCGCGATCGTCGAACTGCGTGGCGGCCGCTCCGCCGACACCGCGTCCGCCGAGGATCGCTATGATGCGCTGAAGAAATTCGCGCGCGACCTGACCGAGGCGGCGCGCGCGGGAAAACTCGATCCGGTGATCGGCCGCGACGAGGAGATCCGCCGCACCATTCAGATTCTTGCAAGGCGCACCAAGAACAACCCGGTGCTGATCGGCGACCCCGGCGTCGGCAAGACCGCGATTGCGGAGGGCTTGGCACTCCGCATCGCCAATGGCGACGTGCCTGACACGCTCAAGGACCGTAAGCTGATGGCGCTCGACATGGGCTCGCTCATCGCAGGCGCCAAATATCGCGGCGAGTTCGAGGAGCGGCTGAAAGGCGTGCTCGACGAGGTCAAGGGTGCCGAGGGCCAGATCGTGCTGTTCATCGACGAGATGCACACGCTGATCGGCGCGGGCAAATCCGAGGGCGCGATGGACGCGGGCAATCTGCTCAAGCCCGCGCTGGCACGCGGCGAGCTGCATTGCATCGGCGCGACGACGCTCGACGAATATCGCAAATATGTCGAGAAGGATCCGGCGCTACAGCGGCGCTTCCAGCCCGTCTTCGTCGGCGAGCCGACGGTCGAGGACACGATCTCGATCCTGCGCGGCCTCAAGGAAAAGTATGAACTGCATCACGGCGTGCGGATCACCGACGGCGCGATCGTGGCGGCCGCCACGCTGAGCAACCGCTACATCACCGACCGCTTCCTCCCCGACAAGGCGATCGACCTGATGGACGAGGCCGCCTCGCGACTGCGCATGGAGGTCGAATCCAAGCCCGAGGAGATCGAGAATCTCGATCGCCGCATCATCCAGCTCAAGATCGAACGCGAGGCGCTGAAGCGCGAGAGCGACCAGCCGTCGCGCGACCGTCTCGCGACGCTCGAACAGGAACTGGCGCGGCTCGAAGAGGAGTCCGACGCGCTCACCGCACGCTGGCAGGGCGAGAAGGAGAAGATCCAGGCGGGCGCCAAGCTCAACGAGCAGCTCGATGCGGCGCGGCTCCAGCTCGAGCAGGCGCAGCGCGCGGGCGATCTCGCCAAGGCGGGCGAGCTTTCCTACGGCGTCATCCCCGGGCTCGAGCGCAGGCTCGCCGAGGCCGCCGCGGTGTCGCAATCCGCGATGCTGCGCGAGGAGGTCACCAGCGAGGATATCGCCGGCATCGTCGCGCGCTGGACGGGCATCCCGATGGAGCGGATGCTCGCGGGCGAGCGCGAGAAGCTGCTCAAGATGGAAGAGACGATCGGGCGGCGCGTGATCGGCCAGGCGCAGGCGGTCGAGGCGGTTTCGCGCGCCGTGCGCCGTTCGCGTGCCGGCCTGCAGGATCCCAACCGCCCGCTCGGTTCCTTCCTGTTCCTGGGCCCGACCGGCGTCGGCAAGACCGAGCTGACGCGCGCGCTCGCCGGCTTCCTGTTCGACGACGACAGCGCGATGGTCCGCATCGACATGTCCGAATATATGGAGAAGCACTCGGTCTCCCGCCTCGTCGGCGCCCCTCCGGGCTATGTCGGTTATGAAGAGGGCGGCGTGCTCACCGAGGCGGTACGGCGCCGGCCGTATCAGGTCGTGCTGTTCGACGAGGTCGAGAAGGCGCACCCCGACGTCTTCAACATCCTCTTGCAGGTGCTCGACGACGGACGACTGACCGACAGCCAGGGCCGGACGGTCGACTTCACCAACACGATCATCGTGCTGACCTCCAACCTGGGCTCGCAATTCCTCACCTCACTCGGCGAGGACCAAGCCGTATCGAGCGTCGAGCCACAGGTGATGGAGATCGTGCGGTCGCATTTCCGCCCCGAATTCCTCAACCGGCTCGACGAGATCATCCTGTTCCACAGGCTGGGCGTCGCGCACATGGCGCCGATCGTCGACATCCAGGTGGCGCGGATCGGCAAGCTGCTCGCGGATCGCAAGATCGTGCTCGATCTCACCGAGGCGGCGCGCGCGTGGCTGGGGCGCGTCGGCTATGATCCGGTCTATGGCGCACGGCCGCTCAAGCGCGCGGTGCAACGCTATCTGCAGGACCCGCTCGCCGACATGCTGCTGCGCGGGGACGTACCCGATGGCGCGACGGTGCATGTCGACGAGGGGGATGGCGCGTTGAAGCTCAGCAGCTGCTGAGTTCAATATGTGATCAATGGCCGCCGCCGCCCGCAGACGCTGCCGATTGCATCTGCTGGGTGTCGCGGCGCGCCTGCTCGGTGACCTCTTTCCACTCGGCTTCGGTGTGGCACACTTTCTTCGACGCGATAAGCGAGCCGGTCACCACTTCGCGCTTGCAGCGGACCTTGTTGGGGTCGGGGGTGGTCGCCGTCTGGGGCGCCGGGTCGGCCAGCGCAGGTGTGGCGATCGCAAGCAGAGCGAAGGCGGTAACGATACGAATCATAGAAGATACTCCCTTCGGAAGCGTTGGTCCTATCATGGATCGCGCGCGCACCAAATCGTTCCGGCACCGCAGAAAAGACGCGGTCAGTCGCTGATCCTGATGGCCGGATCGTCGCGGCTCACCGTCTTGAAAAAGGCACGCAGCAGATCCTGCTCGCGGTCGGTCAGATGTGGGTTCCAGACGTCGAAGATCAGGATCGCGCGGAGTTGGTCGCTGTCGTTCCAGGCTTCGTGCTCGATCGTATCGTCGAACGCCCAGGCCTCGCCGACGCGCCACGGCCGCGTCTCGCCGCCGACGCGGAACCGGCACCCGTCGGGGACGATCAGCGGCAGGTGAACCGTCGCCCGCGTATTGCTGACGCCGGCGTGCGCGGGCAGATGCGTGCGCGGCTTGAGCAGCGAGAAGAAGACGGTCGGCGTCCGTCCGGGAAGATCCGCGAGCGGCAGCCGCGAGACGATCTCGGCGGTGCGCGGCGCGCGCGCGCAGGCCTCTTCGTCGCGGACACCGTGGCGCCACAGATGCAGGGCGCCCCACGCCAGCGAGCGGTCGAGCGGCGTCCACTTGTTCTCCGGCGTACCGGGATCCATCGCGACATAGGGTTCGATAGCCGCGTCGCCCGCCGCGATCAGCGCCTCGGCCTCCGCGCGGATCACGTCGGTCTGCGCCTCGATCTCAGCCATCCAGGGGAAATGCGCGCGATCGAAAAACTCGTCGGCCGGCAGGAAGGGGTAGTGGAGGCCCTCGCATTCATTGGCGTAGATGCGCCGACGCCCGAGCACATGGTCCATGCACGCATCGAAGCGGCGGCGATCGGACAGCGAGGTGCCCGCGCGGGCCGCCGCCAGCCCTTCCTCCAGCGCGTCGGCCAGCACGCGCTGGCGATCCGCGAGATAGGCGCTGCCCCGCGCGGCGATCGCATCGAGTTCGGGCATGCGCGGCGATGCCATCTGCGTGAGCTGGACCACCCCGCTCCAGCGCTGCGTCGCGGAGACATGCTCGCCGCGACGCTCGTGCAGTTCGGCAAGCCGCAGCAGCGCCATGAAATGACGCTGGTCGATCGCCAAGGCGGCCTCGAGGCTCGTCCGCTCGCCCGAATCGTCCGCCTGATGCCGGCGCGCCATCGCGACGTTGAGGTGGAGATCGGGTGCGGTCGGATCGGCCAGCGTGGCGCGCAGGAACGACTGCTCGGCATCGGGGTAGCGCGCCTGCGCGAGCGCGATCATCCCGAGCGAATTGAGCGCGCCCGGATGATCGGGATAGGCGGTCGTCACGCGGCGCAGCAACTGGCGCGCCTCGTCGAGATTGCCCGCACGCTGCGCCGTAATCGCAACCTGGAGCAGCTGCTCCGCTTCGTTCCTGGTCATGCCGCCCCTTCGCTCAACCCTATTGCTATAGAAGCGGGGTGCCGACCGGACAATCATGGGGCGTGCGCCGGGCGGGACATTTGACGCTCGCGCAATCCCGCCTACACACGCCTCATGCTGTATCCCTTCGCGCGCACCGCATCGCGGTTTCCACGGCCGATCGCCCGATGACGTCCGACGGTCTCGGGTCGATCGTCGGCGATCCGCAGTGGCTGGCGCATCGCTACGATCCGCAGCGCGACGCCTTCCATTTCGTCGATGTGCCGCGCGCGGCGCAGAGCCGTGCGACCTTCCTCACCGACAAGGAACTGCCCCCCGAGCCGACGCTGCGCGCGATCGGACGGGGGGACGCGCTGGCGAGGCGCCCCGACACCGCCCCGCTCCACTATATCTTCCACTCCGCCTTCTGCTGCTCGACGCTGCTCGCGCGCGCGCTCGACCGGCCGGGTCTCGCCATGGCGCTCAAGGAGCCGGTGGTGCTCAACGATCTTGTCGGATGGCGCCGCCGCGGCGGCAAGGACGCCGATGTCGCCGCGGTTCTCGACGCCACGCTGACGCTGCTCGCGCGGCCGTTCGCGCCGGGCGAGTCGATCGTGGTCAAGCCGTCGAACATCGTCGCCTGCGTGGGCAATGCGATGCTGTCGATGCGGCCGGCCTCGCGCGCGCTGCTGCTCTACACGCCGCTACGCGCCTATATCGGCTCGATCGCTAAGAAGGGCCTGTGGGGGCGGCTGTGGGTGCGCGATCTGTTCGTCGGGTTGCAGCAGGACCGGCTGATCGATCTCGGCTTCGCCCCCGAGGATTATATCAAGCTCACCGATCTGCAGATCGCGGCGGTCGGCTGGCTCGCGCAGCATGTGCTGTTCGCGCGGATGCTCGATCGCCACGGCCCCGCGCGCGTCCGCTCGCTCGACAGCGAAGCTATGCTCGCGCGCCCCGAGGCGGCGCTGCACGCGCTGTTCGCGCTGTTCGGCTGGAGCGACCGAGACCATCTCGTCGCCGAAATCCTCGCCGGCGGCGCGTTCGCGCGACACGCCAAGAGCGACCTCCCCTTCGGCCTCGCCGATCGCGCCATCGAGCAGCGCGAGGCCGAACAGGCGCATGCCGACGAGATCGCCAAGGTGGTGGCCTGGGCCGAGACGGTCGCCGCGCGCGCCGGCGTGTCGCTCGAACTGGCGCACGCGCTGCTGCCCTAAGTGGAGGACAGTCCGCGCGCCCCGATCGTGCTCGGACAAAAAAAGGGGCGGCCTGAAGGCCGCCCCCGATATTGTACGAGCAGGCTCGCAGGTCTGATCAGAACTTGACCTGCGCACCAACCTCGAAGCGACGGCCCAGCGCGTCGTAGAGCGACGGGAAGGTGTTGCCGCTGTTGAACAGCGTCGAACCGATGTCCGTGCCGACGATCGGCGGCTTCTTGTTGAGGAAGTTCTGCACGGTGAAGGTCAGCTCGAGATGGTCGCCGACAACCGTGCGGGCAGCCAGATCGAAGTAGTTGAACGCCTTGATCTTGCGGGCGTCGAACGACTGGCCGGTCGCGTTGGTGCCGTCGAACGCGGCGCCATCGGCGATGACGTCGAGCGGCTCCTGCTTCATCTTCGAGAGGTGGCGCCAGAGGACCGAGAAGTCGACCGACTGGACCGTCAGGGTAGCGCGCGTGTTCCACACGAACTCGGGCTGCGGCGATCCGCTGTTGAGGCAGTTGACCGAATAATAGCCCACGCACTCGCGATTGACCGACGTCGGGGTCGCCTGGAACTTGTTCGAGTGCGTCCAGGTGCCGTCGAAGCTCAGGTTGAGCTTGGCGAAGCCGAGATCGCGCCGATAGTTGGCGGTGACGTCGATGCCGTCCGTCTTGAGCGTGCCGAGGTTCGACAGCGTCAACGGAATGCCCTGCACCGTTGCCGAGTCGCCGGACAGATCGCCGGTGACCGGATCACGGTGGATGCTGGTGCACGCCGCCGAGGTTGCCGCGCCGTCCGGGAGACCCGCGCCGCCGTTCGCGGTGCTGGCGCCGCCGAAGCAGGCCGCGATCGCATCGCCCGGGGTCGGGCTGGTGATCGCGTGGTCGATCTTGATGTGGAAGTAATCGGCCGAGAAGGAGAAGCCGGGCAGGATCTGCGACGGCGTCAGCACGATGCCGGCGGTGATCGAGTTCGACTTCTCGGGCTTGAGGTTGATGTTGCCGCCGCCCGTCGCGTTGATCTGGCCACCCGGATCGTTGGTGATCAGGTTGACCGTCGCCGCGGTCGCACCCTGAGCGAGACAGACGTCACGCAGCGCGCCTGAAGGAGAAGCGGTGCCCGGAATTGCCGTGCCATTCTGCTGCACGGACGCGCAGGGATCGCTGGCGAGGTTGGTCAGCGAGGTCACGACCGGCGAGAAGAGCTCGTCGATGCTCGGTGCGCGAACCGCATGCTGGTAGTTGCCACGCAGCAAGACGCCCTGAACCGGCTCCCACGTACCCGCACCCTTGTAGGTGGTGGTGTTGAACGTCGGCGAACCCGCGCTGTCGATCTTGTAATGCGAGTAGCGGATGCCGCCCTGGGCGCTCAGGCTGTGGAAGAAGGGCTTGTCGTTGACGAGCGGCGCGTCGAGCTCGCCATAGCCTTCGGTCACCTCATAGGCGCCCTTGATGTTCGGGGCGGCGCCACCGCTGCCGCTGATCTCACCGGCCTGCTGCGAAAGCACGTCGGACACCTGCGATGCGGTGTACTTGCGGTACTCGGCGCCGACCGCGAAGCTGATCGGGCTGTTGGCGAACGGCGAGGAGACGCCGAAGTCACCCGAGAGCAGCGCATGCGCCTGGACGAGCGAGGTCTTCTCGGTGACCTCGGTCGGGCCGGCGAGATAGGCCGCCTGATCCGCGGTGATGCTGCCTTCGGGGCCGAACAGGTCGACGGGAACGCAGCCGGCGGCACCGCTGTTGCAGGTCGCGACGCCATTGACGAGGCTGGCCAGCGACGCATCCTTGAGGCGCGAGGTGCGCAGGTTGCCCGTGGTGACCTGGTTGTTCTCGCTCTGACCGTAGTTGCCGCCGATATCGAGCGACAGCGAGTCGATGATGTTGAACTTCACGCCGGCCTTGTAATCGAACAGCGTCGTCGTGTCGTTCGACACGCGGTTGCCGAGCTCGGGCGTACGACGGCTGACGGTCGTGTTGAACGTCTTGTAGTTCGGGTCGGTCGGGCCGGTCGCGGCGATCGCTGCATTGCAGGTGGCGACGCTGAGGCCATTGGAGGCGCAGAACTGCTGCGCCGCAGCGGCGGGCAGATAGGGGTTGTTATAGTTGATCGTGTCCGGCGCACCGAACGCGCCGCCGGGCGCGAGGATCGTGCCGACGGTGTTCTTGGAGAACATGCCGCGCGTGTAGAAGGTCACATGATCGCTGGCGTCGTAATGCGCCTCGCCGAACATGTTGAAGCGCTTGAAGGGCGTCTGGAACAGGTTGTACGGGTTGTAGTTGAACAGCTGATACGTCGGCACCAGCGCGCCGGTCGTGGTGTTGATCTGCTGAACGGTCGAGCCGGGGCGCGAGAAGCGCGACGGGATCGAGGTGCCCGAACCGCCGGCGCCGCCGGTGTAGGATTCGACCGAGACCTTCGAGAAGCTGCGGTCGCCCTGCGTGACGGGATCGGCCTTCTGATAGCCGATGCTGAATACCGCGTTGCCCTTGCCCTCGTCGAAATTGCCGCCGATCGTGACGTCGGTGCGGAAGGTGTTGCCGTCGCCCTGGCCGGTGATCTGCTCCGAGCTGTTGACCTCGATGCCGGTGAAGTCGCTGCGCGTGATGAAGTTGACGACGCCCGACACGGCGTCCGCGCCGTAGGTCGTGGCGGCGCCGCCGGTCAGCAGCTCGACGTGATCGACGAGTGCCAGCGGGATGTTGTTGAGATCGGTCGCGCCGGTGATGTCGGCGGGCGTGATGCGCTGGCCGTCGAGCAGTACGAGGTTGCGCTGCGTGCCGAGGCCGCGAAGATCGACGAAGCTGGCGCCGCCGTTGCCGTTGTTGACGGCCGAACCGATGCTCGGCACCGCGCCGGGCAGCGTGCGCAGCAGCTCTTCGGCGGTGTTGGTCTGGCGGAGCTGAAGCTCGTCGCGGCCGACGACCTGTACGGGCGCGGCGGACTTGAGGTTGGGGTTCTTGATCAGGCTACCGGTGACGATGATCGCGCCGGTATCGCCTGCGACCGAAGCCGGAGCGGCGGCGGCGTCCTGCGTGCCGGTGGCGGCCGGTGCGACGCTATTGGCGTCGGCAGGCGCGGTGGCGGTCGGCGTGGCTTGCGCGAAGGCAGGAGCGGCAACGGCGGCGGCGCCGACGAGCAGCGTCGAGGCAAGCAGATGCCTGCGGAATACGTTCGACATTGATCAAGTCCCCATGTTGGCGGTGCCGTTTTACGGCTACCTTCCCATCCAGCCGGTAGGCCGACTGACTGTCCTTTTGCTAATCGGTTTCTTCGGCGTTGCACAATTGCAGATGAGCAACATTACGCGTTTGCGGGGCGGTGTAGCATTATCGCAACACCGATAGCGCTTGTCCGTCACGCTGGCGCAACCTAGCCTCAAGGGGACGGAAGACAGGATGGCGATGATGATGGCGAATGAGCGGATGCTGCGGTGGGCGGGAGTTGGCGCGGCGACGGCGCTGCTGGCCGTGACAGCTGCGGGCGCACAAACCGGCGGATCCAGCGGCGCCGCGGTGATCGACGCGGTAAAAGGCTGTCGCGCGATTGCCGCGGCCGATCAGCGCCTGGCCTGTTTCGACAAGGCCACGGCCGCACTCGACAGCGCGATCCAGACGCACGAGATCACCGTGATGGACAAGCAGGAGGTGCGCCGCACCCGCCGCTCGCTGTTCGGCTTCTCCGTTCCCGACATCCCCTTGTTCGGCGGCGGTTCATCGAAGACCGATTCGGCAGCCGAGGCGACCGAGGTGACCGAGCTCGACACGCTGGTCACTGCAATAAAGCCGGTTTCTTATGGCAAGTTCGACATAACCACGACCGAAGGTGCAATCTGGCGCAATAGCGACGAGATCGATTTCCCGCCCAAGCCGGGCTCGAAGGTGCACATCAAGAAGGGGGCGATCGGGAATTACTTCCTGCGCTTCGACGGCGGCAAGGCGGTGCGCGGCTCTCGCGTGCGCTGAGGCGACGGTCGGCCGCCGGCGGCTCAGCCGGCGGGCTGGCCCGGCATTGGCGGCGCGACCAGCTTGGGATCGATCCGCTCGCCGCGCCAAGTGAGCGCCCAGTGGAGATGCGGGCCGGTGGCGCGGCCCGTCATCCCGCTCTCGCCGATCACTTGGCCGCGCTTGACGACGTCGCCGACCTTCACGTCGATGTGGCTCAGATGGAGAAAGGCCGAATCGAGCCCCATGCCGTGGCCGACCATCAGCAGATGGCCCTCGAGCGTGAACGGATCGCCGCTCGCCGCGAGGATCACGACACCGTCGGCGGGCGCGCGCACCGGGGTGCCGGTCGGCACCGCGATGTCCTCGCCCGAATGGAAGCTGCCCTTCTCGCCATTGTAGACGCGCTGCGCGCCGAACGCCCCCGAGACGCGGCCGATCGCCGGCCACTGAAACAATTGCCGCCAGCCGTCGCTGACCAGCGTCGCCGCCTGCACGCGCGCCGCCTTGATCTGGTCGAGCTCGCCCGCGCGGATCTTGAGGAACTCGGCCTCGGGCTGCTGATATTTGGGGATCGGCAACGCCTCGATCCGATAGGTGCCGGGCGCGATGGCGAGCCGGTCGACCACGGTCGTCCGGTCGCCGCGCGTCGCAACCAAGATAGCGCTCGGGCCATGATCGCGGCCGAAGGCGATCAGGAAGCGGCCGTCGGGCGCCACCGGGATATCGGCACCGTCGAGCGTCAGCGATACCGTGCCTGCGGGTACGGTGCCGACGAGCATTCCGCCCTGGCTCGTCGTGCCGCGGAAGCTAAAATCATGCGCGGCACTTGCCGGCATCGGCGCAACCGACAGATCGCTCGGCGGCACCTGCGCTGCGGCATAGCCCGCGAGCACGACCAGCGCCGCGCCGGCGACCATCGCCCGAGCGTGTTTCAAGCCTGCAATTCCGCCTGGGTGGACAGTTCGGCCGAGGCATAGGCCTGCTGCTTGGCCACGCTCCAGTAGCGCAGCCGGTCTAGCGGGATGCGCTCGCCCGAAATCGCGCACACGACGTGATCGCCGGGGACGAGCACGCGAAAACTGTTGGCGAGATAGCGCAACCGCGCTTCGCGTCCGCTTTGCGACATCAGCATGGCCATTTCCCTTCCGTCGCCCCCGACTTGGTCTCCGCCCGATCTACAGAAGTCGCGGCTGAAGGAAAGGGGCGGGCTTGGACCTGGGTCGCGGTGCCGGCGAACCGGTGGTCACGACCTCGACCGCACCGTCGGCGAAGATCAGCCGCATCCGCCCCGCCTCGGCGGCGCGCGCGGCGCTCGGCACGACATGCCCCTCCGCCTCGACCCGCGCATAGCCGCGCGCGAGCACCAGATCGGGGTTGAGGCTCTGCGCGACGCGCCACAGCTGATCGAGCTTTTGCCGCGCGTCCGCAAACCGCGTCGTGACGGTCACAAGCCGCAGCGGATGGCGATCGAGCCGTCGTCGCGCCTCCTGCACCGGCACCGATGCGGCACGACCGAGATCGCGGTGCAGCCGGTCGAGCGTCGCGCGCTCGCGCTCGACGCGGGCGGCGAGGAGGCGGGGCCTCAGCGCGCCGGCCGCGTGCGCGAGATCGCCGCGTGCCTCCGCCAGCCGACGCGACAGCCCGCGCGGCAGCCGCTCACTCAGATCGTCGAGCTTTTGCCGCTGCGTACCCAGCAGGGTGTCGGGCGTCGGCAGCCGGCGCGCGATGCTGGCGAAGCGCTCGGCGGAGCGCCCGGTATCGCGCCGTGCAGCCTGCGCGATCCGCTGGCCGATCGTCGCGATCCCGGCAAGCAGCTCGGCGCGCACCGGCACCGCCATCTCGGCGGCCGCGGTCGGTGTCGGCGCACGGCGATCCGCGGCGAAGTCGCACAGGGTGGTATCGGTCTCGTGGCCGACCGCCGAGATGATCGGGATCGTGCAGCCCGCGACCGCGCGCACGACCACCTCCTCATTGAACGCCCACAGATCCTCGATCGACCCGCCGCCGCGCGCGACGATGACGAGATCGGGGCGCGGCACGGGACCATCGACGGGAAGCGCATCGAACCCGCGCACCGCGGCCGCGACCTTCTCGGCGGCGCCCTCGCCCTGCACCGGCACGCCCCACACCAGCACGCGGCTCGGAAAACGATCGGCGAGCCGGTGGAGGATGTCGCGGATCACAGCACCCGTCGGCGAGGTGACGACGCCGATCGTGCGCGGCAGGAAGGGCAGACGCTGTTTGCGGGCCTCGTCGAACAGCCCCTCGGCGGCGAGCGCGCGGCGGCGCTTGTCGAGCAGCGCCATCAGCGCGCCCTGCCCCGCCAGCTCCATTCGCTCGATCACGATCTGATATTTGGAACGCCCCGGATAGGTGGTGAGCTTGCCTGTCGCGATCACCTCGATCCCGTCCTCGGGGCGGAAGCGCATCTGCGCCGCCTGCCCCTTCCACACCACGCCGTCGATGCAGGCCTTGTCGTCCTTGAGCGTCAGGTAGCAATGTCCCGAGACATGGCGCTTGAACCCCGAAATCTCGCCGCGCACGCGGACATGGCCGAACCGGTCCTCGACGGTGCGCTTGAGCGCGCCGGACAGTTCGGAGACGGAGAGCGCGGGCGCGTTGTCGCCCGGCGCCTCCTCGGCTAGGAGCGCCACCCTGTCGTCTTGTTGATCATAGGGTGCGAAGGGGTCGGCCATGAATGTCCTGCTGCTGGGCTCGGGGGGCCGCGAACATGCGCTCGCCTGGAAGCTCGCGCAATCGCCACTGCTCGGCACACTCTACGCCGCGCCCGGAAATCCGGGGATCGGCCATCATGCCGCGCTCGTTCCGCTGGCGCTCGACGACCAGCGTGCGATCGTCGATTTCGCGCGCGAGGCGGCGATCGACCTCGTCGTGATCGGCCCCGAGCAGCCGCTCGTCGAGGGCCTCGCCGACATGCTGCGCGCCGCCGGGATCGCGGTGTTCGGCCCGTCGGCGGCGGCCGCGCGGCTCGAGGGATCGAAGGGCTTCACCAAGGCGCTGTGCGACCGCGCCGGCGTGCCGACCGCCGCCTACGAGAGTTTCACCGACGCCGCGCAGGCCAAGCGCGCCCTGCCGCGCTTCGGGCTGCCCGTCGTGATCAAGGCCGACGGGCTCGCCGCGGGCAAAGGCGTCGTCATCGCCACCACCGCGGCGGAGGCGGAGGCCGCGATCGACGAGATGATCGGCGGGCGTTTCGGCGCGGCGGGCGCCAGCCTGGTGATCGAGCAATTCCTCGAAGGCGAGGAAGTGTCCTTCTTCGCGCTGTCCGACGGCAAGACGGTTGTCCCCTTCGGATCGGCGCAGGACCACAAGCGCGTCGGCGACGGCGATACCGGCCCCAACACCGGCGGCATGGGCGCCTATTCGCCCGCGGCCGTGCTGACGCGCGACCTGGAAGCCCGCGTGATGGCGGAGATCGTCCGGCCCTCCGTCGCCGCGATGGCGAAGGCGGGCACGCCATTTGCCGGCGTGCTGTTCGCAGGGCTGATGCTCACCGACAGCGGCCCGCAGCTGATCGAATATAATGTCCGCTTCGGCGATCCCGAATGCCAGGTGCTGATGCTGCGGCTGGGCGAGGACCTGCTGCCGCTGCTCCACGCCGCGGCGACGGGCAGTCTGACAGATCGTCCAATCGCCTGGAAGGACGAGGCGGCGCTGAGCGTCGTGATGGCCACCGACGGTTATCCGGGCACGCCGCTCGCGGGCGGCGCGATCGCCGGGATCGCGGCGGCCGAGGCGGAGGGCGCGCACGTCTTCCACGCCGGTACGCGCAACGATGCGGCGGGGCTGGTCGCGGCAGGTGGGCGCGTGCTCGCCGTCACCGCCTCGGCGCCCGATGTCGCGGGTGCGCAGGCCGCTGCCTATCGCGCGGTCGATGCGATCGATTTTCCCACCGGCTTCTGCCGCCGCGATATCGGCTGGCGCGAGGTGGAACGCAGCGTCAGCCGATAGCGCCGTAGCTGCCGACCGCCTCGAACAGCGCGGTCAGCGCGCGACGCTCGGCCTCGGCAAGCTCGGGCCGCCAGATTTCGAGGATCAGCACGACGCGCGTCTCGTCGCTGTCGTTCCAGGCCTCATGTTCGATGCTGTCGTCGAAGATCATCGCCCTGCCCGCCTCGACCGTGCGCGTCTCGTTGCCGACGCGCAGCCGGCAATGCGGCGGCACGATCAGCGGGATGTGGCAGATCAGCCGCGTGTTGAGCATCCCGTTGTGCGGCGGGATGTGCGTATGCCCGCGCAGCACCGAGAAGAAGGCGCTCGGCGAACGCGGTGCGATCTGCGGCATCGGCACCTGCGCCAGGGCCGCCATCGTCGCCGGGCAGCGCGCGGCATGGTCGGCGAGCGGCTCGCCCTTCTCGAACAGATGGTAGGCGCTCCAGCGCGGATCGCCGAGCAGCGCATGGCCGCGATTGGGGCGTCCCTCGTCGCCCTTTACATAGGGTTCGAGCGCATCTTCCTCGCGCAGCACCGCCTCGAGGTCGGCGCGGATCGCGGGCACCGCCGCCTCCATCGCCGCGACCCAGGCGAAATCGGCCGGATCGAAGAAGGGATGTTGCGGCAACCCCGGAAAATAGAAGCTCGTCGGCTGCTGGAGGAAGACGGGCTTCTCCTCCGACAGGATATCCAGCGCCTCGCGGAAGCGCGACGTCTGCGCGCCGATATCGACAGCCTGCGCGGCAAGATGCGTCTCCAGATGCTGCCGGAAGCGCGATGCCGCAGCGGCGACCGCCGCCTCCGCCGCGCGCAACCGTTCGAGCAGGTCGGCGGGCACGCTGCTGCCGGCCGGGGCGTTGTTGAGCGCCAGCTTGTAATAGCTCGTCGCCGCGCGATCGTCGCCGCGGCGCGTCAGCATCGCGCCCTTCATCGTCAGCGCGTAAAGATTGCGCGGCTCGCCCGCCAGCATCTGGTCGAGCGCGGCGTCCATCGCCGCATCGTCGCCGAGCTTCTCGCAGGCGAGCGCGAGATACAGCCACAATTGCGGCGCCGCCCGGCCCGCGGCCGCGACCTGCTCGAATCCCCCGCGCGCGGCGACGAAATCGCCTCGCTGATACGCTGCGATAGCGGCGCGTGCCGCGACGTCGAGTTGATCGGTTGCCATGCTTCGTCGATAGCGGCGAACCGCGACGATGCAATATCGGCGGTCGCTGCCCTTTGACGAGAGCCGGACGATGGACCCACGCCGAACCGCGCTGATCGACGAGCACCTCGCCGCCGGCGACATCGCACGCGCCGCGGCACTGGCAGGCGAGGCGCTCACTGCGGGAGAGATCAACCCGATGTACCTCAACCTCGCGGCGTGGGCCTGCGAGGAGGCCTGCGATTTTGCGGGCGCACGCGCGCTGCTGCACCGCGCGCTGCTGCTGTCGCCGGGCGATCCCTCGATCACCACCGCGATCGGCACCGCGCTGCGCAAGGAGGGCCGGCTGGCGGAGGCAATCGAGGCGATCGAGGCGACTCTCGCGCGGGCGCCGGACTATGCAGTCGCCTGGATCGAACGCGGCTTCGCGCTCGAAGCGGCCGGATCGTTCAAGGCGGCCGCCGAAAGCTTCGCAAAAACGATCGCGCTCGATCCCGCGATGGCACCCGCGCACGCCGGGCTCGCCTGGATCGCCGCGATCGAGGGCGATGCCGATCGCGTCGCCGGCCATGCCGCGCAGGCGCTACGGATCGAGCCGGGCAACGTGACCGCGACCTATGCGATCGCACGCAGCGAGATCGAACGGGGCCTGTACGCGCCCGCCCGCCTGCGGCTCGAGGCGCTGCTCGCGCGCACCGATATCGCGCCGCCCAAGCGGATGATCGCGCTCGGCCTGCTCGGCGACGCGCTCGATCGTCTCGATGCGCCCGACGAGGCCTTTGCCGCCTATCTGCAGGCCAACGCGCTCTTCGCGGCCACCGCGAATCCGGCGGAGCCGTCGCACCGCAGCTTCGTCGAGAGCATCACGCGCGCGGTCGATCGATTTGCGCCGGCATTTCGTCCCCATCATCCCGAACCGGAGCCGGACGGCGCGCGTGGCCATGTCTTCGTGCTGGGCTATCCGCGCTCGGGCACCACGCTGGTCGAGACCATCCTCGCGAGCGCTCCCGCCGTCGACGCGCTCGAGGAGACCGCGACGCTGATCGACACCGAACTCGACTTCCTCGTCGATCCCGATCGGCTGGAGGCGCTGTTCGCGCTCGATGCCGCCGCCACTACCGCGCTGCGGGCAGCCTATTGGCGGCGGGTGCGCGCCGCGGGCGTGGAGCCGGCGAACAGCGTCTTCGTCGACATGGACCCGCTGAAAAGCCTCAAACTGCCGCTGATCGCCAAGCTCTTCCCCGATGCGCGCGTCGTGATCGTGCGCCGCGATCCGCGCGATATCGTCTGGAGCTGCTTCCGCACCAACTTCGCGACCACCTCGGCCGCGTTCGACTATGTCACGCTGGAGCGCGCGGCGCGCCATTATGATGCGGTGATGCGGCTCACGCAGACCTGCCTCGATCGGTTGCCGCTCGCGGTCCATGTCGTGCGCCACGAAGCGCTCGTCCGCGATTTCGATGCGGTCACGCAGCAATTGTGCGCGTTTACGGGCCTGCCCTGGTCGCCCGAACTCCGCCGGTTCGACCGTACCGCCAGGCAGCGCGGCGTATCGACCGCGAGCGCGTCGCAGGTCCGCCAGGGGCTGTTCGACGGCAACGGCCGCTGGCGGCGCCACGCCGCGCAGTTCGAGGCGGTAGCGCCGATCCTGCAACCCTGGGTCGATCGTTTCGGCTACACGCCCTGATCCGTCGGCGGCTTGCCTCGCCGATGTCGGCGAGGCAGTGTCGCGACGCCATCCATCCGGGAAACTCCATGTCGACCAGCACGCTCCTCATCATCGGCGCCGCCGTCATCGTCCTCGCGCTGGTGCTGCTGATACTCGCCCGCAGCGGCCGCAAGCCGGTCGAGGGGCCGGCGGACGAGAACGGCATCGCGATGGTGCGCCCCGCGACCGAATTTTCGCCCGTCCTTCCCGACGAGCCGCTGCCCGAGGCGGGCGCGGCGCTGGCGCCGACGCTCTCGCCCGCGGAACTGGCGCCGGTTCCGGTGCCGGTCGGCCCGCCCGATCCGCTGACGCGGATGAAGGGGCTCGGGCCCAAGGCGCAGGGGACGCTCGCCGGGCTCGGCGTCACCCGCTACGCGCAGATCGCCGCGTGGAGCGATGCCGACAGCGCGCGCATCGATGCCGAGATGGGCGCCTTCAAGGGTCGCATCGAGCGCGACCGCTGGGTCGAACAGGCGCGCTATCTGGCGGCGGACGATGTCGCAGGCTTCGAGGCGGTGTTCGGCAAGCTGGGGTAACCCGATCCTCCCCACCTTTTGGTGGGGAGGGGGACCGCCGGCGAAGCCGGTGGTGGAGGGGCATCGCCCCGAGCGGCACGCATGTAGCGGCCCCCTCCACCACGCGCTTCGCGCGCGGTCCCCCTCCCCGGCGAATGCCGGAGAGGAACTTTAGCCCTTGCGCGCGCTCGCCAGCAGCTTGTCGACGCGGCGGCCGTCCATGTCGACGATCTCGAAGCGCCAGTCGCCATGGTCGAAATGCTCGCCCGTGTCGGGGATGCGGCGCAGCACCGAGAGTGCGAACCCAGCCGCGGTCGCATAGTCGCGGTCCTCGGGCAGATCGATGCCGAGCTGCTCGGCCATCGCGTCTGCGCTGAGCGTGCCCGAGATCAGCCAGCTGCCGTCCTCACGCTTGACCAGCGCGGGATCATGCCCCTCGTCGCGATCCGACGCGAAGACGCCCGCGATCGCCGCGAGCAGGCCGCCGGGCGTCACCAGTCCGTCGAGATGGCCATATTCGTCATGGACCAGCGCGAGCGGCACCTCGGCATCGCGCAGCACCGCGAGCGCGTCCATCGCGTCCATCCGGTCGGGCACCGAGGGCACCGGGCGCATCATCGCGCGCAGATCGATCGCGCGCCCCTCGAGCAGCGCCACCAGCAGGTCGCGCAGCCGCGCCACGCCGACGATCGCATCGACCGAGCCTTCCGCCACCGGCAGCCGGCTGTGCGGCGTCTCGGCGACGATCGCGCGGATCTCGTCGAGGCTGGCGTCGATGTCGATCCAGTCGACCTCGGTGCGCGGCGTCATCACCTCGCGCACCGGGCGATCGGCGAGGCGGACGACGCCCGAGATGATCGCGCGCTCGCTCTCCTCGATCACGCCCGCCGACGAGGCCTCGGCGACGATCAGCTGCAGCTCCTCGGCGGTGACATGCTCCTCGCGTTCGCGGTCGAGCCGCATGATGCGGAAGATCAGCAGGCTGGTCTCGTCGAGCAGCCAGACGACCGGCTTGGTCGCGGTCGCCATCCACTTCATCGGCAGCGCGGCGAGCGTCGCGATCGGCTCGGGATTGCGCAGCGCGATCTGCTTGGGGACGAGTTCGCCGACGATCAGCGACACATAGGTCGTCACCACGATCACCAGCGCGAAGCCGAGATGGCCGGCGTGACTGTGATCGAGCCCGAGCCGCTCGAGCCGATCCGCGACGGGGCCGCCCAGCGCCTCGCCCGAAAAGGCGCCCGACAGGATCGCGATCAGCGTGATGCCGATCTGCACCGTCGACAGGAATTTTCCCGGATTCTCGCGCAGCACCATCGCGGCGCGCGCGCCGCGCCGCCCGGTACGCGCCAGCGCCTCGAGCCGCGCGCTGCGCGACGAGACGATCGCAAGCTCGCTCATCGCGAACAGGCCGTTCAGGACGACCAGCGCGAAGATGATGACGACGTCGATCCAGGGGAAGGGGGCAAGGGGCGGCATGGCGCGCACCATCCATGCCCAAAATGCGGTGCCGCGGCAATGGTGCGCCGCGCAAATCCTCCCCCGGAAAGGGAGGATTAAGTGAAGTCATCGTCTTCCGGCAAAAAACGCCTTGAGCATCGCCGCCGATTCGGCCTCGCCGAGCCCGGCATAGACTTCGGGGCGGTGGTGGCAGGTCGGCTGGCCGAAGAAGCGCGGTCCGTGCGCGACCGCCCCGCCCTTCTCGTCGGCCGCGGCGTAATAGACGCGGTCGAGCCGGACGTGCGCGATGGCGCCCGCGCACATCGCGCAGGGCTCGAGCGTCACCCACAGGTCGCAGCCGTCGAGCCGGCCGGTGCCCAGCACGCCGAGCGCCGCGCGAATCGCCTCCATCTCGGCATGCGCGGTGGGATCGCCCAGCGACCGCATCCGGTTGGCGGCGGTGGCGATCCTGGCGCCATCGCGCGTTATCACCGCGCCGACGGGCACCTCGCCGGCAGCACCGGCCGCTGCCGCGGCGTCGAGCGCCCAGCGCATCGGTTCGGGAAGAGGGAAGACCATCGCCGACGTCTAGCGGAGCGACGGTCCGACGTCAGGCCCGATTGCCGCGCACCCCGTCGAACACGTGCGGGCTCAGCACCGCGATCAGCGAGAAGATCATGCCCGGCACATAGCCCAGGCAGGTCAGCACCAGCGAGATCAGGAAGACCAGGCCGACCCCCTCCGCCAGCCACACGCCGAGCGGCGGCAGCAGCACCGCGCAGACGATCGCGCCGATGCCGGGCTTGTCGCCGGGCGCGCGGCTCATTGCGGCTTCTGCACGTTGACGACCGGCGTCTGGACGACGTGGTTCTCGACGCCGACGCTCACATTGGCGGTCTGCACGTCGAACGCGGGCGCCTGCCCGCCCTTGACCGCGATCGTCGGCAGCGAACCGTCGCGGACCTTGCTGACGTTGACATAGCCCAGCGAAATCGCCGCGATCGCGACCAGTACGACGATCACCAGCAGCACGAGGATGCCCCGCATATCTCTATCCCTATCCCGTTACGTAGCGCACCAACGGTTCGTTGCGGTGGCGGTTGCATCCTCGCGCCGAATCGATTCGGATCAGGGAAAGACCTGCCGGTAGGCGGTGACCGCTGCGCTGCCGAACAGCCCGGCTTGGGCATAGGGATCGGCCGCCGCGAAGGCCTGCGCCGCAGCGAGATCGGCGAAGTCGGCGATGATGATCGATCCGGTCGGCCCGCCCGATTCGCTCAGCGTCGGGCCTGCCACCACGATCTGCGCGACGATCGCCTCGAGATGGACGAGATGGCGCGGGCGGGTGTCGGCGCGTAGCGTGCCTGCATCGGGTCGATCATGGGCGACTATGGCGAAAAGCGGCATGGCGAGGGCTCCTTCGCGCCCGGCCGGGTTGACCGGACGCACGCTCTCCCCTAGGGACGCCCCCTTTCACGGCAACCGAATTTTCAGGATCAGGCATCATGGCGCGCATCTGCGAGCTGACCGGCAAGGGCCGCCAGGTCGGCAACAACGTCTCCCACGCCAACAACAAG
>Ga0302311_10001864_pt1 | contig 24381 bp, 19 predicted proteins | sample III_Palsa_N1_3_FD_200449 | JGI IMG/M metagenome (GOLD analysis project Ga0302311, IMG submission 200449) | Peat permafrost microbial communities from Stordalen Mire near Abisko, Sweden - III_Palsa_N1_3 | ecosystem: Environmental > Terrestrial > Soil > Palsa > Peat permafrost | place: Sweden... | reverse complement strand
TGACGATTCGATCGCCGACATCCACCTCTTCCGCCTCTACTGGCGCTTCGCCGCCTCGCTGAAGCCGCCGCCGGGCGAGTTCCCGGACCTGCAAGCCCACCGCGCGCGGATGCTGGCCCGGCCGAGGTGATCAAGACGCTCGGGATCGAATCCCAGGTCGGTTATAAGCTGCCGGCTTAAGGTTATCGCGCCTTGAGCTTTATCTTTTGAAGTTTCGGGAGCGCCACGTCTACGGGTTCAACGGCGGCACACCACCCGTCGCCGCAATATTGATGCACATCTGATTTCTGGCGACTGAGAGCATATCCAATAATGCCGCCCGCGTACATCGGGTTTGGCTGCGAGGACAGCTCCACATAGGACTCTGTTCCGGTGTCGATCTCTATTGGGATAGACAGATGACCAAAGCCCGCTACCGCATAAACGTCCAGCTTTGTTAAACCGGGCGGCAGGCCAATTCTGATGCCAGAGCCATCCAGGACGTATCCGTAGGTTAAGCCGTTGACTCTCAGCGCGGCGTCGATGCCGCCACCGACAAAATGCGACTCTCGGAATATGGTGACAAACCCGTTCAGCTTGTCGCTCTCGGACGGGTAGGCCTTATGTTCGCGTTCCATCAGGTCGTCGACCCAGGCGGGAGTTGAAAACAGTAAGGGTAGCGACAACAGCGCCGCGCGCAGCTTCTTGTGCATCTCTATCCTCGGGGCCGGTTCGCTCGCATCGCCGAAGCCTGCCACATCGTTCCGCCATTGGACTGGCGGATACAACCTATTCCAAGCGCTACTAGGCGTTCAAACCCCGCACCGCCTGGCGGCAGGCGGTCAGCGACTGGCCCACCACCATGCCCTTCCAGTCGTCGGCGTCGCCGTAGAAGGCGGCGCGGATCTGGGCCTTGATCGGCTGGGCCTCGGGCGAGAGCGGGTCGCCGTAGCCGTGCAGCCAGGCGTCGGCGCGCAGGGCGAGGAACACCTGGGCCAGGGTCTGGGCGCCGTATTCCAGCGCCATGCCGGTCACCTCGGCGTGGGCGAGCAGTTCCGGCGCGGCGGCGAGGTTGTCGCCGGCGGTCACCGCCGAGGTTGAGCTGCCGTCGAGCGGCGTAGTGATGTTGCCGCCATACCAGGCCGCGCCGCGGCAGAAGCCGGGGCTGCCGGCGGCGTCGGACATGATCGGCTCGGCATAGCCCCAGGGGCCGAGGCCGGTATGGTAGTCGATGATGGCGACGCGGCCGGCGTGGCCGAGGTGGGCGTGGTAGATCGCTTCTTGGGTTCGCCGCGCCCAGCTGGGGCCGGCGCCGCCGTAGAAGACGCCGCGATCGTGGCTGTACTGGCCGCCGCTCAGGGCCTGTTGCAGCGCCATGGCGCCGTGGGCCTCGGAATAGGCGCGCAGGACGCGCGAGCTGGCGATCTGAGACTCCGGCGTCCAGCTCGGCGGCACGGCGGCGTCGGCCAGCTCGTCGTAGCCGGGGTTCGCCGGGGCCGGATTCTTGAAGTCGATCCAGTTGCGGTTGAGGTCGACGTTCTCCTCGGTGACCCGCCGCAGCCAGGCGAAACCGTAGGGGTTGATCGCGTGGACCAGCAGCGCCGCCGTGCCCGTGGGCAGGGTGGCGTGCTCGCCGCGCCGCAGCCAGTCGATCTGGGCCCCCGAGCCGCAGAAGCCTTCGACGCCGTGGGTGCCGGAGACCATCACCAGCACCTTCTCGGCGCTCTTCGGCCCGAACCAGGCGACGTCGGTGGAGAGATCGCCGCCGTCCGGCCCGCGGTTGGGGTTCTCAAACCGCTCCAGCGCGCCGCCCGCGCTTTCAGCGGCCTCGACGAATTTCGCCCGCGCCTCGGCGTAGGTAGCGCTGAAGCTTTCGGCAGAGTTCACGCGGGCCTCCTTGGCGGGTTCGCAAGATCGAGGCGGCGCCTTATGAGGCCTGACGCCGAATGGGAAGGGGACCGATGGCCCAGCGCTACGATTTCGCCTCCGACAATGTCGCCGGCGCCATGCCCGAGGCGTTGCAGGCGCTGGTGGACGCCAACAGCGGCTTCGCGGGCGGCTATGGCGCCGACCACGTCTCGGCCAAGGCCGCCGACCTGATCCGCGCGCTGCTGGACGCCGACGCCGAGGTGCGGTTCGTCGCCTCCGGCACCGCCGCCAATTCCCTCGTCCTGGCGGCGCTGGCGCAGCCGCACGAGGCGGTGATCTGTCACCAGCACGCTCACATCGCCACCGATGAGACCGGCGCGCCGGGCTTCTTCGGGTCGGGCGTCGGCCTGATCCCGCTGCCGGGCGCCTCGGGGCGGATCGACGCCGGCGCGCTGGCGGACGTGCTGGCCGAGCCGGAGGTGAGCTACCACCAGTCGCCCGCCGCCTTCTCGCTCACCAACACCACCGAATATGGCGCGCTCTATTCCGAGGCGGCGGCCGGGGCGCTGATCGGGGCGGCCAGGCGCGCGGGACTGAAGGTGCATCTCGACGGCGCGCGGCTGGCGAACGCGGCGGCGGCCGGGTTTCCGCTCAAGGGGCTGGCGGCGCTGGGCGTCGACGTGGTGGTGATGGGCGGCACCAAGGCCGGTTCGACGCCGAGCGAGGCCATCGTGCTGCTCGACAAACAACTCGGGCGCCGGTTCGACGCGCGGATGAAGCACGCCGGCCAGTTGGTCTCCAAGGGCCGCTACCTCGCCGCGCCCTGGATCGGCATGCTGGAGAGCGGCGCCTGGACCGGCCGCGCGGCGCACGCCAACGCCATGGCCAGGAAGCTCGCCGCGCTGATGCCGTTCCCGATCGTGCATCCGGTCGAATCCAACGGCGTCTTCGTCGAGATGGACCAGCCGACCCACCGGCGCCTCACCGGCCAGGGCTGGCGGGTCTACCGCTTCATCGACGGCACGGTGCGCTTCATGTGCTCGTGGGCGACGACGGATGAGGCGGTGGAGGAACTGGGTGAGGCGTTGAAGGCGGTGGTCTAGGCCCGAGGCGCCTAGCTTTTGACCCACGGCAGCCGGTCGAGATCCACGTTGCCGCCGGTGAGGATGATCCCCACTCGCAGGCCCCGCACCTCGACCTCGCCGGCCTCGATCGCCGCGTAGGGTACGGCCGCCGAGGGCTCGACGACCACTTTCAGCGCCTCCCACAGCGAGCGCATCGCCTGGACGATGGCCGGCTCGGAGACGGCGGCGATCGCGTCGACGCCGCGCTGGATGTGGGCGAAGGTCGAAGCGGAGAGCGAGGCGCGCAGGCCGTCGGCGAGGGTGTCGGGCCGCTCCAGCGGGATCACGTGGCCGGCCGCGAACGAGCGGGCCGCGTCGTCCGCGCCGGCGGGCTCGACCCCGATCACCCGGGCGTGGGGCCGCAGCGCCTTCACGGCGGTCGAGACCCCGCTGATCAGGCCGCCGCCGCCGATCGGGGCCAGCACCAGGTCGAGATCGGGGGCGTCTTCCAGCAGTTCCAGCGCCGCGGTGCCCTGGCCGGCCATGACGAACGGGTTGTCGTAGGGATGGATGAAGGCCGCGCCGGTCTCGGCGACGATCTTCGCGGCCGCCGTTTCGCGCGCCGCCTGGGTCGGTTCGCACAGGGTGATCCGGCCGCCGAGGCGTTCGACCTGCGCCAGTTTCGGCGCCGCCGAGCCGCGCGGCATCACGATATAGGCCGGAACGCCGCGCAGGGCGGCGGCGCGCGCCACCGCGGCGGCGTGGTTGCCGGAGGAGTGGGTGGCGACGCCCCGCGCCGCCTCGGCGTCCGAGAGCGCGAAGACCGCGTTGGCCGCGCCGCGCGCCTTGAACGCGCCGATGTGCTGCAGCGGCTCGCATTTGAAGAACAGCTTCGCACCCGCCGCCTCATCGAGGCGGTCGCTGGTCAGCACCGGCGTGCGGCGCACGTGGCCGGCGATGCGCTCGCGGGCCGCTTCGATGTCGGCGAGGCTGATCAGGGGACTGGAAACCACGGCGGGACTCACGCAATGAACCGCGAGCGTGTAAGGTATCGGCAGGGGCGACGCCATCTTGTAGGGCAAGACGGGGCGGACGCCGCATGGATGCAGTCGCCACGACGATGGACCTCTGATCCGCCGGCATGAACGAACCGCTCGCCGCTCCGACCCTCTCCGTCGTTCTGATCGAGGCCGGCCCCGCGTCCGCCACGCCCGATTGCCTCGAGCAGGCGCTGGAGCGGGGCGACGTGGCGGAGATCGTCCGCGCGGTGGGGCCGTTCGAGCGCCTGGCGCGGCCTTTCGCCGAGGCGGTCGAATTCTGTTCCGGCGATCTGGTGTTGGCGGTGACGCCGGACATGCACCTGCCCGACGCGGCGTGGCCGGCGATCGCCGCGGCGGTCGCCGAGCGCCCCGACGTCGAGGCGTTCATGCTGAACCTGCAGGGCCTCGCGCCGGATCCGGCTTGGCGCGGCCGCCGCTGCCGCTCGCACGAGCGCAACCTGGAGACCCTGCGGTTCGCGCACCTGCTGGCGCCGGGTGCGCTGGCGGTGCGGCGCGAGACGATGTGCGCCGCCCTGGCCGAGCTGCCCGCCGATGTCGGCGCCGACTGGTGGCGGCTGCTGGCCGGCCGGATCGCGGCGACGGCGCATGTCGCCGACATCGACGCCACCCTGACCCGCTCCCGCCGCCTCGCGGGCGAGCCGGCCTACCCCAGCTTCGCCACGCCGGTCCCGTCGCGGTCGCGGGTGCTGGTGCTGGGCCAGATCGAGGTCTCCGCCAGCCTCTATTTCGACTTCCTGGAATCCTCGCCGGCGGTCTCGGCCGCGTTCCGCCCGCTGACCCGGCTCAGCCTGGACGCCAGCCACCTGGCCAGCGCCGATCTGGTGATCCTGGTGCGCGAACTGCACCGGTTCTGGGACGAGGGCGTGATCGCCTTCCTGAAGGCGGTCGGCACGCCGTTCGTCTACTTCACCGACGACAACTTCCTGGCGCTGCACGCCGAGGGCGACGCCCCGTCGTTCTATTCGGCCGCGCGGATGCGGCGGGCGCTGGCCGGGGCGGCGGAGGTGTGGGCGTCCACCGAGACCCTGGCCGCCGCGCACCGGCCGCTGCATCCGCGGGTCCGTGTCTGGGGGCCGGTGCTCGACCCGGTGCTGCGCGCGCCGTCGCCACCCGCCGCCGACATGCTCACCGTCGCCCTGGCCGGCGGCGACTTCCGGCTGGCGGGGCTGGAGGGCGCGCCGATCGCCCAGCTCAAGGCGATCTCGGAGACGCAGGACCTGCGGTTGGTGGTCACTCAAGGCGCGGCGAAGGCGCTGGCGCCAGCGCTGGAGCGGGCCGAGATCGTCGCCCTGCCGCCGGAGCGCTCGTTCCGCCAGTTCGTTCGCCGCTGGCGCCGCTTCGCGCCCGACGTCCTGCTGCATCCGGCCGGCGCGACCTCGAACGCGCCGTTCAAATGCCCCACGGCGGTGATCGTCGCCGGCTACCTCGGCGCGGTCCCGGTGGTCGCGGAGGAGCCGGCGTATGACGGCTGGGGCGGGGCCGAGGGGGTGATCGGACTGGGCGGCGACGCTGGCGGTCTGGCCCACGCGGCGGCTTCGGCGCACGACGGCGGCTGGCGCGGCGACATGGCCGGACGGCTCGCCACGGCGCTGGCGGCGCGGTTCAACGGCGACGGCAGAGAGTCGGTGCTGGAAGCGGTGATCGCCGCGGCGGCGCCGGAGCGGCGCGGTTCGGCGCGCCAGGTACTGGCCTCGCCCGGTTTCAGCCGGCGGCGGGCCGAGCTCGGCTTCGCCCACGCGACCCGCTGGGTCAGGGCGCTGGCGGCTTCGTGAGGATCAGGCCCGCGGCCCGGTCGAGGCCGCTGAAGAGGTCGTCGCGGCTCGCATAGGCGGCGGCGTTCGCCGACCAGGCCGTGAGCGCGCTTGGCGTCGCGGCGGCCAGAGCGCGGCCGAGCGCGGCCGGTTCGAACGGCTCGGCCAGCACGACGCCAGCGTCGGCGGCGATCACGTGCTCCCCGTAGCCGCAGATTTCGGTGGTGATCACCGGCAGGCCGTTCGCCATCGCCTCCAGGATGACGGTGCCGGTGACGTCGGCGCGCGAGGGATGCAGCAGCAGGTCCGCCGCCGCCATCGCGCCGGCCAGCGCCGCTTCGGAGGCGAACCCCAGCCAGCGGATGCGGGATGCGACGCCAAGGCGGGCCGCCAGGCGCGTCATCGCCACGCCGGCGCGGGTCTGCGGCTCCAGACCGCTGACGATCAGCCGCGAGTCCGGCGCGGAGGCGAGCGCCGCCAGCGCGCGGTCGAGCCCCTTGGTCTTCGGCTGCAGCCCGATCCATAGCCAGACCGGGCCGTCGCCACCCAAGCCCAGCCGAGTGCGCGCGGCGATCTTTTCTTCCGGCGCCGGCGCGGGGCGGGCGCGCAGGCGGTCGACGGTCGGCGGCAACAGCGCCAGCCGCTCCGGCGCCGCGCCGTGATTGGCGAGAAAGGCGGCGCGCTGGGCGCTGGAGAGCGTCAGGATCAGCTCCGCGCCGTCCGCCGCCAGCGCGGCCCGCTCCAGGGCCGCATAGGTCTGGTAGCGCGGCAGCCAGCGCCGCAGGCCGGGCGGCCGTCCCCGCGACGGGTCGGCGCAGAAGACGACGTCGAAGCCGGGAATGGCGTGGAAGGCCACCGTCCGCTCGAAGCGGCCGTCAACGGCGCGGGCGGCGTCCTCGGCGAAGGCGGCGAGGCGGCCGTGGTTGGAGCGGCCGCGCGGCGCGAGCGTCTCGACCGCCACGCCGTCCGGCGCCGGCGCGGCCGGAGGCAGGGTGGTGACCAGTGTCACCTCGGCGGCGCGGCCGACCAGGATCTCGGCCAGCCGCAGGCAGTGCTGCTCCAGCCCGCCGGCCGGCGCCAGGCGGAAGATAACCAGCGCGATCCGCCGGGGCGGGCTAGATGCGGTCATCCAGCGAGGCCTCGGCGGCGGCGTGCTGGAAGTTCGGCAGGACGCCGCGGATCACCGCCTCGATGTCGGCCGGCGTGGCGCGGCGCGCGCCGGTGACGAACCCCTCCAACGCGTCGACGGCTTGCTTCAGCGCCGCGCGGTCGATCGGGGCTGGGCGCAGCGATTCCAGGGCGGCGAAGTTCAGCGGCTCGATGGTCTCGCCGGCGCCGTGGAAAACCTCGACCTCCTTCTCGCCGGCGGTGTCGCGGGAGGTCAGCAGCACCGGATAGTCGGGGCCTGGGGCCACGGCGAGCGCCTCGGCTGCCTCGCGCGTCTCGACGAATACCGCCCGGCGGCCGCGCCCGTGCAGGAACGCCGCCGCGGTCTCCGCCAGTTCGATCGCGCCCGACGCCGGGTCGAACTTGGGCACGGCGACGCGGCCGGTCCCGCAGGCGAGCTGGCCCAAGAGGCAGATGCGGGCGCCGTCGCGGGCCGAGATGAAATAGCGCCGGGTGTCCTTCGGCGCGGCGAGGGCCTGGCCGGCCTCGAAGCGCTGCAGATAGCTCTCCAGCAGGCTGCCGCTGGAATAGGCGACGTTGGCGAAGCGGGCGGCGGTCGAGACCGGCGCACCCACGTCCCCGCCCGCGCCGAACGCCACCGCTTCCAGCAACAGCTTGGTCGCGCCCATGAAGCTGGCGGGGTCGGCGGCCTTGTCGGTGGAGACGACGAAGTGACGCCGCGCGAGTCCGCGCGCCGCCAGGTGCGCCGCGAAGCGCCGCTGGCGCACGACGTTGACGTCGATCATGTGCAGCAGGGTGAAGAGGTTCTTCTCCGAGCGCACGTGCTTGACCGCGGCGAAGTTGAGCACGAGGTCGAACGGGCCGGCCGCCTCGGCGAGGGCGAGGCCGGGCCAGCCGGCGAAGTCGAGGGCGTTGAAGCCGATCGCCACGCCGCCGCCGTCGCCCCGGCTGCGGATGTCGCGGGCCAGCCGCGCCAGGCTGTTCTCGTTCAGGTCGACCAGCTCCAGCCGCGCCGGCCGCAAGCCGAGCAGCTGCCGCACCGCCGCGCCGCCGATGGTCCCGGCGGCGCCGACCACCAGCACCCGCGCGCCGCCGAGTTGCTCGGCGATCTCGCCCCGCCGCGCCGCCCAGTCGGCGGCCAGGGCCTCGGAGAACGGGGTCGGGCCCAGGCCCTCGGCCTCAAGCGTGGGATCGAGCATCCGCCGCTTCCTTCGCCATCGTCGCCAGCCACGCCGCCGCGCGCCGCGCAACGCCGGCGAGGTCGGCGGGAGGACGCAAGCCCAGCCGCGCCTCGCACTTGGTGGGATCGCCGACCGACCAGGGCATCATCGGCGGCTCGGCCGGCGGGTCCTCGTCGACCAGCACGGCGCCGCCGGTCTGGGCTGAGACGGCGCTCAGCAGCGCCCGCGCGGTGCGGCCCTCGCCGCAACAGACGTTGATCACCTCGCCCCAAGCGCCGCGCTCGATCACCCGCTCCACCGCCGTGAGCGCATCCTCGATATCGACGAAGTCGCGCAGGGCGGTGAGCGGGCCCATCCGTACCCGCCAGGGCGGCGGCCCGGAGGCGGCGGCGCTGGAGGCGCGGCGCAGGAAGGCGGCGAACACCTGCTCGCCCTGCGGCTCGGGCGTGATGACGTTGAACAGCCTGAGCGCGGTCGCGCGGAAGCCATGTCGGCGCGCGGCGGCCAGGGCGCTGGTTTCGGCCGCATGCTTGGAGAGGCCATAGGGCTCGAACGGCGCGCAGGCGTCGCTCTCGCGCCAGGGGACATGGTCCTCGGAGATACCGTACTGCGCCGCCGAGCCCAGCAGGATCAGCCCGGCCTCGGGCGCCGCCGTCCCGATCGCCTCGGCGAGGTTGGCGGTGGCCAGGGCGTTGTCGGCGAAGAGTGCGCCGGGGCGGCCGGGCGTGCGGCCGGCGGCGTGGATCACGACCTCCGGGCGCGCCTGGCCAAGCTTCGCGGCGATGGCGGCGCGATCGCCGAGATCGAGGTCGGCGCGCCCCAGGGCCGTGAGCTCGACGTCGGCGCGGGCGGCGAAACGCCGCGCCAGCGCGCCGCCGATGAAGCCCCCGGAGCCGGTGATCAGGACGCGCATCAGGCGTGGACGAAGCGGGCCGGATCGGCCTCGAAGTCGCGGCTCGCTGCCTCATAGTGATCGAGCCGGCCGATGTCCTTCCAGTAGGCGTCCGCCGCATGGCAGACCACCTTGCCGCCGGCGGCCATCGCCGCGCGCACCAGGTCCGGCATGTCGAAGGCGCCGGCCGCGGGGATCAGCGGCAGCATCCGGCGCGAGAGCACATAGACCCCGGAGCTGACGTGATAGCCGCGGCGCGGCTTTTCCAGATATTCGGTGAGCGCGCCGGCGCCGTCCATGGTGACGACGCCATAGTCGACCCGCTCGTCGACCCAGGGGGTGAACAGGGTCGCCCAGGCGTCCGCGCTCCGGTGCGCGGTGGCCATCGCCTGGAAATCGAGGTCGGTCAGGGTGTCGCCGTTGACCACGAAGAAGTCGTCGGTGAGGCCTTCGAGAGCGCGCAGGCCGCCGGCGGTGCCGAGCGGCTCGGCCTCGATGCTGGGCTGGATGGCGACGCCCCAGCGCGAGCCGTCGCCCAGGAACGCCATCATCAGCGGCGCGAGGTAGCCCAGGCAGACGAAGACGCGGGCCACGCCGGCGGCGGCGAGCTGGGCGATCAGGATGTCGATGATCGGCCGCTCGCCCAGCGGCAGCAGCGGCTTGGGCACGGTGACGGTCAGCGGGGCCAGCCGCGTCCCTCGTCCGCCGGCCAGCAATACGGCGTCCATCGCGGTCATGACGGGCGGGCGACGCCTCCGGCGGTTCCAAGCAGGGCGAGACATAGGACATGGCGCCGCGCGGAGCCAGCCGGGGTCAACTTGATCGCAACCCGCCGCCTGTTAAGCCTGCGCGATGATCGTGCCCGTGATCCTGTCCGGCGGCGAAGGCAAGCGGCTGTGGCCGATGTCCTCCAGCGCGCGGCCGAAGCAGTTCCTGCGGCTCACCGGCGAGGAGACGCTGCTGCAGCAGACCGTGCGGCGGCTGGACGATCCGGCCCTGTTCGCCGCGCCGATCATCATCGGCGGCGCCGAGCAGCGGTTCCTGATCGCCGAGCAGCTGCGCGCCGCGGACCTGGCGGCGGGGCGGATCGTGCTGGAGCCGATCGGCCGCAACACCGGGCCGGCGCTGGCGGCGGGGGCGCTACTGGCGGTGGAAGCTGATCCGGACGCGCTGATCCTCTCGGTCCACGCCGACGCCGCCATTCCCGACGCGGCGGCGTTTCGCGCCACGGTGGCCCGCGGCGTGGCGGCCGCGGAGGCGGGCAAGGTGGTGCTGTTCGGGGTGGAGCCGACCTTCCCTTCCACCGCCTATGGCTACATCGAGCCCGGCGCGCCGATCGACGCCGACGCACGGGCGGTGGCGCGGTTCCGCGAGAAGCCGGCGGCGGCCGACGCCGAGGGACTGGTCGCCCAGGGCTGCCTGTGGAATTCCGGCATCTTCCTGATGCGCGCCGCCAGTCTGGTCGAGGAGTTCGCGGCGCATGCGCCGCAGGTGCTGGCCGCCGTCGGCCTGGCGCTGGCGCGGGCGGAGCGAGACGAGGACTTCCTGCGGCTCGACGCGGACGCCTTCGCCGCCTCGCCCGCGATCGCCATCGACCATGCCGTGTTGGAGCGCACCCGCAACGCCGCCGTCGTCGCCGCGGCGTTCGCGTGGAGCGATATCGGTTCCTGGTCGGCGGTCTGGGAGGCGCAGGCGCGCGACGGCGACGGCAACGCCACGCGCGGCCCCGCCATCCTGGACGGCGTGAGCGACTGCCTGATCTTCTCGGAGGGGCCCGAGGTGGCGGCCTGCGGTGTTTCCGGCCTCGTCATCGTCGCGACGCCGGAGCACGTGCTGATCGTGCCGAAGGGCCAGGACCAGAGCGTCCGACGCCTCGCCGAGCGCTCCGGCGGCCTGTAGCCGCGGGTGGCGCAGGCGCCGTCTTGCCCCAAGCGCAATCCTGCGCCAAACGTCGTTTGCCTCGTCGGTTCATGAATTTTCGCGGCGTGGCGGAAAATTGCCCTGCGTCTCGGGTCTGACATTCTACGGCGATTGATCCGTAATAGTGGACGCCCCGTTCGATGCGCCCCGCGGACGCGGCAGTAGAGGATTGGTCTGAATGCAGGAGCGCCGACGGTTCCGGTGGGGGTTCATCGCTCTCGGTATCCTGCTGATCTTGCTCATCCTTTGGCTCGTGTTCGGCCATCAGGCGCCTAAGCCGAAAGGTCCGCCGCCGGTCGCCGTGACCGTCGCCAAGGTGACGGTGCAGGACGTTCCGACCTCGATCACCGCCCTTGGCGCGGCCCAGGCCTGGCAGGGCGTGCTGATCAATCCGCAGATCAGCGGACGGCTGACCTACGTGGCGCCCGAAGGCGTCGACGTGAAGGCGGGCGACCTGCTGGTCGCCATCGATTGCGGTCCCTACCAGGCCGCGCTGACCCAGGCCGTGGGCGCGCTGAAGCGCGACCAGGCGCTGCTCGCCGGCGCCCAGGTCGACCTGGCCCGCTACAAGACCCTCGTCAGCCAGAACTCGATCGCGCGCCAGACCTATGAGGATGAGGAAGCGACGGTCAAACAGGACCAGGGCACGGTGGTCGCCGACCAGGGGACGGTCCAGGCGGCGCAGGTCAACGTCAATTTCTGCCGGATTCCGTCGCCGGTCGCCGGCCGCGTCGGCGTGCGCCTGGTCGACCCGGGCAACATCGTCACCACCGGCCTCAGCACCGGCATCGTCAGCGTCAACCAGGTCGAGCCGATCGCGGTCACCTTCACCATCGACCAGGGTGACTTCCAGCGGCTGGTGCAGGTTTCGAACGGCTTCACCAAGCCGCTGACCGCCGAGGCGCTGAGCCAGGAGACCGGCGCCGACCTCGGCTCCGGTGAGCTGTCGATCGCCGACAACCACGTCGACCAGACCACCGGCACGGTGGAGATGAAGGCGCGCTTCCCGAACGCCACGCGGCAGCTCTGGCCCGGCCAGTTCGTCAATGTAAAGCTGACCCTCCAGGTGCTGAACAACGTCATCACCGTGCCCAGCATCGCGGTGAACCAAGGGCCGAAGGGCGCCTTCGTCTATGTGGTCGGCCCTAACAAGAAGGCCGTGGTCCAGCCCGTGACCATCCTCGCCACCGAGGGCGGCAACAGCGTCGTTCAAGGCGGCCTCAAGGCTGGGCAGCTGGTGATCACCGACGGGCAAATGACGCTGAAGGCGGGCTCGACCGTCGCCTACGGGTCTCAGCCCGCCGCCGGGGCGCAGGCGCCCGCCGCGAAGCCCGCCGCGTGAATATCTCCGCGCCCTTTATCCAACGGCCGATCGCGACGTCGCTGATCGCCGCGGCGTTCCTGGTCTTCGGCATCGTCGCCTTCATGAACCTGCCGGTGGCGGCGCTGCCGGAAGTCGATTTCCCCACCGTCCAGGTGAGCGCCAGCCTGCCGGGCGCCAGCCCCGAGACCACCGCGTCCAACATCGCCCAGCCGCTGGAGCGCCAGTTCTCGCAGATCCCCGGCGTCACCGAGATGACCTCGGTCAGTTCGCTGGGTTCGACGGCGATCACGGTGCAGTTCGAGCTGTCGCGCAACATCGACGCGGCCTCGCAAGACATCCAGGCGGCGATCAACGCCGCGAGCGGCCAGCTGCCGACCAACCTTCCGTCGGCGCCGACCATCCGCAAGGTCAACCCGGCCGACGCGCCGATCATGATCATCGGCCTGACCTCGCCCACCCTGCCGCTGGCGACCGTGGACGACTATGCCGAGAACATCCTCAGCCAGCAGATATCCCGCATCGACGGCGTCGGTCAGGTTTCCGTGGGCGGCCAGCAGAAGCCGGCGGTGCGCATCCAGATCGATCCGCGCAAGGCCGCAGCGCTCGGCCTGCAGCTCCAAAACATCGGCACGACGATCACCAACGAGACGGTCAACGACCCGAAGGGCAACATCAACGGGCCGCTGAAGAACTACAACGTCTACGCCAACGACCAGATTCTGAACGCCACGCCCTGGAACCATCTCGTCGTCGGCTACCACAACGGCGCGGCGATCCAGCTCAACGCCATCGGCACGGTGCAGCAGGGCGTCGAAAACGATCAGGTCGGCGCCTGGATGTATCCGGGCGCGGCCAATAAGGACCAGAATCTGGTTCCGGGTCAGGCGGTGCTGCTGATCGTGTTCAAGCAGCCCGGCGCGAACGTCATTCAGACAGTCAACCGCATCGACCAGGCGCTGCCCGGGCTGGAGGCGGACATCCCGCCCTCGGTCAACATCTCGATCCTCGCCGACCGCACCCAGACCATCCGCGCCTCCGTGCAGGACGTGGAGATGACGCTGCTGATCACCATCGCCCTCGTCGTGGTGGTGATCTTCCTGTTCCTGCGCGACGTCCGCGCGACGCTGATTCCCAGCGCCATCATCCCGGTCTGCCTGCTCTCGACCTGCGCGGTGATGCTGGCGCTGAACTTCAGCCTCGACAACCTGTCGCTGATGGCGATGACCATCGCCGTCGGCTTCGTGGTCGACGACGCCATCGTCATGGTCGAGGTGATCTGGAAACGGATCGAGGAGGGCGAGCGGCCGTTCGACGCGGCGCTCAAGGGCTCTGGCGAAATCGCCTTCACCATCCTCACCATCTCGATCTCGCTGATCGCGGTGTTCACCCCGCTGGTGTTCATGGGCGGCGTGGTCGGGCGGCTGATGCAGGAGTTCGCGCTCACCCTCAGCGCCGCGGTGCTGGTCTCGATCGGCATGTCGCTGACGCTGACGCCGATGCTGGCCGGCCATTTCCTGCGCCAGCCGAAGCCGCCGTCCAACCCGTTCACCAAGGCGCTGGAGCGGGGCTTCACCAACCTCGAACGCGGCTACGCCCGCGCCCTCGACGTGGTGCTGCGGCACATGCGGATCACCTTCGCGGTGTTCCTGGCGACCATGGCCTTCGCGGTCTTCCTCTACGCCACCGTGCCGACCGGCTTCTTCCCACAGCAGGACACCGGCTTCATCCAGGGCGTGGTGTTGACCTCGCAGGACGCCTCCTTCGCCAAGATGTCCGGTAAGATCGAGCAGGTGGCCAAGGTGATCTGCGCCGACCCGGCCGTCGCCGGCGTCGGTTTCTTCCTGGGCTCCGGCGGCGCCAACCAGGCCAACATCAACATCAGCCTGAAGCCGAAGGACGAGGGCCGCTCGCGCAGCGCCACCCAGATCATCAACGACCTGCGGCCGAAGCTCGGCAAGCTGGTCGGCGTGCGCGCGCTGCTGCAGGCGGCGCAGGACATCCGCGTCGGCGCTCGCGCCGGTCAGGCCCAGTATCAGTACACTCTCAGCGATCCCGACCTCGACGAGCTCGACGAATGGGGCCCGAGGCTGGTGACGGCGATGCAGGGACTGCACCAGCTCACCGATGTCAGCTCTGACCAGCAGTCACAGGGCGCGGCGGTGAACCTGACCATCGACCGCAACGCGGCGGCGCGCTTCGGCATCGCCCCGGCCGACATCGACGCGGCGATCTACAACGTCATCGGCCAGCGCGAGATCACTCAGTATTTCACCCAGCTCAACAGCTACCACGTCGTGCTGGAGGGGCCGCCGGGCTTGCAGGCGTCGCCGGACATGTTCAACTCGATCCGGCTCCTCTCGCCGCTGACCAATAAGACGGTGCCGCTGTCGCTGTTCGTCAAGGCGGACCCGAACGCCACCAGCAGCCTCACCATCAGCCACCAGAGCGAGTTCCCGGCCACCACCATCTCGTTCAACCTGGCGCCGGGCGTCTCGCTCGGCCAGGCGACCAACCTGGTGCAGAACGCGCGCGACCAGCTGCACGCGCCGCCCAGCCTGACCGGATCGTTCCAGGGCACCGCCGAGGCCTTCCAGCAATCGCTGGCCAGCGAGCCGGTGCTGATCGCCGCCGCGCTGCTGGCGGTCTACATCATCCTGGGCATCCTCTACGAAAGCTACATCCACCCGATCACCATCCTCTCGACGCTGCCGTCGGCCGGGGTGGGCGCGCTGCTGGCGCTGCTGGCGGCCGGTCAGGACCTGAACGTGATCGGCATCATCGCCATCATCCTCTTGATCGGGATCGTGAAGAAGAACGGCATCATGATCGTCGACGTGGCGCTCAGGCTGGAGCGCGAGCACCACATGGAGGCGCGCGACGCGGTGCGCGAGGCCTCGCACCAGCGGCTGCGGCCGATCCTGATGACCACCGCCTGCGCCTTGTTGGGCGGGGTGCCGATGGTGCTGGGCAACGGCACCGGCTCGGAATTCCGCCAGCCGCTCGGCTGGGCGATCATCGGCGGCCTGACCGTCTCCCAGATCCTGACCCTGTTCACCACGCCGGTGATCTACATCTACCTCGACAGCATCCGCCGCCGCGTCGAGCCGGAAGAACGGGAAGATCGGGAAGAGGGCGGCCTGCCCGAACCCGAGCCGGTGAGCTGAGTTCCGGGGCCGCGTCCGGCGGCGATATCGCCTTCGGCCGGCGGCCTGGAGGGACTATGAAAGGCGGGTGACCGATTCCGCCACCCTCGCCGACGACCGGCCCGCCCCAATCGATGCGACCATGGGCGGCGCGGCCGCGAGCGCGGGCCTGGAGCTGACCGTCGTCGCGCCCACCTTCAATGAACGCGCCAACGTCGCGCGGCTGGTGGAGAAGCTGGAGGCGGCGCTGAGCGGCGTCGCCTGGGAAGTGATCTTCGTCGACGACAATTCGCCCGATGGCACCGCCGAGCTGGTCAAGCAGATCGCCGCCGGCGACGCGCGGGTGCGCTGCATCCGCCGGGTGGGCCGCCGCGGCCTCGCCGGGGCGGTGGTCGAAGGCGTGCTGGCCAGCGCCGCGCCGTTCGTGGCGGTGATCGACGCCGACATGCAGCACGACGAAACCCTGCTGCCGCGGATGCTCGCTGTCCTGCGCGGCGGCGACGTCGATCTGGTCGTTGGTAGCCGCTACCTGGAGGCCGGCGGGTTGGCGCAGGGCTTCTCGCCGATCCGAAAGGCGGGCAGCCAGTTCGCCACCGCCCTCGGGCGCCGGGCGCTGAAGACCGATGTCTCCGATCCGGTCAGCGGCTTCTTCATGCTGCGCCGCGAGGTGGTCGACCGGGTGGCGGGGCGGCTGGAGCCGTCGGGTTTCAAGATCCTGTTCGACATCATCGCCTCGCAGCCAGCGCCGCTCAGGGTGAAGGAGCTGCCCTACGCCTTCCAGGCCCGCGAGGCCGGCGAGAGCAAGCTGGATGGCCGGGTGGCGCTGGAATACCTCGGCCTGGTGGCGGCCAAGCTGTCGGGCGACCTGATCTCGCCGCGCATGGTGTTCTTCGGTCTCGTCGGTCTCAGCGGGGTGCTGGTGCACATGGCGGTGCTGTGGGGCGGGCGCAGCTTCGGCCTCCCCTTCGTTTACGCCCAGGCTCTGGCGGCCGTGACCGCGATGACCTCGAACTACTTCGTCAACAACACCGTGACCTATCGCGACCGGCGGCTGAAAGGCTGGCGGCTCGCCACGGGCTATCTGCGCTTCTGCGCTCTCTGCGCCGTCGGCCTGGCCGCCAACGTGGCGGTGGGCGCCGAGCTGCATGCGCACGGCGTCGCCTGGCAGTTGGCCGGGCTCGCCGGCGCGGCCTGCGGCGCAATGTGGAACTATGTCAGCACTTACCTCGGCGTCTGGTAGCCGCGCCGCGCGCCTCCGCCTCACCCCGACGACCGCCCTGGCCGCGGTGGTGGCGGCGACTCTGGTCGTGCGGCTCGTCTTCAGCGCCTTGACGCCGCTGACCGAGGACGAGGCCTATTATCGCCTCTGGTCGCTGCGGCCGGCGGTCGGCTACCTCGACCATCCGCCGATGATCGCCTGGTGGGTCTGGATCGGCCGCCACCTCGTGGGCGACAACGCCGTCGGCGTGCGGCTGCTACCGTCGCTGGGGACCGCGCTGACCAGCCTGGCGGTGTTCGATCTGGCGCGGCAGGCGGGGTTCGGCGAGCGCATCGCGTCGCGGGCGGGCGTCTGGCTGAACGCCACCATCCTGATCGGTCTCGGCGGCGCGCTGGCGGTGCCGGACGTGCCCAACGCCCTCTTCTGGACGCTCACGCTCTGCGCCGCCTTCCGCGCGGTGCGCGGCCACGGGGCCTGGTGGCTGGCGGCGGGCGCGGCCGCGGGACTGGCGTGCCTGTCGAAATATTCGGCGCTGTTCCTCGCCCCCGGGGTGCTGATCTGGCTACTGATGACCGCCGAGGGACGCCGCTCGCTGCGCACGCCGTGGCCCTGGCTGGCGGCGATCGTCGCGGTGGCCGTCTTCGCCCCCAACATAGTCTGGAACGCCGACCACGGCTGGCTGACCTTCGACAAGCAGTTCGGCCGCGTCCGCGCCGCCGGCTTCGCGCCCGCCTATCTGGCCAAGCTCATCCTCGACCAGTTCATGCTGCTCAACCCGCTGATCGCGATCTTCGTCGGGCTGGCGGCGTGGCGGCGCACTGCCTGGCCGCTGCTGATGATCGGCGCGCCGTTCGTGGCCTATCTGGTGGTCCACAGTCTGCACGACGCGGTGCAGGGCCAGTGGCCCGCGCCGCTCTATCCGCTGGCGGTGATCGCCGCGGCGGCGGTGGCGGAGGGTGCGAGCGGCTGGCTGCGTCGCCCGCGCGTCGCCGCGCCCTGGGTGGGCTTCGCGATCTCGGCCGTGGCCCTGGTCTTCATCGTGCTGCCGTCGGACGGCGGCCTGCCGATGCGCGATCCGGCGCGCGCCTTCCGGGACTGGCCCGGCTTCTTCGCATCCGTCGAGCGCGCCCGGGCGCAGTCGGGCGCCGCCTGGGTGGGGGCGCCGACCTACGGCATCGCCGCCCAGCTCGCCTCGTCGCCGCGCATCCATGCGCCCGCCATCGAGATCTACGAGCGCGAGCGCGCCACCTTCGAGACCCCGAGCGAACGCGCCGATTTCACCAAGCCCGGCCTGATCGTCGTGCCGGGCCGCGGCGCGGGCGAGGATGCGTTGCGGCGCTGTTTCGCCGAGGTCGACGCCCTGCCCGAGATCGATCGCGGCGAGGGGCGCGGCCTGTCATCCTACGCGGCTTATCGCGTGGCGCGGCCGCTGGACGATGTCGAGCGGACCGGCTGCTACCGGCCGCCGGCCTCGAAGTTCTGATCGAGCCAGGCCGGCAGACTTGCCGCCAGTCCGTCCAGCGGACCGGACGACAGCAAGAGGATCACCTCGTCGCCGACGAGTGATCGCTCCAGGCTGGCCAGCACCGCCGCGCCGTCCGCCGCCGCCTCGGCCGCGACGCCGGCGCCGGCGATCCGCGCCACGATCTCGGCGAGAGTGAGCTGGTTGTGGGTCGCCGCGCCGTGCTCCGGCGGCGGCAGCACCAGCACCCGCGCCACGTCCTCGAACACGGTGTCGTACCAGCCCAGCGCCTCGATCCCGCGCCAGCTGAAGGTGTGCGGCTCGAACACCACCACCAGCGGCCGCTCGGGGAAGTGCAGCCGGATCGCCTCGATCGCCGAGCGCGCCTTCTCGTAGGACGAGCCGAAGCCCTCATAGGCCGGCACGCGGGAGGTTCGGGTCTTCTTGTCGAGCCGCCGCGCGACGCCGCGGTACTGGCGCACGCCGGGCGCAAGCTCGGCGGCGGTCAGCGCCCCCCACTCGATCAGCAGCGCCGCGGCGCCGACGATGTTCTCGATGTTGTGCAGGCCGAGCAGCTCGGTCTCCAGCGGCCAGGTCGAGCCGTCGGGGGTTTTCAGCGAGAAGCGGGTGATCTCGCCGATCTCGATGTCGATGGCTGAGTAGCCCGGTCCCTCGCCGATTCCGTACCAGACTGCGTCGCGGCCCGTGGTCAGCCGCTGCAGCGCCTCGTAGTCGCGCGCGGCGACCAGCAGGCCGTCGGCCGGCAGCCGGGCGATCACTTCGGCGAACGGCGCTTCGTAGGACTCGATGGTCGGGAAGGCGTTGAAGTGGTCGTGGACCAGCGAACTCAGCAGCAGGGCGCGGGCCTTGTAGAGCAGGAACTTCGAGCGCCGGTCCTCCGGGCTGACGATGTATTCGTCGCCTTCCAGCAGGAACTTCGGATCGGCGCCGGCGTGGCCGGTGGTCGGCAGGTCCAGCGGCACCGCGCCGATGAAATAGCCGGGGTCGCGGCCGGCCGCGCGCATCAGCACCGCCAGCATGGCGGTCAGGGTCGACTTGCCGAAGCTGCCGGCGACCACGCAGGTCTGCCGCGCGGCGGAATAGTCGCCGAGATATTCCGCGAAGCTGAGCGAGGGGACCTGGGCCGCCTGCAGCGCGGCCAGTTCGGGATTGTGCGGCAGGTCCAGCGCCGCGCTGGAGCCGACGATGGCCAGGTCGAGGTCCACCGGCACATGGGCGGCGTCGAAGCCGCGATGGAAGGGCACGCCGAGGCCCTCGAGATAGGTGCTCACCGGCGGATAGACCGCGCCGTCCGATCCCGAGACCTCATGGCCCTCGGAGACCATCAGCGAGGCCAGCGCGCTCATCCCGGCGCCGGCGATTCCGAGGAAATAGACCTTCATGGCCCTCCTTTTGGCCCGCCGGCCTCTCCGACGGAAGCCCGCGACGAATTTGCCCCCTTGTCACGTGGAACCTTCGGTCCAGGGCGAAGTTTGACGCTCCACGGCGTCGATCTGATGGCAATGAACGACCGCATCTCGGACGCTCGAACGAGCGGCCGCCGGCAATAGTCAGTTGTGATGGAGAGCGGGGTTTAGGCCAGCCCAAGCAGTGTTTCGCGGAAGGCATTCCAGAGCACCGGTCTGCGAGTTTCGACGGAAAAGCAAATTGGAGACGCCCGAGAGCGTTAGAGCTTTGACGACCCGCCCATCGGGGAACGTCACGCGAGAACCAGCAGTGACATAACAGCCTGCCTCGATGACGCAGTTATCACCTAGCGATATGCCGATCCCCGAGTTTGCCCCGAGCAAACATCGCTCTCCAACGGTGACGACTTCACGCCCGCCACCGGACAGCGTGCCCATGATCGACGCGCCCCCGCCGATGTCGGTCTGGTCGCCGACGACGACACCGGCACTAATTCGCCCCTCGACCATGGACGCCCCGAGTGTGCCCGCGTTGAAGTTGCAGAAGCCTTCGTGCATCACCGTGGTTCCGGCTGCGAGGTGCGCACCGAGGCGTACGCGGTTGACATCGGCTATTCTGACGCCGGCTGGCGCCACGTAGTCCGTCATGCGTGGGATTTTGTCGATGCAGTAGACCTCGAAGGCCGTGCGCGTCGAAATTGCGGTCGCACGCGCGCAATCGACCTGGTCGATCGGCATGACGCCAACGGACGTCCAAGCCACGTTCGAAAGGAGGTCGAAAAGCCCATCCAGGTTCGCACCATGCGGCCTTATCAGGCGGCGGCTCAGAAGATGCAGCCGCAGGTACACATCGCGGGCGTCGATGGGAGGCTGCTCCAATCGAGCGGCGATCCGGATTGGAACGACATCTACGCTTCGGAACTGGTCCCGACCCGAGATACCGGCAAACTGGGAGCCAAGTTCGCTGACAACCGCCTCGGTCGAGATTTCGGTTATCTCAGTCGCGTGCACATCCGAGCACAAGACGGTCCGCGGATACCAACTATCCAAAACCGCGCCATCGTCGGCCAGGGTCGCGAAGCCGATACCGATCGCGCCTTGGCTGCTCACGAAACATCACCCTTGTCTGCGCGGATGGAGGTTACCGTTGCCGATAGGGGCGCACCAGGGGCGGCGGCCAGATCACGCTGCAATCGGCGAACACGCTCGCCGATACGCCCTGCGCCCCTTGACGGAGGTTACTTCGCGATGTTCTCTGTGTGTTCCGGCGTCGCCGCCGGGCGGTCTTTGACATCGTGAGACAGTGACAGTGATCCCCGAGGGCCGGTCTCGCACATCCGGCGACGGGCCGGGGGACCGTTAATAACGGGAATTTACGGTGGATTGACCCAAGGGTAACCCGCCGGGACGAGAGGCCGGCCCGCGCTTGCATGCGGACGCCGCATCCGGGCGCAAGCGGCGGCCTCGGCGATCCGGCAGTTGCCTTCGCGGCCCAACCCCGGCAAACCAGATTCATACAATTGATTGAGGCCGCGCCAGACGGCCGCCAGATTTTGAAAGCCAAAGGCCTTTGACCGTTCAGCTCTCCAGGACCCCCGTGGCCGAATCCCCGCTTGCCTCCGTCGAGGCGATCATCGCCGGCCTCGCCGGCGTCGGCTATATCGCCTCGCGCCGCATCGCCACCGCGCTCTTCATGGCCCAGCACCTCTCCAAGCCCGTCCTGGTCGAGGGTGTCGCGGGCGTGGGCAAGACCGAGCTCGCCATCGCCACCGCCACCCTGCTCGACCTGCCGCTGATCCGGATGCAGTGTTACGAGGGCCTGGACGAGTCCAAGGCCCTCTACGAGTGGAAGTACGGCAAGCAGCTTCTCTACACCCAGATCCTCAAGGACCGGATGGGTGAGGCGCTGGAGGGGGCGCACACCATGGAGGCGGCGATGGACCGCCTGCACGGCATGGGCGACATGTTCTTCTCCGAAGGCTTCCTGGAGCCGCGGCCGCTGCTCAAGGCGCTGCGCAGCGAAGCCGGCGCGGTGCTGCTGATCGACGAGATCGACAAGAGCGACGAGGCGTTCGAGGCCTTCCTGCTGGAGATACTGTCGGCCTTCCAGGTATCGATCCCCGAGATCGGCACCATCAAGGCCAAGATCCCGCCGCTGGTGTTCCTGACATCCAACAATGTGCGCGACCTCGGCGACGCGCTGAAGCGCCGCTGCCTGCACCTGCATATCCCGCTGCCGGACGCGCACTTGGAGGAGAAGATCGTCGCGACCCGCGTGCCCGGCGTCGAGGCGCGGCTCACCCGCGAGCTGGTGGCCTTCGTGCAGTCGCTGCGCGACATCGAGCTGCGCAAGGTGCCGTCGATCTCGGAGACGGTGGACTGGGCCCGCGCCCTGGTGCTGCTGCATGCCGAGGCGCTGTCGGCGGACCTGGTGCGCGAGACCCTGAACGTGCTGCTGAAATACGAGCAGGACATCGTCGCCATCGAGCCGAAGCTGAACGAGCTCTTGGGCCGCGCGTCCGGGGCCGCCGGAGGCGAATAGGGTGGCCTCGCCCGTCCAGGCGACCGTCGAGGAGTTCATCAAGGCGCTGCGCGCCTCGGAGGTGCGCGTGTCGCCGGCGGAGGCCATCGACGCCCACCGCGCGCTGATGGAGATCGGCTACGCCGACCGCGGCCTGGTCAAGGACGCGCTCTGCATCACCCTGGCCAAGACCGAGGAAGAGGTGTTCCGGTTCGAGGAGTGTTTCGACGCCTTCTTCAGCCGCGACTCGTTCCGGGAGGCGAAGCCGCCGCCGGCGGGCCAGTCCGGCGGCGAGACGGCGGGCGGCGAGGCCTCCGACCTGCCGCTGGCGCAGATGCTGCTGAGCGGCGACACCATCGCCCTCAACCAGGCCATGGAGGCGGCGGCCCGCCGCGCCCGCGCCAGCGACGTGCGGCTCAACACCCAGCGCAACCTCTTGTCGCGGCGGATGCTGGACGAAATGGGCCTGCGCGAACTGGAGGAGCTGATCCAGCGGCTGCGCGAGATGGGGATGCCGCGCGATGCGGCGCTGGCCGACCGGCTGGCGGAGCGGCGCGAGGCGCTGTTCGAGGAATCCGCCCGCTTCGTCGACCGGCAGATGCAGCTCTACGCCCGCGAGACCGGCCGCAGGATGCGCGAGACCCTGCTCGGTCAGGCCAAGCTCACCGGCATCGAGCCGGAAGACATGCGCCAGATGGAGGCGCTGGTGAAGCGGATGGCCAAGCGCCTGGCCAGCCGTTACGCCCGCAAGCGTCACCGCGCCGACCGGGGCAAGCTGGACGTACGCAAGACCATCCGGCGCAGCATGCCCTACGGCGGCGTGCCCTTCGACATCGTCTGGAAGTCGCAGACCATCGAGAAGCCGAAGATCGTCGCCATCTGTGACGTCTCCCGCTCGGTGGCGGCGGCGGCGCAGTTCATGCTGCTGTTCCTCTACAGCCTGAACGAGGTGATCGAGAAGCTGGAGGCGTTCGCCTTCTCCGACCGGCTGATTCGGGTCGGCGACATCCTCGAGGCCGAGGAACTCGACAGCGCCATCGCCAGCATCATCAAGAAGATCGGCATGCGGCCCACCGATTACGGCCGCGCTCTGATGGACTTTTCCGAGCTGCACCGCGACGCGCTGGATCGCCATACGACGGTGATCGTCCTCGGCGACGGGCGCTCGAACTACGCCAATCCGCGGCTCGACATCATGCGCGAGATCTCGCATCGGGCGCGGGCGGTGATCTGGCTCAATCCGGAGCCGGAGACATACTGGGGCCAGGGCGATTCGCGCATGGATCAGTACAAGCGCTTCTGTCACGTGGCCAAGGTGTGCAACACGCTGAACCAGCTTGAACGGATCATCGAGGACGTGCTTCGGACCTATATGCCGCATTGAGCGGCGCGAACGAAAGGACTGGCCCGGTGCGGCAGGACTGCTATTGGCTGGGCTCCAATCCGGAGGCGGCCAGGGAGGCCATTGCGGGAGATTGCGATGTCTGGGCGTGACGACGAACTGATCGATATCATCGCCGAAGAGTCGCTCATCGATCGCGCCAAGCTCGATCCGGCGGCCAAGCTGGAGGATATCGGCCTGGATTCGGTCGATCTGGTCAGCGTCGTGTTCGCCATCGAGGAGAAGTACGGCATCGAGATCGCCGAGGACGCCTTCGACCGTTCCGACACGCTGGGGACTGTGCTGACGAAGATCGAGGCCCTCATCGACGCCAAGGCGGCCTGAGTCAGCCGCATGGCCGAACGCCTTGTCGTCACGGGTCTGGGCGCGGTCTCGGCGCTCGGCCTCACCGCCGAAGACAACTGGGTCGCCGCCCGTGACGGGCGCGGCGGCGTCGCGGTGCACGAGTTCGATTCCGGGCCCCACGCCTCGGGCGCTCGCAGCTATCCCGCGGCGCTGGTCAAGGGCGACGCCGTGGCGGCGCTCGAGGCCGCGTTCGGGCGCCGGATCGCCGGCTCGCTCGATCCCTTCACCGTCTTCGCGCTGAAGGCCGCGCACGAGGCGCTGCAGCAGGCGGGCCTGCTCGGGGCCCGGCTCGGCGACCGCGCCGCCTGCGTGATGGGCAACGGCATCGGCGGCCTGCTGACGCTGGAGAAGGGCTACGAGCGGCTCTACGGCATGAAGGCGCAGAAGGTGCATCCGCTCACCATTCCGCGGGTGATGGTCAGCGCGCCGGTGAGCGCCATCGCCATCGAGTTTGGGATCACCGGGCCGGTGTTCGCCACCTCCAGCGCCTGCGCCTCCGCCGCCCATGCGATCGCCCAGGGCGCCGCGCTGATCACCGCCGGCCTAGCCGACATCGCCGTGGTCGGCGGCAGCGAGGCGATGGCCAGCCCCGGCGGCATGCGCTCCTGGGAGGGCCTGCAGGCGATGAGCGAGACCGCGTGCCGGCCGTTCTCGGCCGGGCGCGACGGCATGGTGATCGGCGAGGGCGGCGCG
>Ga0302311_10001862_pt1 | contig 24384 bp, 29 predicted proteins | sample III_Palsa_N1_3_FD_200449 | JGI IMG/M metagenome (GOLD analysis project Ga0302311, IMG submission 200449) | Peat permafrost microbial communities from Stordalen Mire near Abisko, Sweden - III_Palsa_N1_3 | ecosystem: Environmental > Terrestrial > Soil > Palsa > Peat permafrost | place: Sweden... | reverse complement strand
GCCCGATCACGCCGATCGCGCCGAGCACCTTCTGTCGCCCCGTCATATAGGGCGCCGCGATCACAGCGGAACCCGAAAGCGAAAACAGACGCGTTTCGGCGCCGATGAAGATGCGCACCCCCTCGGCGGTGCGGACGTCGTCCAGCAGGCCGATCAGCTGTTCCTTCTGCTCCAGATCATCGAACAGCATGCGCACGCGCTCCAGATCCTCAAGCACGGTGTCGTCGCCCAGAAGATTCGCCCGGCCTCTGACGATCAGCGCCCTCTCGGCGCCCTCGCCGCCGCTCCAGGCCGCCAGCCCGTCCTCCACCAGCCGCGCGGCCGCCTCGTTCAGCTCGGTCCTGGCGCGGTCGAGCTCGCCGCGCATCTCCTGCTTGGTTTCGCTCAAGGTGCGGCCCTTCAGCCGGGCGTTGAGGAAGTTGGAGGCCTCCTGCAGCGCCGAAGGCGTCAGCCCCGGCGGCCTGAGCATCAGGCGGTTCTCGACCACCCCGTCGTCGAACACCATCACCGCCAGGGCCTGGTCGGCGCCGAGGGCGACGAATTCCACGTGCTTGACCCCGGCGTCCCGCACCGGCGCGACAACCACCCCGGCCCCGCCGGCGAGGCCGGAGAGCAGGGCGGTGGCCTCGTTCATCACCTCCTCGAAGCCGCGGCCCCGGGCGAACAGCCGGGCGTCTATGTCGCGGCGCTCGGCCTCGGTCAGGTCGCCAACCTCCAGCAGGCCGTCCACGAACAGCCGCAGGCCCGCGTGAGTCGGCAGCCGGCCGGCGCTGATGTGCGGCGAATCCAGCAGGCCCAGCTGCGCCAAGTCCTGCAGGGTGTTGCGGATGGACGCCGGCGACAGATGCACGCCGCCCTTGGAGAGGGTGCGCGAGCCCACCGGCTCGCCGTTCTCCAGATAGCTTTCCACGACCCGCCGGAAGATGTCGCGGGCGCGCTCGTCCAGTTCCATCAGGCTCGGGCCGGCGGCGGCGGGTTGGATCAAGCGGCTCATCGGCGGCGCGAACGGTCTCCTGGTCTCAAGGGCGACCACTGCGGATGGACGCACGGGCCTTCTTCTAGGATAAGCGCGCGGCGGCTCCAGGCAAGCCGCGTCGGATTTTAGGATATCGCATGCGCCCCTCTGAACGCCGCCCCGACGCCCTGCGCGTCGTTACGCTGGAAACCGGCGTCAACCGGTATGCCGAGGGCTCCTGCCTGGTTAGCTTCGGCCACACCAAGGTTCTGGTCACCGCCAGCGTCGATTCCAGCGTGCCGGGATTCCTGCGCGGACGCGGCCAGGGCTGGGTCACTGCCGAATACGGCATGCTGCCCCGGGCCACCCACACCCGCGGCCGGCGCGAGGCCGCCGAGGGCAAGCAGTCGGGCCGCAGCCAGGAGATCCAGCGGCTGATCGGCCGTTCCCTGCGCGCCGTCACCGACATGATGGCCTTGGGCGAGCGGCAGATCTCCATCGACTGCGATGTGATCCAGGCCGACGGCGGCACGCGGACCGCCTCGATCACCGGCGCCTGGGTCGCCCTGCGGCTGGCTACCCGCTACCTCCTGACCGAGGGGGTGATTACAAGGGATCCGATCCTGGACCAGGTGGCGGCCATCTCCTGCGGCGTGCACCAGAACGTCCCGGTGCTGGATCTGGACTACGAGGAGGACAGCCAGGCCGAGGCCGACGCCAACTTCGTGCTCACCGGCGCCGGCGACATCGTCGAGGTCCAGGCCACGGGCGAGAAGCGCGGCTTCAGCCAGGCCGAGTTCGACGCGCTGTTCGGGCTGGCGCGAAAGGGGATCGCCGAGCTGATCGAATTGCAGAAAGCGGCGGTGGGGTAGGCGTTCATCGCCGATTTGGAAGCGAACCTAGCGGCGTGGGTCGCGGCTAACATCGAGGGCAAGATGATTGGCGCTCTGGATGCAGACGCGCTGCATCCACCCGGGCCGGCTTCGCTCCAGCGGGCAGACCCGAAAGGTCCCCATCAAGGGCCGCAGATCGCCGTCTGTCACTGGGGTGGCCAGCAACCGCACGTTCTCGGGCAGCGGCTCCTCCGTTTCCGAGTCGCCCCTTAGTCCGCCCACACCCAACAGCCGTCGAGTCCCTACCGACCATAGCCGGGCCGATGGAGTTCCATTGGCGAAGAACAGACGCGCGCGGACAGTGAAGCAGGGCTGGGTGATCGTTGGACTGGCCTTGCAGCTGGGCGTTTCGGCCAAGCCCTCGCCAGCGGCGAAAAGCGCCAAGGACACCACTGCCGCCATAACCTCCGGCCTCACGGCTCGTCCTCATCTTCCGGGTCCATCGGCGGACCGGGCTCGAATTCGACCAGATCGCCGGGCTGGCACTCCAGTTCGCGGCAGAGAGCGTCGAGGGTTGAGAACCGGACCGCCCGCGCCTTGCCGGTCTTGAGGATCGACAGGTTGGCGATGGTGACGCCGACGCGGTCGGCGAGTTCCGTCAGCGACATGCGCCGCTCGAGCAGGATGCGATCAAGGCGGACCCGGATGGGCATGGCGGCTACCGGGCGCTCATATGGTCAGCTCGGCTTCGCGGCGCAGGCGGGCGCCCTCGCGGAACACCTCCGCCAGCACAAACACCACCAGCACCGCAAACCAAGTCGTGAGATTCAAGCTGAACCCGCTTTTTTCCATCACTTCGGGCGCGAGCCAGACAGTGATCAGCATGATCGGGTAGCGGAGGATTTCCAGCACCGCCAGCACCATGCCGATGGTGCGCAGGCGGCGGACATTGTCGGGGTGGAAGGGATCGCCCGCGGTGAGGGTCGAAAAGATGCGCCGCAGTCGGCCGACGATGACCAGCACGCCGCCGATATAGATGGCGCCGATCAGCAGGCCGCCGGCGATGATCCGGCGCGCGGACGCGGCGTCCGCCGTGCTGAAGTCGGCGTCCTGGAAAACGATTTTCGGATCGAAATGGAAAAGGAGGGCCGCAAGGCCCAGGGTCGTCACCACGCCCAGTCCGATCGACAGGGCCACCTGGGCGACGTCCAGGATGATCTTCAGAAAACTCGATACGGAGCCTGGCCCCAAAGCGCGCATGGCTTGCCCCTTTTCGCCGCCGGCCGGATCAGATCCTAACCAGCGGCGAACATGCCCCGTCAGACGTCGGCTTGAAAGGCGCCCGGATCAAAACGGGTGAGCCAGGAGCATGACGGCGGCGACGGGCAGGATGGCGATCATCGCCGAGTTGGCGACCACATTGGCGACGCGGTCGACCCATTGGGTGAAAGAGAAGGTCATGGTGAAATCCCTCAGATTTGTGTATTGCAACATGGAGCCGGTTTGGTTTGGGGCTCCAGGACCGTCACAACGACCGTCCATGGCGGTAGTGGATACGCCCGCATCGATTATCAATCACGTTACTTATCGGTAATCGATATTAACTTTTTGCAATGCAGCGTTAGCGGCGAGCGCCGCTCCGCGTGGCGCGAGCGGCGGAAACGTCGTATTCCGCTGTCATGAGCCTGATCCTCGTCCCCGGAACCCGCCTCGTCGCCGCGACCCACAATCCCGGCAAGACCAAGGAGCTGGCCGAATTGCTGGACGGCCGGTTCGAGCTGGTCACCGCCGGCTCGCTCGGCCTGCCCGAACCGGAGGAGACCGAGGCGAGCTTCGTCGGCAACGCCCTGCTGAAGGCCCGCCGCGCCGCCGACGCCTCGGGGCTGGTCGCGCTGTCCGACGATTCCGGCCTGTCCGTCGCCGCCCTGGACGGGGCGCCGGGAATCTATTCAGCGCGCTGGGCCGGCCCCGACAAGGATTTCGCCATGGCCATGGCCAAGGTGGAGGAACGGCTCGAGGCGACAGGGTCCGAAGATCGCGGCGCCTGGTTCACCTGCGCGCTTGCGGTCGCCTGGCCGAACGGCCCCGCCGTGGTGGTCGAGGGACGGATCGACGGCGCCCTGACCTTCCCGCCCCGTGGCGACAAGGGCTTCGGCTACGATCCGATCTTCATCCCCGAAGGCGGCGCGCAGACCTTCGGCGAAATGCCGCCGGCCGCCAAGGACGCCATCAGCCACCGCGCCCGCGCCTTCGCCCAGCTCAAGGCCGCGCTGTTTTGAGCGCGCCCCCGCCACTGGCGGTTTATGTCCACTGGCCCTACTGCGCCCGGATCTGCCCCTATTGCGACTTCAACGTGGTGCGCGATCGCGGCCAAGTCGAGCAGGCCGCGCTGGCCGGGGCCATCGTCCACGACCTGGAGGGTCAGGCCGCGCTGACCGGCCCACGGCGCCTTGTCTCGATCTTCTTCGGCGGCGGCACGCCCTCGCTGATGCGGCCCGAGTGGGCGGCGCGGATCGTCGAGACTGCGCGCCGGCTATGGTCGCCCGCCGAACGGGTGGAGATCACCCTGGAGGCCAATCCCACCGACGCTGAATCCGGCCGGTTCGCGGCGTTCGCCGACGCCGGCGTGAACCGGCTGTCTCTGGGCGTGCAATCCTTCGACGATGAGGCCCTGCGCTTTCTTGGCCGCAATCACGACGCGGCCGAAGCGCGGCGGGCGGCCGCCCTGGCGCGCGAGCGGTTCGAGCAGCTGTCGCTGGACCTGATCTACGCCCTGCCGGACCAGACGTCGGCGGCATGGTTGGCGCAGATCGACGCGGCGCTCGCGTTTGCGCCCGATCATATCTCGCCCTACCAGCTGACCATCGAGCCGGGCACGGCGTTCGGGCGGGCATTCGGGCGCGGGACGCTGATCCCGCCATCGTCGGATGCGGGCGCGGACTTGTACGAGGTCACCCAGGCGCGCCTCGGCGAGGCCGGTTTCGAAGCCTATGAGGTGTCGAACCACGCCCGCATCCCCGCCGCCTGGTCACGCCACAACCTCGCCTATTGGCGAGGCGAGGACTATCTCGGCGCGGGGCCTGGCGCGCACGGACGGATCACCCTCGAAGGCGCGCGCACAGCCACCGAGGCGGCGCGCGGCGTGGCCGCCTACATCGCGGCCGTCGACGAGACCGGCGTGGGATTTGCGCGCCACGAGGCCCTTAGCCCGCGCGAGACGGCGCTGGAGCGCCTGTTGATGGGCCTCAGAACCCACGAAGGCGTCTGCTGGCGCGACCTGGCGCCCCTGGGGCTGACGCCCACCAGCGCGACAACGAGCGGGCTCGCCGAGCTTCGGCTCATCGACGCGGACGACGGCCGGCTGCGCGCCACCGCGGCGGGGCGGCCGGTGCTGGACCGGGTGATCATGGAGTTGGCCGGTGGCTGAGTATCCGCCGGCCAAGGGCGGGCCGCTGGCGCCCGGCCTCTACATCGTCTCGACGCCGATCGGGAACCTGCGCGACATGACCCTGCGCGCCATCGACGTGCTGGCCGCCGCCGATCTGGTGCTGGCCGAGGACACCCGCGTATCCGCCAAGCTGCTCACGGCCTACGGCCTGAAAAACAAGCTCGAACGCTATGACGAGCACGCCGCCGAACGGGTCCGGCCGCGGGTGCTGAGCCTGCTGGCGCAAGGCGGCCGCATCGCCCTGGTGTCGGACGCGGGCACCCCGCTGATCTCCGATCCCGGCTATCGGCTGGTGCGTGAGGCGGTCAGCCAGGGCGCGGCGGTCTTTCCCATTCCCGGCGCCTCCTCGGTGATGGCGGCGCTGGCGGTGGCGGGGCTGCCCACCGACCGGTTCCTGTTCGCCGGCTTTACGCCGCCCAAGAGCGCTGGGCGGCGGAGCCTGTTCGCGGAACTGGCGCCGATCCGCGCCAGCCTGGTCTTCTTCGAGGGCGGCTCGCGCCTGGCCGCCAGCCTGGCCGACATGGCCGCCGTGTTCGGCCCGCGCGAAGCCATGGTCGGCCGCGAACTGACCAAGCTCTACGAGACCTGCATCCGGGGGACCCTGGACGCCCTGGCCGCAGACCCGGCGCTCGCATCGCCCAAGGGTGAGATGGTGGTGGTGGTCGGCCCTGGCGCGGAGGTCGCCGCCAGCCCCGCCGACGCCGACGCGGCGCTCATCGACGCCCTGTCCCGGCTCGGGCCGGCGGAGGCCGCCTCCGAGGTCGCCGGCGCGCTCGGCCTCAATCGGCGCGAGCTTTATCGCCGGGCGCTGGCGCTGAAGGGCGTGCGTTGAGCGAGGCGCGCCGGATCAGGGGCCACGCCGCGCGCGCCTCTGGGCGCCGGGCCGAGGTGGTCGCCGCGCTGTGGCTGATGGCCAAAGGCTATCGCATCCTCGGCTTTCGCCTGAAAACACCCTTCGCCGAGATCGATCTGCTCGCCTTGCGCGGCAAGGTGTTGGCCGGTGTTGAGGTGAAGACCCGAGCCAGCCTGGAGGCTTCGCTCGCGGCCGTCGGCGCCGACCAGCGGTCCCGCCTGCGCCGCGCGTTGCGTTTCGTGGCCGGCAAGCGGCGCGGCCTCGCCGACGCCACTATCCGCCTCGATCTGATGGCCCTCGCGCCGGGCCGCTTGCCGCGTCATATTCCCGACGCCTGGAGCGAAGACGATCCGTTCCGCTAGCTAGGGCGCGCGAGTGAATGGCGATGACGCGTGAAGAGGCCGAACGGGCCCTGAGCCAGGCCGGCACGGCCCAGGACGAGGACTTCCCGTTGTTCGAAGCGGCGCTGGCCTGCGCCCTTCACGAAGAGCCGGATCGCGATCCCACGCCCGCGCGGCAGCTCGCCGACGAGGCGGCGCGCCGGCTGACCACGCGACTGCAGCGGGAATCCCCCGAAGAAGCGGTGGCCGAGACCATGGCCGGCGATTTGCGTCTGGCCGGAGACCTGACGACCTACGACAGTCCGGAGAACGCCGACCTGATCAGCGTCTGCGCGCGCCGCAAGGGACTGCCGGTGGCCCTTGGAGTGCTCTACCTGGAAACGGCGCGACGGTGCGATCTGCCGCTCTACGGCGTGGACTTCCCCGGGCACTTCCTGCTGCGCGTCGAGACCGACGAGGGGCCGATGGCGCTGGATCCCTATGGCGAGGGACGCGTGGTCCTGCCGTCGGAGCTGTCCCGCCGCGCCTTGATGACCGGCCTCACCCCCGATGTCGCCGCCAACCTGGAGCGATTGATGGCGCCGGTCAGCGACCGCGCGGTGCTGACCCGGCTGCAGAACAACATCTTCGCCCGGGCCAGCCAGGTTGGGGATTATGCCCGCGCCGAACGCTCGGCGCTGCGGCGCGCCCTGCTCAATCCCGGCGACCACCATCCCTGGCTGGACGTCGCCGCCGCCCGCGAGGGCCAGGGCGCGCTCGCCGGCGCCCTGCAGGCGCTGGGCCGCGCGCAACAGCTGGACGGCGGCGCGGCCATCGCCGCCCGCGCCGCACGCGAACGGGTCCGCCTCAGGCTTAACTGAGCTCCAAGCTCTCGTCTTATTGGCCGGCCTTGGCCAGATAAGTTTGGCTCTCTTCGCCGACGATATGGACCAGATTGCCCATATGCAGGTTGGCGTCGACCAAGTGCAGGCCCCAATCCTTTAGGATCACGCCGCCGACCTTCACGTCGCCGCCGATGTCGTTGACCCGCACCCCACCCGGCGTCGGGTGGATGGTGACGGCGATGTAGTCGAACGGCCCGGTCACGCACTCGGCGGTCAGCAGTCCGGGCAGTTTGACGAACGGCGTGGTCACGGGCGCCGGCGGGTTGGTCCAGCCGTTCGGCGAGCCTGACGGGCTTTGCGTCGCGTTCATATAGGCGTTCAGCGCGCCCGACCCGCCGCCCAGCGCCGCTGGATTGACGCAGGCCGCCACGGTGTCGCCCACGCCCTTGCCGAAGCGGCTGTTCGCGGGCGGCGGCGAGTCGGCGCGGAAATCGGCATAGGCGATCACGCAGCCGATCTGACGGTCGGCGTGGCAGAGCGGCATGGTCTTGAATGAGCCGCCCACGTCCGCGCCCTTCGGGACCTGCACCCGGGACCCCATCAGGATCGCCGAGATGATCTGCTTCTGAACCGGCTTGCCGTCGATTTCACGGGCGATGAGCTGGATCAGCACCCCCGAGCCCTGGCTGTGCCCGACCAGGACCACGCCACGCCCATGGTTGTCGTGCGCCAGGTAGTCGTTCCAGGCGTCCAGCACGTCGGCGTAAGCCAGCGCCGGATCTGCCGCCATGGGCTTGCCCATCATACCGGCCTTCAGTGCTGTCAGCGTCACTTGGCGGTACATGGGCGCAAACAGGCGGCACCGCGCCCCAAAGCGGGCGAACTGGGCCAGCACCACCGACTGTTCTTCGGGCTCGATGGCCATGGTGGCGTTGGCGCCGGGATCGTTGGAGACCGTAGGGTAGACGTAGAAGCAGTCGATCGGCGGGTTCGAGGCCGCTTTGAAGGTCTCCTTCGTCATCTTGCCGTCGGCGGTGATCACGGTGGCGTCCTGGTTCGCCGCGCAGGCGTCCTGCCGGCCGGGCCGGCACAGCCAGGTCGCCGGATCGGTATAGTCGTTGTGAACCATTGGCGGCGGAGGCGGCGTCTGCGCCCGGGCCGCGCCGGCGGCCAGGCCGAGCGCCACAGCACCCGAGATCAGGATAAGGCGAAGCATCGGCGTTCCCCCTTTCAAGCGTTGTCTTTGGTTGAGGCCGACAATGTACGGTCAGGCCTGACTAGTAAAGCCCATCGGCGGCGCCTCCCCAGGCGCGCCGGATCAAGCTAAGCTCGTCGCCAGCTGGGAGGAGTACATCATGATCGGTTTCATCATTCGCTTGCTGATCGGCGCCGCGGGGCTATGGCTCGCCGCGTTCCTGATCCACGGAATCCATTACGAGTCGCTGGTCGCCCTGATCATCGCCGCGGCGATCCTGGGGATCGCCAACGCCATCGTGCGGCCGATCCTGATCATCCTGACCTTGCCGATCTCGATCCTCACGCTGGGTCTGTTCCTGTTCGTGGTGAACGGCGCGGTGTTCTGGCTGGTGGGCCAACTCCCGATAGGCTTCCACGTCCACGGCCTGTTCAACGCCATCCTGGGCGCCATCGTCACCGGTCTGGTCAGCTGGATCGGCCACGCCCTGTTCGGGTTCCACAAGGTCGATCGGGCGTAGGGAAGGGGTGCGTGCTTCCACACGCGCCCGCTGGGCGCGGCTCAGCATGACGTAAAATTTAGAGCCTACAAAAGCACGTCATCCTGAGCCGCCGCGAAGCGGCGTGTCGAAGGACGCACGCAGGTGGCGTGAGCCCTAAGCCACCTTCACCCGGGTGGCGCTTTCCGGCAGGTCCGAGCCGAACGAGCGCTGGAAGAACTCCGCGACGGTCGGCCGTTCGAGTTCGTCGCACTTGTTCAGGAAGGTCATCCGGAACGCCAGCGCGATATCGCCGGCGAAGATGTCGGCGTTCTGCGCCCAGGTGATCACCGTGCGCGGGCTCATGACGGTGGAGATGTCGCCGTTCATGAAGGCGTTGCGGGTCATGTCCGCAGTGCGCACCATGGCCGCGATCTTCCGCTTGCCCTCCGGGGTATCGTAGCTGGGGTTCTTGGCCAGCACGATCTCGTTCTCCACGTCGTGGGCGAGGTAGTTCAGGGTGGTGACGATGGACCAGCGGTCCATCTGGCCCTGATTGATCTGCTGGGTGCCGTGATAGAGCCCCGTGGTGTCGCCGAGGCCAATCGTATTGGTCGTCGAAAAGAGCCGGAAATAGGGGTTGGCCCGGATCACCCGGTTCTGGTCGAGCAAAGTCAGCTTGCCTCCGGCCTCCAGCACCCGCTGGATCACGAACATCACGTCCGGCCGGCCGGCGTCGTATTCGTCGAACACCAGGGCGATCGGCCGCTGCAGCGCCCAGGGCAGCATGCCTTCGCGGAATTCGGTGACCTGCTTGCCGTCTTTGAGGACAATGGCGTCCTTGCCCACCAGATCGATCCGGCTGACGTGGCTGTCCAGATTGACCCGGATCATCGGCCAGTTCAATCGCGCGCACACCTGCTCGATGTGCGTCGATTTGCCGGTGCCGTGATAGCCCTGGATCATCACCCGGCGGTCGTAGGCGAGACCCGCGACGATGGCCAAGGTGGTCTGCGGGTCGAAGCGGTAGGCCTCGTCGAAATCCGGCACATGGGAGTCGCGCGTCGAGAAGGCCGGCACCTGCATGTCGGAATCGACGCCGAACAGGTCGCGTATGGAAACCATCTTGTCGGGGACAAGGGCGAGCAGGTCGTCTTGGGTTTCGGTCAGGCTAGACATGGCAAATCGCTTAGCGTTTTCGAGCGCGGATGCAAACGGGTGTTTGGCGCAAATACGTTCCGTCGAAGCGTGGCGTCACCTTTTGGTTTCACCACGAAGCACAGGAAGGGTGCGAAGTTCAGGTCAGTCCTAAGTCGACAGGCGCTCTCGATCATCGGGCGCTTCGCGCCCCTTCGTGGTGAAATCGACCGCCGTGCTGGCAAAGCCTCCCGGCTACGCCAGCTTGGCCTTCTTGAGCACCTGGTAGGCCTTGATCACCCGCTGCAGCTTGGTCTCGGCCGAGCGGTCGCCGCCGTTGGAGTCCGGGTGGCAACGCTTCACCAGCTCGATGTAGCGGGCGCGGATCGCCGGGCCATCGGCGGTCCCGTCAAGATCCAGGTCGGCGAGGGCGTTGCGTTCCAGCTTGCCGATCTTGCGGTCGGCCTCCGCCTGTTCGGCGCGGCGGCGGGCGGCGGCGAACAGTCCGAAGGGGTCGGTGAACTTGCGGTCCGCGCCGGCCCGGGCGGCGGCGGCCTCGCGGGAGTGGCGCGAGGCCTCGAACGACCAGGTCGGCCGGTCGCCGGTGGCGCTCGACGCCTGATGGGCGCGCACCTGCGCCTCGTTCATGCCGGAGAAGAAGTCCCAGTGGCGATTATATTCCGCCGCATGCGGCTGGCAGAACCAGTAGTGCTCGTTGAGCATCAGGCGCGACTTCGGCGCCTTGGTCGCGCCGGCGCGGCGGCATCCCGGATGGTCGCACGGACGCTCGCCCGGCTTCAGCGCGTTGACGTCGTCCGCCCGAGCGTCGTCCCCCTCCTTCGGAGGCCGGACCCGGATGTCGACAAATTTGGGCTTGTATTGAAACGTCGTGCTCATCGGTTGAAGTATGCGGCGTAAGCTTTCGCTTTCAAGAATTGACAATAACGAAATGAGGGCCACTTTCGATGGGCGCCGTCGCCGATGTGATGCGAAAAAAACTCTCCGTGGTGTTTTCGCCGGTTCTGCTGGAGATCGAAGACGACAGCGCCCGCCATCACGGCCACGCCGGGGCGCAGCCTGGCGGTGAAACCCACTTCAATGTGGTGATCGAGGCCGCCGCCTTTAAGGGCATGGCGCGCGTGCAGCGCCAGCGCGCCGTCTACACAGCTCTTGCCGAGGAGTTGGCCGGGCCGGTGCATGCGCTGTCTGTAAAGGCGCTGGCCCCGGGCGAGGCGTAAGGCCGCACCGCCTAGCCGGAATCGTTTGTCAAGGCGGCCTTGACAGGGCGCGCGGTTTCCGCCAGAAATCTGTCAAGGCAACCTTGACGGAGATCGCGTCATGTCTGAACCCAAACCCGAAGAAACCACTATCCGCTGCTCCTTCTGCGGCAAGACCCAACACGACGTGAAGGCGCTGGTCGCGGGATCTGCGAAGCCTGCGTCGAGCTGTGCAATGGCGTGATCGCCGCCATCCCCGATGGCGCGCCACGCAAGCCTGTGAGGACCGACTGGATGGACGCCTTACCGAGCGAACAGATGCTGGGCATGCTTTCCGGCATGGAGAAGGTCTATGAGGATGTCAGCGACCGGCAGAGGCGGAGCGTCGATCTCCTGCGCAGTCGCAAGGTGAGCTGGGAGGCCATCGGCAAGGCGCTCGGCGTCTCCCGCCAGGCCGCCTGGGAGCGATTTTCGTAAGGCCGCCGGTTGCGGCATCGATTTACTTCGATCGAGAACGCGGGTATCTGGCCGGCCATGCTGCGACCGATGAGCACCCGCCAAGCCAATTCGCGCGCCCTTCCGAGGGCGTGGGGCGGCGGCGTGCGCGGATCGTTGATCTAGCCGCATTCCCGCAAAAGCCCCGCCGCAAAGGTCGGGGCTGAGCCTGCTCTCAAACCCGATCTCCGGCATTTCAAGGAGACAAGGTCGATGAGCGACACCGAAGACATTCGAACACCCCTGCCCCCCACGCCCGTCCTGGAGACGGCGCGGCTGATCCTGCGCCCCGTCCGCCTGGACGACGCGCCCGTGATCCAGCGGATCTTTCCGCATTGGGAGGTGGTCCGCTATCTCGCCGCCAAGATCCCCTGGCCCTATCCCGAAGGCGCGGCGGAGGAGCATGTTCGCCTGTCGATCGACAACATGGCGCGGGGTCTGAAATTCCACTGGGCAATCACGCTGAAGGCCGAGGGCGATCAAGTCATTGGCCGCATCGACCTGTGGCAGGACACCGGCGACCACGAGCAGCGCGGCTTCTGGTTGGCGGCCGATTATCACCGACGGGGCCTGATGACCGAGGCGGCGGATCGGGTGACCGAATACGCCTTCCTCGAACTGGGCTGGCCGCAACTCTACCTGTCCAACGCGGTGGAGAACACAGCTTCGCACCGGGTGAAGGAAAGGCAGGGCGCCAGGATCGTGGGCTATGCGCCCATCGACATCGTCCAGGGGCCAACCCGGCGCGTGATCTGGCTGTTGACGCGGGAAGACTGGATCGCGCACCGCGCGACGGCTGGGACAAACCCATGAACCAGCCGTCGCGCCCTCGCCCGGCGACCTCAGGCCGCCCGCCGGGCTCGTGAACCTTTTACGATCTTTGGGGTTTCCGTGCAGCAGAACCAGCAAATCGCCGTTCCGCGACTTGCCTATTATCGATTTCGTTCTAAGTAAGCGCCAACCGCGCGTCGCTTGCGATGGCGGGGTCTGTCATCCATCCGGGAATTGAATGAGCTATTCTAAGCAAATCACCTTCGAAGAGCGCCTGAGCGCCCAAGCCGAAGCCAAACGCGCCCTTCTGGCGAAACTAAAGCCCAAACCCACGATCACCGCCGCCGAGCCCATCGACCGCACCGCGGAGCGAGAAGCCAAGCGCGAGGAACTGCGTCTTGCGCGCCTTGCCGAAAAGGAAAAGCAGCGCGAGGCCCGCGCCCTGCGCGAAGCCGCCGCCCGCGAAGCCCAGGCCGCCGCCGAACAGGCCGTCCTGGAAGCCAAGCGGCTGGAGCGCAAGGAGCGGAAGGCCAACGAAAAGATGGACGCCCAGTCTCGCCGCGCCGAGCGCCTGGCCGCCTATCAAAGCCAAGCGATCACCGACAGCCTTTAAGGCCGGCCGCGCCGGTCTGTGACTAAAGGCCGGGACAGGAAGGGTGCGTGGTTCGAGACTCGGCCAAAGAGGGCCGCTCCTCACCATGACTAGGTTTTGTGGCGCCCATCCCTGCCCCTACAGACGGTGGATGCGGCCGGATTCCCGCGCCAGCAGCGCCAGCGCCCAGTCATCCGGGACCAGCTTGGCCAGCACCGCCATCACCTTGTTCGGCGCGCCAGGCACGCAGATGGCCCGGTTGGCCTCCACCGCCTCATAACCCGCCGCGGCGACCTCGTCGGCGCCCATCCACAGCCAGGCGGGCACACCCCGCGTGACCTGCTCGCGGGTCTTGGTCACATCGTGGAATTCCGAATAGGTGAAGCCCGGACACAGCGCGCTGACATGCACGCCCTTGTCTAGCGTCTCCAGGTGCAGGCTTTGTGAGAACCGCACCAGGAAAGCCTTGGCCGCGGCATAGAGGGTATGGCCCGCCGGGCCGGGCGCCAGTCCGGCCAGCGACGCCACATTGACGATGCGGCCGAACCTGCGCTCGACCATCCCCGGCGTGACCCGGTGGGTCAGCTCGCACACCGCGATCAACAGCACCTGCAGAAGCGCGCGCTGGTCGCCCCAGGCGGTGGCGGCGTAGGCGCCGGGCACGGCGTAGCCCGCATTGTTGACCAGGGCGTCGACCACCCGGCCGTGGGCGTTCACCTCCGACAGGATTTCGCCGGGACCGTCCGGGTCCGCCAGGTCGGCGGAGATCGCCAGGGTCTCCACCCCGTAGCGAAAGCGGATTTCGTCGGCGAGACGCTCCAGCCGGTCGGTCCGTCGCGCCGTCAGGGCGATGTCATAGCCATGGCTCGCGTAGATGCGGGCGAAGGCCGATCCGATCCCGGAGGAAGCGCCGGTCACCAGGCAGAGGCGGCGAGTCATGGGCCGTTCAAGGTCTCCGAAAGTCCAGATCGCGAGAGTGGCCCGCGCCGCCGAAGCGTTCAAGCGACAAGCCTGAAGCTGCGAATGGAACCACGCGACAACGGCGTGGTTGAAGCGCAGGATGAAAGGGAGTATCGCGCCGCGTCCTATTTGCGGTCACCCCGGCCCGGACGGAGTCGGGGGACCTGGAGATCATTCATGACAAGCGAGGCGCCCGGCGCGACCTTGTCCCCTCCCACCGGCTCGATCGACCGACACGACCCCGGCGGCGCCGAGGGCCGGATCGGTCATCGCGGCCATATTCCGGGAACCCGCAGGACCTTCCTGGGCCTGGCCCTGGGGTCGGTGGGCGTGGTGTTCGGCGACATCGGCACCAGCCCGCTCTACGCCATGCGTGAAGCGCTGCTGCACGACCGCCATGGCGGCGGCACCCAGCTGGCCGTGTATGGCGTGGTGTCGCTGGTGCTCTGGACCCTGACCCTGGTGGTGTCGCTGAAATACCTGTTCGTGCTGATGAGCGCGGACAACCACGGCGAAGGCGGAGTGCTGGCGTTGACGACCCTGGCCCAGCGCGCGCTTGGCCGCCGCTCCATGAGGGTGTTCGTGATCGGCCTGATCGGCGCGGCGCTGTTCTATGGCGACAGCCTGATCACCCCGGCGATTTCGGTGATGGGCGCCGTCGAGGGGCTTAAGGACGCCCCGGCGGTCGGCCACCTGCTCCGCTCGTCGATCCTGCCGGTTTCCGCCGGAATCCTGGTGGCCTTGTTCCTGATGCAGGCGCGCGGCACCCAGCGGATGGCGGTGTTCTTCGGGCCGATCACCGCGCTCTGGTTTGTCGCCATCGCCGTCCTGGGCGTGGTGCATCTGAAGGACGACTGGTCGATCCTGCGCGCCTTCAGCCCCTACTATGCGATCCGCTTCCTGCTCGACAACGGCTGGCTGGGCTTCGCCATTCTAGGCAGCGTGTTCCTGGCGGTCACCGGCGCCGAGGCCCTCTACGCCGACATGGGGCACTTTGGCAAAACCCCGATCCGTTTCGCCTGGTTCGCCCTGGTGTTTCCGGCCCTGGCGCTGAACTATCTGGGCCAGGGCGCCATGGTGCTGAGCCACCCGGCGGCCCGGCACGACCCCTTCTTCGCCATGATCCCGGCGTCGCCCTACTGGTACTGGCCGATCCTGGCCCTGGCCACCTGCGCGGCGGTGATCGCCAGCCAGGCGGTCATCACCGGCGCCTTCTCGATGACCCAGCAGGCGGTGCAGCTGGGCCTTCTGCCGCGCATGGAAATCCGGCGGACCTCCGCCACCCAGGCCGGGCAGATTTTCGCGCCCTCGGTCAATGTGTTCCTGATGCTCGGCGTGCTGATGCTGCTGGCCATCTTCCAGAGTTCCCACGGCCTGGCCTCCGCCTACGGCGTCGCCGTGACCGGCACCATGTTCGCCTCGACCCTGCTGGCGCTGGTGGTGGTGCGGCGGATGTGGAAATGGACCCGCTGGCAGACGGCGCTGCTGTTCGCGCCGCTGCTGCTGGGCGACCTGACCTTCATCGGCTCGAACCTGCGCAAGGTGCCGCAGGGCGGCTGGCTGCCGCTGCTGCTCGGCGGGGGACTGATGCTGATCATGTGGACCTGGACCCGGGGCGCGCAGATCCTGGGCGAGAAGACCCGCAAGGACAGCCTGCCGCTCACCGACCTGATCGAGATGCTGCAGGCGCGGCCGCCGTATCGCGGGCCAGGCACCGCCATCTATCCCACCGCCGACCCGGATCTGGCGCCGACGCCGCTGCTGCATAACCTCAAGCACAACAAGGTGCTGCACCAGCACAACATCCTGCTCACGGTGCTCACCGCCGAGACCCCCCGCGTCGCCGAGGCCGATCGCATCCGCATCGAGCCGGTGAACGACGATTTCAAGAAGGTGTTCATCACCTACGGCTTCATGGAAAGCCCCAACCTGCCCAAGGCGCTGCAGGCCTGTCGCAAGAAGGGGCTGAAGTTCGACATCATGTCGACCAGCTTCTTCCTCGGCCGACGAACCCTGGTTCCGGCGCAGCAGCCGGGCATGCCGCTCTGGCAGGACAAGCTGTTCATCTTCCTGATGAAAAACGCCGCCAATCCGACAGACTTCTTCAAGATTCCGCCTGGCCGGGTGGTGGAACTCGGGGCGCAGCTCACGCTGTAAGTTGACGCTCCAGCTTCGGCGCCGTTTAACGCCCGCCGTCTAACCCTCTCCTCTCCCCAAGGACCAAAGCCCATGTCCGCGCCCTCGTCGGTGAAGAAAGTCGTGCTCGCCTATTCCGGCGGCCTCGACACCTCCATCATCCTGAAGTGGCTGCAGACCGAGTATGGGGCCGAGGTGGTGACTTTCACCGCCGACCTGGGCCAGGGCGAGGAGCTGGGTCCGGCGCGCGACAAGGCGCTGCTGCTGGGGATCAAGCCGGAGAACATCTTCATCAAGGACGTGCGCGAGGAGTTCGTCCGCGACTACGTCTTCCCGATGTTCCGCGCCAACACCCTCTATGAGGGGCAGTACCTGCTCGGCACCTCGATCGCCCGGCCACTGATCGCCAAGACCCAGATCGACATCGCCCGCCAAGTCGGCGCCGACGCGGTCTCCCACGGCTCCACCGGCAAGGGCAACGACCAGGTCCGCTACGAGGTCGCCTATTACGCCCTGGAGCCGGACATCAAGGTGATCGCCCCCTGGCGGGAATGGAGCTTCGCCAGCCGCGAGGCCCTGCTGCGCTTCGCCGAGGAACACCAGATCCCCATCGCCAAGGATAAGTATGGCGAGGCGCCCTTCAGCGTCGACGCCAACCTTTTGCACTCCTCCTCCGAGGGCAAGGTGCTGGAGGACCCCGCGGTGGAGGCGCCGGAGATGGTCTATCAGCGCACCATCGCCCCCGAGGACGCCCCCGACAAAGCCCATGTCTTCACGATGGATTTCGAGAAGGGCGATGCGGTGGCGATCGACGGCGACCCGCTGTCGCCCGCCTCTTTGCTGACCAAGCTGAACCAGCTCGGCTATGAAAACGGCGTCGGCCGGCTGGACCTGGTGGAAAACCGCTTCGTCGGCATGAAGTCGCGCGGCGTCTACGAGACCCCCGGCGGGACCATCCTGCTGGCCGCGCACCGGGGCATCGAATCCATCACCCTCGACCGGGGCGCCATGCACCTGAAGGACGAGCTGATGCCGAAGTACGCCGAGCTGATCTACAACGGCTTCTGGTTCTCCCCCGAGCGGGAGATGCTGCAGGCGCTGATCGACAAGAGCCAGGCCCTGGTCACCGGCCGGGTGCGGATCAAGCTCTACAAGGGCAATGTCACCATCATCGGCCGCGAAAGCCCGTTCTCGCTCTACGACCAAGATCTGGTCACCTTCGAGGAAGGCAAGGTCGCCTACGACCACCGCGACGCCGCCGGCTTCATCAAGCTGAACGCGTTGCGGCTGCGCGTGGCCGCCCAGCGGGACCGTCGGGCGAAGGGGTAGAGAACGATCGAGGACCCGCCGACGGCGCTGGTTAGCCTGCGTCGTGCTGATAAGGCGTCGCGGCGTCGGTGCGCACAACCCCGTGGGTCGCCCCGGCGACGCCGGCGATGATGAACTGCACCGCCAGGGCGCAGAGGATCAGGCCGAGGACGCGCACGACGATGGTCATGCCGATCTTGCCCAGCACGCGCGAGATCAGGCCGGTCATCCAGAACGACGCCAAGATGCTCGCCGAAACCGCCGCGATGGCCAGAACACCAGCGACCAAGCCCTCCCAACCATAGGCCCGCGCCTCGCTGGAATAGATCACCACCGTGGAGATGGCGCCGGGCCCGATCAGCAGGGGCATGGCGAAGGGTACGACCAGGCGCTCGAAGTGCTGCAACGCGTAGGCGCCGGTGGATTGCGGCGCCGCCTCGGCCGAGCCGGCGAAGCCGCTGACGAAGTCGTTGCGCGCCATGTCCAGGCCCATCAGGAACAGCAGCACGCCCCCGGCGATGCGGAACGCCGGCAGGGAGATGCCGAAAAACTTCAGGATCGCGACGCCGGAGAAGAAGAACAGCGTCAGGAACACCATCGAGAACAGCGAGATGTAGAGCGCCAGCAGCCGGCGGCCGGGCGTGGTCGCACCGACGGTGGCGGCGGCGAACAGCGGCACGTTGCCGATCGGGTCGATCAGCGCGAACAGGGCGATGAAGAAGTTGACGGCGAGTTCGGTCAGGCTCATCCTTGCCTCTTAGCCCAAATCGCCGATTTTCGCGCCCGCAAACGGCTCCGCTTGCGCGCGTCCAGCCCTAGAAAGACGCCCCATGAGCCCCGCCAGCGCCGCCCTCGACGCCCACCCCGAGACCGTGCGCGCCGACCCGCGGCTGATCGTGCCGCTGGACCTGCCCACCCGGGCCGACGCCGAGGCGATGGTGGAGCGACTGGGCGAGCAGGTGAGCTTCTACAAGATCGGCCTGCAGTTGCTGGCCACCGGCGGCATGGACATGGCCAAGGACCTAAAGCGGCGCGGCCGGCAGGTGTTCCTGGACTGGAAGCTGCACGACATCGGCGCGACGGTGGAAAAGGCGACGGCGGCGATCACGGCCACGGGCGCCTGCGATTTCCTCACCGTCCACGCCGAGCCGCAGGTTCTCGCCGCCGCCGTGCGCGGCCGGGCGGGTTCGGTAGGCGTGAAAATCCTCGGCGTGACGGTGCTGACCAGCCTCACCGAAGACGACGTAAAGGCCATCGGCTATGGCCTAACCATCCCCGATCTGGTGGAGCGGCGCATCCGCCAGGTGCTGGAGTCCGGCGCCGACGGCGTGGTCGCCAGCCCGCACGAGGCGGCGATGGCGCGCAGGATCGGAGGCCCGAAGTTCCTGGTGGTGACGCCGGGCGTGCGGCCGAGCTGGGCGAGGGCCGATGACCAGGCCCGCGCGGCGACGCCGGAAGCCGCCCTCGGCGCCGGAGCCAGCCATCTGGTCTGCGGGCGGCCGATTACCGCCGCCAACGATCCCCGGGCCGCGGCCGAGACCATCGCCCGCGAAATCGCCCGCGTCTGACGCTAGTCCCCATGAGTGAAACCGAACAGGCGTCGCTGGCCGGCGGGCTCGCGGCGCGCATCGCCGCCTTGCATCTCGTCGAGCTGGCGCTGGATCATCGCGGCGGCCTGGAAGAGGCGATGTCGCATCCCCCGTTCGGTCGGCTGGAGCCCCGCGACCGGGGCCTGGCGCGCATGCTGGCGATGACCTTGCTGCGCCGCCTCGGCCCGATCGACCGGGCGCTGGAGGCGCGGCTGCAGAAGCCGCCGCCGCCGCCGGTGATGATGCTGCTGCGCCTGGGCGCGGCGCAACTGCTGTACATGGATGTCCCCGACTTCGCGGCGATCAACACCACCGTCCAGCTGACCGCCCAGGGCAAGTCGACGCGCAACTTCAAGAACCTGGTCAACGCGGTGCTGCGCGGCGTCTCGCGCGAGCCGCCGGCCGAGCTCGAACCCGAGGCCAGCGCGCCCGGCTGGCTCTACGCCCGCTGGAGCGCCGCCTTCGGCGAGGCCGCTGCGCGGGATATCGCCGCCATGATCCCTGTGGAGCCGGCCACGGACCTGTCTTTGCGCGACCCGGCGGACGCCCCCGTCTTGGCACAGGCTCTTCCGGCTGAACAGCTTGAGGGCGGCGGCCTGCGGGTGCCCCATGGCGGCGACGTCTCCGCCTGGCCCGGCTATGTCGAAGGCCAGTGGTGGGTGCAGGACGCCGCCGCCGCCATTCCGGCCCGGCTGTTGGCGGTCAAACCGGGTGAAACCGCCATCGATCTTTGCGCGGCGCCCGGCGGCAAGACCCTGCAGCTGGCGGCGGCCGGCGCCAGGGTGACAGCGCTGGATCGGTCGGCCTCGCGCTTGCGCCGGGTTAGCCAATCGCTTGAGCGCATCGGTCTTGAGGCCGAGGTCATCTGCGCCGACTCCGAATCCTGGCCCGACGAGCGTCTGTTCGACGCGGTTCTGCTGGACGCCCCCTGTTCCGCCACCGGCACCTTTCGCCGGCATCCGGATGTGTTGTGGGGAACCGGGCCCGGCGATATCGCCAAGCTGTCGGCCGTACAGAGCCGCATGCTGGACGCCGCCGCGCGGCGGCTAAAGCCGGGCGGGCGGCTGGTCTACTGCGTCTGCTCGCTGGAGCGCGAGGAAGGCGAAGACCAGATCTCCGACTTCCTGAAGCGGACGCCTGGCTTTGCCCTCGACGCCGTCGCGGCGGGAGAGGGCGGTGCGCCGTCGGCGTCGATCACAGCTGAGGGCATGGTCCGTATCTTGCCGCATCAGATTCCGGGCGGGTTGGACGGGTTTTTTGCCGCAAGGCTGGTTCGCGCGGCCTAATCGCGGCTTTTGCGTTTCAGCGCCACATAGAGCGCGCCTTCGCCGCCGTGGCGGCGGTGGGCTTCGGCGACGCCGGCGACGATGTGGCGCAGGTCCGGCGCAGCCAGCCAATCGGGAGTGTAGCGCCTGAGCACGCCGTCGCCGCGCGTTCCCTTGCCGGTGATCACCATCACCGCGCGCCAGCCGTCGGCGTGGGCGCGGGAGAGAAAGGCGCTCAGCCTAGCGCGCGCTTCGTCCTGGTTGAGGCCGTGAAGGTCCAGGTGCGGGCCCATGTCTTCGCGCTCTCGGGTGATCCGGCGCATCCGACCAGGCTCGATGGCCTGTGGCCCAGGCGCGGCCGGGACGCTCACTTGCGCCGCGACAGGTGGCGGGCCCTTGGCTGCTTTGGCCGTCTTGGCTTTCGCGGGCGGGGCCGTTGGCGTCGGGGCGGTTTGGACGAGCGCAACGGGAACAGAGCGGCCGGCGGCGGGACGGACGGTCGCGGCCACCTTGGCCCACAGCATCACTTCTTCGTGCCGAAGCGGCCGTTTCACGGCGCCGCGGTCTCGACCGGATAGAGGGCGTAGAGGTTCAGGACGTGACGCACCCGTCCGGCCTCACTCCCGGCGGCGGGACCGACCCCGGTGTAGAGATCGGCGCGGACCAGGCCCTTGATGGCCCCGCCGGTGTCGAGGGCCACCGCCATCCGCTGGTAAACCGGAAAAGCGCCCGTGAGCGCCGGCGCGCTGGCGTCGATCCAGAACAGCGTTCCCATGGGGTGCAGCGACGGATCCATCGCCAGCGCCCGCCCGGGGATGAGGGAGATTCCCGCCGCGCCGGGCGGATCGCGGCCGTCATCGGGCGCGGCCTTGAAGAAGACGTAGCGCGGGTTCTGCCGCATGATCTCGTCGGCTTCCGGCCCACGATGGTCTGCGAGCCACTGGCGGATCGCGTCCCCCGAGGTGTCGCCGTCGGCCAGCAGGCCCTTATCGCGCATGACCGCGGCGATGCCGACGAAGGGTTTGCCGTTGCTGCCGTTGAACGTGACCTTGATCCGCCGGCCCTCGGGCAGCTTCAGGATTCCCGAGCCCTGAATCTGCATGAAGAACAGCTCTTCCGGCTTCATCCAGGCGATCGCCGACTTGGCCGGCATCGCGTCGATGGCCGCCCGGTCGCCGTAGGGGGTGAACTTGCCGTCGACCACATGGCCGGAGACCTTCTTGCCGGCCAGGCTGGCGTCGAACTGGCCGAGATCGAGCATGACCAGATCCGCGGGCTTGGCGCGAACGGGAGCGGTATAGGGCCCCTCACGCGTGGCGCGGGCCTCGTATTCCGGGGCGAAGTAGGCCGTCAGCAGACCGCGATCGCCCACGCGCTCGGGGCGGAAGCTGGCCTCCAGGAAGGCGCGCGCCGAACCCTCGTCCCACGGCCCCATGGCCTTGGCCCTCAGGCAAAGCACCTGCATCGACATGTCGCGGGTCGCCGAGCAGGCGCCGATGAAGGCCTGGACGGCCGCCACATGGTCCTCAAGCGCCCAGCCGGGGAGGTCGGTGAGCGCCAGCTGAGGCGTTGTGGACGCGGGCGATGGAGTCGAGGTGGGCGGCGCGGCGGGAGGCGGGGCGGCGGCCTGAATCGGGGCCGACGGCGGGTTTGTGGCCGCGCAGGCGTATAGCAGCAGGCTGCTGGCCAGGACCGCAAGAGCGCCAAGACGCGTCGACAAAACGTTAGGCCTCTGCGGCGTCGACCCGGGTCAGGGTCCAGTTGGGATCCTTGCTGGCGAGCTTGCGCTCAAATGTCCAGAGCTCGGCGGTCCGCTGGTCGTCCACCGCCTCGCCCTCCGGCCCCTTGGAGCGGCTGCGCAGCTCGGCGAGGAACCGGACGCGGGCGCGGGCGACGTCGCCGGCCACCTCCAGATTGTCCAGGTCAGCCCGCGTGGTGGAGGTGAATTCGACGGCCTGGGTGCGGTCTTCGCGCTCACGCTGGGCCATCACCGTCTCGAAGCTGGCAAGCACATTGGGCGCCACAAGCCTTTGCAGGATCGTGCGATCGCCGGCGGCGAAGGCGCGGACAATGGTCTCATAGGCCGACCGCGCGCCGTCCAGAAAGTGGGCGGCGTCGAAATTGGGGTCCCGCGCGCGAATGGCGGCTAGGCCGCTTGAAGACGCGCGCACATCTGCTTCGGCGGCTCGTTTGTCCGCGTCGCCGGTCGCCGGCAGGCCGTTGGGCAGTGGGGATTCTTCCGGCTGGCGGCCCACGCGCCGTCCCAGCACCGAATAGAGTTGATAGAGCAGCGCGGCGGCAAGAACGGCGAGGATCAGGATCTGCAAGAGGTTCACTCAGACACCGGAGAGGACAGGGGTCGCGTTCCACGACCGGCGGATGATAAGTCCGCCTTACCTAATATAGCGTGCTTCTGACGCCGCGTCAGACTTCGTTGCGAGGCGTCGCGTTGCACGGGCGATGCGCCCGTGATAGCAGGCCCGCTTTCGCCCTCCAAGCTTGAGCGCCTGCTGGCGCCGGCCTCGTCCTTTGGCCGCAAACCGGATTTTCCACGCCGCATGACCGACATTGCCCCCGCCGGCGCCGCCGAAGCCCCTGGTATCCGCATCCTTGCCCAGTTCATTCGCGACCTCTCGTTCGAGAACCCGCGAGCGCCGGAATCGCTGCGCGCCCAGGCTCAGCCGCCGCAGATCGATCTGAGCGTCGAGATGAACGCCAAGTCTCGCCCGGACGGTCTGTATGAGACGGACCTGAAACTGGTGGTCACCGCCCAAGCCTCCGGCGAGCCGGTATTCCAGATCGAACTGGTGATGGGCGGCCTGTTCCAGATCACCGGCGTGCCGGAGACGGACATGGAGCCGGTGCTGCTGATCGAGTGCCCGCGCTATCTGTTCCCGTTCGCCCGGCGCCTGATCGCCGATCTCACCGGCGAGAGCGGCTTCCCGCCCTTCATGCTCGAGCCGATCGATTTCGGCGCCGTCTACCAGGCGCGCCAGGCGGCCATGACGAACGGCGCGGGCCAGGCCTGATCGCCCGTTAGGCTTCCTCGGCGTCGAAGGTCCGCCAGATCGCCTTGCCCTTCATCGCCGTCTGGATGAAGTCGGCGTGCGCGGCGCGCTCGTCGTCCGTCAGGCGTGGCGCCAGCGCGCGGGGGCGGGCGGCATAGAGGGCGCGCTCCAGGCTCGTCGATTCCTCGGCGACCGCGACGGCTAGGGTCAGGTCGAGCTTGCGGGCGTTGCCGCCGCGCAGCTCCAGATACACCGCCGCCAGCAGTTTGGTGTCGACCAGGGCGCCGTGCTTTTCCCGCTCGCTCAGGGAGATCTTGAAGCGTTTGCAGAGCGCATCGAGGGAATTGTACATGCCCGGAAAGCGCTTCTGCGCCAGCGGCAGGGTGTCGACCCAGCGCTCGGCGCCGAATCCTGGATGGCCGACGCGCTCCAGCTCCGCGTTCAGGAAGCCCCGGTCGAACGGGGCGTTGTGGGCCACCAGGTCCGCCTCGCCGATGAAGGCGATCAGTTCCTCCCAGACCTGAGGTTCATGAAACCGGGGCTTGTCGGCCAGCGAGGCCAGCGAAATCCCGTGCACGCGCTCGGCGTCGGGATCGATCGGCCGGTCAGGGTGGCAGTAGCGCTGGAAGCTTCGGCCGGTGGGCAGATAGTCCTCCAGCTCGATGCAGGCGATTTCGATCAGCCGGTGGCCCGTGCGGGGATCGAGACCGGTGGTTTCAGTGTCCAGAACGATTTCGCGCGCCATGGCCTATCTTTCGGGTGGTTTGCGGCGGCCTTCAAGCGACGCCTTGTGTTTCTCCAGGCCGCCGGGCGATCTCAGCACGGCCATGATGTCGCGGACCTGCCGGCGGGCCTGGTCCATGCCCTGGCCGGTATCGACGACGAAATGAGCTCGCGCGCGTTTTTCCTCATCGTGCATCTGCCGGGCAAGGATGGCGTCCAGCCGCTCGGCCCCATAACCGGGCCGGGCCAGCACCCG
>Ga0302311_10001851_pt1 | contig 24495 bp, 20 predicted proteins | sample III_Palsa_N1_3_FD_200449 | JGI IMG/M metagenome (GOLD analysis project Ga0302311, IMG submission 200449) | Peat permafrost microbial communities from Stordalen Mire near Abisko, Sweden - III_Palsa_N1_3 | ecosystem: Environmental > Terrestrial > Soil > Palsa > Peat permafrost | place: Sweden... | reverse complement strand
AAGTGACAAAGTTTTTTTTGGTTCTTTTTTGTTCACAAAAAAGAACATTTGGTCTTTTCCATAATCATAAATTAATCAATGACCTAAAGTTCATAACACCCTCTAGAGCTCTCTTGGCGAATCTTACGGCGCGCACCCGATAGGCTCAATCGAGCCGTGGTTACCCAATTATGCACATGCGGTGAACAATCCCGGCTTCACCCGCGGATCGGTTAGCGGCCCGTGCTCGGCGATAAAAGCCGGCGATGCCACGATCGTGTAGCGGATCGAGGCGACCTTCTTCACCTTCACCAGCGAATCCGGAATATCCTTGGTCTGCAAAGCGACATCGAAACCGCGCTCGATGAAATCGTAGGTCCGCTGGGACATCCCGCCCAACGTCAGCGACACCGTGATCTTGGGAAATTCGAGACAAAAACTTGTTACCGCATCGGCGATATCCTGGGTTCCGATCCATTTCGGCACGATCACCCACAGCGTTCCTTCGGCCTCCTGGTTGCGGCCCGAAATCGCCGCTTCTTCGGCCGCGATTTCACTCAGCACGCGCATGCAGAAATCGAAATAGGATTGCCCCGATTCGGTCAGGCTGACCGGCCTAACCGCAATGCGGAGACGTGAGGCGGAATTTATATCGCAGGCGCCATGCAGTAGCTGCCGTCCCGCTGCTCCTGGTCGACGCCTTGCTTAGCTGCTCTGATGGCCAAAATCGCTTATAGGGAGAGACCGCGATGGGCTTCAATGATTTTCAAGACATTCAAGCATTGGTTTACCAGCGACCATTCTTCGTCAGTAACATCAGAGGGATACGGCTTGCGGGCCTGGGGCATCCGCCCTTATTAGACCGCGCCTTCCGAAAAGTACATAACACGCTCTAGGGCCGAGACTAGGGTCATTGTAAACAAACACAACATATTCAATAACTTGTGGCGGAGGGAGTGGGATTCGAACCCACGGTACGCTTTCACGTACACACGCTTTCCAAGCGTGCGCCTTAAGCCGCTCGGCCATCCCTCCGGGCCGGCTGCATATAACGCTCGCCTGCGGTCTCGTCCATGCCCTCGCGACCCGAATTCACCCGGGCTCCTCAGGTGCGCCGGCCAACCGCAGACCCTTCAGGATCAGCGCCAAATTCTCTTCGCGGTGACTGGCAAGACCCTGTGCGGCCTGACCGACGGAAAAGTCTGGCCGCAGCGCTACCACACGAGCCAGTAGCCGCGCGGCCTCTTCGGTACGGCCAAGATGACCCAGCGCAGAAAGATAAAGCGGATACGGCCCGAGATAGCTCGGGTGCATCTCGGTCTGCTCGCGGCCAAGCCTCACCGCAGCTTCAAAATCTTCGCGGATCAGCAACAGCACCAGCCGCACCGAATCGAACAGGTAGCCCATCGGATGCAACGGGGCGAGGCGCCGGCATTCGCGCAGTTGCACCTCCGCCACGTCCAGAGCCCCGAGATGGATGTGGGCGAGGCCGCCCAGCGCCCACACCGCGGGCAGATACGGGTTGAGCAATTGTGCCCGCTCATAGAGCACCAAAGCTTCGCGCGGCTGGTGCTGGATCAGGTGGCGCGCCATGCCGTGGAACGCAAGCATCCGCGCGTCGAGCGGATCAAGCGCCTGCCCACGCTGCGAAAGCCCGATCGCGAGCGCGGCAGACGTGGCCGGATCGTTCGCCCAACCCTGCTGCAAACCCAGCAGATGCCAGAAGCTATACCAGCCGAACACGTCGGCGCGCTCCGGCAGCGCTTCCACCGCCTCGGCCAGAATCTCGCCGGCCCGATCGAAATCAGTGCGTTCAAACCTGAGCATCAGCGGCACCGCGCGCAAATGCTGGGTGGCGCGCGCGGGCTCGGTCGGGCTGCGCAAGCCCTCGGCGTCAAGCAGCGCCCCATCGACCCGCGCGGCGATCTCCGCCGCCAGCCGGTCCTGCATGGCGAACACGTCGGCGGCGTCGGCTTCGAACCGGTCGACCCAGATCACGTCTTGCTCGGCGGCGAGGTTGATCAGCCGGACGGTGAGGCGCACCCGATTCCCCGCGTGCTGCAGAGTGCCGTCGAGCAGATAATCGATCCCCAGCACCGCACGAATGGTGCGTTCATCATCGCCGGAGCGGGCGAAGCGCTGCACCGCGGCGCTTGAAACGGTGGTGAACCAGCGGCATCGCGCCAGCGCGCCGGTGATCTCGTCGGCAAGACCGATCGCCACCGGGAGCAGCGCCATCCCTTCGCCGACCAGGCGCGCCGGCAGCACGCCCACCCGGAGGCCACCGGCCGGGGGCACCGCAAGCGGCGGCGGCGGCAGGACCGGCGCCGGCGTCTGCGTCATCCGGGGCACCTCCGGCGTCGCGCGGCCGCCGCGAATTTGCGCCACCAGCCGGGCGGTTTCAGGCGAGGGCGCCGCACCCAGATGCTCGGCCAGCGCCGCCTTGCAGCGCTCGAACGCCTGGATCGCCATCCCGTGCTCGCCGCGCAGCGCATAGGAACGGATCAGCGCGCGCCAGGCGCCCTCGTGCGAGTTGTCGATCGAAAGCAGGCGCTGGGCCGCCATCATCGCCATATCCGGATCGGCGATGTCGGCGAGCAGGCCCTCGGCAAGATCGCGCGCGCGCAGCCGCAAACGCTCGCGCTGCTCCGCCAGCCATTGATCGAACATCGGATCGATGCCGTCCATGCCTTCGAGAAATTCGCGATCCATCAGGACCAGCGCGGCGGGATGCTCGAGCGAGGCCTCCAGCAGCTCGGTAGTATCGACCCAGACCAGTCCTGATTTCAGCGCCACCTGATCGCGGTTGACCTGCAGCAGCTCGGCGCCGGTGATCGCCAGCGCCTCTTGCAACCGGTGCAATTCCTGGCGCAGCGAGGCGCGGGATTGCTCGTCCGGCCGGCCGCTCCAAAGCATCTCGGCCAGCCTGGCGCGGGATACCCCGCGCGGCATCGCCAGCGCCAATATGGCAAGCAGCGCCCGGGTCTTACGGCCGGGCGGCAATACGCTTTGCGGCTCCAGAGTCCAAGCCGCCATCGGGCCGATCAGCCGCAGACGCAGCACAAGTTGATCGAACCCCGCGGTCGCAGTCCCGCCGGTAGGCATCGTCGCGTGCGGGGCATTCGCCATGCTTCAATCCACCAATTAACCCGGACAGCCAGGGCGTCGACTCAAGACAAACTGTTCCATGGAATTTGTCAAGTGTTTCAAGGCCCTACTGAAGAGTCGGCCGTTGCCCCTCAGGTTCGGGACGTCACGGTCAGCGCGAACTTGCCGAACAATCGCGAAAATTGAAACCTAGAAAATCTCTCCCGCCCGGTTCTTTTTGCCGCGGGTCCTGCCAAGCCCCGACGACCTGGCCATGGTAGCACGATGGCGCACGTAATTTGAAGCCACCATAGGATAGTCGGGTGGCAAATCCCACTTCTCGCGGTACTCTTCGGGGGTAAGATTATAGGCCGACTTAAGGTGCCGCTTCAGCATCTTGAGCTTCTTTCCGTCTTCGAGACAGATAATATATTCAGGAAATACCGAGCGCTTTATCGAAACTGCGGGCTGCAGCTTGGCTGCATCGGCAGTCCGCGTATTCAAATCACGCAACACCGCGTATATTTCGTTGATCAACCGAGATAAACCGTCGGTTGCGATCTTATTGCGCGCGACGTGGGCCGACACGATCTTGGCGGTAAGTTGGAGCAGAAGGTATCGATGGGATTGGTTTTGTTCGACCACGGCGGCCTCGGTTAAGCAATTTGTTCTCGACGGTGATGATTGGAATTTCTAAGTCAAATATATTCCTGGCAATAGATAAATTTATTTCTGGAAACAAAGTTTTAGAACATAGTTGCAGCGGCGCCACGGATTGTGCCCCCAACCGCTGCCGGAGTGGATCGACTGCGATCTTAGCACGCACTATTCGGGGCGCCAAATGGAACCGTGGGATTAAGCATGGTCCGCGCAATTAGTCCCATCGGCCTGCTCCAGTCTCCGATTCTTTCTTGCCTGAAGATTGTAACCGACGGATACCACGGATTGTCTGTGCGATCACGCAACCACCGCCAGCAGGTATCAAACCGGTCAAGCAGGAAGACCGGCTTGCCCATGGCGGCGGCGAGGTGAGCCACCGAGGTGTCGACCGAGATCACCCCGTCCAGACCGTCGATGATCGCCGCGGTATCGGCAAAGTCGCGCACCTCGCCCATTGGATCGCAAATCGCAACGCCGTGCTGCCGGCGGAAGAGATCGAGCTCAAGCACGAACTCCCGATCGGCTGCGGATTTCTGCAGACTGACCCAGACAATTCCCGGCACAGCGGCGAGCGGCGCGAAGTCGGCGAGAAGCATCGACCGCCGGCCGTCAAGCGCGCCGTAACCCTCGAGCCAGGGCCGCGCCTGTCCGGCCCACACCAGTCCGATCCGCCGGACCGTGCTGCCGCTCGCGTGCCGAAGGCGCTCCCGCCAGACCGTGGCGAGGGCGGAGTCGGCAAACAAATACGGCGCTGCGGGAATGCTGGTTAGGCCGACACCGAACGCGCGGGGCAACGAAGTATAAGGACAGTGGTAATCGAATTCGGGCAGAGCCGCCGTGCCGGGCAGAACGGTGATCCGCCGGTCGAGAGTCCGGAACAGCCGCTCAAGCGCCGGTGGCGCGTGGGCCAGGATGCGCGCTCCGGTGTCGGCCAGAAGCGGGACAAAGCGGGCGAACTGGATGGTGTCGCCCAAACCATCCTCGTGGGTGATCAATATTGTCCTGCCGGCCAGTGCGACACCCGTGGATAGATCCGGCAGCAGCCGATCCGCCGGCAAACCAGTATGCCCGGGCAGCCGCAGCCGCCATTCGTAATCGGCCCATCCCTCCGCCATGCGGCCCTGCGCCAGCAGATTGACCGCGCGATTGACCCGGATCCGCGGCTGGTCCGCGGCCAGACCAAGCGCCCGGTCGTGGGCCTGCTCGCCCTCCTCATGGCGGCCGAGGTCGGTAAGCGCGACGCCGAGGTTGCTCCACGCGGCGGCGTCCGCGGGGTCGAGCGCCACCGCCCGGCGGGAATGCCAAACCGAGGCCGCCAGATCGCCGAGATCGGCCAAAATCCAAGCAATCGTCCGCTGCGCTTCGCCCGACTCGGGGCTTAGATCGACCGCTTGCCGCGCCATCGGCAGCGCCTCCCGGGGCCGACCAGCTTCGCGGTAGAACCGGGCGAGCGCCAGCGCCACCAGAGCCGCGTGCGGGCGGTTCGCCAGCGCCGCTAACAGGCAGGGCTCGATGTCGCGCTCCCTTCCGGCGGCGCGAAGAATCGGCAGCAGATCGAGACCAGGGTGCGGTTCATGCGGACAAAGCAGCGCCACCTGGTGCAGCTCGGCGAGCGCGGCGGTGAGTTCGCCGCAACCGCCGAGCGCCAAACCATAGACCGTCCGCAAGTCCGGATCCGCCTGATCGCCGCCGGCGGCCAATCTGGCGCGCGCCAAGCGAGCCACTTCAGGATAGCGGCGGGCCGCGAGCAACCGCAATATTTGCTCCATGGCCCGAAACTGTGCGGTAAGCAGTTAAAGTTCCGGCAACCCCCAAAAAAAACGGCACCCGAAGGTGCCGTCAAGTTTAGGGAGGAAACGTCCAAGAAACAGCGAGCGCAAGGCGTCGCTGCAGCTGCAACATATGATGGATGAGCTCGGGATGACAAGCTTTATTGTGCATTGCAACATTGCACGAAATGCAGGGCTTAGTGCTGTAGCTATGCGTCGGGAGTATTACAACACATGGTTTAGGCCAAACTGCAAGTAAAGCTGGGGAGGGATTGCGGAAAAGGCAAGCACCTGCTTTTTGTGAACAAAACGAAGCAAAAAAACTTTAAAAGCGAAATCAATCAGTTGAGATGAAGAAGAAAGTCTTCTTTTTGAAAAAAGAAGCAAAAACTTTTATTCGATCGGGCCGGAATCCACCGGGCGAAACCGCGTGAGCCAAAAAATAAAATTGACCAAGTTTTTTTGCTTCTTCCCACCTACGCTGGCGACGACGACGGCAACACTCGCCGGAACGTCGCCACCAGCACGTCGCGCCAGGCGGGACGGGCGGGATCGATCGGCACGATCGGCGTGACCCCGTGAAACACCCGATGATCGTCCACGAGGGTGGCGTCCATCGGCTCCGTCAGCGTGAAACTGTCGAGCTTGGTCTGAGCGGTATCCTCGATGATGGTCACCCCGCTTTGCACGTTTTCGCGATGGACCAGCATCACCATCACGAAATCCACCCCGTCGCGGTGCATGCCTTCCGGGGTCGGGCGGCCCTCAGTGCCGACCGCGGCGCTGATGCGAAACTGGTGCAGCTCGATTTCCCACCGGTCGTGCGGCGTGACCAGGTTGAAGCTCTCATAGGCCAGCGCCAGCGCTGCCCGCAGCGCGGGATGCGCCGCGACCTCTTCCTGCACCGGTTCGAACCAGCGCGCGATGCCGCCGTTCAAGCTATTGTAGTCGCGGCTCTGGTAATGCGGGCGGTGGCTTTCGCGCGTAAGCCCCTCGCTGCCGAGAGTGAACACCGCGTGACGGCGGCGGCGGTACCTGCCCCCGTCCGCCATGTAGACGTCAAGCCCGAGATCGTTCCAGCTCGCGGCAAACCCTTGCCAATCCGCAAGGCCGCGGGCGGCGAGCGCCGGTGCGATCTCGCTCGCGTTGCCGCGGACGAAGCCGATCGCGCGGAGTTCCGCCGCGACGGCACTAGGCTCAAGCGGGAGCATGGCCGGATGGTTCCTCCTGTCTTGCCGGCGTCGGCGCGGCCGAAGGCAGCAAGGGCTGCGACGCAAACAGATTTACCACCGGCGCGGTACCCGCGAGCTTGATCCCGGCTTCGCCAAGTTCGACCGCCAGCAAGCGGCGGAATTCATAGATCACGGCGCCGCTCCCCGAGGTCACGCACGGAAATGAAGCGGAAATCGCGATCTTGCTACCAGTGATATCCTCGATACCCTGCAAAGCCAAATCGCCGGTCAGGATCTGCTTGAATTTTTCGTCGGCGCGCATCTGCTGGCCGATTCTCACCAGCAGCGCATTCGCTTTATCGACATCGGTGCCCGCTGCGAACTCGAAGCGCAGCACCGCCGCCGCCTCGCCACCGCGGTTGCTGTTCGAGACCGTGGTCACCGACGAGAACGGAATGAAGTGCAGGGTCCCGTCGGCGCCGCGGAGCCGGAGGTAGCACAGCGACAGATGTTCCACCGTGCCCGAAAGTCCCGCCGCGGTGATGCCGTCGCCGACTTCCACCGCATTGTCGAGCAGCAGGAACAGGCCGGTGATGACGTCCTGCACCAGCTTTTGCGAGCCGAAGCCGATCGCGAGCCCGACGATGCCGGCGCCGGCCAGCAGCGGTCCGATATTGACCCCGACCTCCGACAGCAGCGTCATGGCGGTGACGATCACCAGCACCACCAGCAGCGCGGTCCGCAGCATCGGTTGCAGCGTGCGCAGCCGGACCAGCTGGTGGGTCGCGCCGATCGCGGTCAGGCGGTCGATCCGGCGGTAGAGCCAGAAATTCGCCGCTTCCCAGATCGCCACGGCGAAGGCCAGCGAGATCAGGATGGTGATGCCGCCTGCCACCAGCCGGCTGCCCCAGCCGTGGCCTTGAAACCAGTTGCCGACGTTCCAGCCCCACAGTCGGAACAGCACCAGAAAGCTCGTGACCGAGAGCGCGGTGCGGTACAGCCACTGCGCCACCGCGCCGTATTGCTGAATGCGCCGTTCGATGCCGGGCACCTTGCTCGCGAACGCCGGCGAGACCATCACCGCGCGTTCGATCACGCCCTGGCCGAGAATGCTCAACAGCCGCGAGACGATCAGCACCGCCAGACTCGCGCCGCCGACCTGCAGCAGGCGCTCCGGGCCTTGCTGCAGGCGGATCGCCCACACGAACCACAGCGCCACGATGAAAAATATCGCAACGTAGGCCCAGATCGCAGCGAGCCAATCGCGCAGCGCCGCGATCGGGCCGGCGCTGCCGTTGGGGGCGCGCAACCACTGCGCCACCGGCTTGCGCGCCCGCAGCACCGCGGCCACCAGCATCAGATGGACCACCAGCGCCAGGATCTTGCCGAACGCATTCTGCGCCGCCGCGGGCAGCCCGAGCAGCCCGGCCATCGACAAAATCGCGATGCCCGCCACCATCACCACGGTAATGGAACTGGTCCAGCTTACCAGACTGCGGGCGTCGGCTTCGCTGACGTTGATCAGCCGCAAGCCAGGTTCGTCGGGCGACGCCAGCATCTGCATCACGCACCACACCACGCGCGCCGGCACCAGCACGGACAGAGTGGCCAGACACACCACCCGGAGTGAATGCGAATGGAAAAACCCGGTGCCGAGCAGCAGGTATCCCACCACCACGAACACCCCGACCGGGATCAGTTCGACCACCAGGCGCAACAGCGCGTAGGGCAGGCGGCGGAGCAGGTGCCACAGCCGGCCGTGGCTGGGCAGCGCTTCCGACGCCCTCTGTTCAGCCTCGGAAACCGAGTCGCCGGGCTCTTGCCGGCGTGGGTCGACCGGAACGCGCAAAGCCAACCGGTGCAGGAATCTGGTGGTGGCCCGCCGCGCCAACCAGCCGAAAAATCCGGCCACCACGATCAGTCCCAGCAGCCGTCCGATCAGCCGCTCCGTGCGCAGGCGCGACCGCGGGTTGTCGGCAAGGCGCTGCATCCAATGCAGCGTGGCCGGGAGCTGATTGAGCGAGGCAAACGAGTGCGTAATCTGGTCCGAGACCAAATCGAGCTGGTCCGCGGCGCGCTCGAGCAGACCTTCGCCGAGTGCCGCCGGATTGATCGGTTCCGGCGCTGCCGGTGCCGGGGTGGTTGCGGCGGCGGTTTTCGCGGGAGCGCTGGCGGCGACCGGTTTCGGCTTGCTCTGCAGCGAGCTCACCAGGTTATGCAATTGTTGCGGCGTGACAATTTGCGCCTCGGCCGGAACGGCGAGGGCAAACCAGACCAGGAGCGCGAGAAACTGCTTCATGCCTATGGGCACCATCTGCCGAGGTTTCTGTCAACCACGAGCTTAGCGCGGGCCACGCCACCGAGTTCCCCCCGGCGCTGCGGTTGCCGTTTAGTGTGGGTCCGAAATGTTAGTAAATGAAGACGCCGATATGCGCCCCCTGCGCGATGGCGAAGCCGGTGGTTCGTTCAAAAGGGCTACGCTCGTCCATACCGGCGTAATACTGGTGACCGACTCAAATCGCTGGCGAAACAGCAACCATGAAATTTCTTCCCCTGGCGCTTCGTCGGTGGAGGGGCGAGTAAAAGTTTTAGAGCGGAGTCTTCTTTTTGTGAACAAACAGAAGCAAAAAACTTTGTTAATTTAATCAATTGCAAAGCTGCCGCGGACAGCCGAGGACCAATTGAATAAAAGTTTTTTGCTTCTTTTTTTCAAAAAAGAAGACTCCTTCACTTCACTTAATGTCACCGATAGAATCGCCCGGCTTGGCGAATTTGCTGTAGTCGGAGGTTCCAGCGACAACCGGTCAGGGCCGGTTTGTCACCGCCCTGCACAGTCGCGCTGCCATGCTCCGGATCAGGGAGATGCGCTGGTAACGAGATTCGTGACGTTCACCGTCCCCAAGCCTACGGCGAGGCTATAGCCCAGTTGCGCTGGATAGGCTTCCTTCGCTGTTACGTCCGGATTGTGGAGAATACCCGCCCCGGTCGCACCGGCCTTGCAGCTCACAGTCCCGCTAACACATGGCTCCGCATTGTTGCCGACCGTCACGTTATAGAACGTGCAAGCCGAAGAGATCTCGTTGCCCTGGGTGGAGTTGCAGTTGGTCAGGGCGAGCTTGTTCGCGTATTGCGCTGCCGCGAGCTTGTAGAGCAATGGCGCGAGATTACCCGTTCGCGCCAGCTTGACGCCCAGGATCATCGCGGTCTGCTGCATCAGCGCCGCAATCCCCGCAAAGTCCGGCGCGGCAAACGACGTGCCGCCGTACGCACTGCCGAGCAGGTCGTCGACGTTGTGATAATCGCACGGAACTCCGCCTGTATTCGGGTTGGACATGCAGATTAGATAGAAATGGTGAAAAAGGCCGTTGGCGGCGAACAGCGATACGTCCGGCTGGTCGCGCCGGTTGTCGTCAGGCATGCCCGGAATGGTCAAGAGCTGCCATTTGGGCTTGGTGAAGAACACGCTCTGGCTGCCGCTTCCTCCGATGCCGGGCTGCCCGTAATCCGGGTGCTCCACACAGAGCTTCCCGGGCGTGGTATGCTTAATGTCCACCGCGATCACCCTGCTCGCGCAAGAATTGTTCCACGGCGTTTCCGGAATATATGACCGCGCGGACTCCCCGGTGGCCGTGTTCGTGGCCTTCCAGTACTTGCCAAACTCTTTCAGCGCGTCATCGAGGAAATCGGTGCCCCCGACCGCGGTGTTGTAGGCAGTATCCGACAATACGTTCACGGCCAGCCCGTCCGACGCGAGGCCGCCTTCATTGCTCGACACGCCGCTGTCACCGGTCGAGACGAACACGGCAATCCCCTCCGCGGCGGCTTCTTCGACCAGGTTCACCCAGCCGTCGGCGAAGGCGTAGCCGCCTTCCCCCTCATCTTCGCCGTAGCTTATGCTGAACACCGTCGCGGTGGTGCCACCCTCGACCAGGTTCTGCAGCGACGTCTCCACGCCGAAATACAACGGCGGCACCGTTTTACATTCTGCCTCCAAAAGCGTCGCTCCGGGCGCCGTGGCTCCCGCCCATTCGGCGTCTATCGCGGCTTCGATTTCGTCGGCGTCGGTGAATCCCGGTTGCTTGCAGCCGCCAGGATTAATCTGGGTCAGCGTGCCAGCGTAGCCACTGAGCCCGAACTTGGTACGGAAGGTCGCGATATCCGCCGGATTTATCTGCGTCTGCTCCAGCAGCGCCACCGTGATCCCGGCGCCGGTGACGGGCACGCCGTACAACGCGGAGCCGTTGAACAGGGGATTTTCATTGTAGATCGTGGCGAAATCTGCCGGCGTCACCGCGTAGAACGTCCCGTAAGGCGTGGGCGCGGTGAAGCTCGGCGGCACGCGTTGCAGCATCGGCTTGGGAAAGAAGTTATTGAGGGTCACGCCCGCAATCACCGGCATCAGCGCCGCGGGCACCGACGGCGCCGACAGGTTCGCAATATGCGCCTCACTGCCCAGGGTCACGTTATGCATCTCGGTGTGAAACGCTTGCGCCACCGCTGCGGCCGACCCGCCGAAATCGATCTCCATGCCGCTGCGCGACACGCTGTTCACCGTGAGCCCCATTCTCGTCAGCCACGCGGTCACCTGGTCGATATCCGCCTGGGCCGGCCCATACGCGCGCAGGTCCGCCGGCGTCAGCCAGTGATGATACTCTGGCGATGTCTTGTCCTGCTGCTGTTCCACCAGCCGATCGAGCGCCGCCTGCAGCGCCGCCGGCCGCTTCAGCTCCAGCCGTATTTCGGGCAGCGACGTTGCCGCCGGCAACGCGCCCATATCGGTCGCCGCACCGAGCGCCAGCGGTCGATCTCCTGGCAACGCGGCGACTGTTGCGTCATCCACCTGGGTGATCATCGCCGTTGCGACCGGGGGGTCCGCATGCGCCGCAACCGCCCCCACCGCGCACAGCGACGTGGCAAGTAGCAACCCGGCCCGGATGGATCGGCAGAAGAATGGCACCATAACAACAACTCCCTCGGACAAAGGCACACCCTGCTTGCCGCCGTCAGACACGGAAGGCGAGGCGGGCGCGGATTACAAAAGAGTTAGCACGCAAAGATGGTAGTTGTTAACAGATATGTTCGTCTGTCGCTATGAATGAATCTCTCGGCATCAGAGGATTTTCGTCCTGATAAAGTCTGTTATCGATAATAAAAGCTGGGATGGGAGCGGGCCATTACTATGGATCTGAGTCATGCCGAACCCGTCGGAAACAAGGCCGGGTTGGAAAAACTCGCTAACGCTCGCTTCGCCATCGGCGGCCGAACGTAGCGCGGGACGGGCAAGGGCGGGCGGCGAGTCGCTGCGGCGGCGATCCGATATGCCTAACGATTACATTGAGTTAGTGGCGCACCCGGAGGGACTCGAACCCCCAGCCCCCAGATTCGTAGTCTGGTGCTCTATCCAATTGAGCTACGGGTGCCTCGCCGCGTGGGAGGGCGATGTAAAGGAAGCACCAGTCCGGTGCAAGCCCTCGCGCAGGGTTATTTGGTCAGGCGGTCCAGCTGTGCCAGGATCGCATCGCCGCATTCGGTGGTGGAAATGCGCCGTGCGTTCGGCAGCGCCAAATCGGCGGTAGCGAGCCCCTGCGCCAGTACGCCGGCGCAAGCTTTTTCGATCAGCTGGGCGTCTTCTTCCAAACCGAACGAGTAGCGCAGCAGCATCGCGAAGCTGAGCATCTGCGCCATCGGATTGGCGATGCTCCTGCCCGCGATGTCGGGAGCGGTACCGTGGATCGGCTCATAAAGCGCGTGGCGTTTGCCATTGGCGTCGACCGCGCCGAGCGTGGCCGAGGGCAACATGCCGAGCGATCCCGTCAGCATCGAAGCCAGGTCGGAAAGGATATCGCCGAACAGATTGCTGGTGAGAATCACATCGAACTGCCGCGGGTTCCGCACCAGCTGCATCGCGCAATTATCCGCCAGCATGTGCGAGAGTTTGATATCGGGATATTCCGCCGCCAGCAGCGCGCTCACGGTTTGGCGCCACAGCAGGCCGCTTTCCATCACGTTGGATTTTTCCACGCTGCAGATCCGGCCGGAACGTTTGCGCGCGATGTCGCAGGCCACGCGGGTCACGCGCTCGATTTCGCTGGTGGTGTAGACTTCGGTGTTGATGCCGCGCTTTTGGCCGTCGGGCAGAGTTTCGATGCCGCGGGGTTCGCCGAAATAGACCCCGCCGGTGGATTCGCGCACGATCATAATGTCGAGCCCGCGCACCAGCTCGGGCTTCAGCGACGATGCGTCGGCCAGTGCGTCGAGTACCGTGGCGGGGCGAAGGTTGGCAAATAGTTTCAGCGCGCCGCGCAGCCCGATGATGCCGATTTCCGGACGGTTGTTGAATGGCTGATTGTCATATTGCGGACCGCCGACCGCGCCGAACAGCACTGCATCGGCGGCCAGCGCGGCTTCGATGGTCTTGTCAGTCAGAGGTACGCCGTACGCGTCGATCGAGGCGCCACCAACCAGACCCTTGGTGATCTCGAAGGAGAGGCCGCGACTTTGCTCGAACCAATGCACCACGCGGAGGGTTTCGCGCATGACCTCGGGGCCGATGCCGTCGCCGGGGAGGACTAGGAGTTTTTTGGACATTCGGATGCTCCGCAGATGCAAGGTAAGTCTTCTTTTTTGAAAAAAAGAAGCAAAAAACTCTTGGAAATTTGAGCTTAGGCGGCGGAAGCGACGTTGCCAGAAGTGATAAAAGTTTTTTGCTTCTTTTTTTCAAAAAAGAAGACTTACCTTACCTTGATCTTCGGCAACCAGTTCATTTCCTGTTCTCGCTTTTGCTCAAACGATTGGATTGATTCGGCATGTTGCAACGTCTGGCCGATATCATCGAGTCCGTTCAGCAGTAGATACTTGCGAAACTCGTCAATCTCAAACCGGTATTCCTCACCCGTCGGACTCACCACCACCTGGCGTTCCAGATCGACGGTGACACGCGCGTTGGCGCCGTTCTCGGCACCCTCCATCAGCGCGTCGACCTGCGCGCGCGGCAACTTCACCGGCAGGATGAAATTTTTAAAGCAGTTATTGTAGAAAATATCCGCGAACGACGGCGCGATCACGCAGGTGATGCCGAAATCGAGCAGCGACCACGGCGCGTGCTCGCGCGACGATCCGCAGCCGAAATTCTCATGCGCGAGCAAAATCTTCGCGTGACGATAGGGCTCGCGGTTCAACACAAATTCAGGATTTTCGGAACCGTCTGCGTTATAGCGCAGCGTGTCGAACAGATTTATGCCCAAGCCCGAACGCGCGATGGTTTTCAAAAAACGCGCCGGAATGATCTTGTCGGTGTCGACGTTTGCGAGCGGCAAGGGTGCCGCGATCGCGGTGAGTTTGGTGAAACTCGGCATCACAGCAACTCCCGCACGTCGGTCAATTTTCCAGTTACCGCCGCCGCCGCCGCCATCGCCGGCGACACCAGATGGGTGCGGCCGCCCGGGCCCTGACGGCCCTCGAAATTTCGATTGGACGTGCTGGCGGAACGTTGCCCGGGCGCCAGCTTGTCGGGGTTCATACCCAGGCACATCGAACAGCCCGCTTCGCGCCATTCGAAGCCGGCTTCGATGAGCACTTCGGCGATGCCTTCGGCTTCCGCCTGCGCCTTCACCAGCCCCGATCCCGGCACCACCAGCGCGCGCACCCCGGCCGCCACGTGGCGCCCGCGCGCGATGCCCGCGGCTGCCCGCAAATCCTCGATCCGCGCGTTGGTGCAGGAACCGATGAACACCACGTCGATCGGCACCTGGTCGAGTTTTTGTCCCGGCGCCAGCGCCATGTAATTCAACATGCGTTCCATTTGCGCCCGTGCCCCGGGGTCTTCGACTGCGGCGGGATCAGGCACAAAGCCGGTGATCGGCGCCACCGCTTCCGGGTTCGTGCCCCAGGTCACCATCGGGGCGATTTCTGCGGCATCGAGTACCACGGTGCGGTCGTAATGCGCGCCTTCGTCGCTGGGCAAAGTTTTCCAATATTCCACCGCGCGCTCGAATGCTTCGCCTTGCGGCGCGAATGGGCGGCCCTTAATATATTCGAAGGTGGTTTCGTCCGGCGCGATCAGCCCCGCGCGCGCCCCGGCCTCGATCGACATGTTGCAGATCGTGAGCCTTCCCGCCATGCCGAGCCCGCGAATTGCTTCGCCGGCGTATTCGATCACATAGCCCGTGCCGCCATTGGTGCCGATTTTGCCGATAATGGCGAGGATGACGTCTTTCGCCGTAACGCCCACCGGCAATTTCCCATCGACCCGCACCAGCATGTTTTTCGCCGGTTTTTGCAGCAGGGTTTGGGTCGCCAACACGTGTTCGACTTCCGAAGTGCCGATGCCGAATGCCAAGGCGCCCAGCGCGCCGTGCGTGGAAGTATGGCTGTCGCCGCACACGATGGTAAACCCGGGCAGCGAAATCCCTTGCTCAGGCCCCACGATATGCACGATCCCCTGGCGCGCATCCAGCACCGGAAAATACGGCACGCCGAATTCCGCGACGTTGCGTTCGAGCGTTTCAATCTGCAGCCGGCTCTCGGGCTCGCTGATCCCGGCCTTGCGATCGGAGGTCGGGATATTGTGATCCACTACTGCGATGGTTGCATCGGCCCGATGCAATTTCCGCCCCGCCAGCCGCAGCCCTTCGAACGCCTGCGGGCTGGTCACCTCGTGCACCAGGTGCCGATCGATATAGAGGATACAGGTACCATCGGGCAGACGCTCGACGACATGGCTATCCCATATCTTGTCAAACAAGGTGCGCATGAAGGACTCCAGCAGAAAATCATCAAAAGTTTTTTGCTTCTTTTTTTCAAAAAAGAAGATTCTCGAGTCTTCTTTTTGTGAACAAAAAGAAGCAAAAAAACTTTGTCAATTTTTGGCCGGGGGCTCGCGCCCCAGACCGGTTACGCTTCGGCGGCCGCCTCGATCGGACGCGCTTTTTCGGCAATGCGAGCGGATTTGCCCGAGCGGCCGCGTAAGTAATACAACTTCGCACGGCGTACGTCGCCGCGACGAACCACGAAGATCTCCGCGATCGTCGGCGCATACAGCGGAAATACCCGCTCCACGCCCTCGCCGTAGCTGATCTTGCGCACGGTGAAGTTGCTGTTCAAACCCTTGTTGGAACGCGCGATGCACACGCCTTCAAACGCCTGAACGCGGGTGCGCTCGCCTTCCACCACCTTCACCGACACGCGCAGCGTGTCGCCGGGCCCGAATTCGGGAACCGCGCGAGCGGCAGAAAGACGGGCGATCTCGCCGGCCTCGTAAGTTTCGATCATATTCATAGTCGCGATTCCTTTCCAACATCAGCCACATGCAGAGCCCACAGATCGGGCCTGCGTTGTTTGGTAATCTCTTCCGCCCGCTCGCGCCGCCAGCGCGCGATCTCGGCGTGATTGCCCGAAAGCAATTCCACCGGCACGTCGAACCCCTGCCAAGACGCCGGCCGCGTGTAATGCGGATATTCCAGCAGATAATCCGAAAAGCTTTCCTCGACCGCGCTTTCCGCCGCGCCCATCACCCCGGGCAGCAACCGCACCACCGCATCAAGCAGCACCATCGCCGCCAACTCGCCGCCCGACAGCACGTAGTCGCCGATCGAAACTTCGCGCGCCCGGTGCGCTTCGATCACCCGCTGATCCACTCCTTCGTAGCGGCCGCACAGCAGCCGCACCCCAGGGCCCGCGGCGAGCGCGCGAACTTCCTGTTGCCCCAGCGGCTGCCCGCGCGGGGTAAGATAGATCAGCGGCCGGCCGTCGGCGGACGATGCCAGCGCTTGATCCACCACGTCCGGGCGCAGCACCATCCCCGCCCCGCCGCCGAACGGGGTGTCGTCGACACTGCGATGCTGGCCCAGGCCAAAGTCGCGAATGTCCTCGGCCGCCAGGCTCCAGATCCCGCTCTCCAGCGCCCGTCCCGACAGCGCCTGGCCCAGCGGCCCCGGAAACATGGCGGGAAACAGCGTATGAACCGTGGCGCGGAAGGTCATGACGCTTCCCCTTCGACGATCAGCTCGTCGGGCGGCACCACTTCCAGCATGCGAGCCGCCAGATCGATCGCCGGCACGGCGGCGCGGGTAAATGGCACCAGGAGCGATCCGCCGTCGCGCGCCTCGATCTCCAGACTTGCACCGGCGCCGTAGTCATGGACTTGGCGGACCTTCCCCACCACGCCGCCCGCTGCATCACGCGCGATCAACCCGATCAGATCGGCGAGGTAGAATTCCTCCTCCTCCGGTTCCGGCAAAGCCTCGCGCGCCACGTAAAGCCGCAGATTGGTCAGCTTTTCCGCCGCGGTTCGATCGGCGATCTTCGCGCCCCGGGCATCCACCAGCTCGGCCACGCCCTCGGCGCGCCACGCCAGCCGCCATGCCCGTCCCTGTTCATCGAACAGCGGAGCATACCGCGCCAGTGCCGCCGGGTCTTCGGTGTAGCTGGTGACATGCACCAGGCCGCGCACGCCGTGCGGCCGCCCCACCACGCCCATCAGGATGCGCGAATCGTCCAACCTCAGCCCGCCGCCGCGGCTTTGGCGCGTTCCTGCGCCTTCTTCTTGGGCAGGGACTGCTTGGGCTGCTCGACATACGCCAGCTTCGGCGCGAGCCCGGCATTGCCCAGGAAGCGCGCCACGCGATCGGTGGCGAGCGCACCGACCGACAGCCAGTGGGTGATGCGCTCGCCTTCCAGGCGGATGCGATCGGCGTGATCGGCCGGCAGCATCGGGTTGTAGCTGCCCACCTTCTCGATGAAACGCCCGTCGCGCGGGCTGTTCGCGTCGGCTACCACGATGTGGTAGTACGGCCGCTTCTTGGCGCCGGCGCGGGAAAGTCGAATTTTTAGACCCATCTTAGTATTTCTCCTAAAAGTCGATAATCACTTAGAAAAGAAGGATCTTCTTTTTTGAAAAAAAGAAGCAAAAAACTTTTATTCCTTTGGTGCCCGTACGTAACAGCGAGGTCTCGCACCGGCCAAAGTTACAAAGTTTTTTTGCTTCTTTTTGTTCACAAAAAGAAGACTTCCTCCCTTCCCTAACGCCTGCGCGGCGGCCCGAATTGGGGCGGCGGCACCATACCGCCCATCCCTCGCATCGCACCCGCCGCACCCATCTTGCCGACCCGTTTCATCATCGTCGCCACGTCGTCGTACTGTTTCAGCAGCCGGTTCACGTCGGCGACGGTCACGCCCGAACCCGCGGCGATACGTTTCTTGCGGCTGGCCTTCAAGATGTCCGGTTGCCGCCGCTCCTGCACCGTCATCGAGCCAATGATCGCCTGCTGGCGTTTGAATATTTTGTTGTCGAGGTTGGCCCCCTCGAGCTGTGCCTTCATCTTGCCCATCCCGGGCAGCATGCCGAGGATGCCGGAAATACTGCCCATCTTGGAAATCTGCTTCAACTGGCCGGCGTAATCTTCCAGGGTGAACTGCCCCTTCATCATCCGCTTGGCCATCTTGTCGGCTTCGTCGCGGTCGATGGTCTCCGCCGCGCGTTCGACCAGGCCGACGATGTCGCCCATGCCCAGAATGCGGCCGGCGACGCGCTCGGGATGGAAATCCTCCAGCGCGTCGAGCTTTTCGCCCGAACCGGTGAGCTTGATCGGCGCGCCGGTGATCTGGCGCATCGAAAGTGCCGCGCCGCCGCGGGCGTCGCCGTCCATGCGCGTCATCACGATGCCGGTGACGCCGACCGCTTCATTGAAGGCGCGGGCGGTGTTGACCGCGTCCTGCCCGGTCATCGCATCGACCACCAGCAGGGTCTCGACCGGGTGGGTCGCGTCGCGGATGGCCTTGACTTCGTCCATCAGCGCCTGATCGATCGAAAGCCGGCCCGCGGTATCGAGCAGCACCACGTCGTAGACCTCGCGGCGCGCGGTATCCATGGCGCGGCGGGCGATCTCCAACGGGGTCTGACCCGGCACGATCGGCAGGCTGCCGACCCCAGCTTTTTCGGCCAGCAGTTGCAACTGCAGCTGCGCTCCCGGGCGTTGGATATCGAGGCTCGCAAGCAGAACCTTCTTCTTCTCGCGTGTCGCCAGCCGCAGCGCGATCTTGCCCGAGCTGGTGGTCTTGCCCGAGCCCTGCAGCCCCACCATCAGAATCGGTATCGGCGCGGGCGCGTTGAGATTGAGCGGCACCGCGCCCGCGCCGCCGAGCGCCTCGATCAGGCAGTCGTTGACGATTTTGACCACTTGCTGACCGGGGGTGACCGACTTCAGCACTTCATGGCCGACCGCGCGCGCGCGGACGTTGGCAATGAAGTCTTTCACCACCGGCAGGGCGACGTCGGCCTCGAGCAGCGCCAGCCTTACTTCGCGCATGGCTTCGAACACGTCGTTCTCGTTCAGTGCGCCGCGTCCGCGCAACCGATCGAAAACCGCACCTAATTTGCTCGACAGCGAGTCGAACATGCCTGGGGACCTCAACGCAAAAAGAGCCGCTGCGCGAAACTCGCGGAGCGGCGGAAACCGTGGAGGCGGGGTATGGCGATTTGGAACGTCAGAGTCAAGCGCGGCGGTGCGGTCGATCGGACCCGCAGGCGCTTAGAACCCACCCTAGAGCGTGATAGCTTTAGCAGACTCAACTTAAACATATCACCCGCTAGGATCCGTATTTGGTGCCGGCCAACGGATCGGAGTAGCTGCTCTCGACATCAAGGAGTTTCAGTCCGCCCAGCTCCCTGAACTCGGGGTCGAGCTTGTCCGGGTCCAATGCCTCGGGCAAGGCGGCCAGGATCTTGGTGGTAAGATCACGCAGCACGTGTTCCAGAAACATTGCCGGGACATAGGCGTCCCACGCCGCCGGGAGACCGAGGAACCTGCCACGTTCGTCCCGCGCCGCCAGCAGCAATTGCTCGGGCGAACGATAGGCGCAGAAATCGACCGCGCCGATCTCCAGCAGCTCACGCGAGAGCGCGCAAATTTGCGCCGGGCCGCATTCGGCCCGATCGATCACGCCCACCCGTTGCGTTGCGGTCGCGCTCATTACCCTCTCTCAGGGTACATTATGCTGCGGCCGCGGCGAACGATAGCTCGCCGCGGCGCCAGCAACGCAAAGCTGGCTTAGATGTAATACTCCGCCAGCGGCGCGAACCCGTTGAAGCGGGTGCTGCAATAGGTCGAAACATACGCGCCGGTCGAAAGCAGCTCCACCTTGTCGCCGCCGGTGAGCGCCATCGGCAGCCGATAGTTGCTCTTCTCATACATCACGTCGACGCCATCGCAGGTCGGGCCCGCGATCGTCACCGGTCCCTCCGGCCCGCCGTCGTGCGGAGTGAGAATCCGGTACTTGATCGCCTCGCCCTCGGTCTCGGCCAGCCCGCCGAAGCGCCCGATGTCGAGATAAACCCAGCGCACCTTGCTCTCGCGGGCGCGGCAGCTCACCAGCACGACCTCGGATTGCACCACGCCGGCGTCGCCGACGATGAAGCGGCCGGGCTCCACGATCATCTCCGGCAGCGCATTGCCGAAATGCCGCGTCATCGCACCCATGATCGCGCCGGCGAACTGATCGATGTCGGGCACGTCGTCGCGATAGCGAGTGGGGAACCCGCCGCCGAGGTTCATCATCCGCAGATTGACCCCGGCTTCCTCGAGATCGGTGAACAGCATGCCGACCTTGCCGATCGCCGCCTCATAGCTTTCGGTCGTGGTCTGCTGGCTGCCGACATGAAACGACAAGCCGTAAGGATCGAGCCCCAGGTCCCCGGCCCGGATCATCAGATCGCGCGCGGTGTCGATGCTGGTGCCGAACTTGTTGCTAAGCGGCCAGTCGGCGCCAATGTTGTCGACCAGGATCCGGCAATACACCCGCGCCCCCGGCGCGTGTCGGGCAAGCTTTGCCAGCTCTTCCTCGCTATCGAAGGCAAACATCGAAACGCCCGCGTCAAACGCGCGCTTGATCGCCGACACCTTCTTGATGGTGTTGCCGTAGCTGATCACCGAAGGATGCGCGCCGGCGTCCAGGCACATCTGCACTTCCTCGAAGCTCGCCGCGTCGAAGCTGCTCTCAAGCCCGACCAGCCGCTCCAGCACGGGTGCGGCGGGGTTCGCCTTCACGGCATAATAAATCCGCGCCAGCGGCAGAGCCTTGCTCAGCGCTCGGAAATTCTCTTCCACGCGATCGACGTCCACCACCAGGCAAGGAGTTGCCGGCTGTTCGGACGCCAGGAAACGTGCGACTTTTGGGGTCATCGCACCCTGCCTCCCTCTATAAGACGTCCGCCTTCATCAAGGCGGCGGACGGGATTAACGAAACGGTCGAACGAACCAGCGACCAACTAAAGTTGCCAGAACGCTTGACGTCGTTGCGTAACCACCAAGGGCCAGAGGCACGTGCGTTGCTGCGTGGGACTGCACATAGGGGCTATCCCCCCCCCTTGCAAGCAATTATTCACCCCTGTCCCCCAGATACCTGCCATTCTGCAAATGTCGGTAACAGATTGGTAATCAAGGCCTCCCGCGCCAAACCGGCCGGCGCCTTGCCTTACGGACCGGCCGGATGGCATAAACCGGCCCATGCGCGTGCTCTACCACCACCCGGTCTCGCCCTACGCCCGCAAGGTGCGATTAGCACTGGCGGAAAAACGCCTGCCGTTCGAGCTGCGTCTGGAAAAAACCTGGGAACGCCGCCCGGAATACCTCGCGCTCAACCCTGCCGGCACCGTGCCGACCCTGGTGGAAGACAACGGCCTGGTGATCCCGGACTCGGGCGCGATCTGCGAATACCTCGAAGAAGCCTACCCCGATCACAGCCTGCTCGGCCAAACCCACGCCGAGCGTGCCGAAGTGCGCAGCCAGGTCGCCTGGTTCGACCAGAAATTCGCCCAGGAAGTCACCAATAACCTGGTGCGCGAGAAATTGTACAAACGCCTGGCGAGCAGCGGCGGCCCGGACGCCGCGGCGCTCCGCGCGGGCTATGTCAATCTACGCAACCACCTGACCTACATCGGCTGGCTCGCCGAATCCCGCAAATACCTCGCCGGGGCGTTCTTGTCCTACGCCGATCTGGCCGCCGCCGCACACCTGTCGGCGATCGACTTCGGCGGCGACGTGGACTGGTCGGTGTCGGCGGCGGCAAAGGATTGGTACGCACGGATCAAATGCCGGCCTAGCTTTAGGCCACTGCTGACGGATGCGGTGAGCGGGATTACACCGCCGGCGCATTACGCGGATTTGGATTTTTAAGACACACAAAGTGAAGCCTTCTTTTTGTGAACAAAAAGAAGCAAAAAAACTTTGTCAGTTTGATCGGTGCCGCATCCTCGGCCGGGGGAATCGCTACCGCCGAGGATGCGGCACTCACGAGTCACGGGACTTGGACGCTGAAGCAGCTTTTTGCCACGAGGAAGACAGCAATGAAAAACACCTTGATCATGGCCACCGTTCTGATTTCGGGCGCGGCCTGGCTATGGGGGAGCGGCCCGGCAGCGGCCGCACTGCCGGTTGGGGCCACCGCACCGGAATTCGCCACCGAAGCGAGCCTGGCCGGCAAGCCCTTCCAGTTCGACCTCGACGCCGCGCTGGCGAAGGGGCCGGTGGTGCTCTATTTCTACCCCGCCGCCTTCACCAAAGGCTGCACGATCGAGGCGCATGACTTCGCGGAAGCAACCGCCGACTTCAACCGGCTCGGCGCCACTGTCGTCGGTGTTTCCAAGGATCCGATCGACACGCTGAACCGCTTTTCGGTATCCGAATGTCGCAACAAATTCGCGGTTGCCTCCGCCGACTCGGCGCTGATCGCGGCCTATCAGGTCAAACTGCCGGTGATCGAGCGGTCAAATCGCACCTCATTCGTGATTACGCCCGATCACAAGATCATCTTCGTCTATTCAGCTCTCGATCCCTCGGGCCATGTCGAAAAGACACTGGCCGCGGTTAAGGCCTGGCGCGCGACGCACGGAGGCTAGAGCAGGCTATCCGTCCTGGGCTGACGACTCATGTCTGGCAACGGACATGAGTGGAAAATTGCGCTAGCGATCCTTGGCGACCCCCCGTGACAGCGGCTCAACCGGCAAATGCGGGCCGGAAGCGGAATGGCGGCTCCGGGCGACGGGCACCTGGAAGCGGACACTCGCGTCCATATGGTCAAGCGGCAACTTAAAAAGAAAGGCCCAGTCCGCTGCGTCCGCGCGCGTATGCCCAGATATCGACCGGAACAGCCACCAAGGGCGCTAAGCTGCTGTCCGAGACGAGATCTTTGCGCTCTGCAATTTCATTCCAGTGCTCGCCAAATCCCCCCCGTCAGTCGCGTCAAATCGGCTTCGCCGATCGTAAATGCAGGCGTCAGGTAAACCACTTCCCGAAACGGCCGCACCCAAATTCCTTGCGCCAGCAGGCGCGCCTTCAACGCTGCCAGGTCCTTGATCTCATCCAGTTGCACTACCCCGATCGCGCCCGACACCCGCACGTCGCGCACGTTCGGTAACGTTCGGCAACGTTCCAATTCGGCATTGAGCTGAGCGGAAATCGCCGCGATCTGCTCCAACCGGGGTTCGGATTCAAACAAATCGAGCGAGGCGTTCGCCGCGGCACACGCGAGCGCGTTGGCCATGAAGGTCGGCCCGTGCATCAGCGCCTTTTTCGGATCGTCGGACCAGAACGCGTCGACGATCTTGCGGCTCGCCACCGTTGCCGCGAGCGGGATGGTGCCGCCGGTGAGGGCTTTGCCCAGGGTCACGATGTCGGGCGCCACACCGGCTTGCTCGCACGCGAACATCGTGCCGGTGCGGCCGAATCCGGTGAAAATTTCATCGAATATCAACGGCAGGCCGTAGCGATCGGCGGCTTGACGCAGAATCCGCAGCGTCGAGGGCGGGTGGAAAATCATGCCGCCGGCGCCCTGCACCAGGGGCTCGACCAGGATCGCAGTGAGGTTTTGCGCATGCGTCGCCAGATGCGCGTGGAACGCGGCGGTGCGCGCGGGGTCGGTCGGCAGGTCGATGATGTCGTGCTTGGGCAGGTGGTTGGCGAACATTGTGTGCATACCCTCTTCGGGATCGCATACCGCCATGGTGGCGAAGGTGTCGCCGTGGTAGGCGCCTTTGAAGGCGAGGCAGTGGGTGCGGGTGGTGATGCCCTGGTTGAGCCAATATTGCGCCGCCATTTTCAGCGCCACTTCGACCGCGACCGAGCCGCTATCGCTGAAGAAGACTCGGGAGAAATCGCCAGGCAATTTCGCGATCAGTCGTTCCGCCAGCTGCCACGCCGGAGCGTGTCCCAGGCCGCCGAACATCACGTGCGGAAATGCCTTGAGTTGCCGTTCGACCGCCGCGCGGATGTGGGGATGGTTATAGCCGTGGCAGGCGGTCCACCAGCTGGCGATGCCGTCGATCAGTTGTCGCCCATCCGCAAGGGTGATGGTGCTGCCTTCGGTTTTGGAGACCTCGAGCTGGCGCGCGGATTTTAGTGGGGTGTAAGGCAACCACACAGATTCGCCTGTCATGTGTGTTGGTACCTAAGGGGTAAAAGTTTTTTGCTTCTTTTTTTCAAAAAAGAAGACTTTCCCTTAATGCTTATGTTCGGGTTTTAATCCCAGCCGCTCAAACAGCATGCGGTCCGCCGCTTCCCGCGGATTTGGCGTCGTCAGCAGTCTTTGGCCATAAAATATCGAGTTAGCCCCTGCAAGGAAGCACAACGCCTGCATTTCGTCGGACATTTGCTCACGCCCCGCCGACAGCCGCACGTGACTTGCTGGCATGGTGATGCGGGCCGCCGCGATCAGCCGCACGAACTGGATCGGGTCCGCCGCCGCGACACCCGCGAGTTTGGTGCCTTCCACTCGCACCAGCAGGTTGATCGGCACGCTTTCGGGGTGCGCGGGCAGGCTTGCCAGCGTCGCGATCA
>Ga0302311_10001844_pt1 | contig 24523 bp, 27 predicted proteins | sample III_Palsa_N1_3_FD_200449 | JGI IMG/M metagenome (GOLD analysis project Ga0302311, IMG submission 200449) | Peat permafrost microbial communities from Stordalen Mire near Abisko, Sweden - III_Palsa_N1_3 | ecosystem: Environmental > Terrestrial > Soil > Palsa > Peat permafrost | place: Sweden... | reverse complement strand
TTCGTAGTTTCGAACTCGACGTGGCAGCACGGGGTGCTTACCTGGTCGCTTCGGCAACCGTTTGATTTATTGGCAGAAACGGCGATGATCGCAGCGCGATTGGCTGGCCCGGATGGCGCTATTCCGGCTGGGCATTCAGTTTGGCTGGGGGACGAGGACTCGAACCTCGATTGACGGAGTCAGAATCCTGATACGCCGTCCGCCGGGTGGTGACACAGCACGACACAAGCCCCGGAAACCCTAGTATTTCTCTTGTTTTCTCCCGACATTGAGTCCCACAATCCGACATGGTTTCGCTCCACGGGAGTGACATGGGAGTGACACAGCATTCCGCGTGGCTTCCAAATGCAGGGGTTCCGGATGGCCGAAAAGATCACGAAACGTGTTGTCGACGGGATCAGCCCAGGCCCCACGAACGTCGTCGTGTGGGACACGGAGGTAAAAGGTTTCGGCATCGTCTGCACGCCCAAAGGGGTGAAGTCCTACGTGCTCCAGTATTCCGTCGGCACCGGCCGGGGGGCGCCGAAGCGTCGCTTCACGATCGGGCGGCACGGCTCGCCGTGGACGGCGGAGAAGGCCCGGAGCGAGGCGATCCGGTTGGCGGGCCTGATCGAGGGCGGTCTCGATCCGATGGCCGGCCGCCAGGCAGACCGGGCGGCGCTCACGATCTCAGACCTTGCCGATCTGTACCTGGCCGAGGGCGTCAGCCACAAAAAGGCGTCGACGCTGAAGGCCGACCGCGGGCGCATCGAGCATCACCTCAAGCCCCTCGTCGGAAAGAAGCGCGTCGACCAGATCACCCGGGCCGATGTCGAGCGCATGATGATCGATGTCATCAAAGGCAAGACAGCGGCGCCGATCCCGAAGGAGAACGAGCGCCGCCGCGGCACCTTGGCGACCGGGGGCGCCGGCGTGGCGGCCCAGTGCGTGACGCTGCTGGGAACGCTGCTCGCCTTCGCGGTACAGCGGGAAATGCGGGCCGATAACCCGGCGCACGGCATCAAAAAGCCCCCAGTCAGAAAGCTTGAACGGTTCCTGTCTGAGGTCGAAATGGCGCGCCTCGCGATTGCGCTCTCGACCGAGGCCGACGCGTCGTCCAACCCATACCCGGCTGCGGCGCTGCGTCTGCTGTTGCTGACCGGATGTCGCCGCGGCGAGATCATGACGCTTCGGTGGGAACACGTGAGCCTCGAGCATAACTGCTTGTTTTTGCCGGATAGCAAAACCGGGAAAAAATCCATCTACCTCTCCGCGCCCGCCCGGGCCATCCTGGCCGAACTGCCGAAGATGGCAGGAAACCCGCATGTGTTTCCCGGTGCCCTGGTGCCGAAGGAGAGCGATACGGATTCGGAGCAGCCCGCAGAGGAGGGGCGGCCGTACGCGGGGATCGACAGCGTGTGGGCTCGGGTGCGGACGGCGGCCGAGTTGCCCGGCGTTCGGATCCATGATCTTCGGCATTCATTCGCGAGCATCGGCGCCTCGGGCGGCCTGGGGCTGCCGCTGATCGGCGCCTTGCTCGGGCACAAGCACGCGGCGACGACGGCACGATACGCCCATCTGTCAGCGGACCCGCTGCGCGCCGCGAACGAGGCAATCGGGCGGAAGATCGAAAATGCGATGGCGCCTTCACCTGACGCGCCTAGCGCTGGCACCATCGCGCGCCTACCGGCGACGCGCCGATCGACGGGCGGCCGCCTATGAACGCGGGCGGGTGGGCGCTCCCTTCCGGGCGGCTTCCGATCTTCAGCGCCGCGCGCGACGAGCGGTACCGCGATCATCAAGGGCGGATCAAGGTGGCGAAGGCGCAGCAAGAGCTTGAAGAGACCAAGCGGCTCCACATTCTTGAGCCAACCGAGGCGTCTCACGCCTACCTCGACGAGATCGAGGCCGATCTCCCGCGGCAGATCTTGCTGGCCACGATCGAGGCGATATTTCGTCAGCTGGAAAAAGGAACGCTGGTCGCATTTGGGCGACGCGAGTCCGAACTCGCGCTTTCAGAGCTACCGGCGGCGGTCTGGGGGCGGGCATTCGAACTGGCTCCCGACAACAAGGGCGTCATTTTCGGGGGCGGCCTTCAACTGTACGACGTCGAAATCGACTTTCCAGCGACTGGCGCCGGCGGCGCTGCAGTGGACCGGGCGGGCGGCGACACCATGCCTGCCGCGGTGTCCGGTGAGATGCCCGCGAGTCCCGATTGCGGCGGCAAGCGCTACCGACAAGCAACGCGCGATCAAATATCCGCCGCAATCGAATCGGTCGCGGGCAGCGAAAAGGATCGGAAAATTCCCGGGATCAACGCTCTGTGGCCGAAAGTCCGGGACAAGCTTGAGGCGCAAGGTCTGACGTCGAAGAGAGAGACCGTCGGTACGGTGCGGAAAACGGACGGCTTTTCCTCATCCAAGCGCCAGCGCGGCCAGAAGGTAAGTTGAAACGTGCACGAATATTGGGATCGCACATTACGCACATTTTGACCGCACATTTGCGCCGTCAGAACCTCTCTCCATCCGCCGCATCGCGCGGCAATACGATGGAGGCGACACGTGGACGAGCTTTTCTCGCAGAACGAGCTGGCAAAACATTTCGGTGTTTCAGTCCGCACCCTTGAGCGCCAGCGCGTCGATGGAACGGGTGTTCCCTACATCCTGATCGGTCGGCTGGTTCGGTACCGGAAATCGGACATCGAGGCCTATACGAATGGGCGGCGGCGCGGCTCGACGTCCGAAGCCGCCTGACGTGGTGAAAATGGAAAACCCCGGAGCGCGGCCAGGCGCTTCCGGGGTTGATACCGAGGTCAGCAATCAGAGCGGCCTTTGTGTCATATCGAGCCGCGTGACGCAAGATTCTGCACTCAGTCGGATCCGTCCGGGCGACGATCGAGCACTTTCCAGGATCCGCTTAGCCGTCAGCGGCACCGCAGGTTGCCACGTTTTCAGACAGGCGTCCCAGGCGAAAGAGGTCCCCGAATCGCGATCTTTCTGCGGCGCGAAGCGAGCGCCATCTGTGCTTTTTGAGGGGCTCCCCTCTCACCGCAGAGGTGAAAAATGAGTCCACTCGCCACCGTCTCGTCTCCGCCGGACGCGCTCACCTATCGCAGACCACCTCAGAACTTCGAAGCTGAACAGGCGGGGAACGCGATATGAGCGCGCGAGTGCTCAGGTTCCCCTCGACGCCGGCGGGCAGGCAATTGCTGCGGGATTGTCTGCCGTACATCACGGACTGGCGTTGGCCCAACGGCCAGCCTATCGACGATGACGATTTCGACGAGCAGGCGGCCGAGATCGATCGGCTGAAGCGGTCGGCACCCCGGATCGAGGTGCTGCAGTGAGCTACAGGCTCTATCCGCTGGCATGGGCGGCCTCGGTGTCGACCACCGCGAAGATCGTTCTGTTGAAGCTGGTCGATCACGCCTCCGACGATGGCACCAACGTTCGTCCGGGCGTCAAAGCCATCTGCAGCGCTTGCGGTCTCTCGGAGCGTGCCGTGAGGTCTGCGCTCGCGTCTTTGCGCTCCGCCGGCATCATTGTCAAAGTCGGCGAAGCTGATCCGGCCACGAAGAGGCCGCGCGAATATCGGATCGCTCTGGATCAACTGAAGGCGGCGGCTGTCGAGGTTGACGGGTGCACTTACTGCACCCCTGCAGCAAATGCACCCCTGCACCAAATGCCGAGACCCCTGCAGCAGGTGCCGCAGACCCCTGCAGCAGGTGCACCCAAATCTATCCTTGAACCCTTCAGTGAACCTAAGAATGCCGCTGAAGCGGCGCCCGGGGGCGCGGTGGAGGCTTTCGCCACAAGAAATGGCGACCGGTTGGACCTGCAGGTTGAGACTGCAGCCGCCACACTGCTCACCGGCATCCATGCCGACGCCGCACCGATCGACCGGAAGAAGCAACTCTACGACTTCGGCCGGAGCGTCTTGGGAGCGAATTCGGGCGGCCAGGTGACCAACCTGGTAAAGCATCATGGCAATGACCTGGACGCGGTCGATCGGACGCTGAGACTCGCCAGCACCAAATCCGATCCCCGGGAATATGTCGGTGCCATCTTGCGTGGTAATACCGACGCCCGCCACGAGGATGTCGTCTCCCAGATCGATGACGCGTATCGGCGTTGGGGCGTTCAGTGATGAGCGACATCGTCACGCTCAAGCACGCGCTCGCCGATCGGGCCCAGACCGTGGCCGAGCACCTCCTGCCCGCCGGTGTCCGCGAAGGCCGAGAATGGTGCGTCGGCTCCACGGCGGGCGAGGCCGGGCGGAGCCTCAAGGTTGTTGTCGCCGGTGGCAAGGTCGGAACGTGGGCGGATTTCGCCAGCGGGGAGGCTGGCGACCTGATCGACTTGTGGGCGGCAGCGAAGCGCCAGACCCTGGTCGAGGCCCTGGACGACGTCCGCTCGTACCTCGGCTTAGAGCGCCCCCAGTTCGAGAAGCCCGCGCGCCAATTCCGGCGGCCGGCGCCCCCGAAATGTGAGGCGCCGGTTTCGGCCGTGCTCGACTATCTGACCGGCGAGCGGAAGCTGTCCGAGGAAGCGATCTCTGCCTACCGGGTGGGCGAGGCCGGGCGCCGGATCATCTTCCGGTCGTTCCTGCCGGACGGCTCGCTCGCCTTCGCGAAATATCTGGCGATCGATCGGTTGCCGAACGGGAAGAAGGACACTCGCCCGCTTGAGGCGGACATGGAGCCGGTCCTGTTCGGCTGGCCGGCGATTGCCGACGATGCGCGGGAGGTCGTGATCACCGAGGGCGAAATCGACGCGCTCAGCATGTGGGATTTCGGATACCCGGCTCTGAGCGTGCCCTTCGGCGGCGGGGGCGGCGCCAAGCAAGCCTGGATCGAAAATGAGTTCGACCGGCTGGGCCGCTTTGAGGTGATCTACCTCGCGCTCGACGCCGACAAGGAAGGCGACGCCGGCGCGGAGGAGATCGCCAACCGGCTGGGCCGTCATCGCTGCCGACGGGTCCGGCTGCCCCGAAAAGACGCCAACCATTGCCTGCAAGACGGCATCACCCGCGTCGAGATCGCCCATTGCATCGCGGCGGCCGAGAGTCTTGACCCGCCCGAACTGCGCCGTGCTGGGCAATTCGCTGACGAGGTGATGGACCTGTTCTGGCCAAATCCGGATCTGCCGCAGCCGGGCTATGCTCTACCGTTTGGGAAGCTTGCGGACAAGCTTCGACTCCGGCCGGCCGAGGTGACTATCTGGACGGGAGCAACAGGCGCTGGAAAGTCGCAAATCCTGTCGCATGCGCTCGTCGCCTGTATCGACCAAGGGGCCAGGGTCTGCATCGCCTCGCTCGAAATGGCGCCGCGGCAGCTGCTGAAGCGGATGGTCAAACAGGCGGGCAACGTCGATCGGCCCACGATGGAATATGGTCGTGCCGTGATCGACTGGTTGGATGCATCGACCTGGGTGTTCGCCGTCGTTGGCAAGACTGGGGTTGAGCGGCTGATCGAGGTGTTCGAATACGCCCGGGCCCGGCACGGTTGCTGCGTCTTCGTGGTGGACAGCCTCATGCGGCTTGGTGTCGGGGCTGAGGATTACGAGGGCCAGGAGCGTGCGGTCTATCAACTGGTGAACTGGACGGTCGGAAATAACGTCCATCTGCACCTGGTGGCGCATGCTCGGAAATCTGATCCTCGGAACGACGGGCCACCGGACAGTGAATCGGTCAAAGGCACCAGCGAGATCGCCAGCAATGCCTTCAACGTGCTGACCATCTGGCGGAACCGCAAGCTCGAGGAAGAACTCCGCGCGGCAACGGAAGCGGCGAACCGTGGGGATCCGGGAAGCGACGCGAACCTCAAGGAACTCGACGGCAAGCCGCCGGTGATCCTGACCGTCGCAAAACAACGCAACGGCGATTTCGAGGGGCGTGTCGGGCTCTGGTTCTCGGCCGAGACCTACCAGTACAGGTCGGCTGGCGACAACTGCCATGGGCGGCGATATGTCTCTGGCCGCCCATTGCAGGGAGATGCGGCATGACTGCCTCGCGCTCGCACGCGGGCGGCCGCGCCCCCGCGTCCCCGGGCGCTCATGCGGGGGCGCGAGACGCCGAGCCGGCACTGTCGGCTTCCGATGAAATAAAGCGCGTTGCAGAGCTGCAGGTGTCTGTTCTCAGTCTGAGGGGGAGCGACAATCTCGCGATGTGGCGGCTGGCCGATTTTTGCGAGTCGGCGCTGGTTCGTACAATCGCGAACGCATTAGGATCGCCGCCTCCTCAGAACGAGCGCGACGATACCTTGGCATTCCTCGCGACGATTGATGACCTCAGTGCCCGGGCTCTTCTGAGCGCGGCGAAGTTGACTCGCGCCGCAGCCAGACGACGCCGGCGTGACGAGGCTTTGCGTCAAGTCCGGAGGGAACTTTTCGCGCACAGCTCGGACCTCGCCGCGGCAATCGAGATCGATCTTGCAGTGCGTGGGGGCCGGCGCTCCAGAAACGATACCGAAAAAGCACGGGAAGGGGTGCAGTTGCGACCCAAAGTTCGCGAACGACTGGCCGAGTTAAATGTTGAACTTGAACGCATTCCAAGAGAGAGAGGAATTCGTCAAATACTTGCAAAACAATGACAATATCTGGCGATCGACGAGCCATAGCGCTTGCCAATCGGCGCAGGGATGCTAAATCGAAAGGAGTTGGTCATGCGCGTTCGAATTACACCGAAGCTGAAATTGATGGTCCCAGGCGGGGCGTCGGTGCTCACGGTCGCCGACGCCTTCAATCTGGCGCGTGACCTGGTTCTCCATGGATCTCGCAAAGCTGTGACTGACGCGATCGACGAGGTGTCGGTGGGCGCGACTGAGCACGCGGGGATCACGCGCTGCCGCGATCGGATTGACCGAACTGAAAAAACGAGGGCGGCACGATGAGCGAGCAACGCTTCGACCACCTGCTCCACGGCGTTCAGGAACGCGCTGAGCAGCAACGGGCTGCCAAACTCGCCGGCGCCATCCACAAGGCAGCTGCCAAGGCGCGGACGCCGACCAGCGGCCCGAAGCCGACAGGCCAGGCGGCCCGGATCCTGCGTGCCGGCCGCAGAGCGCGCGGCGAGTAACATGGACATTCCAGCCCATCTCGCGAACCTGCTCGGTTTGCCCCGCAAGCCTGGGGCTGCGGGCTCCGCGCCACCGACGCAGGCGCCCAAGGACAAGACGGCTGCCAGTTCTGGCGAGCGCCGCAGGGCGGTCACATCGAGCGGCACGGAGATGGCGAAAGGAGCGCCCGTCGCGACGTCGGCCGATCGGCATCATCATGATCGCAATCAGGCCAAGGCGCTCGCCGAGGGAGAACGCCAGGGCGCAGAAATCGAGCGCGCTCGCGGACGAGCAATTTTCGCTTCGCTCGAGGCGAAGGAGCGGCCCGACCTCGCCGCGTTTCTGGCTACCAGCACGTCGCTTTCAAGCGATGAAGCGATTGCCACCTTGAAGGTCTTGATCGCAAGCGGGGGCGGTAAACGGCATGGGTTGGCCGAGCGAATGGCGACCGTTCGCATTCCAAACCCGGGCAGCGATCCGAACGAAGCATCGTCGCAAGACAGCCCGCAGGGACTGGCAGCGGCGATCTTGCGCGCCGGCGCCAAGAGCCGCGGCGAACTCCGATGACGGTGCGCCCCGTGTTGCGAGATCCCCTCGGGCGAACCGGTAGCCGGGCCATCGAAGGGAGGTCTCCCCAAGAGGGGGGAGTGGTCAATGGGTCCCTCCCCGGACCCTCCGCATCAGGGGCATTGCGCACCGCGATGTCTCCCCAGCTACAAACTTTCAAAAGTGGGTAACAGCCCCGGAAAGGTAACGACATGCGGGTAACACAGGCAGATTTTGCGCGCATCCACCGGGTGTCGAGAAAGACCGTCAGCGTCTGGAAAAGTGAGGGCAGGATTGTTCTCGTGGGCAACCTGGTCGACGTCGAGGCGTCGAATGTGATGCTCGACGACATGGGGCGCTCTCGTGTTGCCGCGGGTGCCTCGGCAGCTGCGGGTAACGGCCCCATCAAACAGGGTAACGCGGGTAACGACCCAGCGGATAGCGCAGCTGAACCGGGTAACGACCGAACCATGCTGGCTTCCACGACGGGTAACATGCGAGCGACCTCCGATGAGGAAGAGCTCGGCGAGCTCGGGCCGTTTCAACAAGGCCATACTGTCGGCTATCACGCCGGCTTCAGCAGCGGTCTCAGCGAGATCGCGTTCGATCTTCCTGCCGTCGCCCGCTCCGCGGCATTAGCCGTCGGTGTCAGCGAGGCGCTCGTCGATCGCTTGGCCATCGAGTTCGCGAAGCGAGTGATCGTCCGCATGGGTGTGGTCATGGACCTTTGGGAAATCAGGCATCCGTCGAGGTCCAAGCCGTGGAGCGAGGATCCGCCCTGGACCCTGGACCAATTCGCCTTCAACGAGGAGGAGCTCTCCTCCAGGTAGATCGGTCCCAGCGCGTCTCGGCGGGCTCTGCGGCCGGTCGGGGCATACCAAATCTCGCTTTCATAGCCCTGGGACCGGGGGAAGTGACAGGGAGCGAGGTGCGGCCGCAAATATCAAAACTTTTAGAGGAGAACGAAATGTCCAAACCCGCAAAAGTCGAATTCACCCTACCCTCGGACCTGGCGGCGGCCGTCCAGGCCGGGCAGGCGGCCTTGTCGTCGCGCGATGCCGAGCACGCAGCTGCCGAACACGCTGTCTCTGCACTGCAGGGCGCCCGGCAGGCCCTCATTGCAGCGACGGAGCGCGAGGAGGGCGCCGAGCTGGCCCTTGCCCGCGGCGGTGCCGACACACAAGCCTTGGCGCGTGCCGCCGACGGCGCACGAGCGGAGCGCGAGGACGCGGCGATCGAGGTCGAGCGGGCCACGCGCCGGGTCAAGGTTCTTGCCGATGCCGGCGCGCGGAACGATGAGCGCGTCGCCGAGGCGGTTCTCAAGCTTGACGCCGCGACCGAGGCGCTGGCCGGCTCGGTCCGAGCCGATTATTTGGCGCGGCTGGCGGCCGCGGTCCAGAGCCTTTTGCCGCTGATCGCCGAAGGATATTCGATCAGCGACAATTTCCCGAGGAAGGCCCATCTCAGCGCGGTTCTCCGCGAAATCGTCCTGCCGAAACCCGACATCAGCCTCGAGGATTTTTGCGCGGTCGGGCGTGTCCCAGTCCTTGTCGCCGCCGGTCGCAGGCCCTCCGTCGACGCGCCAGCCGCCGCGATCCACATGGCGGACGCCATGGCGCCGGTCGTCGAAACGGCGACTGCCTTGCAGGAAATACTTCGCGCCGAGCGGCGCCGCGAGTTGGAGGAGGAGCGCCGCCTTGAAGGGCACCGGGAGCCGCCGGGCGTCACCATCACTTATGCCACTGACGCGCCGATGGTTTCGCAAGGCCCGCTCTGGGCGCAGCGCCCTTAAGGCGAGACCGGCCCCAGATAGGCCGGCCTCCTATTTTCTGGCGTCCGCGCTTCCGAGCACATCCAGATCGGAGAAAATCATGTCGGATCTCAAGGCCGCCGGCGGCACCATGAAATACACGTTCGGATCGGCAGTTCCCGCGTCCGATACGACCGCGGCGCAGCAACCGTCCGCGCAGCAGGGAGGCGCCAGCGGTGATCTGAACCTGATCGTCGGGTCGAACAGCTGGGCCGGCTGGGAGAGCGTCCGAGTGACGCGTGGCATCGAGCGGTGCCCTTCGGATTTCCAGATAGCGGTCACCGAGCGATATCCGGGCCAGGTCGGCAAAGTCGATATTCAGCCGGGGCAAGCCTGCACCATCGAGATCGGCAGCGACCTGGTGTTGACCGGCTATGTCGATCGGTATTCCGCGAACCTCGGCACCAACGGGCACGAGGTCAGGATCAACGGTCGCAGCAAGTGCCAGGACCTGGTCGACTGCGCCGCCGGGTTCCTGACCGCGACCACGGATATGGGGGGGGGCAGATCAGCGGCACATCGACGATCGACCTGGCAAAGAAACTCGCCGCGCCGTTCGGGGTGAAGGTCGCCACCCTGGCGGGCGATGGCCTGCCGATCCCACAACACGTGATGAACCTCGGCGAAACGCCTTACGAGATCATCGAGCGCTGCTGCCGCTATAGCGCGCTGCTTGCCTATGACGACGTCGACGGCAATCTTGTCATGTCCCAGGTCGGCTCGTTCACGCACGCCAGCGGCTTCGTGCAGGGCGTCAATGTCCAAGAGGCCAACGTCACCTTCGGCATGGACGAGCGGTTTTCCGTCTACATCGCTGCCTATACGACGACCGACCTGCTCGGGATCCCGGGCGGCACGAACGGCAACCGGCCGGCGACGGTGCAGGATCCGACCGTGCCGAGGTTCCGGCCGCGCGCGATCGTGTCCGAGCAGGTGCAGGCCGGCCAGTCGCTCGCCGCGCTACGCGCCAATTGGGAGATGGCGCGCCGGTACGGCCGCTCGCAAAGCGTCCGCCTCGTGTGCGATTCCTGGCGCGACAGCGGCGGCTCGCTCTGGACGCCGAATGCGCTGGCCAGGATCAGCCTCCCGTCGCTGAAGCTGACGCCAGTCGACCCCTGGGTGATCAGCGAGGTGTCCTACATTCGCGACGCCGAGCGCGGCACGATCGCGGAGTTGACCTTGATGCCGCCTCAGGCCTTCACGCCGGAGCCTGGCTTGCAGTTTCCGTTCGAATGGCAGGTCGCGCAGGATCTTGGCATTGGCGGACATGCGACGCCTTAGCGTAAAGACGTAGGCGCGGCGGATGGCATCGTGACGGCGACCGGTACTCGCTGGCTCCGGTCACGTTCTCTCGCCGGCGCGCAGCCAGATGGCCTCATCGTCGGATGAGACGTCCACATCACAGCCGGACGCCATCGGTCGCGGCGCGCATTTTACCTATAGGCACGACCTATAGGCACGGATCTGGCGGGCAGAGGAATATTCTCGACTCTTAGTTGCGGCTATGGCCTCGTTGTGTGGTGCAAGCGGGGAAGCGTCATGCCAAACAAGAAGATAACAATCCAGTATCGCCAGTTGAAGACCGAGGGGCTGGGTGACGGAGTAGACCTAAAAGCCATGCTTGTTGACGTTCTCCGCAGGCGCGGATGGGCAGATAACGCAAAACTCCGAATCCTAGATCTAGATCAAGATCAAAGCTTCGTTATATTGAACAAAATTTCAGTATCAAGTACATGGGACGGACCGGTTTTCTCTGGCCAAATTATCCACCTTCAGGAAGGGTCGGATGTCCATGCGGTGATGCAGTCTCTGGAAGAGGACACGTCCGAATTCCTGCTCCAGAGTCTGAATGTCGGTGATCGAGCGCGCGTGCTCAAGGGCGCTCTCTACTTCGCGGTCGTAGGTAATCACGTAGGCTTGATTGAAGGGCAGCAGGTGCGTGGCCGCACGCTTGAGCGATACCTCACAGCTCTCCTGCAGAGAGCTGATGAATTGGAAGCAGGGCAGGCAATCATTTTGAACAGCAAATTCTTTGCCGGCGATGGCAAGGAGTTAGATGAATCATCTGAGATCACCGTTGCGGCAGCGCGAAATCGCGCCGGCCCAGGAGGTGCCTCGGGGGAGCAAGAGGAAAGGGCGGCGGAAATTATCGAACGTGAGGCAGCCCAAGCTCGCGAACATGGGGCGACGGTGTTTGATGTGCTTCGGACTCTTGGGTGGGGGCCAGACGCAATTTCGAGTTTGAGGGCCGAGATACCTGACGATGGTTGGATCGAGGGCTTCTTCCGCGTGTTCATCAAGGAAAAGAGGAAAAAGAAGCCGATCTCGCGGGCTACGATCAACGAGGCGCTGAGAAATATTGATCCGGCGGACCTCGGCTTGCGAGGCAATGGCAGCGAAAAGAATGGTATTGTGAAGCTGTCTGTGCAGCGTCTCGTCGAGACAAACCGATCGCTTCTCGATCCCGCGGATGCTATGGAACAGATTGTGAACGCGCTGCGCGACTGGGCCGCGGCAGGGAAGATAGATTGTCACTTCGACGGCTCGAGCTGATCGGCTTAGCTGCCTCCGCGGCGGTTGGAGCTGCCCTGACGCCGGGGACAATCTCCGGCGATGCCAGAAGCATGCTCATCACATTTCTTGGCCTCTTTTCCGCCAGCATCCTTCCGACCGTCTCGCTCCTTGTGAACAGCATGACGACGGGCGGCCGCTCAATTCATTCAATCCAAAAGCTTGAATCTGAGCTTCAGGCGGCGATGGATGCGCTGTTCTTGCTTTTTGGCTGCATAGCTGTGGCCGTGGGGGCGTTGATTGCTCTAGCGATTTCTCCGCCTGTGATGCTGACGCGGGTACCGTACCTCACGACCGAGGTGCTACCGAGGATCGGGCAGGCCCTTGTGGTGTGCGCGGCTTCCACGATTGTTTTACGGGCAGGACAGATACCGGCAATCCTTCGGCGCTCGCTTGCTGTTCGATATGAGATTGCGCTGACCGAGGCCCGTCGTAAGCTGGCGGATAACGCTCCGGAACCGGGGGCGACGCGGCAGGCATTCCCCAATCACCCGGATTTTGGGAAAGTTGTGCCGCTACAGGAACTACAAGGACGAGATCCAAAATGACCGGCATTTCGGTGGCCTCCGCATCGGTGAATGCGTGGGCCGGTCCAGATAGCCGCTCGACGCCGGCGCCCCTTTCAAATTGACGCGGTGGAGAGCTGGGAGCAGATTCTAGCGACTGGCAAGCTGGAGGTTCGCATGGCTCGACGCAAATCTGATCAGGAAGTGGCGATTGACGAGATGCCTGAGCTTGATGATGCGTGGTTCGCCCGGGCTCGGCCGGCGAGTGAGGTCCTGCGGGACATCTTTCCCCCTGAGGTCGCCGAGGAGATGCTGAAGCCAGGCGGGAGGCCAGAGGCTCGCGGCGTGGAATAGATCGGCGCAAACCAGGCGGAGGATCTGATGGCACGCTCCAGTCCTGTCATCCCGACCGACAAAATCCCCTCCGATCTGACCGCCCGGCAGGTCGCGCACATCTGCAGCGTCACCGAGCGCTGCGTGCGGAACTGGGCTCTCCGAAAGATCATTCCGGGTGGCGCCCGACTTGGGGGCGTCTGGCGCTTCGATGCCGCGCAATTCTGGGCCTGGCGAGACCTGGAGCAGTCGCGCTCGCATCGGTCCGCAAGCGATCTGGCTGGGTTGTCGCCCGCGACAGGATCTCAAACTTTCGTCAAGAGCGACTTGAAGTTGGGCAGAACGAAGTCTGATGGCCGCCTCGAGAGGCTGCTCGGGCTGCCTCGGCCGTCGGAGGGCGGACGAAGACGACCAGGTGCCCAAGGGTAAGCTCGGCGGCCGAATGTGCGTGGCTTGGCGACTTCGGCGCTACATCCGGATGCCCCTCGCGCACAGGCGTTCCATCGCGGCCCGGTGCTCGGCGCCCGGGCGGGCGTGGTTGCGTCGCCTCAGGAGGAGATGTGGAGCGCCCTGCACAATTGGCTGTCCAACCTATCCAGAATGCCCGAGGGAGAAGCGCCTATCGGGGGTCCACGCGGTAGTAGGCAGTCTGATTGTGCCAGCGGATCTCTACCGTCGGCCCGGTGCGCTTGAGCTCCGGGTTGATCCTGACCAACTTGAACTGGGCGAACGGATATTCCCACATCTTCGGGAACGCCTCACCGCGCAGCGGCTGGTGATGATATCCGCGGGAAGCGAGGGCGCCGTAGCAGAAAAGGCAGCAGTCCTGGGAGGCCAATACGGCCGTCAGTCCTGGCCGTTCCTCGATCAGAGAGATTTCGCCATGGATCCCCGTAGCGCGAGGCCCCAGATGAATGAGCGCGGCGCTCTCGAATGGAGCCGCCGCCGACGCGCCGGAAGCCGCCGCTGCGGCACCGCTTGAGGAGGAGGCCGCCGCCGCCGGAGATGCTGTCGCAGTAGCGACAGCCGCCGCGCCCGCTGCCGTAGCAGATGCTCCTGTTGCGGCCGATCCGCTGGGGCCGGCGATTGCCTTGCAGGCTCCTTCGATCGCGGCCTGATAAGCCTGCGGCCCGGCGGTGACCACAAGCATGCTGTCATCGAGCAGGAAGCCGCCGATCGCATAGGTTTGCTCACTGCTTGCCGGCTTCTGGCTGGCGGCGCGCGAAATCGCCACCAGCGCCGCGAGCGTCGGAGATGACGCCGTCGCGCCGCCTCCGTCACGCGCGGCCGCGGCGATCACCTCGCGCAGCAAGGCGAGAATGTCGGCTCTGATCGGGCCGTTCGAATATTGATCCTGCTGCACCGACCAGGCGCCCCCGGCGGGGCCGGCTGCCGCAGGCGGCAGAATGGCGAAGGTCGGTGCGGCCACGAATGAGGACGCGGCAGTCGGCGCTGCGGATGATGAAGATAGCGCATTCGGGGCGCTCCCTGAACCGCTGCCCGACCCGCCTGGCGCCTGCATCCGTTGAAGGGTTCGCGGATGGGCAGGCGGAGGGATATGAGGGCGGGGCGTTAGAATGCGCGGCGCTTCGCGCTTCGGCTGAGCTATCAGGAGATTTGGCGGCCCGAAGCGGACGGGAGGCGGTGCGATGCTGGGCCGGGTGGGCGGCATGGAGGGTTGTGCCGTGCTGCCCGCAAAGCGGACGGGAGGCGGATCATATCGCCGTGGCGCCATAGCACGATTTCCTCAGCTACACATCAGCGGCCGCCATTTTTCAGCGATGAACTGACGCCGGGCGCATCGAGGGCAGCGCGGATAGCGGCGACCGTCCGGTCATAGAGAGCCTCGCCACGCTCAAGGCGACATCGCCACGGTGGTCCGTGCTCAGGTGCGCTGGAACCGAGCTGCGAACGGCGCGGGGCGCGCCTCTGCTCGTGCCGCGTCCTCTATCGCCGTGAGGAGTTCGCGCTTGGCAGGCGAGCGATATGCCCCGGCGTTCGGCACGACCTGGGGCGCGCGACGTCCAAGCTCGGCCATCCGGCGCGATATGCGCTCAGCTTGCTGCTCAAGTGTTGTCGTCCGCATCTGCATCAGATTTTGCCTTCAGGAAGTCGAAGCCGTGCTCGCCAATCGTCTCTTCTCGTATACGCTTTTCAAGGTAGGCCTCGTCCAGATCCTCGGCAAGAACATAGAGCGCCACGGCCTGGTCCAGCATGTCGCCCCTGCCGCGGGGATTCGATGCGTACTGGCCCATTCGGTCGGCAATCATGTCCTCAACCGGCGGCAACTGGGCTCGGTGCTCGCCGATCTGCACGATAACCAGACGGGCTCGATCCGTGCGGCCATCGAATAGCAGGCCGCTCACGACCTCGACCCCGATCAGCAGGGTCGGATGATAGAGGCCTCTGAGCAGGCGCCCCTGCCGGTCCTCACGCACGAAGCCGAGGTCGATCAACGCCGCTTCGATCGGGCCGGGCGAGCCGGCGACTATGTCGAAATCCCCGGAGACAATCGCGCCGCCGGTATAGAACTCAACCGCCGCACCCCCAACCAGCACAGGGCGCGAAAACCCGCCGGCGGCCACCATGTCGAAGGCCCTCGCCAACAGGGCGAGCGCCGCGGTGAATTCCGGTCGGTAGTTCATCGTTCCTTCCTCAGCCGCACGCCGGGACCGCCGCCATTTTCCGCGATGAATTCCACGCGCTCCTCCAGGGCGGCTCGGATTGCACCAACGGTGCGCTCACGCAAGGGAGCCCCACGGAGCAGACGGGCAACCGTGTCTGGCGACACCTTGGCCAGCGTCGCCAGGTCCCGGACTCCCAGATCAAGGGCCGCGAGCGCCATCTTGCATTGAACGGGCAACATTCATAACACCGTTACGATTTAGATTGATCGGGCGACCAATTGCAAATAACGTAACCTTGTTCTGATTTCGGAACAAGACGTGAAGCAGCCAGCCCGGTGTTTCAGTGCCCTGATCACCGGGACCACTGGAGATCACAATATGTGCGCCTCGATCGCTGACACCATCACATTCCGCCCGACGATGCCCGGAGGCCAGGGCTTCATCGCCGATCAAATCACAATCGTGCGGCCGGCCGATCCCGATGCGATGCTCCTGGCGAAATTCCGCCAATATGAGAAAATCGACGGCGCCCTTGAAATGCTCGCCGACCAGGCGCGCCCAGACAAGGCCATGGAGCAGCTTCTCATCGATGAGGCGAATGCTCTGTGGGAGGATATCGGGAATATCCCGGCTCAAACCATCGCGGGAATCGCCGCAAAGCTACAAATGCTTGCCCCGATGGCCGGGTTGGTCATCGATTCCACAAGTAGTCCGAGTGAGATTTTCGGCGCGAAGCTGGTCGAAGACGCTCAGCGGCTCGCCAAGCTTGCTCCTTTGAACTCCGCGACAGTGTAGCGACCTTGCTACAGATTGCAAGGCGGCCGCCCGGGTGCTGGTAACACCCGGCCGGCCTAACTCTCAACCGGATCATGGAAGGATCACGGCAATGGCTATTCATTACCTTAGCACGCCTCAGGGCCGGCGTTTCGGCGGGAATGAGCCGCTCTCAATCCCGAACGGCCGGCCATGCATCGTTGATCTAGCCGCGTGCCGTGCCGCTCGCGTCGCCGAAGACGACCTCGCAATCGACATTTCGGCCGAGGACAGAGAAAACCTGGAACGGAGATGGGGACCTCTCGGAGGACTTGTAGTGCTCTATGTGGAAGGGGTGCGTCTGGTAGGTTTGTCATCGAACCTCCCGGAGACGGTGCTTGACAGCAGTCTAAGAAACCTCGTTTCGAAAGATCAAAATCCGGTCTGGCTGAATGGGCGACCGGTTCTTCAAACGTCTGCCAAAATTCGTTTCACGCCTCAGGGACTCGACGTTCAGACACGCATCAATATGGCCCCGCTTGCAGTCGACGTGCTGGTTGGTCGCGATTTGGCCGCCAAAATCACCGAACGCCATACCGTTCCGGCTGCTCCGCCGCCTTCCTCGCCGCTCGTCGATCAGATCGTACAATTCAAATTTGATGGCATGACCGCCGGGCAGCCATCCCGCAAAGCCCAAGCCCAGCTGCAGATGGCGTCGCTGAGCCCGTTGCTGACGATCGTTCATGACAGCTGGTCGGTTCACCTCGCCGGCGTGGACCTGATCGGTTGCGTGATCAATGAGCCGTTCACGATCATCTCGCCGCGGTTCTACGACTTGGTCGCACCTGCGCCGGCGCGCGCCGGCCGGTATGTGTATCGCCACGGGCTGCCGGTCATGCGCGGTCTCGCCCGGCTGGGCGGCGCGCGCGGAGGAGCGCCTATCGACTGCCCTATTGAAATCGGCGTGATCGACGGGTTCGACATCTGGATCGGATCCGACCTGGCGCAACTCGTCGGCGGTCCATCGAAGGGCAACTCCGGCGCCGCTGTCGAGACCCAATTGCAGGGAGAAGGACAATGAGCGGGTTCATTGCGGACCAGATCACGATTGGCCGCCCCATCGATCCGATCACGGACGCTTGGCACGACTGGGTCGAGCGCTGCACCAGTTACTGCGACCAACTGGAGGAACTCGGCGACGAACTCAGCGACGAAGAGGACGACAGACTATGCGTGGCGTTCCAGGATGCGCGAGATATCATCGAGGCCCAGCGTGCGACGACGCTGGGAGACATCGCTATCAAGCTCAGGCTCCTGCTAGCGACGGCGGGTAATACGGAGCAATCCGAGGCCGTTACGGCGGCCGGCTATATCGATCCAGACCTTTTTTCGGACCACCAGGAAATCCAGATGGCGCGCCTGATCAACGACGTTGAGAGGATGAGCGATAATCGGAACGAGGACCAATGACGTCGCGGGCCGTCCGTTCGGAGATCTGGCTGGGCGGGCGGCCCGTCGCGACATGAAGCGACGCGGCTACTATTTGGCGTGGGAGAGACATGGGAGTGACACGGCGATCTTGCCGCGGAGGCCGCGGCTTCTAACCCATTGAAATTGTTGGCTGGGGGACGAGGACTCGAACCTCGATTGACGGAGTCAGAATCCGCTGTCCTACCATTAGACGATCCCCCAAACGCACGCGCTTTCCGGCGCGGGATTGGCCTCACTGACGGGGCGGGTAACTAGCATGGGTCGAGCCCATGCGGAAGCTCTTTCCATCGGATCGAAACCAGTTTCGATCGCAGCAGCGTTGCGCGGATTGCGCATCCGCCCATCTCTAGGCATGCTTGGCGCTGTCGCGGCCCAGATCGGGCCCGACGCGGGAGAGGCTGGATGAATTTTTTCCGGCGCAGCGAGATTTTCGCCGCCCTCGATCTCGGCACCACCAACTGCCGGCTGCTCATCGCGCGGCCGACGGGCGAGCGGCTGCGCGTGGTCGACAGCTTCTCGCGCATCGTCCGGCTGGGCGAGGGGCTGCAGGCGAGCGGCGTGCTGAGCGAGGCCGCGATGGCACGCACGATCGACGCGCTGTCGGTCTGCGCCGAGAAGCTGGACCAGCGCGAGGTCACCCACGCCCGCTTCGTCGCGACCGAGGCCTGCCGCCGCGCCACCAACTGCGGCGATTTCCTGGCGCGGGTCCATGAGCGCACCGGGCTCGAGCTCGAGATCATTCCGACCGAGGAGGAAGCGCGACTGGCGCTGGCCGGCTGCGCGCCGCTGCTCGATCCGGGCCAGCCCCATGCCATCGTGTTCGATATCGGCGGCGGCTCGACCGAGCTGCTGTGGGTCGCAGTCAATGCCTGCGCCGACGGCGGCGTCGAAACCGAGATCCGCGACGTCATCTCGCTGCCGTTCGGCGTCGTGTCGCTGACCGAACGGTTTCAGCCGCAGCCGGGCGAGGCGTTCGGTCCCGTGGTTTTCGCCCAGATGGTCGATGTCGTGCGCGACGCGTTTGCCGATTTCGATCGCGGCTGGGGCATCGCCGAACAGGTCGCCGCCGGCGGCGTGCAGATGCTGGGCTCGTCCGGCACGGTCACGACGCTGGCCGGCATGCGGCTCGGCCTGCAGCGCTACGAGCGCCAGCGGGTCGACGGCATCGTGCTGGATTTCGGCGATATCCGTTTGATCACCCGCAAGCTGGTCGGCATGAACGCGCTGGAACGCGCGCGCGAACCCTGCATCGGGGCGATGCGGGCCGATCTGATGATCGCCGGCTGCGCCATTCTGGAGGCGATCTGCCGGACCTGGAAGGTCGGCAAGCTGCGCGTGGCCGACCGCGGCGTGCGCGAAGGCATTCTGGCCGGCCTGCATGCCGCAACGCGGACCGGCATTTCCGACGCTTGCATCCGGCCCGCCGCACTGTCCACATAGCGCCGACATGAACAGATCGAGCGAGACACCATGAACGGCGCCAAGAAAAAGGGCGGTGGGCCCGGCAGCCGCATGGATGCGCCGTCCGGCTCGCGCCAGATGGTGGTCAAGGTCAAGACCGCCAAGCAGCGCACGACCAGCTCGACCCTGTGGCTGCAGCGCCAGCTGAACGACCCCTATGTCTCGGAGGCGAAGCGCCTGGGCTATCGCTCGCGCGCCGCCTTCAAGCTGGCCCAGCTCGACGAGAAGTTTCACATTCTGGGCAAGGGCAAGCGCGTGGTCGATCTCGGCTGCGCCCCTGGCGGTTGGTGCCAGATCGCGGTCGAGCGGGTCGGCCCGACCGGCAAGGTCGTCGGCATCGACTATCTGGAAATGCCCGCCGTCGAGGGCGCGACCCACATCATGCTCGATTTCCTCGACGAGTCGGCGCCCGACCGGCTGAAGGAACTGCTCGACGGCCCGGCCGACGTGGTGTTGAGCGACATGGCGGCGCCGACCACCGGCCATCACGCGACCGACCATACACGCGTCATGGCGCTGGCCGAGACGGCGTACGAATTCGCGACCGAGGTGCTGACCAACGGCGGCACCTTCATCGCCAAAGTGTTCCAGGGCGGCACCGAACGGACCCTGCTCAACCGGTTGAAGCACGATTTCGACAAGGTCGGCCACGCCAAGCCGTCCGCCAGCCGCGCCGATAGCGCCGAGGTCTATGTGGTGGCGACGGGGTTTCGCAAGGCGCGGGTGGCCGTGAAAGAAACGCAATCGTAAAAGCTCTCGGCAGCGCCATTGACGCGCCGCGGAGCGAGCCAAGCTGACGGATCGTCGGACGACCGATTGGTCGCCGATCGTCGGACGACCGATTGGTCGCCGATCGTCGGACGACCGATTGGTCGCCGATCGTCGGACGACCGATTGGTCGCCGATCAGCGCCCGGCGCTTGAGGGCCAACCGAATAAGCTCCGCGAAATATTGTTACCAGCCATGGTCGCGCATGGGGCAGGGCGCGCTTTCGTAAATTTAGGTTCTGTGTATATTGCGATGCCACTCGGTTTCCGGAGGCGGCATGCAGTTCAAAGAAGCTTTCACGTTCGATGACGTCCTGCTCGTGCCGGCCGCGTCCAACGTCCTGCCCGCGACGGTGAGCACCAAGACGCGCCTCACCAAGTCGATCGAACTGGGCATTCCGCTCCTCTCCGCCGCGATGGATACGGTCACCGAAGCGCCGCTCGCCATCGCCATGGCCCAGGCCGGCGGCATCGGCGTCATCCACAAGAACATGGATATCGAGGCCCAGGCGGTCGAAGTGCGCCGGGTCAAGAAGTTCGAGGCGGGCATGGTGGTCGATCCGGTCACCATCACGCCCGACGCCACGCTGGGCGATGCGCTGGCGCTGATGGCGCTACACCATATCTCCGGCATTCCCGTGGTCGAGCAGGGCACCCGGCGCCTGGTCGGCATCCTGACCAACCGCGACGTGCGCTTCGCCGACAACAAGGCCCAGCCGGTGTCGGAGCTGATGACCAAGGAAGGCCTGGTCACCGTGCGCGACGGCACGTCGGGCGACGAGGCCCGGCGCATCCTGCATCAGCATCGCATCGAAAAGCTGATCGTGGTCGATGATGCCTATCGCTGCATCGGCTTGATCACGGTCAAGGACATCGAAAAGGCGCAGCAATATCCGAACGCGTCGAAGGACAGCCAGGGCCGCTTGCGCGTGGCGGCCGCGACCGGTGTCGGCGCCGACGGCAAGGCGCGGGCGGCCGCCCTGTTCGATGCCGGCGTCGACGTGCTGGTGATCGACACCGCCCACGGCCATTCCTCGGGCGTGCTCGACTCGATCGCCGAGATCCGCCGCCTGTCGAACTATACCCAGATCATCGCCGGCAATGTCGCGACCGCGTCCGGCGCCCGCGCGCTGATCGAGGCCGGCGCCGACGCGGTCAAGGTCGGCATCGGCCCGGGTTCGATCTGCACGACCCGCATCGTCGCCGGCGTCGGCGTGCCGCAGCTGACCGCGATCCTGGACGCGGTCGAGGAATGCCGCAAATCCGGCATTCCGGTCATCGCCGACGGCGGCATCAAATATTCGGGCGACCTGGCCAAGGCGATCGCGGCCGGCGCCGATTGCGCCATGCTGGGCTCCTTGTTCGCAGGCACCGACGAGGCGCCGGGCGAGGTGTTCCTGTATCAGGGCCGGACCTACAAGTCGTACCGCGGCATGGGCTCGGTCGGGGCCATGGCGCGCGGCTCGGCCGATCGCTATTTCCAGGCCGAAGTGTCCTCGACCCTGAAGCTGGTGCCGGAAGGCATCGAAGGCCGCGTGCCGCACAAGGGTCCGGTCGGCACCGTCATCCATCAGCTGATCGGCGGGCTCAAGGCCGCGATGGGCTATACCGGCAACGGCACGATCGCCGACATGCAGCACAATTGCCAATTCGTGAAGATCACCAACGCCGGCCTGGCCGAAAGCCATGTCCACGACGTGTCGATCACGCGGGAGGCGCCGAATTATCGCCAGGGGATGTGAGATAGAAACCCTCACGACGATGCGCACGCAAATTCGCCGGGCTGCCGGCTTGGAGCAGACCCCATGACCCCCGGTGCGCGCCTTCAGACCGCGATCGAACTGCTCGCCGAAATCGGCGAGGGCCATGGTGCGGCCGACGACGTGGTCGGCGGCTTCTTCCGCCGGCACCGCTTCGTCGGCGCCAAGGACCGCGCCGCGATCTCGGAACATATCTACGCGATCCTGCGCCATCGCGCCTCGATCGACTGGTGGGTCCGCCGGGTCAACGGCAATCAGCAGCCGGACGCGCGCATGCGCCTGTTCGCCACCCTGATCATGATCGAAGGCTGGGAGCCCGAGGCCGTGGCCAAGGCCTGCGACGGCGACCGCTTCCGGCCCAACCCGCTGGGCATCCTGGAGCAGCAGATCGTCAAGGGCCTGAAGGGCCGCAGCCTGAATCATCCGGAGATGCCGCGCCCGGTCCGCCTCAACTATCCCGACTGGCTCGATCCCCATTGGGCGGGCCTGTTCGGCGACCGGGTCGATTTCGAAATGTCGGTCATGACCGAGATGGCGCCGCTCGACCTGCGGGTCAATCGGCTGAAGGGCAACCGCCTGGACGCGCGCTCGGCGCTGTCGGACGAGGGCGTCGATGCCATGCCGACGCCGCTGTCGCCCACCGGCTTGCGCGTCTACAAGCGCATCCCGCTCGCCACGCTCGACGTGTTCAAGAGCGGCAAGATCGAGGTCCAGGACGAGGGCTCGCAGATCGCGGCCTTGCTGGCGCTGGCCAAGCCCGGCATGCGCGTGGTCGATTTCTGCGCCGGCGCCGGCGGCAAGACGCTCGCTATCGCCGCCGGCATGCAGAACAAGGGCCATCTGGTCGCCTGCGATATTTCCGAGCGCCGACTGGAGCGCGCGGTCGTGCGCCTGCGCCGCGCCGGCGTCAGCAATGTCGAGCGCAAGCCGCTCACCAGCGAGCGCGACAAATGGGTCAAGCGCCATGCCGAGAGCTTCGACCGGGTGTTCGTCGATGCGCCCTGCACCGGCACCGGCACCTGGCGCCGCAACCCGGACGCCAAATGGCGGTTGCGCCCGCTCGATCTCGAAGAGCTCTCGGTCCTGCAGGGCAGCATTCTCGACAGCGCCGCGCGGCTGGTGAAGCCCGGCGGCCGGCTGATCTACGCGACCTGCTCGATGCTGCCGGCGGAGAACGACGGCCAGATCCAGAATTTCCTGGGCAGCCATCCGGCCTTCGCGCTGCTGCCGATCGGCGCGGTCTGGAAGGACGCGATCGGCACGCGCTGCCCGGTCGAGACCGACACGCTGCAGCTGACCCCGGCCAAGCACGGCACCGACGGCTTCTTCGTCGCGGTCATGGAGCGGCTGAAGCCGGATCCCGTGGTCGCCGTCGAGGAAGAGGCAGAGGCGGCACCCGAAGCGCTCGACGACATCCCGGTGGTGGACGCGGCATGATCGGCCTGCGCCGCGCCGCCATCGGCGACGAGGCGCAGATCGCGCGCGTCAATGTCGAGGCCTGGCAGCAGGCCTATGGCGCGCGCGTGCCGCTCGCCATGGCCGAGGCGGTCACGGTCGAGCGGCGGGAGCCGATGTGGCAGGCGCTGCTGAGGCGGTACGAGCTGACGCATCCGACCTGGGTCGCGGTCGACGACGCCGCGGGCGTGGTCGGTTTCGCGACCGGCAGCCCGACGGGATCGCTGGTCGAAGGCATCCGGGGCGAGCTGCACATGCTGTTCGTCGCCCCAGGGTTCCAGCGCCGCGAGCTTGGTCGCCGGCTGTTTCACGCCATGGCCGACGGGCTTGTCGCCGCCGGCGGCGGCTCGGCCGTGGCGACGGTGCTCGATGCGCCGGCCGCGCTGGGCTTCTGCCGCGCGCTGGGCGGCGTGCCCGTCACCGAAACCGATCTCGACATCGCCGGCACGCCGGTCGCCCAAACCCTGTTCGCCTGGCGGGATCTCGCCGTCCTGCCGCCCCAACCCGGATCCTGATCATGACTTCATCCGACCTCGCCCTCGACCCGATCGCTGCCGTCCATGACCGGATCCTGATCCTCGATTTCGGCAGCCAGGTGACCCAGCTCATCGCCCGCCGCGTGCGCGAGAGCGGCGTCTATTGCGAGATCCAGCCATTCTCGACCGCGCCCGAAAAGATCCAGGCGTTCGGTGCCCGCGGCATCATCCTGTCGGGCGGCCCGGCCTCGGTGACGGAAGAGGGCAGCCCGCGCGCGCCGCAGATCGTGTTCGACCTGGGCGTGCCGGTGCTGGGCATCTGCTATGGCGAGCAGACCATGTGCCAGCAACTGGGCGGCAACGTCACCGGCAACCATAACCGCGAGTTCGGCCGCGCCCATATCGAGATCGTCAAAGCTTCCGCCCTGTTCGACGGCCTGTTCGCAATCGGCCATAAGGAACAGGTCTGGATGAGCCACGGCGACTGGATCGATGCCATTCCCGACGGTTTCGACGTCATCGCCGTCAGCGACAGCGCGCCCTATGCCGCGATCGCGAACGAGGCCAAGCGCTTCTACGCCGTGCAGTTCCACCCGGAGGTGGTGCACACGCCGCGCGGCGCCGAGATCCTGCGGAACTTCACCCATAAGATCGCGGGCTGCCAGGGCGACTGGACCATGGCCGCGTTCAAGGCCCAGGCGATCGCCCGCATCCGCGAGCAGGTCGGCTCCGGCCGGGTCATCTGCGGTCTGTCCGGCGGCGTCGACAGTTCGGTCGCGGCCAAGCTGCTGCACGAGGCGATCGGCGACCAGCTGACCTGCATCTTCGTCGATCACGGGTTGCTGCGCGGCGACGAGGCGGCCGACGTGATCGAGATGTTCCGCGATCATTTCAACATCCCGCTGGTCGCGGTCGATGCCGCCACGCTGTTCCT
>Ga0302311_10001830_pt1 | contig 24650 bp, 22 predicted proteins | sample III_Palsa_N1_3_FD_200449 | JGI IMG/M metagenome (GOLD analysis project Ga0302311, IMG submission 200449) | Peat permafrost microbial communities from Stordalen Mire near Abisko, Sweden - III_Palsa_N1_3 | ecosystem: Environmental > Terrestrial > Soil > Palsa > Peat permafrost | place: Sweden... | reverse complement strand
CGAGGCCCAAACGCCAAGCCGCAAACAGTCACAGCCTCTGAGCCGACGCGAAGCGGCATCAGCGCAACCCTCTCAGCAGGTCCATCCGCCGCATGGCCTTGCCGGGCAGTTCGGAGAACTTGCCGAGCGGCAGGGCTTCGGCCGCGGCGCGGACCCCGTATTCGGCGGAGCGGATGAGGCTCGCCGGCGAGGGGCGGCCGACGAAACCGTGGCCGACCATTTGCCGCGCATTGGAGAGCTGCTGCTTGAACCGGTAGTCGCCAGCGCCCAGGTCGAGAACCCGGTAGGGGCTCTCATCCATCCAGCGCAGCACCTCGCCGAACAGGATCAGACCCGGCGAATAGCGTTCGAACGCCTCGTCGTGGGCGATGATCCAGGCGTGAAGGGTCAGCTTGCCGCGCAGATTGAACTGCGCCGCGGCAAGCTGATCGCCCACGTGCAGGGTGAACAGCGACCCCCCGAAGTCCGGATCGTGGCCGTTCAGAAGCTCGCGCAGCAGGCGCAGGGTCCAGGGCGTGTCGAAGATGTCGGTCTGGCGGGTGCAGACATATTGCGCCCGCTTCCAGGCGATCAGCTGGTCGAAGGCCGCGGTGGAGCGGGACTGGGCGGTGAAGGTCACCGGGGCGACCTCGCGCTCAAGCTTGCGGCGCCGCTTGTCGATATCCTTCAGCACGCCCGAGCCGGCCTCGCGACGGCTTGCCGCGTAGGCGTCGAAGCCGTCGGGCGTTTCGATGCGATAGGAGACCGCCTCGCCACGTACGAAGGGCGCGAAGGCCGGCTGGCCTTCCAGCATGTGGCTAAAGTCCAGCCGCTGGACCCCGAGGGCGGCGATCAGCGCCGTGGGGTCGAGCGCCAAGCCCGGCGCCGCGACGAGTCCCTGATAGTCGTTCATGGGCGCGCCGGCGGGCATGGCGACGGAGCCGGCGATGCGGGTGGAGAAGAAGCCCTTGGCCTCGCCCGCCTCGTGCATCACCGCCACGCGCACACCGCGGCCTGGGCTCGCATCGCGGCAGCCCTGCTGGGCGCGCTCCACGGCCAGCGCCCAACAGGGGGATAGGAACGGGGTGTCGAGCACAGGATCGGCCGCCTGTAGCGCGCTCCAGCGCGCCAGGTCCTCGGGCGACAGCGCGCCAGGGGCTACGACCTTTATCTCCACGGGTTCGGCTGGTCCTTCGAATGACGACGGCGGGCAGCATAGGACCTGAGGGTTGCGGTAAGGTTAGTTGAGGAATCTCACTGCTCGGACCTTGCTTTAATCAGCGCCCACACCGCGCAGGCGGGGATGAGCGGGATTTTTGGCCCCGTACGGACCCACCCTACCGCGCCCCATCCACCTCTTCAGGCGCCAGTTCGTAGGTGCGCGAGCAGTATTCGCAGGTGACGCGGATCTTGCCGTCGGGCTCGACCATGTCCTGGCGCTCTTCGGCGGGGAAGGATTGCAGCACCGAGGCGATGCGCTCCTGCGAGCAACGGCAGAAGGCTTTCAGAGGGCGCGAGCGGAACAGGCGCGCACCGTCCTCGTGGAACAGGCGGAAGAGCAGCCGGTCGGAGCCCAGCGCCGGGTCGATCAGCTCGTCCTCGCCTACGGTCTCCATCATCGCCAGGGCGGTTTCCCAGGCATCCATCGTCGGCGCACGAGCGTCGTCCTCGGCGATGTTTTGCAAGATCATGCCGCCAGCGCGCCAGCGTAGCGGACCCTCGTCCTGCACCTGGCCGACGGCCAGGCGCACACGGGTCGGAGTCTGTTCCGACTGGGCGAAATAATGTTCGGCGCAGAGGGCCAGCGTCTCGCCCTCGATGGGGGTGACGCCCTGGTATCGCTCGGTGTCGGGGCCCTGGTCGACGGTCATGATGAAGACGCCGTCGCCCAGGAGCGTCTTGGCGCCGGGGCGAGCAAAGCCCTGGCTGGCCTCGGCTACGCGGCCCTCGTCGTAGCGACAGTAGCCGCGCAGGGAGCCTTCGGAGTCGTAGTCGGCCACTACAAAGGATACCGGCCCGTCGCCCTGGGCCTGCAGGATCAGCCGGCCGTCGATCTTCAGGCCGGAGCCGACCAGGGCGGCCAGGGCGCAGGTCTCGCCCAGGAGGTTGGCCACCGCGTCCGGATAGGCGTGGCGATTTAGAATGTCGTCCACCACGGCGCCCAGCCTGGCGATGCGGCCGCGCACGGGTTGGCCCTCGATCTGGAACGGAGCGACGAAATCATCGTCGTCGGCGGGGATTATCGTCACGGAAACACGTTTCTCGCGGACCGCGCACAGGCGAGCCAGCGACTGCAAGGAAGGGCGAGGGATCGCGAGGTCCGAAGATAGAGGGTCGGGGATCGTTTCGCCAGTTCTCACCCTTACGCTCATCCCCTCGCCGGGATGAGCGTGCATTTATAGGCGTTAGTGCACCGACACCGGGGCCAGGTCGTGGGCGAGGGCGGCGGAGATGGCGGAGTCGCGGTCGGTCAGCACGGCGAGACGTTCGCCATCGGCGCGGTGGACCGCGTACAGAATCTGGTCCGGGTTCAGGTTGAATCCATCGCCCAACTGTACCTGGGTTTCACCCAGGATGTCCTTGGCCCTGATCGGCCTCACGTAGACAAGATTGGGTCCACCCAGGGCGGCGAAAGCTTCAGTAGAAAATTGCGGTGTCATGGTTGACCACCTCCACTAGATAAACGCTCCGATAGACCACTGGTTCAGCCGGCCGACCGAATAGGGATTTGCTTGATCCTCGATTGAGGCTTCGGACGGGCGAGATCCACGTGCAGGAGACCATGCTCCAGCACCGCTTCCTCGACCTCCATTCCCCCGCCCAGCACGAAGGCGCGCAGGAACCCGCGCGCGGCGATGCCGCGATGCAGGTAGGCGCGCTCGCCCGTGTCGGCGGCGGCTTCACCCTCCTTGCGGCCGGCGACGATCAGCTGATCGCCGTCGACGGTCACCTGCAGCTGGTCGGGCGCAAAGCCCGCGACAGCCAGGGTGATACGCACGCGGCCCTCGCCGGTCTCTTCCACGTTGTAGGGAGGATATCCCTCCGTCGCGGCCTTGGCGGCGCGTTCGATCAGCAGACGGGTGTGCTCGAAGCCGAGCAGATACGGGCTGTCGAAGGTCAGCATGCGGTTCATGGCGAAGCCCTGGTCAGATCAAGCGACTTCGTTCCCACTTTCCCTGGGCCCTGTAGCGGCGCCCCTGGGTTGGGAGGAACAGAACACAGGTGGCGATTGGAAACGCACTGTTCAAGCGGTGGGAGATGGATGTCCGTGCGTCCTTCGACACGCGCCCGTTGGGCGCGTGTCAGGATGATGTAGAATTTTACAGCCCACCCAAACACGTCATGCTGAGCCGACGCGAAGCGGCGCGTCGAAGCGTGCACTGACCGCCCCTAAAGCCCCATGCCTCCGTCGATCGGCAGGATGGCGCCGGTGATGAAACCAGACTCATCACTCGCGAAGAACAGGGCCGCGTAGGCAGTATCCCAGGCCGTGCCCATCTTGCCGAGCAGGGGGACCTGGGCGTCGCGCTGGGCGCGGACCTCGGCCTCGGGGCGGCCGGTGGCGCGGGCGATGCCGGCGACGGCCATGGGGGTGTCCATGTAGCCCATCATCAGGGCGTTGCAGCGTATCCCGTGCCGCGCGTTGGACTGGGCGACACTGGTGGTCAGCCGGTTCACGGCGGCCTTTGAGACCTCATAGGCCATCTGATTGCCGCCCGAGGTCGAGGCCAGCGAGGAGGTGTTGACGATCGACCCGCCGCCCTGCTCGCGCATCAAGGGGATGGCGGCCTTCACCGTCTGCCACATGCCCTTGAGGTTCACAGCGAAAATCCGGTCGAACGCCTCCTCGGACAACCGGTGAGCGGGACCATCGCCGCCGCCACCGATGCCGACGTTGTTGCAGAGGATATCGATGCGGCCGAGGCTGGCCTTGGCGGCGGCGACCAGGGCTTCGCAGTGGTCGGCCTTGGCGATGTCGGCGGCGAAGGCGCTGGCGCGGCCGCCCTCGGCCAGGATGGCGTCCACGGTGTCAGCCGCCCGGGCCAGATCCAGATCCACGCAGAACACTTCCGCGCCTTCGCGGGCGAACAGGATGGCCATCGCCCGGCCATTGCCCAGGGTGTCGCCCGGGGTCTGGCCCGCGCCGACCACCACGGCGATCTTGCCTTCCAGGCGGCCGGCCATGCTCAGAACCCCTTCAGGTCGGGGTCGAGGGTCTGGCCGGCGTCCAGCTGCACCCCGAAGCTGTTCAGGATCATCGACACCTGGGTGTATTGGCCAGCGGTGAAGACCACGTCCATGCACTGCTTGTCGGTGAAATGGGCCTTGAGCGCGGCCCAGGTCGCGTCAGTGATGAACTGGTTGGCGTGCAGTTCGTCGGCGGCGCGGATCAGCGCCGCGTCCGCCGCGCTCCAGGCCGGATCGTCCGCGCCGGCCTTGATCCGCGCGATCTCGCCCACGGTGAGGCCCTCGCGCAGGCCGATCGGCACGTGCTGGGTCCATTCATAGCCGGAGCGGCAGCGAAGGCCGGTGCGCAGGATGACGATCTCGCGCTCGCGGCCCGGCAGGTCGTTGCGGCGCGAGAGGATGTAGTTGCCCCAAGCCAGAAAGCCCCGGGCCGCCTTGGGCGCCCTGATCAGGGTGCGGAAGATGTTGAGCACCCGCCCGGTGGCGGCCATGGGCGCAACGATCTCCTTCTGGTCGGCGTCCATCTCGTCATCGGCCAGGGGCGCGATACGGGGTCTGTCCAGGCGCAAGGGAAGTTTCCTCCAGCATTTGATTGGGCAGCAAGCACGCCCAAGCGGCGTTAGGCAAGCTGAAGGCAGGAACGACCGGGAACCGGGCGGGGTCGCGGTCGTTGTATATCGGCGAACCGGCGAGCAGCCTTCCCCCCGAGGCGGATCACCGGACGGTTGCAGGTCCCCCCCGCCCTCCAACCCACGCGCTCTGGAGCAATCCGGGGCGCGTTTTCGTTTATGGACATCGATCGTGGGCCAGCCGCCCAAAAGGCGAAGGCCCGCAGCGGTGAGCTGCGGGCCCTCATGGTGGAGCTAAGCGGAGTCGAACCGCTGACCTCTTGAATGCCATTCAAGCGCTCTACCAGCTGAGCTATAGCCCCGAGGTCTTCGGGTTCGCGGCGAGGCCCAAATAGGGCCCGTTCGCAAGGCGGCGGACACTATGCTGAGCGCCCCCGCCGATCAAGCCCGCCAAATATTCTTTTTCGGAGGTCTGGAATTCTAGCCCAGCCTGGGCTCGGCGCTGAAGGCCGCGAGTTCGTCCACCAGCCCCTTGACCGAGAGCGCGACCAGCTCGCCACCCTTCTCCGGCGTGGCCAAAAGCGGGTCGGAGCCCATGCGGCCGTCGGGATGGCGGGCGCGGAAATCCAGCGCCTCGCGGATCGGACCGGAGCCGGCGATCTGCGGCGCATAGTTGGCGGTCTTGATGTCGTTGGGATAGGCCCACTGGGTGACGGCGATCTCCGAGGGGGTGGCGTGGCTGCCGTGGCCGGCGGGGAACTGGCTGTAGGCCAGCTTGGTCACGCCGGGCAGATCCCACCAGTTCTTCAGCTTCAGGGCGAAGCCGGCCGGGCGTCTGGCAAAGCTGGCCTCGGCGTAGATTTCCGAGAACGCCGCCTCGATGCTGGCGACATTGCCGCCGTGGCCGTTGAGGAAGAAGATTCTGTCGAACCCGTGCAGGGCCAGCGAACGGGACCAGTCGCCGATGGCGGCGATGAAGGTGGAGGGCCGCAATGAGATTGTGCCCGGAAAGCCCAGGTGATGCTGGGCCATGCCGACGTTGAAGGTCGGGCCGACCAGGAGGTCCCTGCCCTGCTTGTGCGCCTCGTGAGCGATGATCTCCGGGCAGAGCCAGTCGGTGCCGAGCAAGCCGGTGGGGCCGTGCTGCTCGTTGGAGCCAATGGGCACGACGATGGTTTTGTTGGTCTTCAGGCGCTCTTCGATCTCGGCCCAGGTGGACAGGTGCAGCAGCATCGTGGGTTTCTCTTGGGCTCGGGGGTGTGAAGGGTCTGGTCGACATACTACCTACACCGCCGGGCCGATAAGACATTTCCAAACCGCGCGAGGAGCAAGATCATGGCGTTACAGCTTGGCGACGTTGTCCCTGACTTCACCCAGGACTCCACCGAAGGTCCGCTGCACTTTAATGAGTGGGCGGGCAATTCCTGGGTCATCCTGTTCTCCCACCCCAAGGACTTCACCCCGGTCTGCACCACCGAGCTCGGCGCGGTGGCCAAGCTGAAGCCGGAGTTTGACAAGCGCGGGGTCAAGGCCATCGGCCTGTCGGTCGACGCCACCGACAGCCACGGCCGCTGGGCCGCGGACATCGAGGAGACGCAAGGCGCCAAACTGAACTTCCCGCTGATCGCCGATCACGACCGCAAGGTCGCGAGCCTCTATGGCATGATCCATCCCAACGCCTCGGACACCATGACGGTCCGTTCGGTGTTCGTGATCGACCCGAACAAGAAGCTGCGCCTGACCCTGACCTATCCGGCCTCCACCGGGCGCAATTTCGATGAGATCCTGCGCACCATCGACAGCCTGCAACTGACCGACAAGTTCAAGGTGGCGACGCCGGTGAACTGGAAGCAGGGCGAGGACGTGATCATCGTTCCGTCGGTGACCAACGAGGCGGCAAAGGAACTCTTCCCGGCCGGCTGGACCGAGCACAAGCCGTACCTGCGGACGGTCAAACAGCCGGTGTGAGGCGTCGCTTACCTTTTCCCGCCGGAGGAAGGTATAATCACGCCGCTTAACCGGATGGTCATCGAAAGGCCGCACAAAAATTAAACAGTGTTCACTTGTTGAAATATGACGGTAGCGTCATTGTGCTAGAGGCATGCCGCGCGCGCTTTCGTGCGCGCAAATTCACCCGACGAAGCCCTGGGGAGGGTTGGCGATGAAGACGACAAGAATTTTGGCCGTAACGGCAGTTTGCGCCGCGGCCCTCGGATTGGGTGTTGCGGGCGTGAAGCTCGTGACACCGACACCCGCCCTCGCGGACGACGCCCAGGCGCCCTCGCCGATCAAGGTGGACGATTTCCGCCTGACCACGGCGGACTATCACTCCATCGAGCTGCGCCGGATGAAGGACGCCAGCGCCATCGTGCTGATCACCCAGCAGAACGGCTGCCCGGTGTCGCGCAACACCGCCGCCTCGGTGCAGGCGCTGCAGGACGCCTACAAGGCCAAGGGCGTTGAGTTCATGCTGCTGAACTCCACCCCCGGCGACACCCACGCCGACATTCTGCAGGAAGCCAAGGACTACGGCTACAACCTGCCGATCCTTATGGACTCCAACCAGCTGGTCGGCGAGCAACTCGGCGTGACCCGCACGGCCGAGGCGATCGTCATCGATCCCAAGACCTGGAAGATCGTCTACCGCGGTCCGGTCGACGACCGGGTCACCTATGAGCGCCAGAAGGCCAAAGCCGACCACACCTGGGTCAAGGACGCCCTGGACTCTACCCTGGCCGGCAAGCCGGTGGCGGACGCACGGGAAGAGGCGGTCGGCTGCCTGATCGACTTCCCCCATCGCGACAAGCTGGCCTATTCGAAAATCTCCTACGTCAAGGACGTGGCGCCGATCATCGAGGACAAGTGCGTCGCCTGCCACGAGCAGAACGGCATCGGCCCGATGCCGCTGACCAGCTACGAGAAGATCAAGGCTTTCTCGCCGATGATCCGCGAAGTGCTGCGCACACAGCGCATGCCGCCCTGGCGGGCCGATCCCACCGTCGGCCACTTCGCCGACGACAAGAGCCTGTCGGGCGACCAGATCAAGACCCTGGTCCACTGGATCGAGGCCGGCGCGCCGCGTGGCGAGGGCGCCGACCCCCTGGCGGCCAAGACCTACATCGCCTCCGAATGGCCCCTGGGCAAGCCGGACCTGATCCTGGACGTGCCGGCCTATACCGTGCAGGCGACCGGCATCGTCGATTATCAGCATCCGTGGGTGCTCAACCCGCTGAAGGAAGGCGAATGGCTACGCGCCTCGACTATCAAGGTCGAGAACCGGCAGGTCGTGCACCACATCCTCACCGGCTACATGGCCGAAGTCCCTGCTCCTGGCGCGCCGGCGAACGAGGAGCGGTGGGGAACCTCCGTCGGCGGCTACGCCGTCGGAGCCGAATCCGAGGTCGAGCCGCCGAACACCGGGACCTACATCCCGCCGGGTGGCGCGATCGGTTTTCAGAACCACTACACGCCGTTCGGCAAGCAGGTGACCGAACATTCCAAGATCGCCTTGTACTTCTACAAGGACAAGCCCGGGCTGATCATGCACGGGTCGGTCATCCTGAACCCGAACATCAGCATTCCGCCGAACCAGGGCGCCTGGGAGCAGAAGGCCTATCTGACGTTCCCGAAGGACGCCCTGCTCTATTCGGCCTTCCCGCACGCCCACTACCGCGGCGCCTCTTCGCAGCTGTGGCTGCAGACACCGGACGGCGCCAAGAAGCTGCTGCTGGCCCTGCCCAACTACGACTTCAACTGGCAGCGGGACTACAGCTTCGCCGAACCCATCAAGATTCCGGCAGGCTCCAAGCTGATCGCCATCTACACCTACGACAACTCGATCCGGAATCCGGCCAACCCGGACCACAATCGGACCGTGCCGTGGGGCGACCAGTCCATGGACGAGATGCTCTACACCGCTCTGCACTACCGCTGGGTCGGCGAGACCTCGGCCGCGCCGAACAACTATGACGAGGCGCTGAACGCCAGCCGGTTCTTCGGCATTTTCGACCAGCGCATGGACGGCAAGATCGATAAAGCCGAATTGACGGGTCAGATGGGCGCGGGGGTCCTGGCTCACTTCGACCAGATCGACATGAACCACGACGGCTATATCGAGCCGAATGAGCTGGCGATGGCGATGGCCTTCATGGGTCGCCATCACCACGACGGCGGCGGACAACCGCAGCAGGCGCAGGCCAAGCCGCAAGCCCCGGCCAAGGCGCCGGTCGCGGCGGCGGAGCCGGCCAAACCGCAGAAGGTAGCGGCGGCGAGCACGACCTCGGCCAAGACGCAGTAAGTCCTGGTCTGAGGAAGACGTCATGGCGGCCAGAGCCAGATCCCTCGCAAGGGTGGCGGCTCTGGCCGCTGTCGTTTTCACTGGTGTTTCGGCGGGCGCCCAGTCGCTCGGCCACGTCGACCCCGGCGCGCCGGCGCCCGACTTCGCCGCGCCCGGCGCCGACGGCCGCATCCATCATCTCAGCGACTACGCCGGCAAGGTCGTGGTGCTGGAGTGGACCAGCCCGGTCTGCCCCTACACGGCGCTGAAATACCGCGATGGCGAGATGCAGGCGCTGCAACGGGGCGCGGGCGCAGATGGCGTCGTTTGGATCAGCATCGACACTGCCGCCCCCGGCCGGCCAGGCTACCTGACGCCGCAGGCGATGCAGGCGCGGATAGCCAAGATGGGCATGCATGTAACGGCCTTCCTGTCCGACGCCGACGGCCGCATCGGCCGCGCGTATGGCGCCAAGACCACTCCGCAGCTCTATGTGATCGGCCGTGACGGACGGTTGGCCTACGAGGGCGCCATCGACGACAACCCGTCACAGACGGCGGCGACCGCCCCCACCTACCTCGGCGCGGCGCTGGCGGACCTGCGCGCGGGCAAGCCGGTGGAGACGCCGCAGACCAGGCCGTACGGCTGCGCCGTGGAGTACTGAGGACGGGCTTGCCATTCGAATAAGTCTGTACTTATATGATTGGCATGACCCTTGAGTCCTTCGACCACACCGGCGTCTTTCGCGCCCTCGCCGACCCTACCCGGCGGGCGGTGTTCGAGCGGCTGATGGACGCCGAGATGACCGTTTCGGGCCTGACCACCGGATTCGCGGTCTCCCAGCCGGCGATCTCCCAGCATCTGGCCGCCCTGCGCGGCGTCGGGCTGGTGTCGGAGCGGCGGGCAGGCAGGTTCGCCTTCTATCGCGCCGAGCCAGCGGCCCTGGCGCCCCTGGTGGACTGGATCGACAAATACCGCGCCTTCTGGCCCGAACGGATCGAGCGGCTGAAGGACGTTCTGAAAGGCATGGACCAATGAGCGACGTGGCCGACACGGTCGAGGATATCGTTCTCGACTACGACCTTGACGAGGCGCCGGAGAAGGTCTGGCGCGCGCTGACGCGGCCGGAGCTGGTGGCGGCCTGGCTCGGACCTAATGACATCGTCCCGGAAGTCGGGCGCCGGTTCGCCCTTGAGCCCGCGCCCGACAAGGTAGTCGACTGCGAGGTGATCGAGGCCGATCCGGAGCGGCGGCTGTCTTATCGCTGGCGCGAGGCCGACGGGCGCGGCGGCGTTGTGGATTCCACAGTCACCTTCGAGGTCACGCCGACGCCGCTGGGCGGCTCGCACCTGCGGCTGGTCCACTCCGGCTTCAGGGCTGCCGGCGCGGGGTCAATGATGGGCGCGGCCAACGACAACATCTGCATGCAACGGAGCGCCAAATGGGCGGCCTGATGAACCTTGTGCCCATGGTGGTGGAACAATCCAGCCGGGGCGAGCGGTCCTTCGACATCTTCTCGCGTCTCCTGCGCGAGCGGGTGGTGTTCCTGAACGGGCCGATCGACGACGGCGTCTCGGCCCTGGTCTGCGCTCAGCTGCTGTTCCTGGAGGCGGAAAATCCCAAGAAGCAGATCGACATGTACATCAACTCGCCGGGCGGGGTGGTGACGTCCGGTTTCGCCATCTACGACACCATGCAGTACATCAAGAGCCCGGTCTCGACCCTGTGCATGGGCATGGCCGCCTCGATGGGCTCCTTCCTGCTGATGGCCGGCGAGCCCGGCCTGCGCAGCTGCCTGACCAACGCCTCGATCATGCTGCACCAGCCCTCCGGCGGCTTTCAGGGCAAGGCCTCGGACATCGAACGCCACGCCGAGGACATCATCAAAACCAAGAAACGAATGAATGTCCTCTACGCCAAACACTGTGGCCGCACCGAAGAGGAAGTCGAGCGCACCCTCGACCGCGACTACTTCATGACCGCCGAGGAGGCCAAGGCCTGGGGCTTGGTGGACAATGTGTTCGAGAGCCGCGACGAGGCGGAGGCGGCGACGGGCAGTTAATTCCTTCCCACTCGCCCCTTCTGTCGGCTGCGCCGATTGGCTCCCCCAGCGGGGGGAGCAACTCTCAGTGCCGATACCCTCTAGGCCGCCGCCCGTGGCACGGGCCCCACATACCGCGACTGCGGACGGATCAGCCGCCCGCCGGCTTGTTGCTCCTTGGCGTGGGCCATCCAGCCGGCGATGCGTCCGGTCGCGAAAACGCAGGTGAAGGCGTCGGGCGGGAAGGCCAGGGCTTCGAGCAACAGGGCGGTGTAGAGCTCGACATTGGTCTGCAGCGAGCGGTTCGGCTTGCGCTCTTTCAGCACCGCCAGCGCCGCCTGCTCGACGGCCTCGGCGAAAGCCAGCCGGCCCGGGGTGCTGTTGGAGCCGTCGGCGATCAGCCGCGCCACAGCGCGTTTCAGGGCGTCGGCGCGGGGGTCGCGGACGCGGTAGACCCGGTGGCCGAAGCCCATCAGCCGGTCGCCACGATCCAGCGCCGCCTCCAGCCAGGCCTGGGCGTTGGCGGGCGAGCCGATTTCATCCAGCATCTCGATGATCGGTCCCGGCGCGCCGCCGTGCAGCGGGCCTTTCAGCGCGCTGATCCCGGCCAATGCCGCTGAGGTCAGGCCGGCGCGGGTTGAGGCCACCACCCGCGCGGCGAAGGTCGAGGCGTTGAGGCCGTGGTCGCAGACCGTGACCAGATAGGCGTCCAGGCCGGCGGCCTCGGCGTCGGTGGGGTTGCGGCCCTTGATCATCCGCAGCATGTCGCGGGCGTGGCTTAAGGAGGCGTCCGGCGCAATGGGCACAAGACCCTGGCGCGCGCGGCTGACCGCGGGGGTGAACACCGCCGGCGCGGCCACCAGCTTGAGCGCGGTGGCCAGATCGTCGCCATCCGGCAGCCGGGCCATCAGCGCCCGCACCGCCTCGGTGGTCCCAAGCCCCTTCAACCGGCTGTCCAGCGCCTGCACCTCGGCGAACACCTCGGCCCGGGCGCCCCCCAGGGCGGCCGCGAGGTCGCCGGCTTCGCGCAGCTCATCGAAGAAGCCGTCGAACAAGAGGTGGACCACGTCCTCGAACGGGACCTGTCCCGAAAGCTGGTCCAGCGAACAGCCGCGGATCACCAGCCGCCCGGCCGCCCCATCCACCTCCGACAGCACCGTCTCGGCGGCGACGATGCTTTCCAAGCCATCCAGACCATCGATCATGGCCGTCTCTCCTCATCTGCTGCCTTGTCGCGGGGGTGCGATCTGATATTGAAGGTATGGATCGTCAATCTTGATCAATTGAATCAACATGACCCAGTGGATCACGGCGGCGGAGGCTCAAGCGCGACTCGGGGTGCGGGCGCAGACCCTCTACGCCTATGTCAGTCGGGGCCGGATCGAGGCCAGGTCGGATGGCGAAGATCCGCGCAAGAGCCTCTATCTGGCCGACGACGTGGCGCGGCTGCAGACTCGCAAGGCGCGCAATCGGAAGCCCGAGCTGGTGGCGCAGGACGCCATCGCCTGGGGCGAGCCGGTGCTGGCCTCGGCCATCACCACCGTGATCGACGGGCGGCTCTACTATCGCGGCCGCGACGCCACCGAACTGGCCAAGACGGAGACCCTGGAACAGGTGGCGCGGCTGCTGCGCGGCGGCGACGGGGTGGCGTTCAAGGACCGCACGCCCGGCGCCATTCCGGACGCACCCAGCGCCCGCGCCCGCATCTTCATGCTCCTGGCCAGCCGCGCGGCCAGCGATGCGCCGGCGCGGGGACGGGCCAGCCTGGCGCTGGCGGCCGAGGCGGCCGGGCTGCTGGACGCCTTCGCCGACGCCCTGGCCGGCCAGGCGCTGGAGGGGCCGATCCATGCGCGGCTGGCGCAGGCCTGGCGGTGCGACGAAGCGGGCGCCGAGCTGATCCGCATGATGCTCGTGCTGCTGGCCGACCACGAACTCAACGCCTCGACCTTCGCCGCGCGCGTGGCGGCCTCCACCGGCGCGTCGCTGGCGGCGGCGTCGCTGGCCGGTTTGGCGGCGCTGTCGGGGCCGCTGCATGGCGGCATAGCGCCCCGGGTGCAGGCCTTCATCGCCGAGGCCGAGCGGGTTGGCGCGGAGGCGGCGGTGCGGGGAAGGCTCGACCACGCCCTGCCGGTTCCCGGCTTCGGCCATCCGCTCTATCCGCGTGGCGATCCCAGGTCCGAGGCGATGCTGGCGGCTTTCACGCCGGGGCCGATCTTCGAGGAGGTGCGCGAGGCGGCCGAGCGGCTGACCGGCGACGCCGCCAACGTCGATTTCGCCCTGACCGCGCTGGTCTCGCAGCTCGACCTGTCGGACGAGGCCGCCTTCCTGATCTTCGCCATGGGCCGCTGCGCCGGCTGGCTGGCTCACGCCCTGGAGCAGATGCGCACGGGCCAGATCATCCGCCCGAGGGCAAGGTATGTGGGTCCGGGAGTGGGATGAGTTCACTTAACTGAATGGCCGAATTAGCTCTACAATAACGCGGGCTCATCTGCCGGTGGTTGAGAGCTTGCAGTCAGAACCGAGCGAGGGGTCATGCGATTTAGAATGGTCGGCTTCGCCTTTGCCGCTGCGGCGAGCGCGTCGATCTCCTACGCGGCTCCAGCGCCGCAGGTGCAGCAGATTACTGGCGATCAATATCGTCTATCGCTCGCAGCGCCTGTAAATGCAGACCCTGTCCAGATCAGGCGCCAGCTACTCGAGGCAGGCGGTGCTGTATGCAAACCACGGGGCTATATTTTCAAGGGGCAGACCAACGAACCGCAGGAGAACGACAAGAATTCGGTAGTCGTTACCTGGACGATCCAGTGCGCCGATCCGCCTCCGCCGGTCGCAGGACCAGCGCAAGCGCATTGGGTGGGGGTGGTCCTTGCGATTGATTCAAGAACGCTAAAAATCAAGTATTCTGAGGGGGCCAGCATTACTCTCGACCTGGCGCCGAATTGGGTCGCAGTTGACGGCGCCTCGACTCTCGATCGTGCGAAGATTCAACCGGGTTCAACCGTAGATGCCCTTGCTGAGAAACAGCCAGATGGCATGCCGCGGTTCACCCGTGTCATGATCATTGGAAACGCGCCGAAGGTGCAGCCCTAATCGCGGTGCAGTTCGGATGCTACTTATCCCTACGCCTTCTTCCCTGGCCCCACCCCATTCGCCGCGAAGAATGCCAGCAGGCGCGACCAGCCATCCTTGGCGTCAGCTTGGTTGTAGGTGGGGCGGTAGTCGGCATGGAAGCCGTGGCTGGCGTCGGGGTAGACCACGAAGTCGCTGCCGGTCTTGCCCGCCGCCGCCAGCGCCGCCTTCATGTCTGGGATGCCGTTCGAGAGCGGATCCTTGCCGGCATAGAGGCCGAGCACCGGGGCCTTGAGCTGGGCGGCGAGTTTCACCGGATAGAGCCTGGATTCGTCGGCGGGCCGACCGGCGACGGGCTCCAGCTGACCATACCAGGCGACGCCGGCCTTGAAGTCGGGAAACTCCTCGCAGGCCAGCCAAGTCACCCGGCCGCCCCAGCAGTAGCCGGTCACCGCCATGCGGCTGGCGTCGACGAAGCGCTGGGCCTTGAGCCACTTTACCGCCGCATCGACGTCGCCGATGATCTGCGGGTCTGCGGCCGCGCTGACGATCTTCATGATGTCGGCCATCTGGGTCATCGGCATCGGCGCGGGATCGCCGACGCGGACGAAGAAGGCCGGGGCAATGGCAACATAGCCGAGCTTGGCGAAGCGGCGACAGACGTCGCGGATATATTCGTGGACGCCGAAAATCTCCGAGACCACCAGCACGGCCGGGTGGCGTCCGGGTCCCGCGGGCCTGGCGACGTAGGCTGGGATGCCGGAGGACAGGTCGACCTTGGCGGTGATCAGCCCGACCTCGTCGGTGTGGATCGGATCGGCGTCGGCGGAGAAGGCTGCGACCGCATAGCCGGCGAAGAAAGCGCCCGCCAGCGCGCCGCGCCGCGACAGGTGGAAGTCTTCCGGCTCGGGACCGTCCGGGCGTTTCAGATTGAACATGATGCTTATTCCTCCAGCGTTTGCGTCATGTTGACGCTGGAGGGACTGGTGAGTCAAAGGCGCGCTGCGCCTTCAAACGTTGGCCCGTCTCATTGTCAGATTGATCCGGCCGCCGCCGGGGATGAGGCGGGAGGAGCCGGAGAGGATGCGGTCGACGCCGTGGAAAAACCGGCGGGAGGCGCCTGTGAGCAAGCAGATGTCGCCGGAGGACAGGCGCAGGGTCCGGGTCGGATCGCCGCGCGTCTCGCCGCCCAGACGGAACACAGCCGTATCGCCCACGGAGATCGAAAGGACGGGGACGGAGAAATCCGCTTCATCCGCGTCCTGGTGCAGGCCCATCTTCGCCTGCCCGCGATAGAGGTTGATCAGGCAGCTATCGGGCGCCGGCGCGTCTGGCGCATGGCGGCGCCAGATCTGAAGTAACGACTCGGGCATGGCCGGCCAGGGCTTGCCGGTCCCAGGGTGGGCCGGCTCATAGCGATAGCCGGCCCGGTCGGTGATCCAGCCGAGCGGCCCGAAGCTGGTCTGCAGCACCGACATGGCCTTCCCGCTCGGGATTATGGGCCGATAGAAGGGCGCCGTCTCGGCCGCCTCCAGCACCGTCTGGACCAGCGCCGCCTGGTCGCCGGGGTCCAGCGCGCCGGGGAAAAGCTGAAAGCCGTTGATCTCCATCATTTTCCTATATAGGCCGACCCGCTTAAGGGACGCATGACCTCGGGGGATCATGCCGCGTCTTGAACACCCCTTGCGGCGGGCGCTGGAGCGCCCATATCGGCGTCAACGCGTTGTGATCGATTCATTGGTTGCGACGCAATTCAGCCGGGCCGTCCTGGACGGTCCATTGGAGACCGGAACCCAAGGGGTCGGGAAAGACGCGACGCTCGATGAGGTCGTAACCCCGTCCGCCAAAAAGGAGCTTTTGAGCCTCATATGAGCAAGATTATCGGCATCGACCTGGGCACCACCAATTCGTGCGTGGCCATCATGGACGGCAAGGCGCCGAAAGTGATCGAAAACGCCGAGGGCGTCCGCACCACCCCCTCGGTGGTCGGCATTTCTGAAGACGGCGAGCGGCTGGTCGGCCAGCCCGCCAAGCGGCAGGCGGTGACCAACCCGTCCAACACCTTCTTCGCCATCAAACGGCTGATCGGCCGTCAGTTCGACGACCCCGTGGTGGCCAAGGACAAGGGCATGGTGCCCTACGAGATCGTCAAGGGGCCCAACGGCGACGCCTGGGTGCGTTCGCACGGCAAGGACTATTCGCCGCAGCAGATCTCCGCCTTCATCCTGCAGAAGATCAAGCAGGACGCCGAGGCCCACCTGGGCGAGACCGTTGATCGGGCGGTGATCACCGTCCCGGCCTACTTCAACGACGCCCAGCGTCAGGCGACCAAGGACGCCGGCAAGATCGCCGGCCTGGAAGTCCTGCGCATCATCAACGAGCCCACCGCGGCGGCGCTGGCCTACGGCCTTGAGAAGAACGACGGCAAGAAGATCGCCGTCTACGACCTGGGCGGCGGCACCTTCGACATCTCGATCCTGGAGATCGGCGACGGCGTCTTCGAGGTGAAGGCGACCAACGGCGACACCTTCCTGGGCGGCGAAGACTTCGACCTTCGCGTCGTCGACTACCTGGCCGACGAGTTCAAGAAGGAAACCTCAGTCGATCTGCGCAAGGACAAGCTGGCGCTGCAACGGCTGAAAGAAGAGGCGGAAAAGGCCAAGAAGGAGCTGTCCTCGACGGCCCAGTACGAGGTCAACCTGCCCTTCATCTCGATGAACGCGTCGGGCCCGCTGCACCTGAACATCAAGATTTCCCGCGCCAAGCTGGAGGCCCTGGTCGAGGATCTGGTCGCGCGCACCATCGGCCCCTGCGACATGGCGCTGAAGGATGCCGGCCTGAAGAAGACCGACATCGACGAGGTGGTGCTGGTCGGCGGCATGACCCGCATGCCCAAGGTGGTCGAGGCGGTGAAGGCCTTCTTCGGCCGCGAGCCGCACAAGGGCGTCAATCCGGACGAAGTCGTGGCGCTGGGCGCGGCGATCCAGGCCGGCGTGCTGCAAGGCGACGTCAAGGACGTGCTGCTGCTGGACGTGACCCCGCTGACCCTGGGCATTGAGACCCTGGGCGGCGTGTTCACGCCGCTGATCGAGCGCAACACCACCATCCCGACCAAGCGCAGCCAGACCTTCTCCACGGCCGACGACAACCAGTCGGCGGTGACCATCCGGGTGTTCCAGGGCGAGCGGCCGATGGCGGCGGACAACAAGATGCTGGGCCAGTTCGATCTGGTGGGCATCCCGCCCGCCCCGCGCGGCATACCGCAGGTGGAAGTGACCTTCGACATCGACGCCAACGGCATTGTCAACGTCGGCGCCAAGGACAAGGCCACCAACAAGGAACAGTCGATCCGCATCCAGGCCAACGGCGGCCTCTCGGACGCCGACATCGACAAGATGGTCAAGGAAGCCGAGGCCAACAAAGCCGAGGACGAAAAGCGCAAGGCGGTGGTCGACGCCAAAAACCACGCCGACAGCCTGATCCACTCCACCGAAAAGGCCATGGCCGAGCACGGCGATAAGGTCAGCGGCGACGAGAAGACGGCGATCGAAACCGCGCTGGCGGAGCTGAAGTCGGCGGTGGAAGGCGACAACGCCGAGGACATCGCGGCCAAGACCAACACCTTGGCGCAAGCCTCGATGAAGCTGGGCGAGGCCATGTACAAGGCCCAGGCTGGCGACGCCGAAGGCGGCGAAGCCAAGCCCGATGACGGCGTGGTCGACGCCGAATTCGAGGAAGTCGACGACGGCCAGAAGTCCTAACCGCAAGGGCCAGGACGTGAGTGTTCGATCATCAGATAGCGTCACCCCGAACGGCTCGCAGGGCCGGTCGGGGTGCGACGCCTTGGCGCCTTGTGGCACGGCTTATGCAGCGATTATTCCTATGTACGGGGAACGTCGCCGCCGCCTTCGCTTGAAGAGCCCCCCATCCCGCGCATTAACCCTTGCAGCGGGATGGGGTAGGCCCCACTTCAGCACAGTACGCTGGAGCCAGTAGACATCTCCCATGCGCGACTATTACGAAATCCTCGGCGTTGAACGCGGCTGCGATGAAGCGGCCCTGAAGTCCGCCTTCCGCAAGCTGGCGATGGAGCACCACCCCGACCGCAATGGCGGGTGCGAGGAAGCCTCCGGCCGGTTCAAGGAAATCAACGAAGCCTATTCGGTGCTGTCCGACGGGCAGAAACGCGCGGCCTACGACCGCTTCGGCCATGCCGGCGTGAACGGCTCGAACGGCGGCGGCCCTGGCGCCGGCTTTACCGACGTACACGACATCTTCAACGAGGTGTTCGGCCAGGCCTTCGGCGACATGTTCGGCGGCGGCCGCCAGCGCTCCAACGGCCCGGCGCGCGGCCAGGACCTGCGCTACGATCTTGAGATCAGCCTGGAGCAGGCCTACGCCGGCTCCGAAGTGACGCTGAACGTGCCCTCGGCCATGACTTGCGAGACCTGCTCGGGCTCGGGGGCCAAGCCCGGCACCAACCCCACCACCTGCGCCACCTGCGCCGGCGCCGGGCGGGTGCGGGCGAGCCAGGGCTTCTTCTCCATCGAACGCACCTGCCCCCGCTGCGGCGGCTCCGGCCGGATGATCATGGATCCCTGCACGGGCTGCCGTGGCCACGGCCAGGTGCGCATGGAGCGGACCCTTTCGGTGCGCGTGCCGGCCGGCGTCGACGACGGCGCCAAGATCCGTCTGGCCGGCGAAGGCGACGCGGGCGCGCGCGGCGGTCCGCGCGGCGACCTCTACATCTTCCTGTCTGTGAAGCCGCACGAGCTGTTTGAACGTGATGGCCTGGACCTGCTCTGCAGCGTGCCGGTGCCGATGCACATCGCGGCTCTCGGCGGCGAGATCGAGGCCCCCTGCCTGATGGGCGGCGAGAACTGCGACGGCAATTGCAAGATGAGCGTCAAGGTGCCCGAAGGCGCCCAGACCGGCAAGACCGTGCGCCTGAAGGGCCGCGGCATGCCGTCCCTGCGCTCGCGCGAACGCGGCGACCTGGTGGTGGAGTTGTTCGTCGAGACCCCCACCCACCTGACCGCGCGGCAAAAAGAGCTGATGCGCGAACTCGCCGGCCTCTGCGACGACCGTCAACATCCGCAGACGACGGGGTTCATGGGCAAGGCCAAGCGGTTCTGGGATGATGTGACCGGAGCCGAAGGGCGGGCTTAGCTCCCTAAGTGCGTCCTTTGACACAGCCGCGATGCGGCCGGCTCAGGATGACGTAGTTTGGTTTGTCTCTAAAATTCTACGTCATGCTGAGCCGCGCCAACGGCGCGTGTCGAAGCACGCACGAAACTTCAGCACATCACCCGGATTTCCCCCCACCGATACCCTACCGACGGCACGGACCATCCCCCGACGCGCTCCGTCCGCTCGCCGGTCAATACCCCGCCCATGGCTTCGTAAAACCCTCGCGCCAGAAGATTGTCCCGCAGGACCCAGATGATCAGCGAGGTCGCGCCCTGGGCGGCCAGGGTCCGCGCCATGCCAGTGAGCAGGCGGCGGCCGACGCCCTCCCGCTGCGCGCGGCGCAGAACGTAGAGGGTGGTGATCTCGGCGTCGGCGCTCACGCCACCGCCAAGCCGCGGCACATCGCCGGAGGCGTAGCCCACCAGACCGTCCGGCCCCTCGGCGGCCAGGGTGACCTCGGCCGAATGCATCAGTCGCCAGGCCCAGCGCGCGGCGTGAGCCTGGGCCGACATGCGGTCCAGATAGGCCTGCGGCAGCATGCCCGGGTAGGTCTCGCGCCAGGCGCGCACGTGCACCTGCGCCAACGCCAGCGCGTCCCCCGGCCCGGCCGGCGTCACCATGTAGGCACAGGCTTTCTGCACAGCCTCAACTTCGGATGTGGACGCTCGTCCTTCAAGGGCTGACGCGACTCGCCGCAATCGTTAACGTCTCCGGCGATGAACGCCCCCGCGCCCCCTTCCAACCTGGCTGGCAACCTGGACGCCACCGGCGCCTCGCCGGTGATGGCGCAGTTTTTTGAAGCCAAGGCGCGCCAGCCGGACGCCCTGGTGTTCTTCCGCATGGGCGATTTCTACGAGCTGTTCTTCGACGACGCCGCCAAGGCCGCGGCGGCGCTGGGCATCGCCCTGACCGCGCGGGGCAACCACGGCGGCGAGCCGATTCCCATGGCCGGGGTGCCGGTGCATGCGGCGGAAGCCTATCTGGCCAAGCTGATCCGCGCCGGCTTCAAGGTCGCCGTCTGCGAGCAGGTGGAGGACCCGGCCGAGGCGCGCAAACGCGGCTCCAAGTCCATCGTCCGCCGCGACGTGGTGCGGATCGTCACCCCCGGCACCCTCACCGAGGACGGGTTGCTCGACGCGCGCGGCGCCAACCGGCTCGCCGCCATCGCCATCCGCGCCGGCCAGGCGGCGGTGGCGAGCGTGGAACTGTCCACCGGCGAGGTCGAGGTGGTGGTCACCACCAAGGACGGGATCGCCGCCGTGCTGGCGGCGCTGCAGCCGTCGGAGACCCTGGTGCCCGACCGCCTGTTCGCCGAGACCGACTTGGCCCAGGCGCTGAAGGGCGTCGGCGGGCTCATACAGCCGATGGCCGGGGCGCTGTCCGAACCAGCGGCGGCCGAGGCGCGGCTGAAGCGGCTCTATGGCGTCGGCACGCTGGACGGCTTCGGCGCCCTGACCGGCGCGGAGGTCTCGGCCCTCGGCCTGATCGCCGCGCACCTGGAGATCACCCAGGCCGGCCGCCTGCCGGCGTTGACGGCGCCGCGCCGGGGCGCCGAGGCCGACGCCATGGCCATCGACCCGGCCACCCGCGCCAGCCTGGAGATCGACCGCGGCCAGAGCGGCGCGCGGGAAGGCTCGCTGCTGGCGGCCATCGACCGCACCGTGAGTTCGGCCGGCGCGCGCCTGCTGGCCGCGCGGCTGAACCGGCCGCTGCTGGACCCGGCCCGGATCGACGCGCGGCTGGACGCGGTGGCCTGGATGCTGGAGCGGCGGGACCTACGCCGCAAGCTGCGCGAGACCTTGCGCGGCGCCGGGGATATCGCCCGGGCTCTGTCCCGCCTGGCGCTGGGCCGGGGCGGGCCGCGCGACCTGGGCTGCCTGCGGGACGGCCTGGCCGCCGGCGGGGCGCTGGCCAATCTGATCGCCAATGACCGTGACCCGCTCGACGGCGCGCCGGAAGAGATCGCCGGCGCGGTCCTTGCCCTGTCGCATGAACGGCAGCCGGACCTCGCCCTCCTGGTCGAAACCTTCACCGCCGGCCTCGGCCCAGACCTGCCGGCCCAGGCCCGCGACGGCGGGTTTGTCGGCTCGGGCGTGCGGGAGGAACTTGACCAGGCGCGGCTGCTCCGCGACGACAGCCGCCGGGTGATTGCGGCGCTGGAACAGCGGCTGCAGACCGAGACCAATCTTCCGCTGAAAGTCCGCCACAACGCCGTGCTCGGCTATTTCGTCGAGATCAGCGCCGCCAAGGCCGAACCCCTGCTGGCGGCGCCCTGGAACGCGACCTTCATCCACCGCCAGACCCTGGCCAACCAGACCCGCTTCACCACCGTGGAGCTGGCCGAACTGGACGCCCGCATCGCCCAGGCCGCCGAACGGGCGCTGGCGATCGAGGTGGAGACGTTTGAGGCTTGGCGAGGCCTGGCGGTGAGTCACGCCGCCCAGGTGCAGGCGGCGGCCGAGGCGCTGGCCAAGCTGGACGTGGCGGCGGGCCTGGCTGAGTGGGCTGAAGACGCCCGCGCCGTGCGCCCGGACGTCGACCGCTCCCTGATCTTCGATGCCGAGGCGGCGCGGCATCCGGTGGTGGAGGCGGCCACGGCGCGGGAGGGCAAACCGTTCACGCCAAACGACTGCAAGCTCGATGGCGTGGGCGCCTCCGCCGCGCGGCTGGCCATCGTCACCGGGCCGAACATGGCCGGCAAGTCGACCTTCCTGCGCCAGAACGCCCTGCTGGCCGTCCTCGCCCAGGCCGGGTCCTATGTGCCGGCCAAGCGCCTGAAGCTGGGCGTGGTCGACCGGCTGTTCAGCCGCGTCGGGGCGGCCGACGACCTGTCCCGGGGCCGCTCGACCTTCATGGCCGAGATGGTGGAGACGGCGACGATCCTCACCCAGGCCACCCCTCGCTCCTTCGTCATCCTCGACGAGATCGGCCGGGGCACTGCCACCTACGACGGCCTGGCCATCGCCTGGGCCTGCGCCGAGGCCCTGCACGACACCAACCGCTGCCGGGCGCTGTTCGCCACCCACTATCACGAGCTGGCCAGGCTGGAGGGGCGCCTCGCGCACGTGACCAACCTGTCCATGCGCGCCAAGGAGTGGAACGGCGACCTGGTCTTCCTGCACGAAGCCGGCCCAGGCCCCGCCGACCGCTCCTACGGCGTCCAGGTGGCCAAGCTGGCCGGCGTGCCCCCGGCGGTGGTCTCCAGAGCCCGCGAGGTGCTGGATCGGCTGGAGACCGAAACCGTCTCTCACGTACAGCTGGACGATTTGCCATTGTTCGCCGCGACGGCGCCTGTGGCCAGCGGGGTGTCCGAGCCTAGCGCGGTGGAGGCGGCGCTTGTGGAGCTAGACCTCGACGGCATGAGCCCGCGCGAGGCGATGGACGCGCTTTATCGGCTGAAGGGTTTGATGGGGTAGGGGGCGGGTGGTGATGTTCGGTTCGACATCGAGCGAAACTCGGAAGCAGCCGTAAACGCCCAACTCGCCTTCACACGGAACGAGTTGATCTAATCCAATCCACAAGAAGCCATATCGCAAGCGTTCCAGAAAAGACGCAGAACGCGGCAGCGGCCAGTTCGTATGCCACGATCGGAGAATCCGGATGTGTGTGGTCAGCGGCGGCAAACCCGATGGCGAGAGTGGCTCCGACCACATTACCCACGAGCAGACACACACGTATGGATGCGCGACCCGCACTAATCCTGCGGATGTTTCCTGCGATCACTGCCGTTATCACAAACTCGGTTAGCGCGATCCAGACAGTCGACCAAGTATCGCCTGACATCTGCAATTCAGTCCTCGCCACTGCCGGAAAATTCTATATCGCCAGCCACGTTAGCGGCCGAGCAGGTATTGCGGCAAAGTGCGCTCAATTCGATCTAACCCTTCAGCCAGTAGGTAGTCCCGGCCTTAAGGCCTTGGTGGAATTGGAGCTTCGGCGATCGGCTCGGTCAAGGACGACGCTTCGCGTCGCCGCGTCGCGGCCGCCGAAGGCGGTCCTTGAGCAAGCCGGTCGCCGAAGCAAAGATCGCCTCCAAGACATCAAGGCTTAGTCTCTCAAGAGCGACAGCCTGCGCTGGCCCCCTCCGTCACGTCGCTTCCGCTACGCTTCAGCGCCGCGCCACCTCCCCCGCATCGCTTCGCTCGCATGGGAGGAGGAGCAGGCTTCTCCTCCCCCGTTCTTCACGGGGGAAGTGGCGGCGAAGCCGACGGAGGGGGCTAGCGCCGGCGGATCATCATCCTATCGCGCTTCATCAAAGCCAAGCCACAATGGGTCTGGCCGCGCGCCCGGTCTTGGCGCTAGACCGGGACGGCATAGGCGGGAAACAGGCATGCGCGCTTTCTTGACTTCAGCGGCCATGGTCCTGGCCATCGCCCTGGCGCCCACCGCACCGCGCGCTGAACCGCCCCTCTTCAAGCCCTGGATCAACGGCGTTTCGGCGGACGAGCCGCAGATGCAGGTGCAGCGCTATGACGCCGACACCTATGTCGTCCGCCAGTCGATCCGCACCAATTTCGAGGGGCCGTTTCTCTATCTGCTGTTCGGGCATGACCGGGTGCTGCTGCTCGACACCGGCGCCGGCGGCCTGAAGATCCGCCCGACCATCGATGGGGTGATCCGCCAGTGGCTGGCCGAGCATCACCGCGCCTCCATCCCGCTGGTGGTCGCCCACACCCACAGCCACGGCGACCATCACCAGGGCGATGTCGAGTTCAAGGACCGCCCCGACACCACCGTCGTCGGCCTCTACCGCAGCCAGGTCGCCGCCTTCTTCGGCTTCAAGGACTGGCCCAATGACATCGTCCGCTACGACCTGGGCGGGCGGGTGCTGGACGTCATCGCCACCCCCGGACACCATCCCACGCACATCATGCTCTATGACGAGCGGACGCGGCTCCTGCTCACCGGCGACACCCTCTGCGCCTGCCGCCTCTATGTTCCGGCCAACCAGTGGGACGTCTATCGCGCCAGCATCGACCGCGTGGTCGCCTTCACCCGGACTCACCCGGTTTCCCACGTCCTGGGCGCCCATGTGGAGATGACCCGCGAACCGGGAGTGCTGATTCCTGACGAGGCCCCCACCCACTCGGACGAGCATGGGCTGGAGCTGCCGGCTTCGGTGCTCACCGAGGTGCAGACCGCGGTCCACGCCATGGGCGAGACGCCGAAACAGGAGCCGCACGCCGACTTCGTCATCTTCCCCCTGCCGCCCTAGCGTCCGCACACATCTTTTTGTTGCCGTGGCGCTGACGTCATGGCAGCGCGGCGGTGGTTGGATTTTGGCTTGAAGTCATTGAATCGTCTGTGATTCTATCTCTGCCGACCTTGATTCGGGGAG
>Ga0302311_10001828_pt1 | contig 24653 bp, 21 predicted proteins | sample III_Palsa_N1_3_FD_200449 | JGI IMG/M metagenome (GOLD analysis project Ga0302311, IMG submission 200449) | Peat permafrost microbial communities from Stordalen Mire near Abisko, Sweden - III_Palsa_N1_3 | ecosystem: Environmental > Terrestrial > Soil > Palsa > Peat permafrost | place: Sweden... | reverse complement strand
GCCCGAAACAGTGTGCACCGTTCCGTCGCGCCCTGTCACCTCGATCGTCACCATCGTCATTGCGAGACAACAAGCGACGGATTATCGATCAACTGTTGAGACTCCACTTTCGAACTCCTTTTGTATGGCACCGATTGTTAGGCCGGCCGACAGTTTCCGCGATTACCCGCCGATCACCGCCTCGATTGGGGGGCACTGCCGCAACCACAGCTTCCAGGCGCGGTCCGTCGCCAAGGTGAGGGTGCGTGCGGACGCCTCCGCTTCACCGGCGCTGAGGAACACAGGCTCTCCCAGGACGCGAGCGGACAGTTCGATCTCGCAGTTCTTCATCGTATAGATTGCTTGGAACACCGCCTCCTGCACGCTCGCGCCCGCGACCGTGTAGCCATGAGACCGCATGAGCACGACGCTTGCATCACCAAGATGCTCCGCGAGATGGCGGCCAAGCTCGGCGTTGCGGATCAGAAGGTCCGTCGATGGCCCAGCATGGGCCGCGACATCGAAGGTCGTTGGAGTGCCCTCGATGAAGCCGCACATGTGGCAGATTGGCCGAAGCTTCGCCCCTGGTACGACCGTGAATGGCACTACGGGTAAGGCATGGCTGTGCACCACCGCCTGGACATCAGGGCGCCGCCGGTAGATTTCACCGTGGATGAAGCGTTCCAGGAACAGTTGCACAGCCGGGGTGGGCGCGATGAGACCGCCGTCCAGGTCGAGTTCGACCACATCGTCGGGCGTCACCAACCCAGGCGCCAAGCTCCTCGGAATCAGGAAGCGGTCGGGATGGTCGGGGCTGCGACAGCTGAGATGTCCGAAGGCATCCAAGACCCCTTGAGACGCCAATATACGGCTTCCCTGGCTAATGGCGGTCCCGGCCTCCAAAAGAGCGCTCATTGAGCGCCCAAGAGTCGGGCGCTGAGAAAGTCCTTCGTCGCCTTGTCCGCCCTTTCAGCGCTTTGTCGATCGAAGACGGGGCTGCCGCGTCGCGCGAAGGCGTGGCCAACTCCGGAGTAACGCATAACCTGTATGCGGTCCCGATGCTGCACAGCCGCCTGCTCGATCGCCGCCTGTGCTTCGGGAGGACACAAATGGTCCTGTTCCGCGATGTGCAACAGCAACGGGCTGCGAACATCCCCAATGCGGCCGAGCGCGGCTTGAATGGCGACGCCGTAATAAGACACCGCGACGTCAATGCCCGCCTTCATAGACAAAAGATAGGCGAGTTTGCCTCCGAGACAGTAACCGACAGCGCCGACCTTGCCATTGGCGCCCTTGAGCGTGCGGACATAGTCCGCCGCCAGCAGCGCGTCCTGGACCGCCAACTCCGGATCCAGTCCCTTCATCAGCTCGGACGCGCGGTCGCGATCGGTCGCGGGATCCAACTCGACGCCCGGCTGCTGTCGCCAGAACAAGTCCGGCACGATCGCGGTGAACCCAGCGGCCGCCAATTCGTCAGCCACCGACCGCATGTTCGCATTGACGCCGAAAATTTCCTGCAAAACCACGATACCAGCGCCGTTCGGGCGATCGGGACTAGCGAGATAGGCGTCGAACGAGGAGCCCCCTTCGATTCGAACAGTATGCGTCGAAACAACCATTTCTCGTTCCCTACCCTTAATACGGCGCTGTGCGCTCATTGTGCTTCGACATGGCGAATATCGACAAAGCTGCCTCCAACCTAAGAACGGGCCCGATCGAGCGCCAATACAAACGGCGAGCCAGGGCATGTCATGCCGTAATGCCCGTTCCCCTGCCATCGTCTCCTTCCAAAGTCGCCCACGCTTCAGGAAGGCAGGGCATGATCTTTCAGGATCGTCTCAGCTGCCTTTTCCGCGATCATAATCGCAGGAGAATTCATGTGACTGTCTGCCGGACGTAATCGGCATATCGAGGCTGACGATCTGGGGTTTGGAGTGGGCACAGCTATTCAGCGCACGGCCCGTTGCCGCGAGGCGGCGCGCGGACTGAGGCGGGATTTTCCTTCGCCGGGCTCCCGCCTGGCTGAGGTCTCGTTCGAACCTGCTTATTCGCAGGATCAAAGCCGTCTTCAGAGTCAAATCTGGCTTACGAGAAAAAACGCAGCCTCGCCGGAATAAAATCGGGCTCCGCGCAATCATCATCCTTGACGTAGCCAGTGCGCGTTTGCGACGCGCCCCGCATCCAAAACCGACAGGTGTCCGGAGATGAAAATAAAGACGCAGTTCACCGCCCTTAGCTCCATCGCGATCTTTGTCATCGCGATTGCCGCAGCGGTTAATTATTTCACCCTGACCAAGTTGATCGAACGGGCAGCCCAGGTGCAAACCGCGGGCACACTTCTGCGCCAGCATTTGGACGGAGACCAAATGCATGATGCTATTCGTGCGGATGTGCTGAAAGCCACGCTTGGCCTCAAATCAGGCAACGCGAAATTGATCGAAGAGGCCAATGCCGAGGCTTTGGAACATGGTGCGCGCTTCCTTAACAATCTGCGTAAGAACCTGATTCTCGATCTTCCGCACGACATCCACGATCTTTTTCGCGATGAGGAGCCCGCCCTTAGGGCCTATAACGAGCAGGCGGCCGCATTCATTGACGCAGCGATGTCCGATGCGAAGAATGGCTCGCACCGAACTGACGCGCTTCTACCCGAATTCGAGAAGGCATTTGGTGTTCTCGATAGCGCCCAAGCTGACATTAGCGACAGAATCAGCGCTTTCTCGTCAATGCTTCGGGACCAGCAGGTCGACGCGGCGGCATCCGCCAAGACATACGCGCTATTGCTCGCTGTTCTTACTGTCCTGATTACATCCTCAATTCCGATATTTGCCGGTTTCTCTCTGTTCGCGCCACAAGCTCAATTGATGGACGCCATGCGGGAGGTGGCCGGCGGTACGGTCGATATCGATGTGCCGTTCGCCGGACGGACGGACGAAATCGGCAATATGGCATCGGCGCTGATCGTCTTTCAAAGGAACGCCAGAGAAAAGATTCGATTGGAGCAGGAGCGAGAGGATGAAAAGAAAGCCGAAGAGGCCATGCGCCGCAAGGCAACGCTCGACCTCGCAGACAGCTTCGAACGCAGGATTGGCGAGCTCGCCAGGACTGTGACCGCAGCCGCGACGGGATTGCAGACAACTGCCGAGGCGATGTCCATGGTGTCCTGCCGCGCCACCGATCGAGCCAGCTCGGTGGCGCACGCTTCCGAACAGACAGCCCGAAACTCCAATTCGGTTGCAACCGCCACCCAGAAGCTCTCCGCGTCGTTTCGGGAAATTAACGAACGCATGGCCAATTCGACCGCGATCATTCAAGAAACGGTGGCCCAGGCCACGGATACCAGCACGACGGTGAAGGGGCTCGATGATGTCGCCAGGAAAATCGGCGAGGTGGTGAAGCTCATCCGCGACGTTGCGGAGCAGACCAACCTTCTCGCCTTGAACGCGACGATCGAAGCCGCGCGAGCGGGTGATGCAGGCAAGGGTTTTGCCGTCGTCGCCGCCGAAGTGAAAGCGCTCGCCAGCCAGACGGCCAAGGCGACCGAGGAGGTCGAAAAGCAGATCCGTGCAATTCAGTCCGCCGTGCATGCTTCCACGACCGCCATGGACAGCGTGAGCGATTCCATTGTCAGAGTAAGCGATATTTCGACCTCCATCGCCGGAGCAGTCGAGGAGCAAGCTGCCGCCACCGTCAGCATCGCCAGCAACGTTGACGAGGCGTCGCGCGGGTCCAGCGAAATCCAGTCCAACATTTCCGGGGTACTGCTGGCAGCGCAAGAGGCAGGGGACGCGGCGTATCAGGTTCTGACAGCTGCCGGACAGCTTAGCCGCAATGGTGAGGCGCTCACCGCGGAACTCAATAATTTCCTGCGCGAAATACGCGCCGCGTAGCTGTACCCGGCCGCCAAAACGACTAAGGCCGCCCGAAGGCGGCCTTAAGTCTTGGCGTTGCTTGGCGTCCCCACGGGGATTCGAACCCCGGTTACCGCCGTGAGAGGGCGATGTCCTAGGCCTCTAGACGATGGGGACAGAGGCAAGAGGAGGGGTTTCTAACCGAGGGCCGGCGGGCGATCAAGAAGTTTTTACGGGGAGGCGCGATTTTCCTCACCCGAGCAGCGGAATAGCCCGAAAATCCACAAAACCGCCCTCCCCGCTCCGATGTGGCAGGAAGGCGGCGATCTCGCCGGCCAGCGGATCGATCACCAGCCAGACCAACTCGGCGTCGGTCACCGCCGCTAGGTCGCGCGGCGACGGGCGGGCGGGGCCGGCCGGATGGGAATGGTAATGGCCGATCAGCACCTCACCGCTTTGGCGCAGCGTACGCAGCGTGTCGAAATGGGTGCGGGGATCGATCTCGAAAAAGCGGCGCGGCTCGGGATGGACGTTGGCGGCCGGCACCAGCCGCAGCACGCGCGGCGCCGGATCGAGCGTGCCGACCAGCAGCCCGCAGCATTCCTCGGGCGCGACGTCGCGCGCGGCCTGCAGCATCGTCCCGATCAGCTCGGAGGCGACGTGCAGGCCCCGTTTCATTTCAGGGCCGCCGCGTAAAGGTCGGGCTTGAAGCCGGCCAGCCGGCGGTCGCCGAGATCGAGCAGCGGACGCTTGATCATCGAAGGCTGTTCCAGCATCAGATCGACCGCCTGGGCGGCATCGAGGTTCTGCTTGGCCGCGTCGGGCAAGCCGCGGAAGGTGGTGCCGGCGCGGTTCAGCACGGTCTCCCAGCCCAGTTCGCGCACCCAGCTTTCCAGATGGGCGCGGTCGATGCCGGCGGCCTTGTAATCGTGGAAGTCATACGGAATGTTTTCGGCCTCGAGCCAGGCACGGGCCTTCTTCATGGTGTCGCAATTCTTGATGCCGTAGATCTTCACGGACACGGCGCGCTCCTTAGTGACTGTCGGGGACGAGGGTGACCGTGCCGGCGGGCTGGCCGGTCTCGGCGTCGAGCAGCACCAGACGGTCGCCGTCGGAGCCGGAAAAGCGCAGAATGATGCGGTCGCCGCTGGCGGTGACCTGCTCCAGCCGGGCGCCGGGCGGCACCGGGACCCGGGCGGCGAACGGCTCGCGGGCTTCGAGGGTCACCTGCCGCATTTGCGGCTTCTGCTTGCCGCGGACCAGGGCATAACCGACCAGCCCGATTCCGACCACGATCAGGATGCCCATGCCGATGACGAGGGCCTTGAGTGCTTTCATGGATTGGCCTATGGCTTGCGCATGGATGACGATCTGCCCTACGAGGCCGAGGACGGCACTGTTCATACGCTGACGGTGGAGCCTTCACAAGCCGGTTTGCGCCTCGACCGCTGGCTTGCCGAATCCCTGCCCGACCTGTCCCGCTCACGCCTTCAGGCGCTGATCGAACAGGGCGCGTTGCGCTCGGGCGAGACGGTGGTCGGCGCCGCCAGCCGCAAGGTCAAGGCCGACGAGATCTATCTGCTGAGCGTGCCGCCGGCCGAACCGGCTACGCCCCAGGCGCAGAACATCGCACTCGACATCGTCTATGAAGATGACGATCTGATCGTCATCGACAAGCCGGCCGGGATGGTGGTGCATCCGGCCCCGGGCAGCCCGGACGGCACCTTGGTCAACGCGCTGCTGCATCATTGCGCCGGCTCGCTCAGCGGCATCGGCGGGGTCAAGCGCCCCGGCATCGTCCATCGCATCGACAAGGACACCAGCGGCCTTCTGGTCGCCGCCAAGAACGACCGCGCCCATCACGGCCTGGCCGCCCAGTTCGCCAAGCACAGCATCGAGCGCGTCTATAATGCGCTGGTATGGGGCGTCCCCCTGCCCCGCCACGGCAAGGTCGAAGGGGCGATCGGACGCAATCCGGCCGATCGCAAGAAAATGGCCATCGTGGCGGGTGGAAAATCCGCGTTAACTTACTTTCAGGTAATTTCCGTTTTCGGCGAGTATGCCGCGCTGGTCGAATGCCGCCTCGCCACCGGCCGGACGCACCAGATTCGCGTCCATTTGACCTCGATCGGTCATCCTTTGGTCGGTGATCAGCTCTATGGAAAAAGCCGCCCGAAAAACCGGGCGCCCGAGGCGGCTCGCGACAGTCTGAACACCTTCCCGCGGCAGGCGTTGCATGCGAAAACCCTCGGGTTCGATCATCCCATAAATCGCAAAAAAATGCTTTTCGAGAGCAATATTCCCAATGATTTCAGTGATTTATTAAAATCCCTTAACGAGCCCTAAATCTACTATACTTGACTAAACTCCTGCGGTATTCTCCTCATCACTTCCACCCGGGGCGCCTCGACGCGCCCCGCTCATTGCCGGTTCGGGAGTTCGCCTGGGGGGCGAGCCGGTAATACCAAGGAGATCGGCATGGCCGGCCTGACACTGAATATCGCCCCCGAAGGTAATCTCTCGCGCTACCTGCAAGAGATCCGCAAGTTCCCTATGTTGAATCCCGAAGAGGAATACATGCTGGCCAAGCGCTACCAGGAAACTGGTGAGATGCAGGCCGCGCATCGGCTGGTTACCAGCCACCTCCGCCTGGTGGCCAAGATCGCCATGGGCTATCGGGGCTACGGTTTGCCGTTGGGCGAGCTGATTAGCGAAGGCAATGTCGGCATGATCCAGGCCGTCAAGCGCTTCGACCCCGAACGGGGCTTCCGCCTGGCGACCTACGCCATGTGGTGGATCCGCGCCGCTATCCAGGAATATATCCTGCATTCCTGGTCGCTGGTTAAGATCGGCACCACCGCCGCGCAAAAGAAGCTGTTCTTCAATCTGCGCAAGATCAAGGGCCAGATGGCCGCGATCGACGAAGGCGATATGTCGCCTGAAAACGTTGCCTATATCGCCACCGAATTGTCGGTGCCCGAGGCCGACGTGATCGCGATGAACCGCCGCCTGTCCAGCCCCGACCATTCGCTGAACGCGCCTGTGCGCCTCGATGGCGAAGGCGAATGGCAGGATTGGCTGGTCGACGAGCGCGACGACCAGGAAACCGAACTGGGCGACCGCCAGGAGCATTCCAACCGGCACGCCTTGCTGGTCGAAGGGCTGACCAAGCTCAATGACCGCGAACGGCACATCCTGACCCAGCGCCGCCTGATCGACGATCCGGTGACGCTGGAGGATCTCAGCCAGCACTACAACATCTCGCGCGAACGCGTGCGCCAGATCGAAGTGCGGGCCTTCGAGAAACTGCAGAAGTCGATGCGCGGCGTGGTTCCCGCCCGCGCCTGACTCGTCTATCCGGCTCTCTCCCGCGCGGGAGAGAGCCGGAGTTCAATTAACTACAATCCAGTTAAAGATCGATGTCGTCGCCGGCGCTCGCCATGGCCGACTTCGACTGCACCTCGCTGCCCCATTCCTCCTCCAGCTTCTTGAGTTGGGAATGAAGCGAGGCGGCTCGGCGCTTCGAGGTCGCGGCCATCACGGTCAGCACGATCGGCGGGGCGATGAAATAGAGCCCCCAGCCGCCGGCGGCCGCCAGATAGGCCATCAGCATCACCCGGACATTCGTCACCAAATGCAGCGCGTAGGTGATCTCGTGATGGCCGAACCACAGGGTCAGCACCGCCGGGCTCAGGCCGGCGAAATTGAGCCCGCCGACACAGATCCAGGCATAGCGCGAATTGGAGCGGTCGGTCAGCGCCGCCACCAGGGTCGGCAGCATGCCCGCGAACATAAGCATCATCGTCGGCAACGAGAAGGGTATCAGCGCCAACAGCGCCACCGTCATGAACAGACGCCCGGTGCTCGCCTGCCCGCCTTTCTTGGCCGGCGCCCCGCCCGCCTTCGCTTTAGCCTTCTTGGCCATCAGAAGATCATCTCCAGCAGGGTGACCGAGATGGCGATGAAGGCGATGGTGATCGAGATCAGCGAGGCGATCTGCTGTCCGGTCTTGGACGCCTCCTCGCGCAGATCCTCATGCCCCTCCTCGATGTCGCGCACCTGGCGATAGGCATCAAACCAATGCGCCTTGGCCTCCTCGAAGCCGCGGATGTCGGCGCCGCGCTCCTCGGCGGAATCCAAGAGGCGCGACAATTCGACGATATTGCCCTCGCGGCCAACCTTGGGCAGCTCCTCCTCGATCTGGCGACGCTTCTCCCGATTGTGGAAGCCCGCGACCGCCGGCTTGGCCATATGCGCTAGCCAGAGCGTCAGCGAGGTCATGCCGCTGATGCCGACGCGCCACTGGATCATCGCCAGCAGATTGATCATCGCCATGATCTTGCGGCCTTCATCGGCGACGGCGAGGTCGTTGATGATGCGCTCGACCTCGAAATTGGCGCGCGCCGCGACGAAGGCCGCGATATGGCGGTCGATGGCGACCCCCGCGTTGGTCTCGCCCTTCTTCTTGGCGTAGGCGTTGAGCGCCGGCAGCAGGTCGCGCAGCTCCAGCACATAATCATCAACCAGCATCGGGCTGAGACAGGGCACCGAATCATTCATCTCGTAGAGCACGCGCTCGAGGCCGTTGCCGAACGTGCCGCGGTCGAGATAGCCCTTCTGAGTCCTAAATCCGCTATCCATCACCGAATTGTCGGGATTGTAGGCTTCGCGCGTCTCGAACCAGGCCTTGGGCAGCTCGCGCATCAGCGCTTCGGCAATGGTGCGCACGTCGCCGCCATTGGCCATCGCCATCGGCAGCAGCCAGCGGAAGCCGTCGGTCATTACCGACAAAGTCTTGTAACGGATCGGCGCCATCGGATCGAGCAGCATGCAGACCTTGGCCAGGGTGATGTCGGCGGCCATGCGGCGATCCACCGACACGGCGTCGCCGCCCAGCACATTGGCGATCGCGACGCCCTTGTCCTTATTGTCCAGGGCGCGGTTCAGCCAGGTCTCCAGCTTGCCGTCGCCGATCTGGGCCAAGGCCCCGTCCCACACGGTAAAGACGCCCATCGCCAGCTCGCGGCTGGTCATGTAGTCCTTGCCGCCCAGCGGGAAGGCACGCACCGCGCGCTTCTCGATGCGGGGCACCAAGGGCGTCAATCGGCGTCCGGAGATCCACAGATCGATCGCTTCGGTGTCCCAGCGCTCATTGGGATCGTCGCATAAAGTCCCACGCAGGATCTCGACCAGCGCCAACGGCATGCGGGCTTCGCCGGCCAAGGCGCTGTAGCTGCCCATCACCATCTTGTGGCGGATCAGCGCCTCCTCGTTGGTGAAGGCGGTGGCGTCGCGGTTCTGGATCAGCAGCGCCAGCGAGGCGCCGAAACTGTAGACGTCGTTGGCGCCGCTGCCGTCGCCGCGCCCGGCCGGCATCGCCAGCGCCGTCTCCACCGGCTCCAGCGCCGTGGGCTGCTCGAAGGCCGGCGGCGCGCAGGCCGCGTCGCCGAACACGATATGGTCCCTGTCGGCGCTCGACCAATACATGTTGGACGGGCGGATCGCGCGGTGGGTCAGGTTATGCGTCTTGAAGAATTTCAGCGCCGCCAGGGCCGGGGTGATGATCTTGCGGGTCACCTCGGCCTCGTCGAGGCGCTTGAAGGTAGCGCCGATCTTGGGATCCCACACCGATCCGCCCAGCGGCTTGAGATAGACCAGCGCCATTACCTTGCGGTTGAACGGCGGCCAGTCGATCGCCCCCCATTCGAGCAGGTTCATCAGGCCGGGATTGTCGGCGCCCTTCAGCACGCGCAGCAGCGGAATGCGCGGCGTGTAGCCCGGCTTGACGATAAGGGCGAAGACTTCCTTGTCCCGCTCGCGCCGGTCTTCGGCGATGAAGGCCTGCGCGCTCGCGGTGGAAAATTGCGGCAAGGGGGAATTGGGGAATATCAGATAGCGGTCACGCAGGGTGACCACCGCCCCCGATCCCTTTTCCTTGTCATTCGGCATCGCCGCCGCCACTCCCCACCTAGTGTCCCGATCGCGAAGTTCGTGATGCCTGAACCGAACGACTTTCGAACTTCGCGATCGATCAGGACCCTAGCTTCACCTATCAACGCCAGTGTGCCTAAAGAGTCTTAAGTTCCTAAAATCACTGAGATCAAAGATGCAGGAACTTAAGAATCGCACACTGGGGCCTAGGCAAATTATACGGAAATCCGCGCTTTTTCAGGCGGATAACCGTCATCCTATCCCCTTACCGGATGAGAAAGGGTTAAAGGATCAGTTCGCGAACGGATCCTGCACCAGAATGGTGTCTTCGCGCTCGGGGCTGGTCGACAGCATGGTGACCGGAGCTTCGATCAGCTCTTCAATACGCCGGACATATTTGATCGCCGCCGCCGGCAGCTGGACCCAGGACCGTGCGCCCTGCGTGCTTTCATGCCAGCCGGGGATGGTCTCGTATACCGGTTCGATATCAGTCTGGATCGAGGCCAGGGCCGGCAGGTGGGTCAGCACCTCGCCCTTATATTTATAGCCGACGCAGATCTTCAGCTCGTCGAGGCCGTCCAGCACGTCGAGCTTGGTCAACGCGATGCCGGTGATGCCGCCGACTTTCATGGCCTGGCGCACCAGAACGGCGTCGAACCAGCCGCAGCGGCGGCGGCGCCCGGTGACGGTGCCGAATTCATGGCCGCGATCGCCGAGACGCTCGCCGATCGCATCGGTCAGCTCGGTCGGGAACGGGCCGGAGCCGACGCGCGTGGTGTAGGCCTTGCAGATGCCGAGCACATAGCCGACCTGGCCGGGACCGACGCCCGAGCCCGCCGCCGCCTGGCCCGACACGGTGTTCGACGAGGTGACGTAAGGATACGTGCCATGGTCGACGTCGAGCATGATGCCCTGCGCGCCCTCAAAGAGGATGCGGCGGTTCTGGCGGCGCAGATCGTCAAGGCGGCGCCAGACGACGTCGGCGAAGGGCAGAATGCGCGGCGCGATCTCCAAAAGGTCGGTCAAAAGCTTCTGCCCATCGATTTCGGGCAGGCCCAAGCCGCGCAGCAGTGCGTTGTGATGGGTCAGCAGACGCTCGATCTTGGCCTGCAGGATGGTCTCGTCGGCCAGATCGCACACACGGATGGCGCGGCGCGCCACCTTGTCCTCATAGGCCGGGCCGATGCCGCGTCCCGTCGTGCCGATCTTCGAGCCGCCCGAGGCTTCCTCGCGGGCGCGGTCGATCAGGCCGTGCAGCGGCAGGATCAGCGCGGCGTTCTCGGCGATCTTCAGCAGCTGCGGGGTGATGGAGACGCCTAGGCCCTCGACGCGGGCGATCTCGTCCATCAGGGCCCAGGGATCGACCACCACGCCATTGCCGATGATCGACATCTTGCCGCGCACGACGCCCGAGGGGAGCAGCGACAGCTTATAGACCTTGCCGCCGACCACCAGAGTATGGCCGGCATTGTGGCCGCCCTGGAAGCGCACCACCACATCGGCGCGCTCGGACAGCCAATCGACGACCTTGCCCTTGCCTTCGTCGCCCCACTGGGCGCCGACAACCGCAACATTACCCATGTTAAATCTCCTTTGGAGAGCCGTTGAGCAGCATATGGCTGCACCGCAGGCGCCTCGCTTCGGCGGCGACATCGTCCGCCGCGGCCAATCCGTTGATGGTAACCCACCCCAATTCCCTGAGGGACGCCGCCTGCCGGCGGTCGCTGCCGGCCGGCACATAGACGCGCTTGGGCGCCTCCGGCTTGGGCAGGATCTCCATCAGGGTATCCATGAACAAGGTCGCGCCCACGCCTGTCTCGCCCTGGACGAGATAGCGGCCGCCGCGGCCGATCTCGGCGGCGCTCTGGCGGGCGAAAATGGTGAAGCCGACCCCGGTGTAATATTCGAAACGGCGCGTTTCCACCGGATCGATGGTCAGGGTCAGGCCGGGCAGCGCCGAGCGGATCAGCGCCACCACCTCGACCAGGCGCGAGCGCAGCGCCTGCGCCGCCGGCGGCAGGTCGAGCGCCTGCAGGCGGGCCAGGGCGCGATCCGCGGGGCCGATCGACTCGATCAGCGCGGTCAGCAGCCGGGACGTCTCGCCGCCAGCCGCCGAGACGGTGGAAACATCGCGGTGGTCGAGCGCGTTGCGCAGCCAGATGTCGCCATTCTGTTCGCCGATAATGGCGGGCACCAGCTTGGACAAGGTCAGATCGACCGTGATGTCGGACAGGCCGACATGCTCGAGGGATTCCAGACACAGGGCCAGGATCTCGGAATCGGCGGCCGAATCGGTGGCCCCGATCAGCTCGACGCCGACCTGGCCGAACTGGCGCTCGGCGCGTAATTGCGTGCCCTTGACCTGGAGAACCTGGCCGGCATAGGCCAGGCGCAGCGGGCGCGGATCGTTGCCCAGGCGGGTGGCGGCGATGCGCGCCACCTGCGGGGTCATGTCCGAGCGCACGATCATCATGCGCTGGGTCAACGGATCCATGACGCGGAAGGCGCCTTCGCCGGAGAGACTCTGCTCGAATTCGATCATCGGCGGCTTGACGCGGTCATAGCCATGCCGCGCGAACACCCCGAGCAGACGCGAGACGGTCTCGGCTTCGAAGGCGGCGAAGGGCGGCAGGATGTCGCGCAGGCCGGCGGGAAGCAGGGCGCGCTCGGCGAGTTCGGTCATGGGCTCGGCCATAGGTGAAGGGCAGGCACTGCGTTTAGCCTGTTTAGGCCCTGGCCGCAACGACTAATCATGTTTGTATCGCTTGGTCGAAGCTGCGGTACATTTGGTCGAAACTCCCAGCGGGAGGCGCATCGCTGTTGTAAAACGCCTGTCAGTTGAACGGGCGTCCGGACGCCTTCAGGGAAGAAAAAACAATGTCCAGATGGAAGACGGCGGGGGCCGTCCTCGCCGCTGTCGCCGTGGGAGCGGCAGGCGGCTATTTCGCCAGGCCGTCGCGCGTTCCCCAGGCGGACTCGCCGCGAGCCCAGCATGTCGCCGCGCCGGTGGTCAAGACCACCGTGGTCGCCAGGCGCGACGTGCCCATCTATGTCACCGGCATCGGCCGCGTCGAGGCGCTCAACACCGCCCAGGTGAAGAGTCGGATCGACGGACCTATCGAAAAAACGCTGTTCACCGAGGGTGAGCAGATCGCCGCCGGCAAGCCTTTGTTCGAGATCGATCCCCGCCCCTATCGTGCCGTCGTCGTGCAGGCCGAAGGGCAACTGGCGCGCGATCAGGCGCAATATGAGTCCGCCAAGGCCGATTATGAGCGCGCCACCGACCTGGTCGGCAACGGGTTCATCTCGCACCAGATCCTGGAACAGCGCCAGGCGCTGATGGCCGGCTACGCCGCCGCCATCCGAGTCGACCAGGGCGTGCTCGACAATGCCCGGCTCAATCTGGATTTCACCACCATCCGCGCCCCGATCGCCGGGCGCATCGGCAAGAGGCTGGTCGACACCGGCAATCTGATCCGCGCCTCGGACGGCACGCCGCTGGCCGAAATCGTGCAGACCCGGCCGATCACTGCCCTGTTCACCGTGCCCCAGGGCGCGTTGCCCGAAATCCGCGCGCAAATGACTAGCGGCCAGATCGAGGTCGAGGCCATCTCGACCGACGACCGCCGGTCCTTGAGCCGCGGCACGCTGCGACTGATCGGCAATGAGGTCGACCAGGCCACCGGCACCGTCGAGCTGAAGGCCGCCTTCGACAATGACGGCGACGCGCTGTGGCCCGGCCAGCTGATCGAGGCGCGCCTGACCCTGCGCTATCGCCGCGACGTGATTGCCGTGCCGGTATCCGCGGTGACGCCCGGCCCCGAGGGGCAGGTGGTGTTCGTCGTCGATCTCGACCACAAGGTCGCCGTGCGCAAAGTCGTGCTGGGCCCGACCAGCGAAGGCCGCACCGTGATCGAGCAGGGTCTGCAACCGGGCGAACAGGTGGTGATCGAAAAGCTGGACATGCTGGCGCCGGGCCTGTCGGTCCAGGCCGAGGCATCATGAATCCGGTCCGTATCTTCGTCGAGCGGCGGGTAATGACGCTGCTGCTGTCGCTCGGCGTTTTCGTGTTCGGCGTGGCGGGCTGGACCCTGCTGCCGGTCGCCGCCCTGCCCGACGTCGAATATCCGGTGATCAATGTCTCGGCCGCGCTTCCCGGCGCCTCGCCCGAGATCATGGCCACCGCCGTCGCGGCCCCCCTGGAACGCCAGCTGGCGCAGCTCGATGGGCTGGAGTCGATGAAGAGCAACAGCGGCGAAGGCAGCACCTTCATCACGCTGCGCTTCAAGCTCTCCCGCAATGTCGACGCCGCCGGAGCCGACGTCCAGGCGGCGATCAACGACGCCGCCGGCGATTTGCCGCGCGACCTGCCGGCCCCGCCCAGCTATTTCAAATCCAATCCGGCCAACCGCCCCATCGTGGTGATGGCCTTCACCTCCGAAATCATGCCCCTGCCCAAGATCGACCGTTATGCCGACGATCTGGTGGTGCGGCGCATCCGCAATATTCCCGGCGTCGCGAGCGCCTTCATCGCCGACGAGCAGAAATACGCGGTGCGCATCGAACTCAATCCGGTGGCGCTGGCGGCGCGCGGCCTGTCGCCCGAGGATGTGCGCCAGGCGATTTCGCGCACGTCGATCAACCGGCCCAAGGGCAAGCTGATCGGCGGCGACCAGGCCACCACCATCGACGCCAACGACCAGCTGCTCGATGGCGCGTCTTTCAGAGATGTCGTGGTGGCCTATCGCAATGGCGGCCCGGTGCGCCTGTCCGACGTGGCCGAGGTCAGGGACGGCGTCGAGGAGGAACACACCACCGGCTGGTTCAACGGCCTGCCGGCCATCGTCATCGGCGCCAACAAGCGGATCGGCGCCAATGTCGTGGCGACCGTCGACAATATTCGCAATTCCATCGCCGACCTGCGCGCCAGCCTGCCGCCCTCCATCCATCTCGACGTGGTGACCGACCGCGCCGAGGTGATCCGCGCCTCGCTGAAGGATGTCGAGATGACGTTGGCCATCACCATCGGCCTGGTGGTGATGGTGATCTTCCTGTTCCTGCGCCGCCTGTGGGCGACCCTGATTCCCTCGATCACCATCCCGCTGTCGCTGCTGGGCACGCTGGGCGTCATGGTGCTGCTCAACTACTCGCTCGACAATCTGTCGCTGATGGCGTTGACCATCTCGGTCGGCTTCGTCGTCGACGATGCCATCGTCGTGATCGAGAACATCGTCCGCCATATCGAGGAAGGCCTCCCGCCCAAGGAGGCGGCCATCGTCGGCGGCGGCCAGGTGGCCTTCACCATCCTGTCGATCACCCTGTCGCTGGTGGCGGTATTCATCCCGGTCTTCTTCATGGACGGGGTGGTCGGACGGCTGTTCCGCGAATTCGCCGCCACCGTCTCGATCGCCATCCTGATCTCGGCGGTGGTCGCCCTGTCGCTGTCGCCGATGCTGTGCGGCTGGCTGCTGAAGCCCGCCCCTGCGGCCGGCGAGGAGCCCGCCCGCCCCGGCTGGGCGCAACGCGGCTATGAAGGGGTCTTCGCCCTTTATCAGCGCAGTGTCGGCTGGGTGCTGCGCCATCCGATATCGACCCTGGCCGGGTTCGCCGCCACCCTGGCGCTGACCGGCCTGCTCTATGTCGCCATCCCCAAGGGTTTTTTCCCGGACCAGGACAATGGCCGGCTGTTCGGGCTGGCCTTCGCTCCGCCCGGCACCACCTTCGAGACCATGGTCCCGATCGCCTCGCAGTACCGCGACATCGTGCGCCAGGACGCGGACGTCGCCGCCGTCACCAATTATGTCAGCCCCGACATCAGCGGCTTCTTCGTCATCAATCTCAAGCCGCGCGACCAGCGCGGTTCGAGCGTGCAGGAAGTGATGAACCGGCTGCGCGACAAGACCAAGGGCGTGAAAGGCGCGCAATTCTTCATGCAGACCGAGCCCGAAATCATCATCGACGATGGCGGGCGGGCGCAATATCTCTACACCCTGGTCGATGCCGACCGCGCCGAACTGGAGCGCTGGGCGCCGATCGTCGAGGCGAGGATGAAAGACCTGCCGGGATTGCTCGACGTCTCGCTCAACAACCAGCCGAGCGGCCCGTCGGCCCATATCGCCGTCAATCGCGAGCTGGCGGCACGCCTCGGCGTCGATCTGCAGACGTTGGACGATACGCTCTATGACAGTTTCGGCGCGCGCCGCGCCGCCGAGATCTTCACCGATTCGCTGCAATATTACGCCATCCTGGAGGTGGCCAAGCCCTACCAAGCCGATTCGCGCTCGCTGGATCTGATCCGTATCGGCGTCAGGGATGGCGGGCAGGTGCCGCTCTCGACCTTCGCCCATATCGATGACTCGACCGCGCCGCTGGCGGTCACCCATACCGGCCAGTTCCCCTCGGAGGGCATCACCTTCAATCTCGCTTCCGGCCTGTCGTTGGGCGAGGCGGTCGAGCGCATCCACGCCATGGAGCGCGAGATCGGCACCCCGCCCAGTCTGCAGGCCAGCTTCGAGGGCGCCGCCAAGGAATTCGAGACCAGCCTGAAATCCCAGGCCTGGCTGGTCGCCGCCGCCATCCTGGTGGTCTATATCGTGCTGGGCATCCTCTATGAGAGCTTCATCCACCCGCTGACCATCCTGTCCTCCCTGCCCTCGGCCGGGCTGGGCGCGCTGCTGGCGCTGCGGCTGACGGGCGCCAGCCTGGATGTGATCGGGGTGATCGGCATCATCCTGCTGATCGGCATCGTCAAGAAGAACGCCATCATGATGATCGACTTCGCCATCCAGGCCGAAGCCGAAGGGCTGGGCGCCGAGGAGGCCATTCTTCAAGCCTGTCTGGTGCGGTTCCGCCCGATCATGATGACCACCATCGCCGCTCTGTTCGGGGCGCTGCCGCTGGCCCTGGGTAGCGGGGCGGGCTCGGAACTGCGCCGCCCGCTGGGTATCGCCATCGTCGGCGGACTGGTGATCAGCCAGCTATTGACGCTCTATTCGACGCCGGTGATCCACTTGCTGCTGAGACGGATCACCACTCGCGCGACTGACAAACAGCCTGCAACGCTTCGCGGTTTAAGTTGAGTGATCGCTCTTGAGGCGAACGGGATCCACAGAGCGGCCGGGAATTACGGCACGGCGCTGATCGACGCTGAACTTGAATCCGGGCGACCGACGGCTTTCGCGACACGAAGTGAGCGAATGCCGTCGGTCGCAACCTTTCTATAAATAACGCGATCGACTTACCGACTAGCAGGCGCAACCTGCGCATAAGCCCAGTCCAGCCAAGGAATGACCGCCTCGATGTCGGCGGCCTCGACCGTCGCGCCGCCCCACAAGCGCAAGCCCGGCGGCGTATCGCGGTAGCTCATCACGTCGAAGGCCACCCCTTCCTGCTCCAGCAGGCCGGAGATCTTCTTCGCCGCCGCCGTCTGCTCGTCGCGCGACAGGGCCCGGAACCAGGGCGCCTTGATCACCAGGCAGATCGACGTCGAGGATCGGGTCGCCGGATCCTCGGCCAGGAAAGCGGCCCAATCGGATTTGGCCACCCACTTTTCCAGCGCCGCCAGATTGGCCCGCGAGCGTTCGATCAAGGCAGGCAGGCCGCCGATGCTCTCGGCCCATTTCAGGGCGTCGAGCTGGTCCTCGACGCAGAGCATCGAGGGGGTGTTGATGGTGTCGCCCTGGAAAATGCCCTTGATCAGCTTGCCGCCGCTGGTCAGGCGGAAGATCTTGGGGATCGGCCAGGAGGGCTGATAGGTCTCCAGCCGCTCGACGGCGCGCGGGCTCAGGGCGAGCATGCCGTGCGCGGCTTCGCCGCCCAGCACCTTCTGCCAGGACCAGGTGACCACGTCGAGCTTCCGCCAGGGAATATCCATGGCGAACACCGCCGAGGTGGCGTCGGCGATGGTCAGGCCGGCGCGATTGTCGGGAATCCACTCGCCGTCGGGCACGCGCGCGCCGGAGGTGGTGCCGTTCCAGGTGAAGACGACGTCGCGGGAGAAATCGACCTGCGACAGATCGGGCAGCTTGCCATAGTCGGCGATGCGGGTGCGCACGTCGGGCAGCTTCAATTGCTTGGTGACGTCGGTGACCCAGCCCAGTCCGAAGCTTTCCCAGGCCAGCAGCTCGACGCCGCGCGCGCCCAGCATCGACCATAGCGCCATCTCGACCGCGCCGGTGTCGGACGCCGGCACGATGCCGATCAGATAATCGTCGGGCAGGCCGAGGATCTCGCGGCTGCGGTCATTGAGCTCGACGATCTTGGCCTTGCCCAGCGTGCCGCGATGGGACCGGCCCAGCGCCGCCTCGGACAGAACATCGGTCGTCCAGCCCGGGCGCTTGGCGCAAGGCCCCGAGCAGAAATTGGCGACATTGGGACGAACCGACGGCTTGGGCGACATCACGGAGCCTCTCGCGGACAGGAAAAATGCGGGGCGGGAGTGTCGCCCGCTCCCGCTCTCCCGTCAATGCGGCCCGATCACATGGGTCAATTGACCGAGCGCTCGACCTCGTGGTTGAGCGACTTCATCTGAGCGCGCAACTGGGACATGTTGTCCTGCAATTGCTCGAGATGGCTCTGCAGATCGGCCATCTGCTGACGGAATTCCGGCGTATGCACCGAAGCGGTGGCCTGGACGATCTCCTGCTTGATCTTCTCCATATCCACGTCCTGGACCGCCTGGCCGGCCTTCATGGCCTCCGCGACCTGGCGCTTGACCTCGGCGGCATAGGCCCGGGACGCCTCGACGGCGCCCCGGCGCGCCTCCTCGATCGCCGCGCGGGAAGATTCGCGCTGCTGCTGGGACACTTCGCGTTCCTGCTCGCGCTGCTGCTCCGCCACCTGACGCGCCATCTCGCGCTGACGTTCGGCCATCTCGCGCTGATGCTCGGCCATCTGCTGCGCCTGCTCCCGCTGCTGCTGGGCCAGTTCTCGCTGACGATCGGCTTGCTCATGGGCGGCCTCGCGCTGGCGCTGAGCCTCCTCGCGCTGCAGCTGGGCGACTTCACGCTGATGCTCGGCCTCCTGATGCGCGGCCTCGCGCTGACGCTGCGCTTCATCGCGCTGGAGCTGAGCCTGCTCGCGCTGGCGGTCCGCCCGCTCGCGCTCTTCCTCGGCGATGGCCCGCTTGGTGTCGTCGTCGTTATGGATAACGACGACATGGCGCGGCTTGGCCGGCGTCGCCGGCGCTGCGGGGGCGGCTGGAACCGCGGGAGCATCGGGCGCGGCCGGAGCGTCCGGCGCGACCGGGATGGCGGGCAGGTCGATCGGCGGCGCCAGTTGGACCGGCGTGTCGGCCCAGGTCGGGGTGATATGGAACAGCAGCGCCATCATCACAGCCATGACCAGCCCGATCGAAGCGCCGGCCAGCCGGGCCAGGCGGGTCGACGGCTCGGGCTCCACCGGCGCCTGGGTCAGCTGCAGGATGCGCTCTTCCAGAATACGGTTGTCGAACATGCTGAGACCCTGGGTCGCCAGCGCGGCGTCGGGACCGTCGAGAGCCCGCAGAGCGAAGGCGACCAGGCAGGTGGCGTAGCGCACCGGCGAGGCCATCTCCTGGGCGGCCGCGGCGTCGCACAGCATCTCGCGGGTGTCGCGGATCCGCTTCTGGACGTACTGGATGGCCGGGTGCCAGGCCAGCGGCAGGGCGCCGATCTGGCAGATCAGATTGATCAGATAGTCGCGGCGGGCCAGATGGGCGAATTCGTGCGACAGGGCGGCCAGGATCTCGTCATCCTTGAGCCGGTCGAAGCCGGCCGGCAGCAGAAGGACGGGCTTCGCCGCGCCGATCACCACCGGCGAGACGGTCTCGTCCGACTGGCGCAGACGCGGCAGGGGCACGTCCGCGGTCTCGGCGGCCTGGGCGAAAATGGCCATGGCGCGCGGCGCCAGGTCGATCGAGCGCGAGCGGCGCAGCAGCCCCTGCGCGGCGATCCAGGCGCGCAGCACCCGCCAGGCGAAGAAGGTCAGGAGGGCGCCATAGAGGCGGACCATCCAACGGGTCGCGCTCGGGCTCAGCACGATGCCACGCTTGTGCATCGGCTCATAAGTTTCGGCGCGGGTAACGGGGAAATCGACATCGTCGGCGGGCATCGCCGTCTGCGGCCCGTGCGGCGCGCCAACCGACGGCGCCGGCGCGGCGGCCGGAGACATCGTCACGATCCGCGCACTTGGCGTATCGCCATAATCCATGCCACGCAACGGCAACAGCATCGCCACCACCAGCACCGCCAGCCAGACGCGGTGACGGGTCCGCACATCCGAGCCCAACGCCCACAACAGGGCGGCGACACCGGTCACCAGCAGGGGCGCCTGCCATAGGGCGTTGGCCAGATATTCGACGACGGCGCGTTCCATCACCCTCACTCCTTGTCGCTAGCGTTTTCTTGGGCGTTGAGCTGTTCGGCGATCCGGGTCAGCTGTTCGGCGCTGATCTGGCGGGTATCCACCAGCGCCATCAGCAGGGCTTCGGGCGAGCCGCCGAACATGCGCTTGACCATGTCCTTCAGGGCGCCGCCATTGGCGCGATCCTTGCTCACCGCGGCACGATAACGATGGGCACGCCCCTCCGGCTCGCGCGTCACCTTGTTCTTCTTCAACAGAACCGTGAGCATGGTCTGCACCGTGGTATAGGCCAGATCGCCCTTCAGCTTGGGCTGCACCTCGGCCGCCGTGCTGGCCCCCTGCTCCCACAGAACCTGCATGATTTCCAGCTCGAGCGGCGTCAGCGTCTGGTCTTTTGAGGTTGGGGGCACGGATTAACTCCTAAGGATTTAGGAGATTAAATGCCCACGCTCGAAAGCTGTCAACTAAAGTTTTAGGAGCTGAAGGTCCCTCGCGCCGACCGGATCGACATTCCTCGCGATATTATGGAATATAGCTGGAAATCATGCTCGACTGGCTGCTGACGACTTACCCTAAGAGACGCATCCGCCTTCAGCTCTGCGGCGTCGCGACCTTGTTGATGAGCGCCTGCGTCGGCGTGATGAATCTCATGGCCGACATGACGGGCACGCCCGTCCTCGCGATCAGGATCTGGACCATTCTCTCCGTCGGCGGCCTGATCGCCGTCTTCATCCTGATCCGCACCGGTTATTCCGAACGATGGGCCGATCCCTCGATGACCCTGGTGCAGATCGTCTACGCGATCGGCTGCAATGCCGGCGCCTATGTCATCGCCGGCGAGGGACGGGGCTCCACCTCCTCGATCCTCGCCGTCATCCTGATGTTCTGCGTGTTCGGCCTTTCGGTGCGACAGATCTGCGCGGTAGCACTTTTCGCCCTGCTGGCCTTCGGCGCGGCCATCGCCTACTCCGTCTTGCACGCGCCGCCCTCGCGCGGCACCGTATTTGATCTCGCCAATTTCAGCCTGATCCTGGTGGTGCTGGCTGGCGGCACCTTCGTCACCGCCCGTCTGCAGAATTTGCGGGCGCGGCTGCGGCAGCAGAAGGCCGAACTGGAAAGCGCGTTGGGACAGATCCGCCATCTCGCCGCCAATGACGAGCTGACCGGATTGCTCAATCGGCGCGCCATGAACGAGTTGCTCGACATTGAATGCCGCCGCAGCGACCGCAACGGCACCCCGCTCTCGGTCGCTTTGCTGGATATTGATCACTTCAAGAAGATCAATGATAGCTATGGCCATCCCGCCGGGGATACCGCGCTGCGCCGCTTCGCCGAGACGATCCGGCCAACCCTGCGCGCCACCGATCGTCTGGCCCGCTGGGGCGGGGAAGAGTTCCTGCTTTTGCTGCCGGACACCGACAGCCACCAGACCGCCGAACTGTGCCAAAAACGCATCGTCGACCAGATCGCCGCGCTGAGGATCACCCACGAGGAGTCCAGCTTCGGCCTCACCGTTTCCGTCGGCGCCAGTCAACATCGCGTCGGCGAACCTCATGCCCTGACCCTCGAACGGGCCGACCGCGCGCTCTACGCCGCCAAGGAAGCGGGACGCAACCGTGTTTTGCTCGGCTGAGCGGGCGTCCGAGCAAAGGTTGCACCTTGATGACCAAGCTGTTAGGTTCCGCGCCAGAATTTTCCAACCCATCCGGATCCGACATGAAAATCAACGCCAACCTGATTCGCCCCGGCAACATTCTCGAACATAATGGCCGTCAATTGGCCGTGCTGAAGATCCAGATCGTTCAGCCCGGCAAGGGCGGCGCGTTCATCCAGGTCGATATGCGCGACGTGCGCTCCGGCACCAAGGCGCAGGAACGCTGGCGTACGGCCGACACCGTCGAGAAGCTGCAGGTCGAGGAAAAGGAATGCACCTTCCTGTTCGGCGACGCCGAAAGCCTCACCTTCATGGACCAGGAGAGCTTCGAGCAGTTCACCGTCCCGCGTGAACTGGTCGGCGAGCCGGGCGCTTTCCTGCAGGACGGCATGCTCTGCACCGTGGACCTCATCGAAGGGTCGCCGGTTTCGGTCACCCTGCCCGACAAGGTGGTCGCGCTGGTGACCGAGGCCGATCCGGTGGTGAAGGGCCAGACCGCCGCTTCCTCCTACAAGCCCGGCCTGCTGGAAAACGGCGTCCGCGTTCTGATTCCGCCTTTCGTCGAGGCCGGCACCAAGATCGTCGTCAACACCGCCGACGCGACCTACGTCGAACGCGCCAAGGACTGATTTTTCATGATCGTCAAATCGGCCAATATCAACGTGATGATGGGCGCCGCCCGCAAGGCGGCGCGCGGATTGCTGCGTGATTTTGGCGAAGTCGAGCAGCTTCAGGTGTCGCAGAAGGGGCCGGGCGATTTCGTCTCGGCCGCCGACCATCGGGTCGAGAAGGTTCTGCGCGCCGAGCTGAGCAAGGCGCGCCCCGACTACGGCCTCCTCCTCGAGGAGAGCGGCCATGTCGAGGGCAAGGACCCGCATAATATGTGGGTGGTGGATCCGCTCGACGGCACGACCAACTTCCTGCATTCGATTCCGCATTTCGCCATCTCCATCGGGCTGGTGCGCAATGGCGAACCGATCGCCGGCGTCATCTATCAGCCGCTGACCGACGAAATGTTCTGGGCCGAAAAGGGCAGCGGGGCGTTCGTCAATGATCGCCGTCTGCGCGTCTCCGCGCGCCGCAAGATGGAAGAGGCGGTGATCACCACCGGCATTCCGCATCAGGGCCGTCCTCAGCCCAAGCGCTTCCTCGGCCAGCTCGAGAAGGTCATGGGCGCGACCTCCGGCATCCGCCGCTTCGGCGCGGCCACGCTGGATCTCGCCTATGTCGCCGCCGGGCGTTGCGAGGGTTTCTGGGAAATCGGCCTGCAGCCCTGGGACATCGCCGCCGGCATGATCCTGGTGCGGGAAGCGGGCGGTTATGTCAGCGACATGGACGGCAATGCCAATCCGCTCGAGACCGGCAATGTGGTCGCTGGAAACGATCATTTGCACGCGCCTCTTGCGGCAATGCTGAAGTAACACCTCGTAAGTGATTGTGGGGTATTTTACCTTGCGTTACTGTGAGTGCGTTAGATCACACCGAAACGCTGTCGGGGGAGACGGTGATAAAAAAAGGGCAGTGGAATCGGGCTTTGCCGATGATGTTGGCCATCGGCATGGCCGGCACGGGCGTGGTCCATGCGCAGGTCGTCGTTGGGGGAATGCCGGAAGTCGAAGTCGACGCGTCCGTGCTGGACCAGCTCGGGCCCGCCCCCACTTTGCCTGGGCTGTTCCTGCGCGAGCCGCCGCCCGCGGGATTCACCAAGATCACGCTGATCCCGCCGAAATCCCTGCGTGCCAGGGCCGGCAAGACTAAGAAGACGCACCACCATCTGACGGTAAGCGGGCCCGCCGACAGCGGCGAGCCATGCGCTGTTCATCTGCATCCGATCCGACATCATAAAAAGCACCACGCGGCCAAACCCAAGGCGGTCAAGGAAGCGATTCCGGCCGTGACTCAGGAAAACGTGCAGGCTCCAACTCCGGCGCCCGCACCAGCGCCCGTTCCCGCCCCGGCGCCTTCCAGCCCGGCGCCCGCCCCTGCCAACTCCGGACCGATGTCGCTGGCTCCCGCCACGCAGGCGCCCAAGGTGACTCCGGCCCCTGCTCCCGTTCCCGCACCGACGCCGGCTCCTGCTCCCGCGCCTGCCCCGAGCGCCGCGCCGTCGCAGGGCCCCGGCCCCGTGGCGCTGACCGCCCAGCAGCCGAGCGCCCCCGAGAACGCGCCCGCCGCCGGCACCCAGGAAAGCCTGTCCACCATCGTTTTCGACAAGGACAGCGCCCGTCTGCCCGACGGCGCCCGCGACACCCTGGCCCATCTGGCCAGCCGCATGACCGAGGACGCCACCCTGGAAGTCCAGCTGCTGGCCTATGCCGCCGGCGACGAGGAGAACGCCAGCAAGGCGCGCCGCCTGTCGCTGTCGCGCGCCCTGGCGGTCCGCTCCTTCCTGATCGACCAGGGCGTGCGCAGTACGCGCATCGAAGTCCGCGCGCTCGGCAACAAAGTGCCGGACGGATCGCCCGACCGCGTCGACATCATCGGACAGAAGCGCGGCTAGAGCGGGATGACATTGAAGACTCAGTAAGTCTTCATCCCGCTCGGAGGAGCGAAGCGAACGACCCCGGGGGTGCGGGGGCGCAGGTCCCAAGGTTCCGGGCGGCGGCATAGCCGGCGTCTGGAATGGACCGGAGGGAGGCTACCCCGCCGAGATGCCTAACTTCTGGAGTTGCCTTGGAAAAGAGGCGATTATAACGTCTGTTCCGCTCGTTTTCTGAGAAAGCCCGAACAGATATGGTCCATTCGCGCCGTTTCCTGATCCGCATGGCCGCCTTCCTGGGCGCCGTGATACTGGCGATCGCCGTCCTGCATAACGGGCTGGTCCATGCCTTCCTCAACAATATCCCGCTCAACTGTCTGATCCTGGCCATTTTGCTGACCGGCATCGCGCTGAATTT
>Ga0302311_10001827_pt1 | contig 24666 bp, 21 predicted proteins | sample III_Palsa_N1_3_FD_200449 | JGI IMG/M metagenome (GOLD analysis project Ga0302311, IMG submission 200449) | Peat permafrost microbial communities from Stordalen Mire near Abisko, Sweden - III_Palsa_N1_3 | ecosystem: Environmental > Terrestrial > Soil > Palsa > Peat permafrost | place: Sweden... | reverse complement strand
CCTCGTGGGGAGGGCCGGGGTGGGGGGCCGTGACGGCATGTATTTTGCTGCCAATCCACCCCACACCATACCGGGATCGCTATGAGACATCTAATCTTCACCCTACTCGCACTCTGCCTGCTTCCGGCCGCCGCGATTGCCGCACCCATCCAAGTCCGCGTGGTGGTGGTGACCACTTTCGAACTTGGCAGCGAAGCCCACGACCAATCCGGCGAGTTCCACGCCTGGATCGCCGACTTGCCGCAAACCATCGCCTTCCCCCAGGGCTACCGGTCGCTGCGCTACAATCCGCGCACCCATGTGCTCGGCATCGTCACCGGCGAGGGCTCGCTGCACGGCGCGGCCTCGATCATGGCGCTCGGCATGGACCCGCGGTTTGATCTCAGCCACGCCTACTGGGTGGTGGCCGGCATCGCCGGCATCGATCCGAACGCGGGCTCGGTCGGCTCCGCCGCCTGGGCGGAGTGGCTGGTCGATCGCGACCTGAACTTTGAGATCGATCCCCGGGAAATGCCCGCTGACTGGACCACTGGTCATGTGCCGCTGGGCCGCACCAAACCCTACGAGCTGCCGGTGCCGGCGCTGGAACGCATCAGCGGCACGAACGGCTATCATCTCGACCCGGGGTTGGTGAGTTGGGCTTATGCACTCACCAAATCGGTGAAGCTTGCGGATACGCCGGCGTTGCGGGGCATCCGCGCCGGGTATCCGGGTTATCCCAACGCGCAAAAGCCGCCTTTTGTGATGAAGGGGGACGAGGTGGTGGCATCCGACTGGTGGATCGGCAAGATGATGACCGACCAGGCCGAACAATGGATGAGCTATTGGACCAGCGGCAAGGGGCACCTCGCGACCACCGCGATGGAAGACGGCGGCGTGCTGCAGTCGCTGACGTTCCTGTCGCACGCGGGCAAGGTTGATTTGGAGCGGGTGCTGGTGTTGCGCACCGCGGCCAATTACTCCGTGCCGCCGGTGGGCGAAACCGCCGCGCAATTGTTGGCGCAGGAAGCCACCGAGGACGCGGTGCTGTCGGCTTATCGGCCGTCGCTCGACGCGGCTTACGAAGTGGCTAGCCCGGTGGTGAATGAACTGGCTACGCATTGGGATACATATCGCGATCACACGCCTAGTAGGTAAGGAGAAGTAAAAGTCTTCTTTTTGTGAACAAAAAGAAGCAAAAAAACTTTAACACTGGCGCCAAGTGATAAAGTTTTTTTGGTTCTCTTTGTTCACAAAAAGAACAAGAATCTATGCCGTAAAAAACCTGCTGAATCCCATATCTCTCAGCCCGCGCCGATACGCAATCGAACTGCGATCAGCCGTGATGTGCGCTTCCATGGTCGGATCGAGTGGCAGGCACTCCGGCTTCTGCGCCTCCACGATCGCCTTGTCTTCCTCGAATACCCGCCGGTTGAAATCATAGACATCCTGCACCGGCAGATCGGTATCGAAATTGCGCGCGATCGGTGCGAACAGGCGGGTTACCTTGGCAGAAACCGGTGACGCGGCGTTCATGATCGAAAGCCGGCCTTCGTCGGGGAAATGCACCACCAGGGTCGCGGTGAACGGCAGATGCGTGCGGAAATGGCGCAGCCATTCGAAGCCGGGACGGCCGCGATCCACCGCGCCGATCGGGTAGTTGCCCACCGAACTGCGATAAAATACTTCAAATCCCTTGTCGGTTTTTACCGGGACGTAGGAGGGAACGATGGTGTTGTTCTTGTCTCCGAATGTATCGGTGTGAACGAAGCCAAAATGCGCGACGTCGAGGAAACCCTCGATCTGCCTGCCGGCAAAACCGAAAATGTCGATGCTGGGACAGGTGATCTGCTGAAAGCCGGGATCGCTCCAGTGCGGCATCTCGGGGATATCGGCCTCGTCGGCATCCGGGCGCAGACAAGTCCAGACCAGCCCATAATGTTCCTGTACCGGATAGGTGCGCAGATGGAGCTTGTTGGGGATCCCAGAGTTGGGCTGGGCAGGGATCTTGACGCAGCGCCCACCGGCGCCGAATTGCAGCCCGTGATAGGCACAAGCGATGGCCCCGCCGACATGGCTGCCCATGCTGAGCGGCACGCCGCGATGTGGGCACAGGTCATTGGCGACGATGACTTGTCCATCCACCCGATAGATCACCAGCAACTCGTCGAGCAGCTTGGCCGCGACCGGACCGTCGGCGACCTCGCGTGACAGCGCCACCGGGTACCAATGCCGGGCGAGCTTGACCCAATCACCGGCATCGAAGCTGCAATTGCGCGGAAGATCAGGGTCGGGCGGCGAAAGTTCGTTCATGTGATCCATTCCTGCTTAGGCCGATGGCCGCCATTGTCGAACACGAGCGGCGTTGATTTCAATTTCTTATAAACGCATAATTCATTCGAAAAATTAGAGCGCCCGCGCGATGCCCGCGTTTTCCCGTTTCTTGCGCTACTTCATGTCTGCTGCCCGCCAGGGGTCGATCCGCAAGGCCTCGGAGGAGCTGCATATTTCGGCGTCGGCGATCGACCGGCAGATCTTGCTCGCGGAGGAGCGGCTGGGCGTGGCCCTGTTCGAGCGTCTGCCGAGTGGTCTGCGGCTTACCGCCGCGGGGGAAATCCTGCTTGGGGCGGCGCAGGCGTGGCAGAAGGATTTCCGCGCGCTGCTCACCCAGTTCGACGATCTGGTGGGGTTGCGCGGCGGCCAGGTGCAGATTGCGATCATCGACGCGCTCACCAAGGGCTTTGTGCCTCCGGTGATCCGGCGTCTGCGGCAGGAGTTTCCCTCGATCGTCATCCGGATCTCGGTGATGCAGAGCAAGCAGGTGGCCGAGGCGATCGTGGCCGGCGACGTCGATTTCGGCTTGATGCTGCATCCGCAATCGTCGCGCGAGCTTTCGGTGCGGGCCCATACCGCGATCCAGGTCGGTTTCGTGAGCTTGCCCGATCACGCGATCGCGCAGCAGACCCAGGCGCGCTTCAGCGACAGCGCGCTCTATCCGATTGTGGCGCCGGCGGAGCCGTTGGCGGTTTGTGAACCGATACGCAGCATGGAAGCGGCGACCGGGATTGCGATCAAGAGCGTGGCCGCGTCCGACAACATCGAAATGATCAAGTCCCTGGTTCGCGGCGGCGTCGGGGTTGGTTTGCTAAGCTCGATCGACGTTACCGACGAGGTCGCCCGCGGCGACCTGGCGTTCACAAAGCTCGCCAACGCCGCCGCGTATCCGCTCACGCTCGCTTTATGCGTCGATCGAGCGCGGCAATTATCCGCGGCGGCGAGGCTGCTGCTGGGGTGGATGGAGATCGCGCTCGACGACATCGGGCAGCGGTAGTTGAAGGCAGAGAAGGCCTTCTTTTTTGAAAAAAAGCAGCAAAAAACTTTTGTTCGATTGGTTTCCGGGCACTGACATGGGCCAGCACGTTCCAGCCCCAATTGACAAAGTTTTTTTGCTTCTTTTTGTTCACAAAAAGAAGATTCTTTGCCTAACAAACTTGTTACTGCGCGGGAGGCGGAGCGCCGCCAGCCGGAAAGCCGCCCAAAGCCTTGCCGGTATCGATCTGCTTCTGCATGCGATCGGAAAACGCCTGGTCATGGCCGGTCATGGTGATGTTGATCGGCGGCGAGGCGTCCCAGTGATCGGTGATCAGGCCGTTGTGGACGCGCCAGATGTCCGCGCCGGCGCCCCACTGGGTGACCATTTCACCGTTGACCGTGGCGGCGACCGGGAACTCCAGGCTGCTGCTCTTGGCCGACATCGCGCCCAGGCGCTCGAACATCGCGCGGGTTTCCGCCCAGTCCGAACAGTCTTTCAGCCCGTGGTTGATCATATGGCTATGGTCGCAGAAATCCTTCGAGACGTAGAGGTCGAACGCCTGATCGACCTTCCCTTCGACCAGTGACATGCAGGTCCAGGTGTAGACGATCTTCTTGTTGGCGGCTTCGGATTTGGTTTCGCCGTAGGTTGTGCGGGGGCCGACATAGCCAGCGGCGCACCAGGCTTTGGCTTGCGCGATCGGAATCTGGTCCGCGCTCGCGGTTTGTGCCGCGAATAGCGCGGCCACGGCCGCAGCGCAGGTAAGGGCAATTTTATTCATGGGATTCTCCTCCAGTGATTTGAGCCGGGTTCATTCATCGCGCATCGGCGCGCATACGGCAATTGGACCGGTGCTGAAGTCGCGCTAGCTCTGCGGCGCCGGGCCGGTGCCGCCGATCGGTAGCACGCCGCCGCCGGGTGCAGGGGCGGGACCGCCGGGCTTACCGAACTTCGGACCGTTCGCGACCGTGCTGCCGTCGGCGAGCGTCGCGCCCAGGAAGGTGCCGCCGGCGCGGCCGTCACGAATCGGATGGAATTTTACTGTCACTACGTCACCGGCCTTGAGCGAATCCCAATGGACGCCGCCGCGTTTGAGGAAATTGGTCGGGCCGGCCTCGAACCCCCACTCGGTTACGGTGCCGTTTTTACTCGGGACATCGACCCACAGCCAGACGTGGGGATTGGTCCACTGAAACACCTTGACGGTGCCGTGGACCGTGAGCGTTTTGGATTGATCGAAGGCGCCGGCGGAGTGGTGGGCGCTCGCGATGCCAACGCCGCCGGCCAACGCCGCAAGGATGAATTTGACCCGCATGGAACCTGCCTTACTGGGGTGGGGTGAGATCGACGGTGGTGGTCGCGTCCCGATTGTTGGTGCAGAAAAGCTCCGGCGTTTCATCATCGTCGGTCAGCACCATCTGATAGGTCTCGGTGTAGGGTTTGGTGAGTACGGCGGGATCGATGATGGTGAGTTTCAACTCGGCCTTGCCCGGACCGGTGAGACGGTAGCGTTCGATGATCTCCTGCTTGCCCTGGCCCGGCACGCCCCAACCGACCTGCACCTGGGCGAAGAAGCCGACGGTATCTATTACCAACGTGTCGCCTTCCCAGTGGCCGATCGAATTGCCGTAAAAGGTCGGGTCGGGATCGTCATGGCCGCGGCCGTCCATATAGATGCGCCGATCGATCGTGCTGTAGTCGGTGTCGCCCACCATGAAGATGCCGGCGCGAGTGTAGAAAAATTGCGTGCCGGTGAAGCTGGGCAGGCCCTCGGGCTCGCAGGTTCCGGTCTGGCTGTAGCCCGGCAGGCCGACATTCCATTTCGGCTTGCCGTGGGCGTCGAACTTGGTTCTCATCACCGCCATGATCGCGGGCTTGAGCGGCATCTTCAGCGGGTTGGGCAGCAGACCCATGGCGCCGCCGATGAACTCCCAATTGCCGCCTTCGAGATCGGGCCATTTGGCGATTTCGGACCAGCTCAATTGCCTGGCCTGAGCCGAGGAAGCGAGCCACCCACTCACGATGACCGCGAGCGCAACCGTGACGCGTGCCAGTATTTTTGGCATCAGTGACATTGGGAACGTTCCTCTCGCAGGCGCCGGAAATCCCGGCCAGATCAGAAAAAATTGTGCTTTGGTTGGGTGCGCAACAGGGCCAAAATAGACACGGTTCGCGTCGCGCAACAAGAGCCGTCCGGTTGGCCAACCTAGTCACCGCGCGGTCGCGGGCCGATGTGCGGTATTGGAGGGGAAACCCATGGAAGTCCGTCACCAAACCATTCCCAAAGTGCGCCTGCCCGACGGTACGCTGGTTCCTGCGCTGGGCCAGGGCACCTGGCATATGGGCGAGGCCAGCGGACGCGCCGCCGACGAGGTCGCAGCGCTGCGGGAAGGGATCGAACTCGGACTGACGCTGATCGACACCGCGGAAATGTATGGCGAAGGTGGGGCCGAACGCGTCGTCGCACAGGCCATCAAGGGCCAGCGCGAGCGGATCTTTCTGGTCAGCAAAATCTATCCCCACCACGCCTCCGCCACCGGCGTGGCCAAGGCTTGCGCCGCGAGCCTGGCGCGGCTCGAGACCGATTGGATCGATCTTTACCTGTTGCACTGGCGCGGCGGTTACCCGCTTGCCGACACGGTGGCGGCGTTCGAACGACTGCGCGTGGCGGGGCATATCCGCTACTGGGGCGTTTCCAATTTCGACAGCGACGACATGACGGAACTGGCAGCGCTGCCGGCGGGAGCGGCGTGCGCCACCAACCAGGTGCTCTACAACCCGGAGCGGCGCGGCATCGAATATGACCTGATCCCCTGGTGCCTCGCGCGCGGGATGCCGATCATGGCCTACTCGCCACTCGGGCAAGCCGGACAGTTGCTGCGCTCGCACGCGTTGACTTCGGTCGCCCGACGCCACGGCGCGACGCCGGCACAGATCGCGATCGCCTGGACCATGCGCGACGGCGCCACGATCTCGATCCCGAAGGCGCTGGTTCCCGCCCACGTACAACAAAACGCCGCCGCCGCCGCCATCCGCCTCACTGAAGAAGATCTAAAAGAGATCGACGCCGCCCACCCGCCACCGCGCCGCAAGCAGTCCCTCAGCATGTTGTAGCGGCGGGGCAGCGTTGGGCGAAGAAAGGAAGGCAAGGCGAGGGCTTTGCCCCCTCGACCCCCATTGGGGCCGAGAGGCCCCAGCGGGGTCCAGGGGCAGAGACCTTGGCCTTGCCTTCCTTCCTTTGTCCGACGCTGCCCGCCGCTACTCCACGCTGGGGCGGTTGAGGATTTCGATCAGCGTGCCGGCGGGGTCGTGGATGAAGGCGGCGAACGCGGGTTTGCGGGTGGGATCGAAGGCGAGGGTGGGGTCTGCCTCGGCCTGCATCGGCAGGCCGCGTTCGCGCTGGACGGCGACGATCTTGACGCCGGCGCGGTGGAGGGCCTCGATCGAACTTTGCAAATCTGGCACCGAGAAGGCGATGTGCTTGGTGCCATTGGTAAGCAGGTCGGAGTTGGGGGTTTTGCGCTCGTCGGGTACCGGCTTGGCGCCGGTGAGCTCCCAGAGCTCGAGCTTGAGCGAGCCGATCGATAGGAACGCGCCGCTGCCGCCGATCGCCGCGACCTTGAAGCGGTTGTCGACCGTGGCACCGAAGGTTTCGGTCCAGAATCGGATTCCCTGTTCGAGGTCGGGGACGGAAATACTGAAATGATGCGGGCGGATATCGGCGATGATGGGAGGGTTCATGGGATTTTCTGCCGGTCAGACGAATGTGATGTCGATTGCGCCGGATAGTTCGTTCAGCGCTGCTTGATTTGGCATCGCCGGCGCGTCGGCCGGGTTCATGAAGCGCTCGGTCGGAGTACCGGCCAACTCGAACAAAAGATCGGCGGCGGGATCGGAGTGAGCCGAGATCCAACTGGTGCGGTCTTCCAGCACCAGGGTGGCATGCTCGGTGCCTGATGGCAGGCTCGCCATGCCGCCGGCGGTCACGATCTCGGTTTGGCCGGCAAATTCGATCTGCAATTGGCCTTGCAGGACGTAGATCACTTCGTAGGCGCGGCGATGGATGTGGCGCGGGATGGCGGCATTTTTACGTCCTTCGATCAAGCGCATCGAGAAGCGTCCGTTGGTTTCTGCGCCGGTAGCGAGGGCAAATGAGATATGGCCGCCCAAAAGATGGCGCGGACCGTGGCGGGATTCGAGGAAATAGGATTGATGCTCGCCCGGGAGCGCGCGATCGATCGGTTGGAGGTTGGCCGGCGCGTAGGTCGCTTCGGGCACCAGATTGACGTCGTGCTTGGCCATCGCGGCGCGCATCCGGCCGAAATCGAACGGGTGGGTGCCGGGGGCGGGATAGGCTTCGTCGTCCCAATCTTCGCCGGCGTCGACGAAGAATTCGACCCACGAGCCGGGCAGCACGATGCCGAAGAACTCGGTGCATTCGCGATGGGATTGATAGGAGTGGATGTCGCCGGGTTTCACGTAGGCGAAGTCGCCGCCGCGCATCTGGCGGCTTTGATCGTTGATCCAGACTTGCAGGTTGCCGCTGACGCAGAACCAGGTGTCGTGTTCGTGGACGTGATAATGCAGCGGCACCGGGCGCGGGTCCTGCGGGCAGGTGCTGATCACGACGCCGAAATGATTGGCGGTTTCAGGTTCGGAAGCCAGGGTGCGGATCACCTGGCCGGCCACCAGCCGGCGTTCGCCTTCGCCGGGTTTCAGCACGTACGGGATGCTGGCGCCGGGTAGTTTGAATCTTTTGTCGCTCATGTTCGCTTCCTTGTTTGGTCAGTCTTTTTTGGCGGGGAATGCACGCTGCAGGAACCGTAGCACGCGCGGGGCGGTAAATCCGGAGAAACTGCCGGGCTCGCCGATCGGCTCCTGGTTGAACCAGAAATGACCCGCGCCAGCCACCGGGCACGTGGTCACCGGGAAGCGCGCTTGCTGGAGGGCGGCGAGAAATTCCAGCGACTGGCTGCACGGCACCACCTCGTCATGGTCGCCCCAGATCAGCAGGGTTTTGATCTGGTTGCGCCGGTAGGTGACGTGCCGGATCGGCGAGGCAAGGTGGTAGAGGTCGGGATCGTCGTAGGGGGTTGCGCCGAGAAAGCGCGTCTGACGGTCTTCGCCCGGCGGCTGGTTGAGGACGAGCCCATGCTGCCACTGCTTGACCAGATCGTAGACCCCGTAGGCCAGAACCATCGCCGCGGCTTTGGGCAGGCCGGGCGATCCCGCGAGTGGGTCGAAGCGCTCGCCAGCGAGTGCGGCGAGCGACGCCAGGTGCGCGCCGGCGGACGAGCCCATCAAGATCAAGCGTTCGGGGTCGACGCCCCACGCTTCGGCGTTCCGCTGCACGAAGCGCATCGCGCCGGCGACGTCGTGGACCGCCTCAGGGAACATCTTGCCGGCGGTGGTGCGGCGGTGATCGATCGCGAACACCGCAAAGCCGTGGCGGGCAAGATACGGGGACCAGTCGGCCAGTTCGACGCGCGAGCCGACCCGCCATCCACCGCCGGGGATGCTGATCACTACTGGGGAAGGGCGGCTCGCGGGCGGCCGGTAGAGATCGCCGAACAGCGCGACGCCGTCGTGGGTGGCGTAGCATAGATCGGGATCGGTCCGAACATCTCCGATCCCGGCGGTAGAGCCAGACATTATGGAGCTCTTTTCGGATGGGCCGCGGGGGCGGATGACATCTTGGCGCTCTGCTCGACAAACCTGTGCAGATCGGTGCATAGTCCCATCATTGAACGATGTGAAGCGGGCCGGTGCCGTTGATCGAAATCAACGACGCGGCGCTGGACATCCGCAGAATGTGCGGGCGGAACCCCGCCCGAAGGTCCCGACCAAAGGGCATTACCGATGCAAGTGGGTGCGGTGGGTGGCGTGGCCGATGTCCTCGCGAGATTTCCCGCCGACCGCGTCCGGCTGATGGATATTGCCTTGGCGGTTCAGAGCGAGATCGGCTTTCTCAACGATGAAGCGGTGCACGCGATCGCGGCGAAACTCGGCATGCACCAGGTCGAGGTCGAAGACACGGTGTCGTTCTACGCCTTTCTCGATCGCGAGCCGCGAGGTTGCCATCGCATCCGGCTGTCGAAAACACCGGTCTCGCTGATCAAGGGCGCCGGGGCGGTGGCGGATGCGTTCGCTGAGGCGTTGGGCATAGCGGTCGGCGGGACCACCGCGGACGGGATGTTCACGCTGCAATGGACCAGCGACATCGGCATGGCCGATCAGGAGCCCGCCGCGCTGATCGACGGTACGGTGCTGACCGAACTTTCGCCGGCGGATGTTCCCGAAATCTTGGCGGCTCTGCGCGGCTCGGCGGTGCAATTGCCGAAGAGCACGGTGCGGTCCAGCCTGGTCCAGGCGGGGCCTTTGCTGTCCGGGCCGTTCGGCAAGGCGGACGGGACGCTGGCCGCGCTTGAGCTTACGCCGGACAAGGTGATCGAACAGGTCACCAGCGCGAAGCTGCGCGGGCGCGGCGGGGCCGGGTTTCTCACCGGTATGAAATGGCGGCTGACCCGCAAGGCGGTGGGGCAAGAACATTACGTGGTCTGCAACGCCGACGAGGGCGAGCCGGGAACGTTCAAGGACCGTGTGCTGCTGACCGAGTTTCCTGACCTGGTGTTCGACGGCATGACGGTCGCGGGCTACGCGCTGGGGGCTAGGGCCGGGCTGGTCTATCTGCGCGGCGAGTATGCGCATCTGTGGGATGCGCTGCAGGAAGTGCTGAAATCGCGCCGCGATGCGGGGCTGCTGGGCTCGCGGATTTGCGGGCGCGACGGGTTTGACTTCGACATTCGGATTCAGCTCGGCGCCGGTGCCTACATTTGCGGTGAGGAATCATCGCTGATCGAATCGCTCGAGGGCAAGCGCGGAGCGCCGCGCGACCGCCCGCCGTTTCCGACCGAGCGGGGCTATCTGAAGCAGCCGACCGCGGTCGACAATGTCGAAAGTTTCGTGTGCGCGGCGCGCATCTTGGCGAATGGCGCGGCCTGGTTTAGCGGTTACGGCACAGCCGAGTCCGCGGGGACCAAATTGATCAGCGTGTCAGGCGATTGTGCCCGTCCCGGGGTTTACGAAGTGCCGTTCGGAATTACGGTGAATGAGCTGCTCGACCTGGTTGGTGCGCCCGACGCGGAATTCGTGCAGATGAGCGGACCGTCTGGCCAGGCGATCGGGCCCAAGGATTTTGGCCGCCAGATCGCCTATGAGGATCTGTCCACCGGTGGTTCGACCATGATCTTCGGCCCCGGCCGCGACGTGCTGGATATCGCTCTGCAATTCAGCGATTTCTTTGTTGATGAGTCGTGCGGCTGGTGCACGCCTTGCCGGGTCGGGACCACGCTGCTGAAGCAGGGATTCGAGAAGATCGTCGGCGGGCGCGGGACGCTTGCGGACGTCACCGCGCTCGAATCACTCGCGAACACGGTGGTGCGCATGAGCCGCTGCGGGCTGGGCCAGACCGCGCCGAACCCGATTCTTTCCACCATGCGGAGCTTCCCTGAAGCCTTCGAGGCCAAACTGCGGCCGGAGCCGTTCGCGCCCAGGATGGATTTGCACCAGGCGCTGCGCGAGGCGGTGACCATCCAGGGCCGCGAACCCGTGCCGGAACAAGCTTGAATGGACAAGGAAATTTTTCATTTTACGGTGGATGGTGTGGAGGTCGAAGCCCGCGAGGGCCAATCGATCATCGCGGCGTGCGACGCTGCGGGGATCTATATTCCGCGCCTGTGTCACCATCCCGAGCTGGAACCATCGGGTAACTGCCGGGTCTGCACCTGCAAGATCAATGGCCGCAACGGATCGGCCTGCGTTACCCCGGCGATGCGCGGCATGGTGGTGGAAAACAATACCCCACAACTGACCGCCGACCGGCGGACTCTGATCGAAATGCTGTTCGTCGAGGGCAACCATCCGTGCCCTTATTGCGTCGCCAGCGGCGATTGCGAGCTGCAAGCGCTGGGCTACCGGCTGGGGATGACGGCGCCGACGCTGCCCTATCAGTGGCCGGACCGAAAAATCGACGCCACCCACCCGGACGTCTACCTCGACCACGACCGCTGCATTCTCTGCTCACGCTGCATCCGCGCCTCGCGCATGGAAGACGGCAAGACTGTATTTGGTTTCGAGGGTCGTGGCATCAAAATGCACCTGAACATCGACGCCGACGGGGGCTTAGGCGAAACCCAGATGGCCGCGATCGATAAGGCCGCCCGCGTGTGCCCGGTCGCCTGCATCGTGATCAAACGCGACAATTACCGCACCCCCAACGGCCAGCGCCGCTTCGACACGGCGCCCATCGGCAGCGACATCGAAGCCCGGCGGGGGAAGCAGTGAGCAGGGAGGAAAGTAAGGCGGGGGCTTTGCCCCTCGACCCCACCAAAGGCCGAGAGGCCCTTGGAACCAAATGTCCGGGGGTCCAGGGGCCCCTTGGCTCCTGGCGGGGTCGAGGGGCAGAGCCCTCGCCTTCCCTTCCTTCTTTATCGCCCCACCCCCCGCGAGGCCTCCGATGACGAAGCCGCGGTTGGCGACGTGCGCACTGACGGGGTGCTTTGGGTGCCATATGTCGCTGTTGGATATCGACGAGCGGATATTGGAGCTGGTCGATCTGGTCGATCTGGATGTGTCGCCGTTTGATGACAAGAAGGCGTTCGATCGGGTGGTCGATGTCGGGTTCGTCGAGGGCGGGTGCTCGAACGAATATAATCTGAGGGAATTGCGGGAGTTTCGGAGGAATTGCCGGATTTTGATCTCGGTCGGGGCGTGCGCGATCAATGGCGGGGTGCCGGCGATGCGGAACGGGATCGGGCTGCGGGAGTGTTTGGAGGAAGCCTATCTGCGTGGTCGGACGGTTGAGGATGGCGGCATGATTCCGAACGGCGAGGATCTGCCGTTGCTGCTCGACCGGGTTTATCCTTGCCACGAGATCGTGAAGATCGATTATTTTCTGCCGGGCTGTCCGCCGTCGGGGGATGCGATCTGGGCAGCGCTGCGGGCGCTGCTGACGGGGAAAGAGCTTGTGCTGCCCTATCAACTGCTGAAATACGAATGAGCGAGATTACGCCGGGGCGGCGCAAGATCGTGATCGATCCGGTGACAAGGGTCGAGGGTCACGGCAAGGTCACGATTCGGCTGAACGAGGCCGGCGAGGTCGAGGACGCGCGATTTCATATTGTCGAGTTTCGCGGCTTCGAGCGGTTCATTCAGGGGCGGATGTATTGGGAAATCCCGGTCATTGTGCAGCGTCTGTGCGGCATTTGCCCGGTTAGCCATCATCTGGGGGCGGGCAAGGCGATCGACATGATCGCAGGAGTGGATAAGCTTACGCCTACCGCGGAGAAAATGCGGCGGCTGATGCATTATGGCCAGGTGCTGCAGTCGAACGCGCTGAATTTCTTCCATTTGGCGTCGCCGGATTTGCTGCTGGGGTTCGAGGCGCCGGTGGCGCAGCGGAACATCATCGGTGTGATCGAGGCCTTTCCGGAAGTCGGCAAGTGGGCGATCTTCATTCGCAAATTCGGGCAGCAGGTGATCGCCGCGACCGGCGGACGGCGGATCCATCCGCGGCTGTGCATTCCGGGCGGGGTTAATCAGAATCTGACGGTCGAGCATCGCGATACGCTGCGCGAGGACATCGATCAGATTACGGGATGGTGCCAGCAGGCGCTGGAGCTATACAAGACATTTGTGCATTCGCATTTGGAGTTGCATGAGAATTTCGCGAGCTTTCCGTCGAGCTACATGAGCATCGTCGGCGCTGATGGTGGCATGGATCTGTATGATGGCGGGTTGCGCGCGATCGATGCGAATGGGTCGGCGATATTCGAAAATGTGCGCCCTGCTGAGTACAGCGACTATCTGATCGAGGAAGTGCGGGACTGGAGCTATATGAAGTTCCCGCACATCCGCGCGCTCGGACGCGAGAATGGCTGGTATCGAGTCGGTCCGTTGGCGCAGCTGAATTGCTGCGCATTTATCGGTACGCCGATCGCGGAGGCGGCGCGGCAGGAATTCATGGCGCAGGGGGCGGCCGGGTTGGTGCATTCCACGCTCGCGTATCACTGGGCGCGGATTATTTGCATGATCCATTGTGCGGAGATCATCAAGGAATTGCTGTTCGACGATGATCTGCAAGGGGACGATTTGTTGGTGACTGGCACGCGGCGCGAACGCGGAGTCGCGATCATCGAGGCACCGCGTGGCACACTGATCCACGATTACACGGTTGACGCCAACGACCAGGTGTCCGGCGCCAATCTGATCGTCTCCACTACCAACAACAACGAAGCGATGAATCGCTCGGTGAAGCAGGTTGCAGTGGAGTATTTGAGTGGCCATGAGATCACCGAGGGGCTGCTGAACCATATCGAGGTCGCGATTCGGGCTTATGATCCGTGCCTGTCGTGCGCGACGCACGCGCTGGGTGACATGCCGCTGATCGTGACGCTGGAAGATGCCGATGGTGCGGTGATCGCGAAAAGGGCGAAGCAATGAGCGCGCCGCACATTCTGGTGATCGGCTATGGCAATCCCGGGCGGCAGGATGACGGGCTGGGTCCGGCAGCGGCGGCGGAGATTGAGCGGTTGGGTTGGGCGAATCTGACCGTCTTGGATAATTACCAGCTGAGCATCGAGGACGCGATGGATGTCGCGGCGCATGACCAGGTGTGGTTTGTCGATGCGGCGAAAGCGGGACCTTCGCCCTATGTGGTGCATGAACTTGTGCCGGCAGCCCGCATTGGTTTCACCAGTCACATCCTCGCGCCGGAGGCGATTCTTGCGATTGCCCGGCAATATTTTGGCCGGTCGCCCCAGGCGTTTTTGCTCGCGATTCGCGGCTACGAGTTCGAATTGGTCGAAGCGCTGACACCGGCGGCGCGCGATAATTTGCAAGCAGCGATGGCGATGCTGAAGGAACGCATCGGCGCCTTGTGCGAGACAGTGACGTCATGAATATCGGGATGGGTGATCGCCGCCGCACCATTCTGCTGATCGACAGCGATCCGCACGCCAGGGCGGTACTGCGGAATGCACTTGAAGGCGCTGGATTTTCGGTAGGGGAAGCTGCGAACAATCACGAGGGCGAACGCGCTGCGCTTCGGATCAAGCCCGACGCGATTCTCGCGGAACTGATGATGAGTAGCGGCAATGGCGGCATGACTGTGCCGGAGAAGCTGGCTGCGCTAGGCGTGAGTATACCCTGCTTTATTGTGAGCACCGCAACCGAGGCGCTGATGGGCTCGATCGGGCTGCACGAAATCGGTGTGGAGGGAGTGTTTTTGAAACCCGTGGATGTCGCTATTGTGGTCGCGACGTTGACGAGGCGCTTGCAGGTAGAAGGATAAGGGAAGGAATCTTCTTCTTGTGAACAAAAAGAAGCAAAAAAAGCTTTAACAATAAGGCGGGCTGGTAGAATAACGAATAGAAGGTTTTTGCTTCTTTTTTTCAAAAAAGAAGATTCTTACCTCCTCACGCCGCCATCCGTTCCGGTCCCGTTCCGAACAGGAAGTTGATGTCCTCCGCGTCCATCGCTTGCAGCGGCGCGGCCTCGTCGCTGAAGGCCAAGTTCGCGAGCGCGGCCTTGCGTTCCTGCAGCTCCAGAATCCGTTCCTCCACCGTGTCGGCGGCGATCAACTTGTAGACGAACACCGACTTGGTCTGGCCGATCCGGTGGGCGCGATCCGACGCCTGGTCCTCGACCGCGGGGTTCCACCACGGATCGTAGTGGATCACAGTGTCGGCCGCGGTAAGGTTGAGGCCGCGTCCGCCGGCTTTGAGGCTGATCAGGAACAGCGGCACTTCGCCGGCTTCGAAACTCTCGACCGGTGCTGCGCGGTTGCGAGTGTCGCCGCGCAATTCGACGAACGGGATTTCGGCGCCGGCAAGCAGCGGCTTGATCAGATCAAGCATCGAAGTGAACTGCGAAAACAGCAGAATGCGCCGCCCCTCGGCGATCATTTCACCGAGCATTTCGAGCAGATCGTCGAGCTTGCTGGAAGTTCCGACCAGCTTGGCCGACGGCAGCTTTACCAACCGCGGATCGCAGCACACCTGCCGCAGCTTCAGTAGCGCGTCGAGCACCAGAACGTGGCTTTGGCCGACGCCGCGCGCGGCGATGCCCTCCAGCACACGCTCGTGCATGGTCGCACGGATGGTTTCGTAGAGCTCGCGCTGGTCGGGCGCGAGGGTGATGCGACGCAAGATGGTGTGCTTCGGCGGCAGCTCGGTCGCCACCGCGGATTTGGTCCGGCGCAGGATGAAGGGCCGGATGCGCGACACCAGCTGGCGCCGGCGGACCTCGTCGCCGTCCTTTTCGATCGGATTGCGAAAGCGGCGGGTGAAGCTTTTGCGATGGCCGAGCAGACCCGGCATCAGGAAGGCGAATTGCGACCATAATTCGCCGAGGTTGTTCTCGATCGGCGTGCCGGACAGGCAGATCCGGTGGTTGGCGTCGATCCGGCATACCGCGTGGGTCGACTTGGAGGAGGAATTCTTGATCGCCTGCGCCTCGTCCAGCACCACCAGGTGCCATTTCAGCTCTGCCATCTCCTCGATGTCGCGGGTGAGCACCGTGTAGGTCGTAATCACCACATGCACGCTGTCGAGGTCGCGCCGCCGCTCGTGGCGATCGAGCCCGTGTAGCACCGCGACACGCAGACGCGGCGCGAAACGCTGAAGCTCCGCGACCCAATTCGGCACCAGACTGGTCGGCACTACCACCAGCGCGGGATGATTAAGCCGGCCGGCTGCTTCCTCGATCGCAATGTGGGCGATGGTCTGCGCGGTCTTGCCGAGCCCCATGTCATCCGCGAGCAACCCGCCGAGGCCGCTTTCGCGCAGATGCTGCAGCCAATTGACACCGTCTTGCTGATAGTGTCGCAGAGTGCCGGTGAAGCTCGCTGGGATCGGCACGTCCGGGATTTCAGCCACGGTGCGGAAGCGCGCGATGTGGGCGGCGATGGTGCTGCCGTCGTGCCACCGAGTCGTGACCAGATCCTCGAGGTCAAGCACATTCGGCGCCGCGGCGGCAGCAAGCACCAGCGTCTCGCCGGTAGTACGGGTCGCGGACTCGATCAGGTCTTCCATCACGGTGAGCAGGCGGACGATCCGCTCGGCGGGCAGCTTGGCGATTCTGCCATCGTCCAGGCTGGTGATGATCTCGCCGTCGACCACCCGCGCGGCCGCGATGCCGCCGCGTTCGCGCAGACGCATCAGGATCGGCAACAACGGGTGGCGCACGCCGTCGATGTCGATGCCGAAGTCGAGCGAGAATTCGCCGCGCGGCGAGTCCGCGACCTGAAGATCGCAAGTGCCGACCGATTTCACCAGCCGCGGACCGAACTCACTGTCGATCAGGCTGCGCCAGCCCAGCACCTGCAGCGCCGGCACGCGCTCCGAGATGAAAACCGCCCAGCATTCCGCGGCGTCGCGGCCGCGGAAGATGAAAACCATGCGGCCCTTGGCGGCCTGGCCGGTGGTCATTCGCATCTGCACCAGGCCGTCCTGGCGCATCGCTTCGAGCGCGGTGGTCTCGGCCGCACGGTCGCGCCGCACGAAGACCGGGCCGCCGGCCCCGTGCGTGCGGACGAATTGGCGGTCGTCGTCGAACGGGATCAGCACGCCATCGTAATCGAACTCGAGCAGCAGAGCATCGAATTGCTGCATTCTGCCGTACTCGTCGGGACACGGGATGCGGGTAAGCCGGAGCACAGGCGTCGGCGGACGTTCGACGATGACCTTCTCGCTTGCGGCCACCGGCTCGATGCGCCGTCTTGCCGGTTTGGCGGGAACTTGTGGCCGGATCGGCGGCTGCGGCGCGGGCGGTTGAATGCGAACGCGGCCGACCGCGCCGGTGGTGGCGTCGATGTACCAGGGACCGGAGTCGCCGATGATCAATCCCGAGCGCGGCGGCAGGCTGGGCGTCGACGCCGAGGCAAAGACGCGAATGTCGCCTTGGCTCAGCCGCTTGGCGCCAGCGTGCCAGCGCGCCTGGCCGCTGCGGACCAGGGCGGGCAGCAGATCATCGACCTGCTTTGCGGGCACCCGCGTCCGGGTCTCGTTGCCCTGGCCGAGTTTATAGGCGAGGTCGCGCACCGCGAGCGAGGCGTCCTGATCGGCGAAGATCCGGCCCGGCGCGGTGGGTGCTACGGTACCGCTGCGCTCGCCGATCAGCAACGTCGTGACAACGCAGGCATGCGGCGGGGCGGAAGGCGCCAACTCGAACACGATGCGCTGGCGCTCGCGCGCCGGCTGGTTCACCAGAGTGTCGAGGAAGGTTTGCTGCTCTGCTTTGCGAAGCGAAGGAAACTTGTCGAGCGCCGCGAAGGCCGCTGCGGCGAGGTGGGCGCATCCCGGCGCGCCGCAGCCGCAACGGTGATCGAACACCACGCGGCGGCCGAGCATCGACGGAGTGATGCGAACCCGATGGCTGATGCCGCGGTCCTGTACCACCGCCGCGATGGTGCCGGCTTCGAGCGTCACCTCGACGCCGCCGGCAAGTCCGAGGCTGCGGCCACGCGAAAGCGCGCGCGCGTCGAACACGCGGCTGAGGTCCTGAGCGGAGAACGGCGTCGTCATCGGCGCGAATCACCTTTGAAAATGGGGCGCAACCGTATGAGCTACAGCACCGAGGGCCCGAGCCGCAACATGATCATCTCCTCCGGTGGTGCTGACGATTGCGGATTGTGGGCGGGAAAGAAAGTAAGGCGGGGCCAGCCCCGGCTTCCTTCCTTTCCCGCCCATAAGCCGCAACCGACAGTACTACTTGCTGAGGTGCTGATCGAGCAGCGCGCTGGCGCGGGCTTCTTCGCGGGCGCGGATCTGGTTTTTTACGACGCCGTGGTAGGCGGAGAGGATGTGGCTGCGCATGATCGATTCGGCCCATTTGGGCTCGTGTTGTTCGAAGGCCGAGATCAGCTCGTGGTGGTCGTTCATCGGGTGGTCGCGGACGCCGAGCGCGTTGCTGAGCAGGGCCCGGATTGTGAGCGGGAGTTCCACCACCAAGGCGGCCATCTTGAGCAGGCGTGGGCTGTCGGCGGCGACCAGTATGATGCGGTGATAGCGGGCGTTGTCGGGCATGAACCCGGCGCGGATCGCTTCGGGGCCGGACGCCATCGCCACCAGCATGCGGTCGGCGAGCATGCGCAGCTCCTCGATTTGCTCGTGGGTGATGCGGGTGGCGGCGCGAAACGCGGCGTGGCTTTCGACCATTGCACGCAGGTCGTAGATTTCACGCAGTTCCGAGGCATCGACGCCGACCACGCGCACGCCGTAGCGCGGCGTCATTTCCAGCAGCCCGTCGGAGGCGAGGCGGCGCAAGGCTTCGCGTACCGGGGTGCGCGAGACCCCGCACAGCGGTGCGAGCTCTTCTTCCTTGAGGCGGGTCCCCGCGGTGTAGACGCCGCCGAGGATCTGGGCCCGGATGATCTTGTAGCAATGATCGCCGGCGGTGGATCCGCCGCGCTCGATCCCGTCGTTTCCGGTAACGTCTGCGTCCAATTTCGTATCTCCCCGAACGCGGATTATAGGCTGGGCGGCCGGCGGAAGATACTAATCGCTTCCACCGGGGCAACAAGCAGCGGTAGCGGGGGTGAGTGGCCAGAAATGTAAATTTGTTTTTTATATAGACAATTGACCGCAATTAATGTTAGTTATTATGACGCGATCACATAGCAGATTTGTTCAGGCATCAAGCGGCGCGAACGGCATCCAGGCAGGCGCCGACTTCAAGAGGCAAGCGCTCTGGGAGTTCGATGGCCGAGTCTGTTCCGGAACGATCCGGAATCGCTGACGAAGGGATCGGGCTGATGCGAGCGCGGGGCCGACGTTGGTGGAGGAGTTCTAAAACCGAGGTAACCTGAGGAGGCGCAGCGGAACGCCAATTGATCGGCGCGCGGGCCGGGTGGGCACGATCGGAACGGCGATGCCGCATTCCGGTACAGTTCCCGACAAAAACTTGGGCAATGACGTGCAATCTTTTGGACTGCCCACGCGCGATCGCTCGGGAATCTTGCGAGACGGTGGACAGGCGACGGAGTCCGGCGTCTCGCCTTCGCGGCACTGGTAACGCAAAGGCAATATCTTGGGCGGCATTTGCTGCTACGACAGTATTGGCGACGTTGCTTCTGCGGGTATGACAAAGCTCCTGACGGCCGCGCCGCTCTCGTCCGCGGTAATTTTGGACGGTCGAGCCGTTTGACTTGCTGTTCTGCCGGCGCGGGTCCCAGGCAATTTGGGCGGGGACGCTGGCTCTGAGAGGGTTTCGTCTACGTGATGGCGGGGTTGTGCCTGTGGCGCGGAAACAACACGGAACCCATATCAGTATTGCGAAGGCTGGCGCGGCACGATTTTGGCTAGGCGGAAGTGGACCCGAAGGCACGTACAATCCGATGCTGTGACGACTCGGGGAGGCCGGTGTATTCTACTTACGCTAATTGCTCCTCGCGCTTTGCCTGCCCAAGCCATTGTGTCGACGTTATTTTTGCCGGCGACGATATTGCAGTGCAAAATTAACCTGTTCTTTTTCATTAGCACACGATCATAATCACGAGCCGCCGAGGACTTCGGTTGGTGGACCGGATTTCTGCGGCGGACTGGCAATAGGAGCACCAGATGGGTGTTGAGGTTGTACGGTCTCGTTTCGCTCGGTTCTTTGAGAGTCGTCGAGAAGTTGAAATGCCGCTTGAGGCCTACCTCGAGCTGTGCCGCACCGATCCGCTGGCTTACGCCAGCGCGGCCGAGCGGCTGCTGCGCGCGATCGGCGAGCCCGAGATCCTGGACACGTCGAAGGACCCCCGGCTCGGGCGGATCTTCGGCAACCGCACTTTGCGCCGTTATCCGGCGTTTTCCGAGTTCTACGGTATGGAAGAGACCGTGGAGCGGATCGTCGGCTTCCTGCGCCACGCCGCGCAGGGGCTCGAAGAGCGCAAGCAGATTCTTTACCTGCTCGGGCCGGTGGGCGGCGGCAAATCGTCGCTGGCCGAGCGCATCAAGGAGCTGATGGAAGCCGAGCCGATCTTCGTGCTGAAGGCCGGTGACGAGATCAGCCCGGTGTTCGAAAGCCCGCTCGGCCTGTTCGCCCAGCCCGAGATGGCTTCGATGCTGAAGGATGAGTTCGGACTGCCCAAATACGCGGTGCGGGGTCCGATCTCGCCGTGGGCGCTGAAGCGGCTGGAGGAGTTCAACGGCGACCCGTTCCGCTTCCGGGTGGTGCGGATGATGCCTTCGCGGCTGCGCCAGGTGGGGATCGCCAAGACCGAGCCGGGCGACGAAAACAACCAGGATATCAGCACCTTGGTCGGGAAGGTGGATATCCGCAAGCTCGAGGCCTACGCGCAGAACGACCCTGACGCCTATTCGTTTTCGGGCGGGTTGAACCGCGCCAACCAGGGCGTGCTCGAGTTCGTCGAGATGTTCAAGGCGCCGATCAAGATGCTGCACCCGTTGCTGACCGCAACCCAGGAAGGCAACTACACCGGCACCGAAAACATCGGCGCGCTGCCGTTCCAGGGGCTGATCCTGGCCCACTCCAACGAGTCGGAGTGGCAGACCTTCAAGAACAACAAGCATAATGAAGCGTTTATCGACCGCATCTACGTGGTGAAGGTGCCGTACTGCCTGCGCGTGACCGATGAGCAGCGGATCTATCGCAAGATGCTCGAATCCTCGGAACTGGCGCAGGCCTCTTGCGCGCCGGGCACGATCGAGATGCTGGCGAAGTTCTCGGTGCTGTCGCGCCTGCGCGAACATGCGAACTCCAATCTCTACTCCAAGATGCGGGTCTATGACGGCGAGACCATCAAGGAACAGGATCCACAGGCGCGTTCGGTGCAGGAATACCGCGACGCCGCCGGCGTCGACGAGGGCATGAACGGGATCTCCACCCGGTTTGCCTTCAAGGTGCTGTCGCAGACCTTCAACCACGACAGCGTCGAGATCTCGGCCGATCCGGTGCATCTGATGTTCGTGCTCGAGAAGATGCTGAAACAGGAGCAATTTCCGGAGGATGCCGAGAAGCGCCTGGTCAACTTCATCAAGGAAACTCTGGCGCCGCGCTACGCCGAGTTCATCGGCAACGAGATCCAGAAGGCGTATCTGGAGTCGTACGGTGACTATGGCCAGAACCTGTTCGAGCGCTACATCGCGCTGGCCGACGCCTGGATCGAGGACGCGGACTTTAAGGATCCCGACACCGGCATCCTGATGAGCCGGGACGAGCTCAACACCGAACTCACCAAGATCGAAAAGCCGGCGGGGATCGCCAACCCGAAGGATTTCCGCAACGAAGTGGTGAAGTTCGCGCTTAGAGCCAAGGCGCGCGACGGCGGGCATATGCCGAAATGGACCGCGTATGAGAAGATCCGCGAGGTGATCGAACGGCGGATGTTCAGCCAGGTCGAAGACTTGTTGCCGATTATCTCGTTCGGCGCCAAGCGCGACGGTGAGACCGAACGGAAGCATCACGAATTCATCGAACGCATGAGGGATCGCGGCTATACTGAGCGCCAGGTGAGAAGGTCGGTGGAGTGGTTCATGCGGGTGCAGAAGTCGGGGTAAGAGGGGTTAGCCTATTATGATGATTGTGGATCGCCGGCCCAACCCACAGGGGAAATCACTCCCCAACCGCCAGAGGTTCTTGAACCGAGCGCGGGAAGAGGTGCGGAAGGCGGTAGCGGAAAGCATCGATCGGCGCCGGGTCGCCGACGGGAATACCGACGAGGAAGTAAAAGTAAGAGTCAAAGGCACGGTGGAACCGATGTTCCGCCGGGCCGGGGGCGGCGATCAGGACCACGTGCTGCCCGGCGACGGATCGTTCAACCGGGGCGACCGGCTGCCGAAACCAAAGGAAGGCGACGGCGGCGCCGGCGGCAACCAGGCCGGATCGGGGGAGGGCGAGGACGGATTCGAGTTCACCCTGACCCGTCAGGAGTTTCTGAATTATTTTTTCGACGAGATGGAGCTGCCGCGACTGGCGCGCAACCAGATCGGGCTGACCAATCTGTCCAAGCCGCGCCGGGCGGGGATTTCGGTCAGCGGCCAGCCGACCGCGCTCGATATCCGCCGCACCATGAAGAACTCGCTGGGCCGGCGGATCGCGCTGAAGCGGCCGCACCGCGACGAGGTCGAGCGCTTGCAGCACGAGGTGGCGGCGGCGGTGCAGGAGGACGATCCCGAGCGGCTGCGGATCGCGCGCGCCGAGTTGGAGCTGGCGCTGCGGCGGACGGCGCGAATCCCCTACGTCGATCCGATCGATCTGCGCTACGCGCGGCATCAGCGCGTGCCGGAGCCGGCGCTGGAGGCGGTGATGTTCTGCCTGATGGACGTGTCGGGCTCGATGACCGAACATATGAAGAGCATGGCGAAGCGCTTTTTTATGCTGCTGCACCTGTTCCTCGAGCGCAAATACAAGCGGGTTCACATTGTGTTTATCCGCCATACCGAGACCGCCCAGGAGGTGGATGAGGAGACCTTCTTCCGTTCACGCGAGACCGGCGGCACGATTGTGTCGTCCGCGCTGAAGGAAATGCTGCGGGTTCAGCATGAGCGCTTTCCGCCCGAAGCCTATAACATCTACGTCGCGCAGGCTTCCGACGGCGACAACAGCTTTTCCGATCAGGCGGAAGTGGCGCAGCTGATGGAAAAGCGGATCCTGCCGATCGTGCGCTATTTCGCTTACGTCGAAACCGGCCGGGGGCCGGCGGACCGGTTCATGCTGCCGACCCCGGCGGGCGGGACCAGTCTGTGGCTCAGTTACCGTAATCTTGCGCAGGGAGGAAAGGCGCCGCAATTGGTACAGCGGCGGTTGGTTGATCCGGCTGATGTATGGAACGTGTTTGCCGAGCTGTTTCGGAAGTCGGATCGCAGTGCCGCGTAGCGATTGGAGAGTTGGATGAGCTTGCTCTACGAGGGCAACGACTGGGACTTCCAGAAGCTTGATGCTGCCTATAAGGCTTGCGAGGAAATCGCACTCGGCGAGCTTGGGTTGTCGGTCTACCAGAACCAGATCGAAGTGATCACCTCGGAGCAGATGCTCGACGCCTATTCCAGCGTCGGGCTGCCGCTGATGTACCGGCATTGGAGCTTCGGCAAGCGATTTACCCGCGACGAGGGCATGTACCGCGCCGGTCAGCGCGGGCTGGCCTACGAAATCGTGATCAACTCCAACCCGTGCATTTCCTACGTCATGGAGGAGAACTCCATGACAATGCAGACTTTGGTGCTGGCGCACGCTTGTTTCGGTCACAATCATTTTTTCAAGAACAATCATCTGTTCAAGCAATGGACCGACGCCGACGGGATTCTGGATTATCTCGCGTTCGCCAAGAAATTCGTCGAGGAATGCGAGGAGCGGCACGGGTTCGACGCGGTCGAACGGATCCTGGATGCGGCGCATGCGCTGCAGGGGCAGGGGGTGCATCGCTATCCGCGGCGCAAATGGCGGCTGGCGGACGAGGAACGCCGGGCGCAGGACCGGCGAACCCACGAGGAAGCGACCTACGATCAATTATGGACCACGATTCCGGGGTTTGGTGATCCGGGCGAGGATCGCGAAAAGGCCGAGCCGGGAGGATCGCTGCCGGGGCTTTATCTGCCGGAAGAGAATTTGCTGTATCTGTGCGAAAAATACTCACCCCGGCTCCGGCCGTGGGAGCGCGAGCTGGTGCGGATCGTGCGGGTGATCGCGCAGTATTTTTACCCGCAGATGCAGACCAAGATGTCGAACGAGGGCTGCGCCACCAGCGTGCATTATGCGATCATGACCCGGCTGCACGACCGCGGGCAGATCGACGACGGGGCGTTTCTGGAATTCCTGCGGTCGCATACCGCGGTGATCTCGCAGCCAAAATTTACCGAACGGCATTTTTCGGGTTGGAATCCCTACGCGCTCGGGTTCGCGATCATGCGCGATGTCGAGCGGGCGTGTTTGGAACCGGATGAGGAAGATTTGCGTTGGTTCCCCGGCTTCGCTGGCAACGGCGATCCCTGGGGCACGCTGCGCGACGCCTGGGCGGATTATCGCGATGAGAGCATGATCCGCCAATTCATGGGACCCAAGGTGATGCGGGAGTTCCGCATGATCCACTTGGCCGATCGGCGCGGCGAAGACGCCTATCGAGTGGCCGATATTCATGATGATGAGGGTTACCGCCGCATTCGCGGACAGTTGGCAGACGAATACGACCCGGCCAACGCCGCGCCTCTGATCGAGGCGACTGGTGCTGATTTGGCCGGCAGCCGCAAGCTGGTGTTGAAATACGCTTGTCGCGGCGGCAATCGTCTGCACGAGCCGAGCGCAAAGCTGACGCTGCGGCATTTGCAGGTGTTGTGGGGCTACCCGGTGGTGCTGCAGGAAATCGAAGAATGTAGCGA
>Ga0302311_10001818_pt1 | contig 24716 bp, 27 predicted proteins | sample III_Palsa_N1_3_FD_200449 | JGI IMG/M metagenome (GOLD analysis project Ga0302311, IMG submission 200449) | Peat permafrost microbial communities from Stordalen Mire near Abisko, Sweden - III_Palsa_N1_3 | ecosystem: Environmental > Terrestrial > Soil > Palsa > Peat permafrost | place: Sweden... | reverse complement strand
TCCAACCCCAATCCCTGGAGCTGTTGAATCAGCCTTCGCTCAAAAACGGAATCCGGCGTCTGCCATCAGCCCTGCGACTTCCGTGCATCCCGCAGCCCAGAGGGAGAGGGAGGGGCCCATGGCGCAGCCATGGGAAGGTGAGGGGCTGCTGTGCCGGATGCCTTGACGCCTGCGGTGGAACGCCACCTAACTGCGGGCGCTCCCGAAAGGAACCATTCAATGATGACAGGCGGCTGTCTCTGCGGCGCGGTGCGCTACGAGGCCGAAGGCGAGGCGGACTGGACGGCGCTCTGCTACTGCCGCGACTGCCAGCGCACCTCCGGCAGCGGCTATGTGCCGGTGATGGGGGTGAAGCGCGGCCAGGTGAAGATCAGTGGCCAGATGGCGAGCTACGGAACCGCGGCCGCCAACGGCAACGTCGCGACCCGCCACTTCTGCCCGACCTGCGGCAGCCTGGTGCTGGGCGGCAATCTGGACGATGCGGCGGGCGTGCTCTCGCTCTACATCGGCACGCTGGACGATCCGTCGGTGTTCAAGCCCCAGGTCGCCATCTTCACCCGCCACCGCCTGCCCTGGGACTGCGCGGCGGAGGGGGTGGCGGAGTTCAGCGGGATGCCGGGGATGGAAGGGTAGCTATCCCAAACACCCGATCATCCCGGCGAAGGCCGGGATCCAGGAAAGAAATAGTTTAAGGATCACACGAAGATCACAAAGAACGCCAAGATCACGAAGGGCGTTCAGAAATATGAGCGCCTTCGTGTTCTTTGTGATCTTCGTGTTAAAACCACTTGAGCGCCGCTCTCTTCACCTCGCTTTTCCTGGGTCCTGGCCTTCGCCGGGATGAGCGGAGTAGTGGGGTCTAGATCGGCTTCAGCCCCTCGCCGAGCCGTTCCCAGCCCAGTCGCGCCGCCAGCGTCCGCGCCCTGTCGCCGAGCGCCGGGGTCAGGTGGATCTTCTGGTAGCGGCCGGCCGCGTGGCGAGCCGCCCAGCCGGTGAGCGGGCCGTCCTCGGCCAGCGCCGCGTCCAGCCTGGCGTCGACGGTGCGCCAGAAATGCGGCCGGGTCCCATCCACATCCGTGAAGCCGTATTCGTCCGCCAGGTCGCCGACGTAGAGCGCCGCGCCGGACTTGCGTTTCACCTTCGGGTCGGCCGCCAGCGCCGCGATGGCGCTGCCGACGTAGCGCGGTGTCTCCGACCAGCCGAACTCGCCGCCGTCCTTCACCGCGTCGCGCCAATTGGCCTCGGTGACGCCGAACCGCTCCAGCATCGCCTCCGAGCGCAGGAAGCCGGGCGAGATCGCCAGCGCCGTCACTCGCGTCGCCGCCAGGTCCCAGGCCATGCCGTAGGCGAGGCGGATCGCCGAGGCCTTGCAGAAGTCATAGAGCAAGCCGCCCCGATAGCCGGCCAGCTCTCCGTCGATGACCTCGACGATCAGCCCGCGGTTCGCCTCGACCATCATCGGCGCCATGTGCCGCGCGGTGATCCAGTGGCTTAGCACGGCGCGGTCCATCAGGGTGCGCACGGCGACCATGTCCTGCTTCCAGAAGCCGGCGCCCCACTCGATCAGCTCGTCGCCGCCCCAGATGTCATTGACCAGCACGTCGAGGCGGCCCTCATCGGCCGCGATCCGCGCCGCCAGCGCCTCGACCTCGGCCTCCACCGTGTGGTCGACCCGCACCGCGACCGCGGCGCCGCCCTCGGCCGCGATCAGCTCGGCGGTCTCCTCGAGGGTCTCGGGCCGGCCCGGCGTCGCCGGATGGCCGCGCGTGCTGCGGCCGGTGCAGTAGACCTTGGCCCCCGCCGCCGCGAGTTCCAGCGCGATGCCGCGCCCGGCGCCCCGCGTCGCCCCCGCCACCAGCGCGACCTGTCCGTCCAGCGGCGATGGCATCGGCGTCCCTTTCGTGCGATGTGTGCGGCTCGGACTATAAGTGAACGATCATTTATATTCAAGCATGGCGCGCCGAAAGACCATCAGCGACGAGGCGGTGCTGGACGCGGCCGCCAAGGTGATGTTCGCCAAGGGGCCGGGCGAATTCACCCTGGCCGACGTCGCCAAGGCCGCCGGCATCGCCCCGGCGACGCTGGTGCAGCGCTTCGGCGACAAGCACGGCCTAGTGGTCGCCGCCATGACCCGCGACAATGAGACCTTCGCCGAGGAGCTGGCCGGCCTGCCGCCGGGGCGGGGGGCCGAGGCGGTGATCGACGTCTTCCGCGTCTTCTTCCCCGATGTCGGCGAATACGCCGACAGCTTCGCCGACCAGCTGCTCTGGCTGCGCCAGGACATGGCCGATCCCGACCTCAACCGCCTGGCCCGCGACCGCTTCCGCCGCCTCCGCGAGGTGATCGCCGAACGCCTGCCGCCGCTGCCGATCCCGCCGGAGGATGCGGCGCGGCTGATCGAGGCGCAATGGCAGGGGGCGCTGCTGCAATGGGGCATCGCGCATGAGGGGCGGCTTGGGGACTTCGTGACGCGGAGCTTGGAGGCCTGGTTCAGGGTCGCCGGGGTGGTTGGCGGCTAAGAGCCAAGCCCCGGTTTGGCGATGCCCTTTGCCGACGGCTGGAGGGGCGCCAGAGCCCCGCGCCGGGGGTCCCGGGTATGGTACTACAGGTAACCTATCGAAATCGCCCCACGGCCTCGCCAGGGGCCGTAGCGTCGATCACGCTCTTGAAGGGCCCCACCTCACCCCGCGTAGTGCTTCGACGAACCCTTCATATACCTCAGGTACATCAGCATCGAGCAGACGTCCTCGCCGGTGACGGGATCGGCGGCCCAGGCGCGGTACCAGACGTTTTCGGTCTTCGGGCTTTCGCTCAAGGCCACCACCTTGGCGCGCACCTTGTAGGGCGTCTCGGCGCGGGCCGGGCCCTTGATCGACTGCAGCTCGATGGCGCCGAACAGGCCCACCGCCGGCCCGTCGGTCTTGTAGAGCTTCTCCTGGGCGCTGCCGCGAAAGAGATGCACCATCATCGACGGCGGCAGGATGGCCTTGTCGCCTTCATAGACCGCCAGCCGCTCGGTGATCGTCTCCAGCCGCCGATCCAGCGCCTCGCGATCCAGGGTGACGTCGAGCCCGGTGATCTCGTCGCCGACCTTGAGGTTCTTCAGGATCCGCAAGGAGGCCGGGTCGGAATGGCTCTGGCCGTTCATCAGGTTCTCGACCGCCGTGCCCTCGTCGTGGCCCTGGCAGCTCGCGGTGCCCTCGGCGATGAGGGCGCCGGCCTCGTTCTGCATCCACAGCCGCGCGTGCGGCTCGCCGGCCCGGCCGAAGGCGCGCACCGGCTCGCGGTCCACCGTCGCCTGGCGGAAGTAGAACGACATGTTGCCGTGCTTCCACCAATCGTCCCCGTAGAGCTGCGCCGCCAGCGGCGCGAACTGGTCCATGTGCAGCGAGCCGGCCACCGTGCCGCCTTTGAAGCCGAGCTTGGAGGCGGTGGCGTCGTCGTGGATCGACCCATGCGACTGGGACGCGGTGTTGATCGGGACCCGCAGGTCTCCGACGATGTCGGTGGTTTCGGCAAGGCTCATGGGGTCATCCTCCGGGGCCCGGCGCCTCTGACGGGCGCCTTCGGGCGGTCGGCAAAACCATACGCCTGGGTCGGGCGGGGGACAATTGCGTCCGCGCTTCCCCCTTCAAAGTCGTCCCGGAGAGACGCGAAGCGGCTCGTCCGGGATCTCCTCGGCGCGGCTCGGGCAAGGAGATCCCGGACAGCTCCCTGCGGGAGCTTCGGGGATGACATTGTATTATGTAACTGAACAAACAGCGGAAACTGGCGCTCACGCTTTTTCACCTTGCCTCGTCCATCGTCCTCATGGACCGTCCATCCATGACCGCACGCTTCATCGCCGCCATCGACCAGGGCACCACCTCCTCGCGCTGCATGATCTTCGACGCCGCCGGCGCGATCGTCGCCGTGGCCCAGAAGGAGCATCGGCAGATCTATCCGCGCCCCGGCTGGGTGGAGCACGACGCCGAGGAGATATGGGCCAATGTCGAGGCGGTGGTCGCCGGCGCCCTGGCCAAGGCCGACGCCGCGCCGGCCGACATCGCCGCCGTCGGCATCACCAACCAGCGCGAGACCACGGTGGTCTGGTCCAAGGCCACCGGCAAGCCGATCGCGGGCGCCATCGTCTGGCAGGACACCCGCACCGACAAGCTGGCGGCCGAGCTGGGCGGCGAGGCCGGCCAGGACCGCTTCCGCGCCGCCGCCGGCCTGCCGCTGGCCACCTATTTCTCCGGCCCGAAGATCCGCTGGCTGCTGGACCAGTCACCGGACGTGCGGGCGGCGGCCGAGCGCGGCGAGCTGCTGTTCGGCACGATCGATTCCTGGCTGATCTGGAAGCTCACCGGCCGCCACGTCACCGACGTCACCAACGCCTCGCGCAGCCTGCTGATGAACCTGGCGACCCTCGACTGGGACGACGCGCTGCTGGACGCCATCGGCGTGCCGCGCGCCATGCTGCCGGAAATCCGGCCCTCGGCCGAGGTCTACGGCGTGGCGCGCGGCGCCCTTGAGGGCGTGCCGGTCGCCGCGGCGCTGGGCGACCAGCAGGCGGCCCTGTTCGGCCAGACCTGTTTCGAGCCGGGCGAGGGCAAATGCACCTACGGCACCGGCAGCTTCTTGCTGGTCAACACCGGGACCAAGCCGGTCGCCTCGACCAATGGCCTGCTGACCACCGTCGCCTACCAGGTGGCGGGCCAGCCAGCGGTCTATGCGCTCGAGGGCTCGATCGCGGTCACCGGCTCGCTGGTGCAATGGGTGCGCGACAACCTCGGCCTGATCAAAACCGCCGCCGAGATCGAGCCCTTGGCGCGGACGGTGGACGACAACGGCGGCTGCTACTTCGTGCCGGCGTTCGCGGGCCTCTTCGCCCCGCACTGGCGCTCGGACGCCAGGGGCGTCATCGCCGGGCTCACCGGCTATGTCACCAAGGGCCACATCGCCCGCGCCGTGCTGGAGGCGGTGGCCTGGCAGACCCGCGAGGTGGTCGACGCCATGGCCGCCGACTCGGGCGCGCCGCTGGGGGTCTTGAAAGCCGACGGCGGCATGACCGCCAACACCCTGCTGATGCAGTTCCAGGCCGACGTGCTGGACGCGCCGGTCGTCCGCCCCGCCGTCACCGAGACCACCGCCCTGGGCGCCGCCTACGCCGCCGGCCTCGCGGTCGGCTTCTGGCCCGACCTCGCGACGCTGAAGGCCCAGTGGCGCAAGGACGCCGAGTGGACCCCGTCGATGGACGCTGGGCTGCGCGAGCGGGAATACGCCCAGTGGAAGAAGGCGGTGCAGCGGACGTTGGGTTGGGCGGAGTAACTTGCCCCCACATCCCCCCGGCGCTAAGGCGCGCTCCATGGCCGCGACTGAAAACCTGCTCGACACCCTGGCGCTGGAGCGGATCGAGGTGAACCTGTTCCGGGGCCTGGCGCCGCGGGACCAGGGCCCGCGCATCTTCGGCGGCCTGGTCATCGCCCAGGCGCTGCTGGCGGCCTACGCCACGGTGGAGAACAGCCTCTGCCACTCGATCCACTGCTATTTCCTGCGGCCGGGCGATCCGTCCGTGCCGATCCTCTATGAGGTGGACCGCGCCCGCGACGGCCGCTCCTTCACCTCGCGGCGGGTGACGGCGATCCAGCATGGCGAGCAGATCTTCAACCTCGCCGGCTCGTTCCAGCATCCCGAAGCCGGGCTCGAGCACCAGGACCCGATGCCCGACGCCCCGACGCCCGAGAGCCTCGCCGACGAGCAGGCGCTGCGCCGCACCCTGACCGCCAACCTGCCGCCGCTGATGCGCGAGATGGCCGACCGGCCGCGCCCGATCGAGATGCGGCCGGTCGACCCGCGCAACTTCATGGCCGCGACGCCGTCGCCGCCAGTCCAGGACATCTGGATGCGCGCCAGCCAGCCGATCGGCGACGATCCGGTGTTCAACCAGGCGGTGCTCGCCTACGCCTCCGACATGAGCTTCCTCTCCACCTCGATGCGCCCGCACGGCCTGAGCTGGCAGACGCGCGGCCTGCAGACCGCCAGCATCGACCACGCGATCTGGTTCCACCGGCCCTGCAACTTCAATGACTGGCACCTCTATGCTCAGAAGAGCCCCTCGGCCTCCGGCTCGCGCGGCTTCAATCTCGGCGAGATCTACAGCCAGGACGGCCGGCTGGTGGCCTCGACCGCGCAGGAGGGGTTGATGCGCTATCGGCCGCCGCTGGAAGGGTAGGAGACTTGCCGTGCCTGAGCTTGACGAGACCGTCCGCGTTCCCGGCCTCCGGTTCCAACGCACGCTGCCCGGCCCGATACAGCGGGTCTGGTCCCATCTCACCGACCCGGCGCAGCTCTCCGGCTGGTACGACGCCGGCAGCCTGATCGAGCCGCGCGAAGGCGGCGCGGTGTCGCTGAACGGCGGCCATATCCGCGGCGTCGTCACCTGCTGGCGGCCGCACGCCCGCTTCGCCCACAGCTGGAACGTCTTCGGCCCCGGCGAGGCGATCTCGCCCTATCCGGAATCCTACCTCATCCTGGAGCTGGCCGAAGCCGGGCAGGGCGTGGCGCTGACCCTCACCCACATGCCGGTGCTGGAACGCTTCGAGGCCCAGACCGCCATGGGCTGGGCGACATTCCTGGATATCGTCGAGGACACGGTGGTCGGCCGCCCGGTGGGGCCAAGGCGCGGCTATATGGAACGCAACGCGGCGCGGTATGGGGTGGATCTGGGGGCGTTGGCGCGATGAGATTCTAGTCGATCCAGGTCCCCCAACCATGTCATCCCGGAAAGCCGCATAGCGGCTTGTCCGGGATCTCCTTGGCGCTGACGCATGACGTTTGAACCGAAAGTCTTTGCCGTCTACATCGTCACCAACGTCAAGCACGGCGTGCTCTACACCGGCGTGACTTCGAACCTACCCAACCGTGCGACGGAGCATCGGGAAGGCGCGCTAGAAGGTTTCACTAAACGGTATCAGCTCAAGCGACTGGTCTGGTATCGCGGCTATGGCGCCGCCATCGATGCAATCTCCTTCGAGAAGCAACTGAAGCGCTGGCGGCGTGAATGGAAATTCCGACTCATCGAGGAGATGAACCCTGGCTGGGACGATCTGTGGCCGGAGTTGATGGGGCTCGACCTGATTGGGCCGCTCTCCCACCTGCAGGGACGCTGAGGAGATCCCGGACAAGCCGCTGCGCGGCTTTCCGGGATGACATGGTTTTATAGGCTTGGAACTGCCACTTACCGCCCCGGCGCGACCAGGATCTTGATCTGGCTCTTGTCGGTCTGCAGGCGGACGAAGGCGTCGGGCGTCTCACCCAGGCCGACGACGCCGGTGATGATCTCGGGATAGCGCGTGCGGCCCTCGGCGAGGTTCTGCAGCGACTGGGCGAATTCCTCGCGGCTGTAGCCGTAGACGAAGCGCAGCTCGATCTCCTTGACGATGAAGGCCAGCGGCTCCAGCCGGTCGGTCTCCATGCAGACCCCGGCGACGACGATGCGCGAGCCGGCCGGCGCGGCCTCGGCCAGCGATTGCAGCATGCCGGGCGCGCCGACGCATTCGAAGATCACCGGGCGGCGCACCTTGGCCCCCGACATCTGCGCCATCATCGCCTCGGCCCGCGTCGACGGCACCTGGAGGTCAGCCCACGCGGCGTGCGGCGAGACGTCGGCGGGATTGACCACCCGGTCGGCGCCCATGGTCTCGGCGGCAGCGCGGCGTTCGGCCGAGAAGTCCGCCCCGATCACCGGGCCGAGGCCGCGCGCCTTCAGCGAGGCGATCACCGCCAGGCCCACCGGCCCGCAGCCGATCACCAGGAAGACGTCGTCCGGCCCCGGCGTCGCCATCGCCACCGCGTGCTCGCCCACCGCCAAGGGCTCGGTTAGCGCGGCGTGCTCGGGCGTCAGGCCGTTCGGAACCGGCAGCATCAGCATCTCGGAGAGCAGCAGCTCCTCGGCGAAGCCGCCGGGGACGCGGCTGGAGTAGCCGATCGCCTCGAAGCCGGCCGCGCTCATCAGGCCAGGGACCGAGACCACCACCTCGCCGGCCTTGAAGGCCCCCGACGTCTCCATCACCTCGCAGCAGAACTCGTGCCCGAACACGGTGTCCGCGCCCTTCTGCATCTGGCTGACGCCGCCGCCCAGCCGCTCCGACAGGTCGATCATGTGGTCGTAGTGGTCGAGCGCATGCAGGTCCGAGCCGCAGATGCCGCAGACCAGGGTGCGGCAGACGATCTGCCCCGGCGCCGGCGCCGGCAGCGCCATCTCGTCCACCACCAGCCCGCCGTTCCGCCGAATGACCGCGCGCATGGACCTACTCCGCCGCCTCTTCCTTCTTGCCCAGGCCCATCATCGCCGCGATCATCGGATTGATGTTCTCCGCGCCCTTCTCCTGGGCGTGCTGCAGGATCCGCGCGCCGACGGCCATCCGCGCCTGCAGGGTGAAGTCGCCCTTGTTCGCCTTCACCCAGTCCATGGAGGCCGCGCGGCCGACGTTCAGGCTCTGGAACCGCGGCGCGACGTAGCGGGCGAAGAGTTCGTAGGAGTGTTTGGTCGCCGCCCAGTCGGCCCAGTTGTGGGCCATGAACAGGAAGGCGCCGAAGCCGCCGGACTGGTCGACCAGGGCCTGAATCTTGGCCGCCGCCTCGTCGGGGGGGCCGACCACCGCCATCGGCATCGCCAGGAACGCCTCCACCGGGTCGCCTGCCGTGTCCGGCACGATCGGCAGGTTGGCGATCTCGCGGAAATAGTAGAGCCACTTCTCCAGCCCGAAGCGCACCTCGGCCATGGCCTTTTCCTTGGTCTCGGCGATGTGCATCGGCCCGACCAGCCGCCAGCCGGAGCGGTCCATAGTCTGGCCGTTGTCCTTGGCTAGGTCCTCGGCGATCGCCCAGTTGGAGGCGAGCGCATTGAAGCCGCCGTCCGAGGTGGCGCCCAGCGACAGCAGGCCGAGGCCGTGCCGCCCCGCCGCCCGCGCCCCGGTCGGCGAGACCTGGCTCGCCACCGCGATCTCGACGCTGGGCCGCGAATAGGGGCTCATCTGCAGCCGGGCGCGGTTCAGCTTGAACCAGTCGCTCTCGTGGCTGACCTCCTCGCCGCGCAACAGCCGCACGATGACGCCCAGCGCCTCGTCCATCATGTCGCGCTGCCGGTCGATCGGGATGCCCATCATGTAGGCGTCCGACGACAGCGCCCCCGGCCCGACGCCGAACATCACCCGGCCCTGGGTCATGTGGTCGAGCTGATTGATCCGGTCGGCCAGCATGAACGGGTGGTGGTAGGGCAGGGACGAGACGCCGGTGCCTAGGCGGATATGCTTGGTGCGCTCGGCGGCCGCGGCGATGAACACCTCCGGGCTGGCGATCACTTCGAAGGCGGCCGAGTGATGCTCGCCGATCCAGGCCTCGTCATAGCCGAGCTGGTCCAGCCACTCGACCAGCTCCAGGTCGCGGCGGATGGCGAGGGTGGGGTTCTCGTCCAGCGGGTGGAAGGGCGCAATGAAGGCGCCGAATCTCAGTCGGGATCCGAGCATGGGTCATCCATAGGTTCAAACAGCCGTTGGAGCGGGAGCCTATGTCCTCGACGCGCGAGCCGCCAGTATGACCTGTGGTCAAGCGGCGCGAGCGGCGGCCGGCGTGTCCAGCATGGCGATCAGGGCGCGCTCGGCCTTGTCGGTCTCGCCGATCAGGTTGGGCGCGAGGCAGCCGCCTTCATAGGCCTCGAACACGCACGGGTGGATGTAGGACGCGCGGCAGACCGTCGGCGTGTTGCCGAGCAGCCCGGCCACCGCCTTGACGCAGGTGGCGACTGTCTTCTTCGTCGGCGTGTGGCCATCCTCGGCGCTTTCCAGGCAGAGGGCGCGCGCCGCCGACAGGGTGGCGGCCCAGGTGCGGAAGTCCTTGGCCGAGAAGTCCTCGCCCATCGCCTCGCGCAGATAGGCGTTGACGTCGTCGCTCTCGACATGCCGCCGCTCGCCGCTCTCGTCCACATATTGGAACAGCCGCTGTCCGGGCAGGTGCTGGCAACGCCGCAGCACCCGCGCCAGGCGCCGGTCGTGGAAGCCGGTGCGATGGTCCTTGCCCGACTTGCCGCGGAACTCGAACACCGCGCCGACAGTGGAGAGGGTCATGTGCCGCTTGCGCAGGGTGGTGAGGCCGAAGCTCTTATTGGCTCTGGCGTATTCGTCGTTGCCGACCCGGATCAGGGTGATCTCCAGCAGCCGCACGGCGGCGGCCAGCACCTTCTCGCGCGGCAGGCCGGGCTTGGCGAGGTCGGCGGCGACGCGGTCGCGAAGCCGGGGCAGGGCGCGGCCGAAGGCGGCTAGCCGATGGTACTTGTGCGCGTCTCGCTCCACCCGCCAATCGGCGTGATAGCGGTATTGCTTGCGGCCCCGCGCATCGCGTCCCACGGCCTGCAGGTGGCCGCGCGGCTTTGGCGAAATCCAAACGTCGGTCCAGGCCGGCGGGATGGCGAGGGCGCGGATGCGCTCCAGCGTCGCCGCATCGCGCATCGGCCGGCCCAAGGCGTCGAAATAGTCCGCACCGCTCTTGTCGATGACGCGCCGAAGGCCGGGATCGTGGTCGCTGACATAGACGAGACCGGCGGACCGCGCCGCCTCCACCCCAACCTCAGCCGCATCCCGAGCCATGAAGCGCTCAACGCGGTTCGGCGGGGGCTGTTCCCATCCAGAGGCTTGGCGTCTGGCGACGCCACGCTTGCCGCTCCGCGCCAAGCGCCCCTCACCCGTCCGCTCGCTTCGCGACCGGCCGACCTCTCCCCATCAGCGATGGGGCGAGGGATACTGCATCGGGATTGGGTATCCCTCGCCCCGCACAGCGGGGAGAGGTCCGCCGAAGGCGGGGTGAGGGGGCTCGGCGCGAAGCGGCGAGCGCGCGCAGCGCAAAGTTTCCTCCGCCCAGGCCGCCGTCTACCCCGCCAGCATCGCGCGGAACGCCTCGTAGATGCGCTCGATGAAGGGGTTCTTGTGGGCGAAGGGCCCGTCCGGCGCCTCGGGGTGGACCAGCATGGTGGCGTTGGCCTCGAACAGCAGCACCCGGCCGTCCGGCAGCAGCGAGAAGTCGACGCCGGCGTAGTCGAGGTCCATGGCCGCGCCGACCTGGGTGACGGCGGCCATCGCTTCGGCGCCCAGCGCCCCCGCCGGGTCCTCCAGGAAACGCATCTCCTCGGCGAGCCGATCCGGATGCTCGTCCATGCCGGAACTCTCGTAGTGGACCATCCAGCTCGGCGAGAGCGCCAGGTGGTAGGGGATCGGCCGGCGGTCCACGAAGATCATCCGATACTTGCGGAAGAGGCCGTCGGCGGCGCGGAAATCCTCGAACGCTGTGAGGTAGTAGGCGCCGGCCGGCGTCAGCGGCTCGTCGGGCGCCTCGCCGCCGACCAGGAACAGTCCCTTGCCGCCGTGCGAGCCGATCGGGCGCACCAGGAAGGGCTCGGCGACGCCAGCGCGCCGCGCTGCATCCCGCACGCCGCCGGCGGCGATCTCGGCCGCGCTCACCCGCACCGTCCGAGGGATTTTCAGCCCGTCGATGTGGCCGAACAGCGGCTCGACCAGGTCCCGCCGGGTGCGGGCGATCTTCGCCGGCGGATTCAGCAGCCGCGCCGCGCCCAGCTCGGCGAAGCGGGCGGCGCTGGCGGCGGTCGGGCCGGCCAGGTCCTCGTCGCCGATGGCGTTGAAGGCCACGTCGTGCGGCGGCAGCTCGGTCATCTGGCCGGCGGCGGCGTATTCGATGAACCACAGCAGCCGCGTGTAGAGCGACGGCGGGATCAGGTAGCGGTCCGGCGTATTGCCGCTCTCGGTGGTCGAGAGGATCAGCACTCGGCCCAGCGGCTTGGCGGCGGTGGTGATGATCAGGTTGCGGGTGGCGTAGGCGCGGTCGCGGTGGGAGCGCGCGCCATCGTGGTCCTGTTCCTCGGCCAGCAGCGCCGCCAGGTTCTGGTGCGCGCTCATCAGGTTGGGGTCGATGGCCAGCGCCCGCAGCGCATGCGACTTGGCTAGGTCCTTGCGGTCGGCGCGGTAGTAGAGCGAGCTCAGATTGGCCTCGGCGACGGCGTTGGTGGGATCGAGCTCCAGCGCCCGCACCAGATGCTTCTGGGCGTCGGCGGCGCGCTCCAGTTCGATCAGCACCAGCCCGAGGTTGAGGTGGAAGGCGGCGCGGCGCGGCGCCAGCGCCAGCGCCCGCTCGAACGCGGCGCTGGCGCCCTCGGGGTCGTGAAGGCCGCGCAGGGCGGTGCCCAGCGCCAGCCACGCCTCGCTGAAATCGGGGTCGAGCGCCACGGCCCGCTCGGCGCTAGCCTTCGCCTGGCTCGCCTCGCCGGCGTCGGACAGCGCCAGTGACAGGCCGACGTGGGCGGCGGTGAGCCCCGGCGCCAGTTCGGCCGCCGTCGCGAACGCATCGACCGCTTCCAGCACCTCGCCCAGCCCGCGCAGGGCCGCGGCGAGCGCCATGTGGGTCGCCGGGTCACCTGGCGCGGCGGCGCAGGCGGCCTCGGCGGCGGCGAGGGCCCCGGCGTGGTCGCCGCTCTCGGCCAGCACCCGCGACAGGCCCTGCAGCGCGGCGGCGTGGACCGGCGCCAGTTCCAGCACGCGGCGGTAGGCGGCGACGGCGCCGGCGCGGTCGTCGCGCCAGTGGCGGATGTTGGCCAGGGTGAGATGCGCCTCGGCGTGGTTCGGCCGCACCGCCACCAGCCGCTGGATCAGCCGCTCGGCCTCGACCGGCGCGCCGGCCTGGAAACGCGCCAGGCCGAGCAGATAGAGCGCGGTGGCGTTGTCCGGCTCCAGCGCCAGCGCCTCGGCGAACAGGGCGTCGGCGCCGGCGACATCGCCGGCTTGCCGCAGGGCAAGGCCCGCCTCGAGCAGGCTTTCCGCGTCAGGTGTTTCGAGTCGCCGGGCGTTTGCGGTCATGCGCCATTGATCGCCTGCGAATCTTGCCAATGGGTTGCAATCGCGAGGTTGGCCCGCTTGGGGCTCCCGCGAGGATGGCGTTCTGTTCTGACTGTGATATGTTGCGGTGCAATATTTCTCGCTGCGCCGCAGCGCTCCGGAACAAAAGGAACTCGATATGGCCTGGTCGCGTGAGTTTCCGAAAATCGAAACGGCCGGCGCCGAGCGCGCCTTCCGGCTGCCGATGGGCGTGGCCTCGCCGCTGTGGGCGGTGTTCGGCGCCGCGGCAAGCGTCGGCGTCGCCTACTGGTGGATGACCCGCTGGACCCGCGCCGTGAACGTCGAAGCCCTGGCCGGCGCCGCGCCGGAGGCTCTCGCGGCGCCCGAACCGGCCGTCGTCGTCGAAGCGACGGTCGAAGCCGTCGTCGAATCGGCGATCTTCGTCAAAGAGGTCGTCGCGGCCGCCGAGCCGACAGCGATTGAGCCGGCGATCGCCCCCCCTGACGATCTCACCCTGATGACCGGCATCGGCCCCAAGCTCTCGCTGGCCCTGGCCGAGCGCGGCGTCACCCGCTTCGCCCAGATCGCCGCCTGGAGCGCCGCCGACCTCGCGGATTTCGACGTGGCGCTGGCTCTCAAGGGCCGCGCGGTGCGCGAAGCCTGGGTCGCCCAGGCCAAGCGGCTCACCGCCCGCGCCTGACGCGGCAAATCGCGCCGCCGCTTGAATGACGCCGCGCCGGTCCTAATTTGGGCTGGATGAGGCCGCCCGCCATCCAACTCAGCGCCGACGACGCCCACCGCGCCTGGCTCACCGCCGAGCGGATCAAGCGCGTCGCCGACCGGCTGATCGGGTTGGGCCCGTTCAGCATCGGCATCGACGGCCTGCTGGCCCCGGTGCCGCTCGCCGGCACGGCGTTCAGCCTGCTCGCGGGGCTCTGGCTGGTGGTTCTGGGCGTCAAGGCGCGCGCCTCGACCTTCACCCTCGCTCGAATGATTTGCTACGTCGGCTTCCGGACCCTGGTCTCGATCGTGCCGCTGGAGGGCTGGCTGGTCGACATCCTGTTCCGCGGCCACATGCTGGCGGCCAACGCCCTGCAACGCGACATCGCCGCTCGCTACGGCAAGCCCGCCGCCGAAGCCATCGCCGACGCCCGCCGCCACCCCTTCGACTTCTGGCAAACTGACGCGCTGGCGGCGTAGACGTTCCTCCAACTTCGCGCTTATCTCGGCGAGGGCCGCGGCCTGGGAAAGACTTGGCCGATGGGCGTGGCTGCCAAGCCGCCATACTGTGTTCGATCCATTGACCGAGTGTCGTCAATAAACTACAAATGATCGAACTAAAGCAGACAGAGACGTTTCGGAAGTGGTGGACGCGGCTGAAGGACAAGCGCGCCGTTGGTGTGATCTTCGCTCGGTTGGACCGACTCGCCTACGGCCATGCGGGCGACGCTGAGCCGGTCGGGGACGGGATTAGCGAGCTGCGCATCCACTACGGTCCCGGCTACCGGGTCTATTTCCAGCGGCGTGGCAACACGGTGATCGTGCTGCTCTGCGGCGGCGACAAGAGCACCCAAGCCAAGGACATCAAGACCGCGAAGCGCCTGGCCGAGACATGGAGTGAGTGAAATGGGCGAGAAGCTGACCGCCTTTGACCCAGCCGAGGGCCTGACGTCCGATGAAGCCGTCGCCAGCTTCATGGCGGAAGCCTTCAAGAGCGAGGACGCGGGTTACATTGCCCATGCCCTTGGCGTGGTGGCCCGCGCCAAGGGCATGACGCAGATCGCCAATGAAACCGGCCTGTCGCGCGAGCAACTCTATCGATCGTTCAGCGAGAACGGCAATCCGACTCTGAAGACCACGATCGCGGTCATGAAAGCGTTGGGGATCGCCCTGACGGCGGCGCCGGCGAGCGACCCGAAGATTTCCAGCGTGGCGTAGGTTTCGACCCCTCCGGCGATGACAGTGTCACGATGTAGCGCTGGCTCTTGCCCGTTGGGGCGAGAGCCGCGCGGGAGGCGCCCATGGTTCGCCGCGCTCTTTCAGGTTCTCCAGGGATTAAGTGTCGTGTCGACGCATTCCATTGCAGGCGCGGCCGACCCACACCAAGACTATACAGGGCCGAGCCGGACCACTGACGCATAGGGGGCGTCCCATGAACGACTTAGCTATTCCGCTTTTCGCGCTGGCCACCAAGCTTCGCGACACCCCAGGGGTTGGATTTGATCACCGTCTGAAACTGACCCCATCGAGCTTTCAGGTGTTGGCCGACGAGGTGTTAGGCATCGCCGCCGAGGTTGAAGGACTGGCCGACGAGGCGAGGGTCCGCGCGATTGGCCGTGGCGAGTTCGATAATTTGATGGTTCGTCTACGCTCACTTGGCAAACGCCCGCCGGAACATCTGGTCCTCGCCGCCGAGCGAGCTATCGCCGATGCTAAGTTGCGCCACGCCATTTCCCGCTAACACCGCGCTGGACATGCCATGACCCTGGACGAGGCGAACGATGTTTTGGTTGCGTGGGGCGAGTATCTTGAGCACTGTCATGATCGGTTGGCGGCCGTTTTTGTTCTGGGGCACATTCCCGCTTCGTTGCTGCCTTACCCAATACAGACTTTAGAAGACGCGCTCAACGTTGTGGCGGAGCACTATTTTAACGCGGGCGACTATGAATCGTCCGACTTCGTCAAATCGACGTTCGGACCTCTGGCTTTCTATTGTGACGATAACGAAGCTATCACGCATCTGTTCCAGCTACTCAGTATGCCGGGTTTGGACGCCAAATCCATCATGCTCGATAAATTGCGCGCCTACCAAGCGATCCCTCGACCGTAGCGTATTACGTCGACACGATACTCAATCCCGACCCAAAAAGATCGACCACCAAGGGCACGAAGACGCACGTCACGCCCCACGTTCCGAAGAACGGGATAGGCGGCGCGCTGACGGCCCGCCCTTGGTGTCCTTCGTGACCTTGGTGGTGAACCTTCACCAAGTCCCGGCCTGCGCCAGGATGATCGGATGTCGGGTGGAGCTTAGGCCGCCGTCGCCGCTTCCGCCGCCTCATCCCCCTCGCTGAGCGCCAAGCTCAGCGCCTCGAACAGCCTTGCCGCCTCGATCGGTTTGGCGACCCAGCCGTCCATGCCGCGGGCGGCGTAGCTGGCGGTTTGGTGGGCGAGGGCGTCGGCGGTGAGGGCGACGATCGGGGTGCGCGGGCGGCCCGACGCCAGCTCCTCGGCGCGGATCGCGGCGGTGGCGGCCAGACCGTCCATCTCCGGCATCTGGATGTCCATCAGGATCAGGTCCCAGCGCTCGGCGCGCCAGGCTTCCAGCGCCTTGCGCCCGTCCCCGACCATGGTCGGCTCCAGCCCGATCTGGCCCAGCAGGGTCTTCAGCACCAGCTGGTTGACCGCGTTGTCCTCGGCCGCCAGCACCTTGAGGCTGGCCACGTCGAAGTTTTCGGGCGCCGCGGCGGCCTCGCGGACTGGCGCGGCGGCGTCCTGGGCCCGTGGCAGCGGCAGGTCGACCACGAAGGTCGAGCCCTGGCCCGGCACGCTCTCCACCCGGATCACGCCGTCCATCATCACCGCCAGTTCGCGGCAGATCGCCAAGCCCAGGCCGGTGCCGCCGAAGCGCCGTGTCGTGGTGTCGTCGGCCTGGACGAACTTGTTGAACAGCCGCACCAGCGCCTCCGGCTCGATGCCGACCCCGGTGTCTGAGACGGTGAGCCGCAGCCCGCTGGGGGTCGCGCCGAACGTGACTCGGATCTCGCCGGCCGGCGTGAACTTCACCGCGTTGGAGAGCAGGTTGTAGAGGATTTGCCGCACCCGCGTCGGATCGCCGCGGTAGCAGCCCGCCGCGCCGTCCGCCATCACCAGCGCGAACTTCAGGTCGCGGCTCTCGGCCAAGGCGGCGAACACCGCCCGCGCGCCGGCCGCCAGCTCGCAAAGATCGAAGACGCTGTCCTCGAGGGTCAGCTTGCCCGCCTCGATCTTGGAGAGGTCGAGCACGTCGTTGAGGATGGCGAGCAGGGCCTGGCCGGACTGCTGGATCACCTGCAACCGCTCGCGCTGGCGCTTGGGCAGGCCGTCGGCGGCCATCGCCTGGGCCATGCCGAGCACGCCGTTCAGCGGGGTGCGAATTTCGTGGCTCATGGTGGCGAGGAAGGCGCTCTTGGCCTGGTTGGCGGCCGCGGCGGCGGCTTCGCGCTCGGTGGCGAGGGCCCTGGCCTGGCGCAGCGCCGAGCGCGACTGGGCGAGCGACTGGCGCGAGACCCGCAGGAAATTGAACACCGCGATGGCGGCGGCGCCGAAGCTTAAGGCCACCCAGAGGTCGCCGCCGGCGACCAGTGGCGCCGCCGTCGCCGCGCCCATGCCCACGAGGGCCGCGAGATAGGGCGCCTCCACCGCCAGGAAGATGCGCGGGGCGGCGTAGTACTGCATCAGCACATAGACCATGGAAACGAAGAAGGTCACCACCGCGAACAGCAGCGCGCCTTGCCCATGCGAGCGCCAGAGCACCAGGGCCCAGCCGGCGTAGAGCGCCGAGTTGAGCAGGGTCGCGCCGAACAGCGCCCGCGCCAGGTTGCGGCGCCGGGCGGCAGACGCATCGGGCGTCGCGCGGCGGGCCAGCCAGTTGCCGATCAGACTGACCGCGAGGCCCGTGGCCGCGAAGGCGACGGCCCAGAGCGCGGGCACGAAGGCGATCGAGCCGAGACACACCGCGCCGCAGTGGATCAGCCGATTACGGACGTTCCGGTTCGAATTGACGAAGAGCCGGAGCGATTCGTCGCTGAACCATTCGGGCTGGCGTTTGCGCCGCTCCATGTCGCTCCCCCCAAGGAGTACCTAGGGGAAGCTGCGGCGCCATGGTTAAGGTTTGCTTGCCAAGCCGCGCGGCGCGGCGTTTCCGTCGGTCAAGTCGCACCCGCCGTCCAACCTTCAGATCGCCCGCGTATCCGGTCTCTGGAGCGAACGGAGCACCCGCTCGAAGTCACGCGGGTGAATGAACTCCTCGCGGTACCAGGGCTGAGCCGTCGGATCGAAGATTTCCAGCAGCCAGTCCTTGACCCGTTGCACGCGGCTCTGACGCACCGCCGCCGGCTCATGCCGAAGGAAGAGCACCGGGTGGGCCATGGGCTCCAGGTCCAGCATCACCAGGTCGGGCTCGAAGTTCACGACATTGGTGGGCAGGATGCCCAGCCCGACGCCCTGCTTGATGGCCATCAGGGTCGCGGCGCTCGAGTTGCTGATCATGTGGGTGCCGGCCAGCGCGCTCACCGCCGCGAACTTCGGGCTCCAGGTCTCCACCTGCTCCCGATGGCTCGTATGGCGCACGATGCGATGCTGGGTGATTTCAGCCGGCGTCGCCGGGGCGCCGTAGAGTTCCAGGTACGATCGAGACGCGAAGTAGGCGTAGTGGAATGTCGCGATCGGCGCGGAGACCACGCCCTGCGGCGCCTTGCTCGTGAAATCCAGTGACAGGTCGGACGCGCCTTCCAGCGGGCTGTCGGGCCAGAGGCCGCAGTCGACGGCCAGTTGTATTTCCGGATGCGACCGCTGGAACGCGGCGATGTGCGGGGTGAGCATGAAGCTGGCGAGACCGTCCGGCGCCGAGAGTCGGACACGGCCGGCTTCGGTTCGGTCGCGCCCGGCCACCTCGCGGACGATGGCGCCGCCGAACCTGGCCATGTTCCCGGCCAGGTCGCGAACCGATATGCCCGCGTCGGTCAAGGCGATGCCGCGCGAGGATCGTGAGAAGAGACGCGCGCCCAGGCGGTATTCCAGGTCTTCCATGCGCCGGCTAACTGTGGGTTGAGTCATCCCCAAGCTTCGGGCCGCAGCATTCAGGCTGCCGCTATCGGCGACGGCCAGGAACGTCCGGACATCGTTCCAATCGAGACGACGCCACAGCTCGTCTTCGTCGTCGTTCGCGTTGCCACGCATAGCCGCTATTCGTTCCGAGACAGCCCGCCTGAACGCCAATGTATAGCAAAGACCGCAAATGTCAGGTCCGTCACTGATTCTTGCGGCGCGTGGCGCGCCGGAATCGCCGAATTGAGCCAATCCGCCGCAGCGTTCTGAGCATAGCGGCTCTGCCGACATCGCCGAAGCGGGGGGGTCTCCCGGCCTGTACAACTCGTACCGCGCCGTTGTGGGAGTAGCTGGAAATGCTCGAAACTAGGTTGCGGCCTGAATTGGCGGCGAAATACACTCGAACGATGCGGGAGGTCGGCGCCGCCGTGGGTTTCTCGCGCCCTGAACCGGCGGAGCTGCCGCAGGCCAGGGTCGTCACCGCCCAGCTCATGGGCCACGACGTCGCTTCCGCCGAGACAATACTGTCCATCCTGGCGATCCAACCGGCCTCCACGCTGGTGTTCCGGGAGGCCGGCGCGGTGACCGGGGTGGTGGCCACCCTGCTGTTGAAGCAGGCGGCCGAACCGGATCTGCGCGCCGGCGCGTTCAGTGGTCTGCGCCCCTCGGATGACTTTCTCGCCAGTTCGTCCGATCCGGTGACGATCTACTATCTCTGGGGCATAGCCGGCGCGACCAAAACCGCGAGTTCCGCCGTCATGGACCTCTCCCATCGGTACCGCTACCAAGTGCTCGCCGACCTCACGGCCTACGCCGTCGCGGCGACGCCTGTCGGTCGGCACGTCGGCGTGACCAAGCTGGGCTTCGAGGCGGTGCGATATCCGACCGACGACCTGCTGGTCAGCCCTCCGGTTCGGACGCTGGTGGCCGCATGACCGCCAAGATCAGTCTCACCGAACCCTACCACCCGGTCCCGCTGCCGAAGGAGGCGGTCACCGTCTCGGTCGCCCGCACGCTGGAAGACCTGATGCAGGCGATGGCGATCCGCTCGGTCGTCTACATGGGCGAGCAGTTCTGCCCCTATGACGAGGAGTTCGACGGCAACGACATCGCCGGCGCCACCCACCTCGTCGCTCGCATCGGCCGCGAGCCGGTCGGCTGCGTGCGGCTGCGCTGGTTCTGCGATTTCGCCAAGCTGGAGCGGCTCACGGTGGCGCCGCAGTGCCGCGGCGGCACGGTGCCGCGCGCCCTGCTGGACGCGGCCTTCGACCTGGCGGCGAAGAAGGGCTACCGGCGGATCATGGGCCACACTCAGGTGCGCCTGGCGCCGGTGCTGAAGCGGCTGGGCAAGGTGGACGTGCGCCAGGGCCGGTCCAGCTTCAAGTTCTCCGACCACGAGTACGTCGAGACCATCCGCGAGCTGACGCCGCCGTGCGACGCCGTCACCATCGACAGCGATCCGATGGTGGTGCTGCGTCCCGAAGGCGCCTGGGACCGGCCCGGCGTGCTCGATCGTTCCGCGGCGCGTCCCGCAACCAATCCGCACTGATCTCATGCAGACATCAACCCTCACCGATACGCCGGTCTGGCGCCGCTCGCCCAGGCGCTGGCTGATCTGTCTCGACCTGCAGCGCGACTATGTGGTGCCGGGCCGGCCGCGCTACGCCGCCGAGAACGCCCAGGTCGCCGCGGCCTGCGTCCGCGTCCTCTCCCATGCCCGCGACGCCGGGTGGCGGATCGTGCACAGCCAGCTGCGCCAGGATGACGCCGCCAGCTGGCCACGCGAGCTGTTCAGCGCGCCGATCGAGGGATTGCGGCCGCTGATCACCGAGCCCGTCTTCTTCCGCCGCGGCCTTTCGGCCTTCGGCGATCCCGGCTTCGCCGCCGAACTGCGGGCGGCGCGTGGCGATGAGGTGTTCCTGGTCGGCTTCTCGCTCGTCGACACCTGCTTGGCCACGGTCCTGGCCGGCGTCGATGAGGGGCTGTCGCTCACCCTGCTCGAGGATGCGGTGGGCGTCGGCGTGACGCCCGCCCTGGCCGTCGCCACGCGCATGGTGCTCGAACGCTTCGCGCAGGTCGATTCCAGCCGGCGGGTCGCGGCGCCGGGCCTCGAGGTGATGTCTTGAGGGCGCTCGATTGCGCTGCGGCGCTGGCCCGGGCGGAGGCGATCGACGCCCTGCCGGCGATGCTGGCGCTGTTGCGGCGCGTGGTGATCACGTCGTTCGAGACCGGAGATCCGGAAAGCGACGAACTGAGGAAACTGCTCGACGCCTGCGTGGTGGGGGCCCACCGGCTCCGGCTGCGCGAGCGCCTGCGGGACGGGGACGGGGGACATCCATGATCAGCCGCATGACGGAGGCCGTCGAATTCGGCGAACTGAGGCCAAGGCTTTTGGCGCTCATCGAACAGCACCGGACCGCGGGCACCGAGGCCGAACGCGCTCGGCTCGCCCGGCGGCTGGAAGAGGTGTTCCTGGCGACCGCCTGGCACGTCGCCCAGGACCTGCTGGACAACGGCTGGAAACCTGGCTTCATCGGCGCGCCGGCGCAATCGACACCCGCCGCTCTGCGCGTCATCGGCGGGACCGACGCCGCCTGAAATCTCAGCCCGGCGTCACCGGGCGCGTGCTGGCCGCCCAGGACCGGCGCGTCAGCTGCTGGCGGCGCGCGAAAATCTGCATCGCCTCGGTGGTCGGGTCGCGCGAGGCTTCCCAGACGCCGTGATCGCCGTAGCGGGTGATCAGCAGCAGGCGCGTGACGCCGGCCTCCGCGTCGCGCGGCGTCGGATCCGCCCGCAACAGCCCGAAGATCCGCGCGTCGAATAGCGCCTCGAAACGTGTCCAGCCCTCGCCCGAGAGGATCACGAACTCATCCACGGCGCCGGCTTCCACCTCGAACCAGCGATGCACGTAAATCCCGCCGCCAGCGAGGCGGTCGGTGTCGGCGGGCCGCAGGGTCGGCGTAAGGCGGTCGAGCCGGGCGCTTTCCACGGGGTCCGACGCGAGGACCGAGGTCAGGTCGCCCGGCGCGCCGTTCCACCTCACCAGCGCGGCGGCCTCGTCGTTCGACCAGCCGAGCTGCGGCGCGAACTGGCCGACGATCTCGCCGCCCGCCGCGGCGATCGCCGGCCCCGCGACCTCGCGTAGATGCGCCGCGAGCGCCGGATGCGGCGTCGCCGCCCGCTTCAGGGTGAGGAACAGATAGTCGTAGACCGCGCTCATGCCGCCTCGCCCTGAGCGTAGCCGAGATCCGCGTTCAGCGCCTCCAGGATGGCGACGGCGGCGTCGGCGACCACGGTGCCGGGCGGGAACACCAGCCGCGCCCCGGCGGCCTTCAGCGCCTCGACGTCGGCCGGCGGGATCACCCCGCCGACCACGATCATGATGTCCTCGCGGCCCAGCTTCTTCAGCTCGGCCTGCAGTTCCGGGATCAGGGTCAGGTGGCCGGCGGCGAGCGAACTGGCGCCGACCACGTGGGCGTTGTCGGCCACCGCCCGCCGGGCGGTCTCGGCCGGGGTGGCGAACAGCGGCCCGGGATCGACCTGGAAGCCGAAGTCGCCAAAGCCCGAGGCGATCACTTTCTGGCCGCGGTCGTGGCCGTCCTGGCCCATCTTGGCGACCAGGATCGTCGGTGGGCGGCCATCGGCCTCCTTGAAGGCGGTGACCATCATCCGCGCCCGCGAAATCGATCCGCTTGAGCCGGCCTCGGCCGAATAGACGCCGGTCAGCAGCTTCGGCCGCGCCTCGTGGCGGGCGAACACCCGCTCCAGCGCCAGGCTGATCTCGCCGACCGTCGCCTTGGCCCGCGCCGCGTCGACCGACAGCTCCAGCAGGTTGCCGCCGCGCGTGGCGCCTTCGGTGAGCGCGGAGAGCCGCCGCTCCACCTCCGCCGGGTCGCGCTCGGCCTTGAGCTGGCGCAGCTTCTCCAGTTGCAGCCGCAGCACCTCGGAGTTCTCGACCTTGAGCAGCGGGATGTCGTCCAGCGTCTCGGGCAGGAAGCGGTTGACGCCGACCAGCGTCTGGCGGCCGGAGTCGATGCGCGCCTGGGTGCGGGCGGCGGCTTCCTCGATGCGCGCTTGCGGCAGGCCCTCGCCGATCGCCTTGGCCATGCCGCCCAGCGCCTCGACCTCGGCGATGTGCGACAGCGCGCGGGCGGCCAGGTCGTGGGTCAGCCGCTCGACGTAGTAGCTGCCGCCCCACGGATCGATGGTGCGGGTGATCCCGGCCTCGAGCTGCAGGAAGAGCTGGGTGTTGCGGCTGATCCGGGCCGAGAAGTCGGTCGGCAGGGCGATGGCTTCGTCGAGCGAATTGGTGTGCAGGCTCTGGGTCTGGCCGCTGACCGCCGCCATCGCCTCGATGGTGGTGCGGGCGACGTTGTTGAACACGTCCTGCGCCGCCAGGCTCCAGCCGCTGGTCTGGGTGTGGGCGCGCAGGGCGATCGAGCGGCCGTCCTTCGGCGCGAACTCATCGCGCACCAGCCGCGCCCACAGCAGCCGCGCGGCCCGCTGCTTGGCCACCTCCATGAAGTAGTTCATGCCGGCGTTCCAGAAGAACGAAAGCCGGGGCGCGAAGGCGTCGACGCCCATGCCGGCCGCGACGCCGGCGCGGATGTATTCGATCCCGTCGGCCAGGGTGTAGGCCAGCTCCAGGTCCAGCGAGGCGCCGGCCTCCTGCATGTGGTAGCCTGAGATCGAGATCGAGTTGAACTTCGGCATCTCGCGCGAGGTGTAGGCGAAGATGTCGGAAACGATCCGCATCGAGGGTCCGGGCGGGTAGATGTAGGTGTTGCGGACCAGGAATTCTTTCAGGATGTCGTTCTGGATGGTGCCGGAAAGCGCCGTATGCGGAACACCCTGTTCCTCGCCGGCCACCACGTAGAGCGCCAGGATCGGCAGCACCGCGCCGTTCATGGTCATCGAGACGCTCATCTTCTCCAGCGGAATGCCGGAAAACAGCGTGCGCATGTCGAGGATCGAGTCGATGGCGACGCCCGCCATGCCGACGTCGCCCTTCACCCGCTCGTTGTCGGAGTCATAGCCGCGGTGGGTGGCGAGGTCGAAGGCCACCGACAGTCCCATTTGGCCGGCGGCCAGGTTGCGCCGGTAGAAGGCGTTTGACGCCTCGGCGGTGGAAAAGCCCGCATACTGACGGATCGTCCAGGGGTTGGTGGCGTACATGGTCGGGTACGGACCGCGCAGATAGGGCGCGAGGCCGGGATAGCCGCCGATGAAGTCCAGGCCGCCGGTGTCCGCCGCCGTGTAGCGTGGCTTGACCTCGATCCCCTCCGGCGTGCGCCACGGCTCGGCGTTCGAGGCCGGCGGCGAGATGTCGCCCGCGCCTTCGAACGGGACCTGCGAAAAATCGGGGAAGGCCGTCATGCGAGGTCCTCCAACCGGACCGGAGCGAGGGGTGGGCAGCGGCTGTCGGGACCGGGCAGGCGCGGCGAGGGCGCTTCGGCGGCGTGGGCCGCCGCGCTGGCGAGGTCGGGCGCCACGCCGCCGTCGATCGGGAAGTCCGTCACCCCCAGCAGCTTAACCTCCCGCCGCCCCAGCCGCCCGGCCAGTTCGGCGCGGGACTGGGCGGCGAGGTCGGCGATGTGACCGCTCTCCAGCGCCCGCACCACGCCGCCGGCTGCCTCGATGGCCTGGAAGCGCGTCCAGGCGGCGCGGGCGATCTCATCGGTGAGGGTCTCCAGGTAGCCGGAGCCGCCGGCCGGATCGATCACCCGGCCGACGTGCGCCTCCTCGGCCAGCACCAGCTGGATGTTGCGCGACTGGCGGCGCGCGAAGCCGGTCGGCGCGCCCAGGGCGTCGGTGAAGGCGCCCAGCACGACGGCGTCGGCGCCGCCGGCGGCCCCGGCGAAGGCTGCGGCGGTGAGCCGGATCAGGTTGGTCCAGGGATCGGCGCGGGTGAGCATCCGGTCCGACGCGCGCGCCTCGACCCGGGCGGCGCAGGCCGCGCCGCAGGCCTCGGTGAGGCGCCCCCAGATCCGCCGCGCCGCGCGCAGCTTGGCGAGGCTGAGGAAATAATCG
>Ga0302311_10001811_pt1 | contig 24766 bp, 25 predicted proteins | sample III_Palsa_N1_3_FD_200449 | JGI IMG/M metagenome (GOLD analysis project Ga0302311, IMG submission 200449) | Peat permafrost microbial communities from Stordalen Mire near Abisko, Sweden - III_Palsa_N1_3 | ecosystem: Environmental > Terrestrial > Soil > Palsa > Peat permafrost | place: Sweden... | reverse complement strand
TTCGAGCGATCCTGGTGGAGTGACTGGACAGCCGGCAGTTACGACCCGGAACTTGACAAGACAGAAGATATGTACATACTTACGTACATGAATATCTGCAGCTTCACTGACCTACGCGAACATCTGCGCGAGCGTCTCGACGAGGTGCATGAATCGCGGACCCCTCTGCTCGTCACCCGCCAAGGCGCCGCTTCGGCCGTGGTGCTCGACAAGGAGGAATATGACGGCATCATGGAAACGCTGCATCTGCTGCGTAGCCCCAAGAATGCCGAGCGCCTGCTCCGCTCGATCGCCGAGCTTGAGGCCGGCAACACCATCGCTCATGACCTGATCGATCCGTGAAACTGGTTTGGGACGTGTCTGCTTGGGAGGACTATGTCCACTGGCAGCAAACCGACAAAGCCATTCTCTCGAAGATCAATGAACTGATTCGCGACGCGCTGCGCAATCCCTTCGCAGGGTTGGGAAAACCGGAACCTTTGAAGGAAAACCTGAAGGGCTATTGGTCTCGCCGCATCACCGGCGAACACCGGCTGGTTTATCGCGTTTCAGGCGCTGGCGATTCCAAGCAATTGGAGATCGCGCAGTGCCGGTATCACTATTGATACCCCTCCAAGCGGCAACGAAACCTATTGGACCTGGGCTCAAGCGCCGATCAGCGCTATGCCGTAATTCCAGGCCGCTCCGGCTCGCATTGAAACCCCTTGGTTTCAATGCGAGCCGGAGCGGAACAGGGAGCGCGAGGGGGAGTCCCCTCGCCGGCCGTCAGGCAAACATGAAGACTCGTTCGAGCGGTGACTTTCCTTCGCCCCAAAAAAATATGTGCATGCCATAGCGCCTGCGCGGGAATGAACACTGGATTACAGCGACCAACCGCCGCCGGCGGCTGCGTAGATATGCACCAGATCCTTGCGGAGCTGCGCCTCGGAATCGGCCAGGCTCGATTCCGCGGCCAGTTCGTTCTGCTGCGCCACCAGCAGATCGAGCAAGGCGCTGTAGCCGGCGCGATATTGCTGGTTAGCGAGATCCACCGACTTCTTGTTCTGGTCGGCGGCCACGGTCAGATCGTGCTGCCGGGTATTATCGTGCAGATACACGGACAGCGCGTCTTCCATGTCCGTCTCCGCCTCCAGCACCGTCTCCTGATAGGTCAGGAAGGCCTGGCGCTGGCGGGCGTCGGCGGCGTCGACATCGGCCTCGATGCGGCCGAAATCGAAGATCGGCGTGGTCAGGCCGGCGGTGCCCAGCCACGGGCGGGAATAGAAGGAGGTCGAGTCCTGGATGCCGAAGAAGCCCGCCAGCGACACGGTCGGGAAGAACTCCTTGGTCGCCGCCTCGTGGGCCGAGATGCTGGCGGCGAACTGGCGTTCCGCCGCGCGCACGTCGGGACGGTTGGCCAGCACCTTGGCCGGAGCCGCCACCAGCACCGTCTCCTTCAGGGCCGGCAGACCCTGGCTCGGCGCCAGCTCGGCGTCCAGCGTGCCGGGCGTCTCGCCCAATAGCAGGTTCAACCGGTCCAGGACCGTCTCATAGGCAGCCTGCAAGGCGGGTAGTTGCGCACTCGTGGTCGCCACCTGGGCGGTCGAACGCGAGATGTCGAGCTGGCTCGACAGAGCGCCCTCATGCTGGGCCCGGATCAGATCCAGCGTCTTCTGCTGGGTCTCGAGATTGGCCTTGGTGATGCGGATCTGTTCCTGGTCGTTGCGCAGGTCGAAATAGGCCCGCGCCACGTCGGCCAGCAGAGACACCATCACCGCCTGGCGCGACGCTTCCTCGGACTGGGCCAAGGCGCCGGCCTGGCGAACTCGGGCCTGGTTTTTGCCGAAAATGTCGAGTTCCCAGCTGGCCTGGACATACCCTTCCTTCAGGGTCACCGCGTCGTTGAACGTGGCGTAGCCCTGATTGCCGCGCTGGATGTCGCCGCTGCCCGTGATGTTGGGCATCAGCTGGGCCTTACTGCCGGACAGGCCGGCTCCGGCTTCGGCCACGCGGGCGGCGGCGATCTGCAGGCTCTTATTGTTGGCCAGAGCCCGTCCGATCAGGCGGTCGAGCGCCGGATCATTGAAGCTCTTCCACCAGCTCTGCTCGATCTCCACCGCGTCGGTGGAGGCCAGGACCGCCTCGCTCTTCGAGAGACGGGTCCAGGCGTCGGGGGTGGTGATCTTGGACTCCTGCACCGCCTCGGGGGTGGTGCAGGCGGCCAGGAGGACGGCCAGCGAGGCGGCCGCGATCAGGTTTTTCTTCATGGCACGAGAACCTGTTCTTTGTTCATGTGGATCTGCTTGTTCAGGCCCAGACGCTTCTCCAGGCCGCGCAGCAGCACGTAGAAGACGGGGGTCAGGAACAGGCCGAAGAAGGTGACGCCCAGCATCCCCGAGAACACCGCCACGCCCATGGCATGACGCATCTCGGAACCGGCGCCGCTGCTGGTGACCAGGGGAACCACGCCCATGATGAAGGCGAAGGAGGTCATCAGGATCGGACGCAGGCGCAGACGGGCCGCTTCGATCGCCGCTTTCACGGTGTCGACGCCGCCGGCCTCGATTTCCTGGGCGAACTCGACGATCAGGATGGCGTTCTTGCAGGCCAGGCCGGCTAGAACGAACAGGCTGATCTGGGTGAAGATGTTGTTGTCGCCGCCCGAGATCCATACGCCGACGATGGCCGACAACAGGCACATCGGGACGATGAGGATGATCGAGAAGGGCAGGATCAGCGTCTCATACTTCGCCGCCAGCACCAGATAGACCAGCAGCACGCAGATCGGGAAGACGATCAGGGCGGTGTTGCCGGCGATCTCCTGCTGGAAGGTCAGCTCGGTCCATTCGAAGCCCATGCCCTTGGGCAGGGTCTCGTGCAGGATCTTGACGATCGCCGCCTGAGCCTGGCCCGAGGAATAGCCGGGAGCCGGACCGCCATTGATATCGGCCGAGCGGAAGGCGTTGTAGCGCATGGCGGCTTCCGGACCCGTCGTGTCCGAAATCCGCACCATGCTGCCCAACGGCACCATCTTGCCTTCGAAGTTACGCGTCTGGATGCGCAGGATGTCGTCGGGCTTGGAGCGGAACTCCTTGTCGGCCTGGGCGATCACCTGGTAGGTGCGGCCGAACTTGTTGAAGTCGTTGATATAGAGCGACCCCAGATAGATCTGCATGGCGTCGAAGACGTCCTGCACATTCACCCCCAGCTGCTGTGCCTTGGTGCGGTCGAGATCGGCGTAGAGCTGCGGCGTGTTGATGGCGTAGCTGGTGAAGACCTTGGACAATTCAGGCGTCTGGTAAGCCTTGGCCACCACCTGCTTCATCGCCGCGTCGAGCGCTTCGTAGCCGGCGTCGGTGCGATCCTCCACCTGCAGCTTGAAGCCGCCGATGGTGCCCAACCCCTGAACCGGAGGCGGCGGGAAGATGGCGATGAAGGCGTCCTGCACCCCGGCATATTTGGCCTGCAGCTTCTGCGAGATGGCGAATCCCGACAGATCGGCCGATTTGCGTTCCTCGAAGGGCTTCAGGGTGACGAACACGATACCGGCCGACGAGCTGTTGATGAAGCCGTTGATCGACAGGCCCGGGAAGGCCACGGCGCTTTCGACGCCGGGTTCCTTCAAGGCGATATCGGACATTTGGCGGATCACCTGTTCGGTGCGGTCCAGGGTGGCGCCGTCCGGCAGCTGGGCGAAGCTGACCAGATATTGCTTGTCCTGCACCGGCACGAAGCCCGGCGGCACATGCTGGAAGCCGATATAGGCGCAACCCAGCAGCGCGATATAGACGCCGACCGACAGCGTCTTGCGCTTCAACGTGCCCTTCACGCCGGTCCCGTAACGCTCGGAACTGACATGGAAGAACTTGTTGAAGCCCTTGAAGAAGCGACCGAACACCTTGTCGACGCCACGGGTCAGCGCGTCCTTGGGCTCATGATGGCCCTTGAGCAGGATGGCGGCCAGCGCCGGCGACAGGGTCAGCGAGTTGAAGGCCGAGATCACCGTCGAGAAGGCGATGGTCAGAGCGAACTGCCGGTAGAACTGCCCCGTCAGGCCGGTGATGAAGGCGATCGGCACGAACACGGCGCACAGGACCAGCGTGATGGCGATGATCGGGCTGGTGACCTCGGTCATCGCCTTGATGGTCGCTTCGCGCGGGGCGAGCCCGTGCTCGATATTGCGCTCGACATTCTCGACCACGACGATGGCGTCGTCGACCACGATGCCGATGGCCAGCACCAGGCCGAACAGCGACAGGGTGTTGATCGAGAAGCCGAAGGCGTGCATCACCGCGAAGGTGCCGACGATCGAGACCGGGACGGCCGCCAGCGGAATGATCGAGGCGCGCCAGGTCTGCAGGAACACGATCACCACCAGGACGACCAGGATCAGCGCTTCCACCAGCGTGTGGATCACCGCCTCGATCGACCCGCGCACGAACACGGTCGGATCATAGACGATCGAATAATCCAGCCCGTCGGGGAAGTTCTTCTTCAGCTCCTCCATCGTCGCCCGGACATCGTTGGAGATCTGGATCGCGTTGGAACCGGGCGACTGGAAGATCGGCAGGGCGATGGCGTTCTTGTTGTTGAGCAGCGAGCGCAGGCCGTACTGGCCGGCGTCGATCTCGACGCGCGCCACATCCTTGAGCTTGGTCACCACGCCGTTCGCGTCTCTTTTGACGATGATCTCGGCGAACTGGTCGGGGTCGTTGAGGCGGCCCTGCACATTGATCGGCAGCTGCAGCTCGACGGCCTTGTCATAGGGCGGACCGCCGATGACGCCGGCCGACACCTGCACATTCTGCTGGCGCACCGCGGCGATCACCTCTTCCGGCACCATGCCGCGCTCGGCGATCTTCTGCGGGTTCAGCCACAGACGCATGGCGTAATCGCCCGACCCGAACATCTGCACGTCGCCGACGCCCGGAAGCTTGGCCAACTGGTCCTTGACGTTGATCACCGCGTAATTGCGGAGATACAGCATGTCGTAGCGGTCGTTGGGCGAGGTCAGATGCACGACCATGGTGAGGTCGGGCGAGCTCTTACGCGTGGTGACGCCGAGCTGACGGGTCACGTCGGGCAGGCGTGGCAGCGCCTGATTGACGCGGTTCTCGACCAGCTGCGTCGCCAGATCCGGGTCGGTGCCCAGCTTGAAGGTGACGGTCAGCGTCAGATTGCCGTCGCTGGCGGCCTGCGAGAACATGTACTGCATGTTCTCGGTGCCGTTGATCTGCTCTTCGAGCGGAGACGCGACGGTTTCGGCGATCACCTTGGGGTTGGCGCCGGGGAACTGGGCGCGCACCACCACGGTGGGGGGCACCACTTCCGGATATTCGGAAATCGGCAACTGGAACAGCGAGATCAATCCCGCCAGGAAAATAGTCACCGAGATCACCCCTGCGAAAATCGGGCGATCGATGAAGAATTTGGACAGGTTCATTTTCTTGTCCTTCAGAGTGCAACTCTCCCGTCACTCCCGCGAATGCGGGAGTCCAGACCTGCTTCTGGCTCCTCGTTTTTGAGGATGACGGGATGTGTCTTAGTTGGAGGCGGTCTGCGCGACTTCTTTCGGCGCCACCACGGAACTCGGGCGGGCATGCTGGAGTCCGTCGACGATCACCTTGTCGCCGGCTTCGACGCCCTTGAGCGCGACCCGGCTGCCGGCGACCTGGGCGCCCAGTTCGACGGCGCGGTATTCGACCTTGTTGTCCTTGTCGACGACCAGGACGAACTTCTTGCTCTGGTCGAAGCCGACCGCCTTTTCCGGCACCAGCAATTCCTGATGCTCGACCGGGCTGGCCAGCCCGACCGAGACGAACATGCCGGGCACCAGGGCGCCGTCGGTGTTCTCGAACTTGGCGCGCGCCCGGATGGTGCCGGACCCGACATCGAGGCGGTTGTCGAAGCTGTCGATGGTGCCCTGATAGACATGGCCGTGATCGCCGGCCAGGGTCAGCTGCACGGGAACCTTGTGCTCCTGGGCGGGGCTGGCAGCACCACTGCGGATGGTGTCGACATAGGTCTGCTCGTCGACCTCGAAATCGGCATAGATCGCCGAGGAGGAAACGACGCTGGTCAGCACCGGCGCGCCCGGACCGGCCTGCACGATGTTGCCGACGGTCAGTTCGGCGCGGCTGGTGCGGCCGGTGATCGGGGCGCGCACATAGGCGTGCTCCAGATCGACCTGGGCGGTTTTCAACTCGGCCTCGGCGCCCTTCACCGCGGCGTCGGCGACGCGCAGATTGTTGGCGCGTTCGTCATAGATGCGCTGGGCGATGGCCTCGGTCTTGATCATGCCGGCGGCGCGCTGCTGCTCGATCTTGGCGAAGTCGGCGTTGGTGCGCGCGGAAGCGAGATTGGCTTCGGCGCGCGCGACCGCGGCTTCATACGGGCGCGGATCGATCACCAGCAGGATGTCGCCCTGCTTGACGTACTGGCCGTCATGGAAACGTACCTCGGTGATGCGGCCATTGACCTCGGGCCGGATCTCGGCCTGGTCGACGGCATGCAGGCGCCCGGAAAATTCCGACCAGACCTGCACCTTCCTGGGCGACAGGGTCTGCACGGTCACCTCGACGGCGGGAACCGGGGCCGCGGCCTCGGAGGGGTGGCTGCGGCCCAGTGTGTAAATCCCGCCGCCGGCGATCAGCGCGGCCAGGGCGACGGTCAACAGGGGGCGCTTCGAAATCGTCTTAAAAGGGGTCATGGTGGTGATCTCTTCCATCTTAGGCGGCGCGCCGGATGGTCACGGCCGGGGCGTCCTGACTGCGGGATATGGGGGTACCTCTCTGCAAGACAAGTACCCACAAAAAAGTAAGTGTGAAAATCGCAGCGCCGATTGTGTCGGCGTAGGGCAGCGTGAGGGCGCGCCAGGCGGTCAGCGCCAAAGCGCGCGCACTGCGCCACAGCAAGCCGAGATCCGTGCCCTGCGCGGCCGCGCAACATTCCATCTTCATGCGTCCCTCCTGGCGTTCACGTATTCGTCCATTGCCGCGACCACTATGGGCGAAGGGCATCTTTGAATTAAGTGCGCTTTGGTCATCTTATTCGTGACTTCCGATCACGGGTGGAGCATCCCGCCGCGAAACCTGCTGACGGAACGCGGGAGGTATGCTCTCTATTATCGAAACGGTTGCGCTTGTCCGTTCGGGAAGCGCATGACCCCGAGATGGGGGATTGCTTTCCGAATGACAAGTACCCACCTAAAAGTAAGTTAGAAACGCGACCGCCGGGGGAACAGGGTCCGTGAAGGATTAGGAACATGGGTTTGAAAGAGTATGAATGTGGCCTCGAGGCCGCGCTGGATGTGATCGGCGGCAAGTGGAAAGTGCTGATCATGTGGCCGCTGAAGAACGGAGCTTCCCGCTTCGGCGAGCTGAAACGCGAAGTTCCCGGCATCAGCGAGAAGATGCTGATCCAGAGTCTCAAGGAAATGGAGCTGGATGGAATCGTGCTCCGTCAGGACTTCAAGGAAGTCCCTCCCCGCGTCGAATATTCGCTGACCGCGTTCGGGCGCTCGCTGTGCGATGCGCTGGAGCCCCTCTGTGCTTGGGGCGTTCAGCACATGCAGCGAATCGAGGACTGCAAGGCGAGCTGCGAGATGCAGCGCAAGGCGAAGGAAGAGGCCGCTCACGCGTCCTGAAAAGCGTCGAAGCACCGACGCCCTCATCAGGACACGCAAGCGCCCAGCCCGTCACCCCTGCGCTGGCAGGGGTCCACGTCGAGGCCAGTCTCAGCCCTTCGGTGGATGCCTGCCTGCGCAGGCATGACGGGATTGAGCTGGCGCAAACCTTAAGAGCGACGCTCTAAGAAGAATGCGTCGATCAGCGCCGTGGCGGCATTACTGCCGGCTCCGATCCCGTTCGACGGCGGTGCGTTCACTCCTACCGACATCGCCAAGCCCCACCGCCGCATGGCGCGCAAGCGCGCAGCCCTCCGTGTGATCACGGGGGAACATCAGCGTAGTGGATAGAGCGGGTTCCCCCGTGACCACACTACGGGCCCTGGAAAAAGGAAAAAATAAAAGCGTCGATCAGCGCCGCGCCCTACAATCAGGCCGCTCCGTCCCCACAAGCCTCGACATAAATCTTCGCGATCTTCTCGACCCCCACCTGATCGTCGGCATCGAACCGCCCCACCTTCGGGCTGTCGAGATCCAACACGCCCAACACCTTCCCATCCTTGATCAACGGCACCACCAGCTCCGAGCGCGACGCCGAATCACAGGCGATGTGCCCCGGAAACGCATCGACATCCTCGACCAGGATCGACTCCTTGCGTTCCACCGCCGTGCCGCACACCCCCTTGCCCACACGGATACGAACGCAGGCTGGCTTGCCCTGGAACGGGCCGACCACCAGCTCATCGGGGCTTCTCAGGAAATAGAAGCCGGCCCAATTGAGATCAGGCATCTGCTCGAACAGCAGGGCCGACAGATTGGCGGCGTTGGCGATCTCGTCCGGCTCGCCATGGACCATCGAAGCCGCCTGCTCCCCCAGTTCGCGATAGAACTCGGGCTTATTGCCGGCATCGATGGTGTTGGTCTCGAACATCTCAAAGATCCTTACAGAAAGTGACGCAGCAGGCCGGTCGCCACCACGCTGACGATCACCGTCGGCAACAGCGGCAGCCGCCACGCGGCCAGAAGAGTGACGGCCAGCGCGAGCAGCTCGGCCGGCTTGTCGGAAACGAAACGCGGCGCGATCACCGAGATCAGCACACAGCCCGGCACGGCTTCCAGCACCGCCAGGGTGCGCGGACTGAGCGCCCGGTTGCGAAGAAGTAGGAAACCGCCGATGCGGGTGCAATAGGTGACCACCGCCATGGAGGCGATTGTCAGGATTGAGTCGTTCATGAAGCCCTCAAGCGCCGGGCGCGCATTCCATGCGCTGGGCTACCGCGCCAAGCTATACCGCCTGTGTGATCGACGCTGTCGGCAGCGCGGGCGTGCAGTCGCACGCCTGCAACGAATTCGGAGAATTCGTTGCTCCTGCTCATTTCTCCTCCGCCAGGAAGAAGGCGGCGACCAGCCCGGATATCGCGCCGGTCGCGACATACCAGGCGCCCGGCAGGATCAGGTAAGTCGGCGCCGCCACCGCCAGGCTGACGAACCACGGCCGCACGGCCTTGAAGCTCGTCCACGCGCCGCGCAGCAGCACCAGGAACACGGCGGTGAACGCCATGTCGAAGCCGAACACCTGCAGATCGCCGATCATCGGCCCCAGATAGGCGCCGAGAAAGGTGAACAGCACCCAGGTCACCCACATGCCGACCGAGGTGCCGAGATAATAAGGCAGGCTGAACACGCCGCGTTTCCTGGCGTCGGCCAGGCCCATGGCCCAGCTCTCGTCGCACATCACGAACAGCGACGGGAAGATCTTGCGGCCGGGCAGATGGCGGACCAGCGGCGCGAGGGCCGCGCCCATCAGCAGATGCCGTGAATTGACCAGCAGCGTCATCGCCGCGATCAGGATCAGATCCGGCGGCACGGTCCACAAACCGACCGCCACGAATTCCGACCCGCCGGCGAAATTGGCGCCGGTCATCAGCGGCACCTGCCAGGCGGGAAAGCCCTTGGCCGCCGCCTGGGCGCCCAGCACCAGGGCGATCGGCAGGAAACCGATCAGCACCGGCAGGGATTCCTTGATGCCGCGGCGGAATTCGGCGCCGGCAGGGATCTGCGGCGCCAGGGATTCGGAAGAGGAGCTGAAGGTCGACATAACGGCGCGAGTATAAGGAGCTTTGCGCCGCCGCCAATATCCGACTTAATTAAACACTAAAATATCGTTGTTTATGTAATTTGACTATCAAAGAAATTGTATTTTAGAATTCATTAACAGTCATAATTCGTGTTGCCCGGATGCGCTTGACCAGATTTCTGCCGATCCTTTGCCTCCTGCTCCTGGCGGCGCCCTTCTCCGGGCGCGCCGAGGAGAAGCTGACCGTGCGGATCGGCTATCAGAAATACGGCACCATGCTGCTGCTCAAGGAATCGGGGAAGCTCGACGCCACCCTCAAGGCGCAGGGTATCGCGGTCGATTGGCGGGAATTTCCCGGCGGCCCCCAGCTGCTGGAAGCGCTGAATGTGGGCGCCGTCGATATCGGCACCACCGGCGAAGCGCCGCCGATCTTCGCCCAGGCGGCCGGCGCGCCCTTGGTCTATGTCTCGGTCGAGCCGCCCGCGCCGCATGGCGAGGCGATCATTGTCCGCAAGGACAGCCCGATCCATTCGGTGGCCGATCTCAAGGGCCGCAAGGTCGCCCTCAATAAGGGCTCCAATGTCCATTACCTGCTGGTGCGGGCGCTGGAGGAAGCGGGCCTGGCCTACACGGACATCCAGCCGGTCTATCTGGCCCCGGCCGACGCCCGCGCCGCCTTCGAGCGGGGCGCGGTCGACGCCTGGGCCATCTGGGATCCCTATTACGCTTCCGCCGCGGCTTCCGGCGACACGCGCATCGTGGCCGACGGAGCCCGCGCCGATGGGTCGATCCTCGTACCCAACCATGAGTTCCAGCTTGCGCATCGCAAATTCTACGCCGCCCACGCGGACGTGGTGAAGACCATCATCGACGGCCTCAAGGACACCGAAATCGCGCTCCACGACAAGCAGGCCGAGTCCGCCCGCCTGCTCAGCCCGCGCACCGGCGTCCCGGTGCCGGTGCTGGAAACCGCCTTCTCCCGCATGGGCTACGGCGTCGGCCCGATCACCCCGGAGATCGCCGCCGAACAGCAGCATATCGCCGACACCTTCCAGAGCCTGGGGTTGATCCCCAGGCACATCACCATCGCAGACGCCTTACCCGGATCAGGATCATGAGCATTACCCAGTCGTCCCCCGTCACCGAAGCCAATATCTTCTGGTTCATCCCCACCCATGGCGATGGCCGCCATCTCGGCACCACCAAGGGCGCCCGCGCCGTCAGCTTCGACTATCTGAAGCAGATCGCCCAGGCCGCCGACAGTCTCGGCTATTACGGCGTGCTGCTGCCGACGGGCCGCAGCTGCGAGGATAGCTGGGTGATCGCCTCGGCGCTCGCGCCGCTGACCGAGCGGCTGCGCTATCTGGTCGCCGTGCGCCCGGGCCTGCAATCCCCCACCGTCGCCGCGCGCATGGCGGCAACCCTGGACCGCGTCTCGAACGGCCGCCTGCTGATCAATGTGGTGACGGGCGGGGACCCGGCCGAGAATGCCGGCGACGGGCTGTTCCTGTCCCATGCCGAGCGCTATGAGGTCACCCGCGAATTCCTCGATGTGTGGACCAAACTGGTGGCCGGCGAGGTGGTTAATCACGAAGGCAAGCACATCCGCATCGAGGACGGCCAGCTGTTCTTCCCCTCGAAGCAACGGCCTTACCCGCCGCTCTATTTCGGCGGATCCTCGCCCGACGCCATCGACGTCGCCGCCGAGACGATCGACAAATATCTGACCTGGGGCGAACCGCCGGCCCAGGTGGCCGAGAAGGTCGCCATCGTGCGCGCCGCCGCCGCGGCGAAGGGGCGCACCGTCAGCTTCGGCATCCGCCTGCATGTGATCGTCCGCGAGACCGCTGAGGAGGCCTGGCGCGCCGCCGACGAGTTGATCCAGCATGTCGATGACGCCACGATCGCCAAGGCCCAGGCCGTCTTCGCCCAGATGGACAGCGTCGGCCAGGCCCGCATGAGCGCCCTGCATGGCGGGCGGCGCGACAAGCTGGAGGTCAGCCCCAATCTGTGGGCCGGCGTCGGGCTGGTGCGCGGCGGCGCCGGCACCGCCCTGGTCGGCGATCCCGAGACCGTCGCCGAGCGCATGAAGGAGTATATGGCGGCCGGCATCGACAGCTTCATTCTGTCGGGCTATCCGCATCTCGAAGAGGCTTATCGCTTCGCCGAGCTGGTCTTCCCGCTGCTGCCGCTGGCGGCCGGCACCGGGCGCGACCATGGTCCGGTCAGCAATCGCGGCCCGTTCGGCGAAAGCATCGCCAATGGTGCCGGCCCGAGCCATACCCAGCGTCAGGCCGCCGCATCGTGAAGCGCCAGGGCCTCCGGCGCGGGCTCGTTTCCTGGCTGCTGCCGCTGGTGCTGGTGGCGGGTTGGGAAGCGGCGGCGCGCGCCGGATGGCTGTCCGTCCGCGTCCTGCCGGCGCCGAGCGACATCGCGCTGGCCTTCTGGACGGCGATGCGGGACGGCACGCTGGAGCATCATGTCGCCGTCAGCACCGGACGCGCCCTCGCCGGCCTGGCCATCGGAGGAAGCCTAGGCTTCCTGCTCGGGCTGCTCAACGGCGCCCTGCCTTTGGCCGAGGATCTGTTCGACAGCACCCTGCAGATGCTGCGCAACATCCCGCATCTCGCCATCATCCCCATGGTGATCCTGTGGTTCGGCATCGACGAGGAGGCCAAGATCTTCCTGGTCGCCGTCGGCGTGATGTTCCCGATCTATTTCAACACCTTCTATGGCATCCGCGCGGTCGATCGCGGCCTGGTCGAGATGGGACGCGTCTATGGGCTGGGGCCGCTGGCGCTCTATACGCGCGTCATCCTGCCGGGCGCCCTGCCCTCGATCCTGGTGGGCTTGCGCTATTCGCTGGGCATCATGTGGCTGACCCTGATCGTCGCCGAGACCATCTCCGCCCAGTCGGGCATCGGCTATATGACGATGAACGCCCGCGAATTCCTGCAGACCGACATCGTGCTGCTGGGGATCCTGATCTACGCGCTGCTCGGCAAGCTGGCCGACCTCGCCTCGCGCTGGCTGGAACGCCGCTCGCTGGCCTGGGACCCGCATTTCGGCTCCGGCATGGGTACTGCGTGATGGGCCTTCCGCTCGGTAAGCCGGCGATCGCGCCGCTCTCTTCCCCCGCCGCCCACGGCGAGTTGACGCTGCGGGGCGTGACCAAGAGCTTCGGCGGCAAGATCGTGCTGGCCGGCCTCGATCTGCAAGTGCCCGCGGGCCAGTTCGTCGCCCTGGTCGGGCGCTCGGGCGGCGGCAAGACCACGCTGCTGCGACTGCTCGCCGGACTGGAGACGCCGGATGCGGGGATCATCTCGCTCGACGGCGTACAGCGCCGGGGACTGCAGAAAGACGTGCGCCTGATGTTCCAGGATGCGCGTCTGCTGCCCTGGCAGCGCCTGATCGGCAATGTCGGCATCGCCCGCGGCCCCGACTGGCGCGAGCGGGCCCGGGCCCTGCTGGCCGAAGTCGGGCTGGGGGGACGCGAAAACGACTGGCCCTATACGCTGTCGGGTGGGCAGCGCCAGCGCGTCGCCCTGGCCCGCGCCCTGGTCACCGAGCCGGGCATCCTGCTGCTCGACGAACCGTTCAGCGCGCTGGACGCCCTGACCCGGGCCGAGATGCACCGCCTGCTGATCCGCGTCTGGCAGCAGCACGGATTCACCGCCTTCCTGATCACCCACGACGTGGCAGAGGCTGTCGCCCTGGCCGACCGCGTGCTAGTTTTGCGCGACGGCGTGCTCGCCGAGGATATCCCGATCGACGCTCCGCGCGCCGAGCGGTCCCTGCGCGCAGCCGAACTGGAACGGCGTATCCTAGCGGCGGTGTGAGTTTCGTGACTGAACGTGTTGTTATTGTCGGTGGCGGCTTCTGCGGCGCCATCGTTGCGTTGCATCTGGCCCGCGAGGCCGGGAAAGCGGTCGAGATCGATATCGTCGAGCCGCGTCCGCTGCTCGGCGGCGGGGTCGCCTATTCCGCCCCCGATACCGCCCATCGCATCAATGTGCCGGCGGCGCGCATGAGCGCCTTCTCCGAGGATATCGGTCATTTCGACCGCTGGCTGCGCCAGACCGACATTCTGGCCCGCGATCCCGAGACGGAGATCGCGGGCGGCCATCTGTTTCCGCCGCGACTGGAATTCGGGCGCTATCTCGATGAACTGGTCCGTACCGAAGCGACCGCCAAAGCGGGACGGCTGACGCATCGACGGACGCGGGTCACGGCGATCGAGGGCGGCGCGGTGCACCTGGAAGATGGCGAGGTCTTGCAAGCGGACCGGGTGGTGCTCGCCCTGAGCCATCCGCCGCCCAACCTGCCGGCACGCTTGCAGCCGCTAAAGGACGATCCCCGGCTGATCCGCGATCCCTGGCGCGCCAACGCGCTCGACTCCGTTCCGCGCGATGGGCACGCGCTGATCGTCGGCACCGGCCTGACCATGGCCGACATCGTCGCCAGCCTGGCCAAGGCCGGCCATCGCGGCCCGGTCACAGCCTTCTCGCGGCGAGGACTGCTGCCGCGCGGCCATGCGTTCGAGGCGACCGACCTGATCGGCGATTTCGCCACGGATCCCTCGCCGACCGCCCTCGATCTACTGATGCGGATCCGCGCCGAAGTGGCGAAAGCCGTCGGACGAGGTCTCCCTTGGCAGGTGGTGCTCGACGCGGTCCGGCGCGACGGCGGGACAGTGTGGGGAGCGTTATCCCTGGCGGAAAGGCGGCGTCTGCTGCGGCATCTGCGACCCTTCTGGGACGTGCATCGCTATCGCGTCGCGCCGCAGCCCGAAGCGCAGTTGAAAGCATGGCAAGCCGAAGGCCGCCTCGAGGTAATGGCGGCCTCGCTGGCAGCGGTCGAGGCGACGGAGGACGCGGTGCGCGTCATCCTGCGCCGGCGCAGGGATGGAAAGAGGATCGAGGTGCAGGCGGCGGCGATCATTCTCGCCACCGGACCGGCTCATGACCGGCTGTTCGAGCAAATTCCGGCTTTGGCGGGATTGGCGGCGGCGGGCCGGCTGGAAGCGGACCCGCTGGGCCTGGGCATCGCGGTCGACCCGCAAAGCCGGGTGATCGACCGCGAGGGCAAGGGCGATGATCGTCTGTGGGTGGCGGGACCGCTGGCGCGGGCGCGGTTCGGAGAATTAATGGGCCTGCCGCAGGTGCTGACCCATTCCGAAACTGTCGCTAAGTCCTTGGCTGAGCTGATCGCTTAATTAGGCGACCAGCTTCTCCAGCACGCGGTCGAGATCGGCGGCGATGGCGGTGTAGCGGTCGAGTTCGGCCTGCAGGGCATCCTGCTCGCGATGATTGCCGCTGGCGGCCTGACGCTCGGACAGCTCGAAGCGGATCTCTTCGATCAGCTCACGCTGGCTCGACATCGAGCGGGCGACGTTCTTGCGGCGGAATTCGGTGATCTTCGACATCTCGGTGCCCCAGCGGTGCGTGTTGCAGTGCAAAATAAGCGGCGAAGAAATACTCGAAACCGGCTCATTTCGCAGTTGCGAAATGCGCAAGGCAGACCCGACGAATCGTACATCAGGGGTTGTGAGGAGTGCGTCTTTTATTTTTTCCTCTTTCCCAGGGCCCGTAATGTGGTCACGGGGGAACACGCCCTATCCACTACGCCGATGTTCCCCCGTGATCACATGGAGGGCTGCGCGCTTGCGCGCCATGGGCGGTGGGCTTGGCGATGACGGTCTGAGTCATCGCACCACCGTCGAACCGGATCGACGCTGAAAGGACTCTTACGTCGGCCGCCTCTCAGACACCTCGCCCCCCTGTTCCCCCATCAACATCGCAATCTTCCCCAATCCCGCCCGCAGATCGGGCAGCGACGGCGCGCCCAGACAGAGGCGCAGCCCGCTATCCCGACCATGCCGATCCGCAGCGATCGCGCGCGGCAGCGTCACCGCCACGCCGGCCGCGGCGCAAGCCGCCGACAGCTTATCCGCTTCCGGCCGCGGCAGCGGCAGGAATGCATGAAACCCGACGATTTCCGAACGGCGCAGGGCGGGCCCCAAGATCGACCGCGCCAAACTGGTGCGCCGGTCCGCCTCCATGCGGATCGCGCCGCGCAGGGTCTCGGCTGTGCCGTCCAGCATCCATCGCTCCATCACCGCGCAAGAGAGCGGCGAAACGGAGAGCAGCGTGGCACGGAAAGCGGCGATGGCGCGGTCCATCAGGCCGGGCGGCACCACCAGCGAGCCGATGCGCAAACCCGGACTGACCGTCTTGGACAGGCTGTTGACATAGAAGGTGCGCTCGGGCGCCAGGGTGGCGATCGGCGGCCGGTCCGGCAGCGGCGACAGGGAATAGACGTCGTCCTCGACGATCGGCAGTTTGTGCTTCCTGCAGATCTCGGCGATCTCGCGCCGCCGCGCCGCGCTCATGATCGCCGTGGTCGGGTTCTGCATGGTCGGCATGACATAGAGCAGCGCGGTCCGCGTCCCGCCGGTCCGGGCCGCCAGCGCTTCCTCCAGCGCGGAAGGCGTCATCCCCTCCTCGTCCATCGCCAGCCCGACCAGCCGATAGCCGGAAAAGCGCGCCAAGGTGATGATGCCGGGATAGGTCAAGGCATCACAGAAGATCGTTCCGCCCGGCCGCAGGGAGACGGCGAAAGCCACCGCCAAGGCCTGCTGCGCCCCCGCCGTCAGAACCACCGAAGCCGGATCGGCCGGCATCCCCAGCTCGTCCAGCCAGCGCGCCATCAGCCGGCGATGCTCTTCATGGCCGAGCGGCGGCGGATAGCTGGTGAACAGGCTGGGATCGATGCTCCTGGCGATGCTGCCCAGGGTCCGTCGCAGTAATTTCTCGCTGAGCATGGCGGGCGGCACATTGAAGGACAGATCGATCGCGGCTGGGCTGCGCGCCTGCACCAGCGCGACGAAAGTCCCCCGCCCCTTGACGCTGCGTGTCAGGCCGCGGCGTTCCAGCACAGCATAGGCCTTGGTCACCGTGCCGACGCCGATCTTCAATTCCCAGGACAGGTCGCGATGCGGCGGCAGGCGCGCCCCCGAGTCCAAGCGCCCTTCGAGAATATCCTCGGCGAGGGCGGCGACCAGCCGTTCCGATGGCGGTCCCGCCCCCTCGGCCAGACGCGGTTGCCAGGGAGACTGCAGCAGCATGAGGTGAATCCCACTTAAGTGTCTCGTGACACTATCTCAATTTAAACCAAGTGTATCAAATCCTAGACTGAACGCCATGAGCAAATCCTGGCCTCTCCTTCTCGGATCGATCCTGCTGCTGGCGCTGCCGGCCGCCGCCGATGATGGTTTGCCCGACGCGGTGCGGAGCGAGGCCTGGTTCACCGGCTCGCTCAATTCGACCGGCGCCACCGCCCTGCCCGCCGGTCATTTCCTCGCCGAGCCTTATCTCGGCGAAGAGATCGTCAGACCCCAGGGCGGCCATGCCAGCCACACGGCGGAATCGCTCAATCTGCTGCTTTACGGTGTGACCGACGATTTTACCGTCGGGCTGATCCCGCGCTTCACCTGGCGCGACCGCGCCGAGCCGGGCGATCTGACAGCGCGTCTGCAATACCGCCTCACCGCCTATGACGAAGCCAGCGGGTTGCCTTCAGTCGCGGTGGCGCTCAACCAGGACTTCCCGACCGGAAAGTTCGACGATCTCGACCGGGGAGCTGGCGACGGCAGCGGGAATGGCGCCTATACGACACATGTCGCTCTGTTGAGCGACGAATACGCCACCGTCGCCGGAAGGCCGCTGCGACTCCGCTTCGATGTGTCCTATGGAGTCTCGACGTCGGTCGGGATCGAGAATCGCAGCGTCTATGGCACGCCGGAGGGGTTCCGCGGCCACGCCTCGCCGGGCGCTTCCTCCGACGCGACCTTGGCGTTCGAATATAGTCTCTCCACCCGTTGGGCCGTGGCGCTCGACGCTTCCTATGACCGCGGCGACAGCACGCGGGTCAAGGGACTGGATTTTCACACCGCTTCGGGAATCGGACAATCCGCCAATCTGGCCCCAGCCCTCGAATATAATTGGACGGACAATACCGGCTTGATCGTCGGCGTGCAGTTGCCGGTTTGGCAGAGCAACAGCGGGCGCGTGATCCTGCCGATGGCCGCGCTCAATTGCGTCTTTTGATCAGCCGATCTTGGCCTCGATTATCCGCACCGTCGGCGCGTCCCGCGTTTCGAGCGCGATCCCGCACAGATGTTGTTCCGACAGGGCCAGGCTTTCGAAGCGCCAGGCGGCGGGGTCGTCCCGGATGCGAGGATCGAAGCCGATCGTCGGCTTGTCCTGCTCCACATCGAACCAGAAGGCGTCGAGCGGCAAAGTCAAACCACTCCCCTTGGCCTTGATATAGGCCTCCTTCAGCGTCCAATAGGTAAAGAAGCGCCGGCGCCTATGCTCGTCGGCCTGAGCGCGCAAAGCGGCGCATTCGGAGGCGGCGAAGAAATGCTCGGCCACCTCGTCGAGCTGGCCGCGGCGGGGCATGAATTCGACATCGACGCCCGGCATCGGCACTTCCGCCACCAGACAGACGATCATGCCCTCGGTATGCGACAGGTTGAAATCGAAGCCGATCGCCGGCGCCTCGACGAAGGGCCGGCCGTGCTCGGCCGCGCCGAAGCGCCAGGACAGCGGATCGGCGCCGGTGTAGCCCGACAGCACTGAACGTACCAGGGCGCGGGTGAGCAGCACTTCGCGGCGGCGTTTCTCGATGGTCGGACGGGCCTGGCGCTCGCGCTCTTCCCGCGTCAGCAACCCGCCGAATTGCTCGACCAGCTCCGCCTCGCTTTGCCCATCGAAGCGGGAGAGGCGGAGCACATGGAGGTCAGTGTCCATTGCTGATCGAGACGACCCGGCCATACTCCGAACTGCGCGCCAGATGGTCGAACAGGCGGAAGGCGGCGCCCGAAATACGGCTGATCGCCTGCTCGCCGTCGCGTTCGCGGCCGAGATAGGTGGTCATCACGCACAGCACATAGGGCCGATTGTCGAGGAAGATCACGCCGGAATCGGCGCGCACGCCCTCCAGCTCGCCGGGCTTGTCGGCGATCTTGATGCCCTCGGGCAGGCCTTTCGGGATCCAACTGTCCTTGTGGGTGGCCAGCATGGTGAAGAAATCGTCCTTGGTCGGCCCGAGCAGTTTGCCGCGATAGAGCTTTTCCAGCAGCGTCATCATCTCGCGCGGGGTCGAGACATTCTCGCGCCCCTCGCCCGCCGCCTTGAGATCCATCATCTTGCGGCGCAGCTTGGTGTCGTGCAGGCCCTGGGCGTCCATCAGCGCCTTGACGTTGTCCATGCCGACCCGGTCGATCAGCACATTGGTGGCGGCATTATCGCTGACCGCGACCATCATGGTGGCCAGATCGCGGTTGGTCAGGGTGGTGACGCCGGGGGTCAGCCCGCCCATGATGTCGCTGTCCTGCACGATGTCGGACGCCTGCACGACGTAAGGGTCGGTCAGCTTGAGCTTGCCCTGCTCGGCCTGGTGATAGAGCTCGGCCAGCACGGTGATCTTGATCGAGCTGGCCTGGGGGAAGACCTCGTCGGGATGCAATAGGAAGGTCCGCCCGGAAGCCAGGTCCAGCATCGCCACGCCCAGCACGCCGTCGAGACCTTTCTCGGTGTCGGCCACTTCGGCGGTGAAACGGTCCCACAGCACGTCCACCTTCTGCTGCGGCGCCGCCTGCGCCGAAAACCCGAGACACAGGCTGAGCGCGGCGGCGATCTTCTTCATGGCTGCTCCTCGGTATCCACGTCGGCCTGGTTGGCCTCGTTGTAGCGCGGGCCGCTGACGGTGCGGTCGTTGATCACCGCCTCGAGCGCGACCAGCTGAATCGGGCTGAGAGCGATGGCCGAGGCGGAGACGTCCTCCTCCAGATGCGCCACCGAGGTGGTGCCGGGGATCGGCAGGACATGGTTGCCCTGATGCAGCAGCCACGCGATGGCCAGCGCCGCCGCCCTGACGTCCCACTCGGCCGCGAGGGCGCGGAAGCCCGACAGCAAAGCCTGATTGCGCCCGTAATGCGGCGGCAGGAAGCGCGGCATGCCGCGGCGGAAGTCGTTGGCCGGCAAAGCGTCGAGATCGACATCGGTCCCGGTCAGGAAACCGCGCGCCACCGGCGAGAAGGCGACGAAGGAGACGCCGAGTTTTTCGCAAGCCTTCAGCGCGCCATATTCGGGATTGCGGCTCCACAGGGAATATTCCGACTGCAGGGCGGCGATCGGATGAACGGCATGCGCCTTTTCCAGCGTCTTGCCGGACACCTCCGACAGGCCGATCGCGCGGATCTTGCCCTCGGTCACGAGGTCGGCCAGGGCACCGACGCTGTCCTCGATCGGCACCGACTTGTCCCAGCGATGCAGGTAATAGAGGTCGATCACATCGGTCCGCAGGCGCTTCAGCGAATTCTCGCAATCGCGCTTGATGCTGGCCGGCTTGCCGTCGATGACGCGCTTGCCGTCGATCCCGGTCATGCCGCCTTTGCTGACCAGGGTGACCTTGTCGCGCACCGATTTCAGGAACGCCCCGACCAGCTCCTCATTGCGGCCGAAACCGTAGAGGCTGGCGGTGTCGAAATGGTCGATGCCGAGATCCAGCGCCTTTTGCAACAAGGCGTGGCTCTGCTCGGGCGTCGGCGGCGTGCCGTAAGCGTGGCTGAGATTCATGCAGCCGAGGCCGATTTCGGCGACGTCGAAGGGTCCTAATTTGCGTCTTTTCATGGGTGTAGCCTATCTTTGAGCGGCTTGGTGGCGCAAGTTACAACTCCCGTCATCCCTGCCCCTTTTCTCGTCACCCCCGCGAAGGCGGGAGTCCATGTCGAGGCCAGACTCAGCCCCCCGGTGGATCCCCGCCTTCGCGGGGATGACGGTTTAAAGGAACGGATGACGATTTGAAAAGAGAACGGAATGCTGGGACCCACGCTCGAAACCGACCGACTGATCCTCCGTCCACCGGAGATCGCCGATCTCGACGGCTGGGCCGAGATGATGGCGGATGAGGAAACCGCAAGATTTGTGGGAGGCGCGATGCCGCGCGAAAGTGTGTTCCGCGTCATGGCCACCATGACCGGCCATTGGGCGCTGCTGGGCTACGGCATGTTCTCGGTGATCGAGAAGAGCAGCGGACGCTGGATCGGCAGGATCGGCCCGTGGCAGCCGGAAGGCTGGCCCGGCGCCGAAATCGGCTGGGGCCTGTCGCGCCACGCCTGGGGCAAAGGCTATGCGGCGGAAGGAGCGAGCGCGGCGATCGACTGGGCGTTCGACCATCTCGGCTGGGCAGACATGATCCATTGCTGCGATCCCCGCAACGCCAATTCCATCGGCCTCGCCCGCCGCCTCGGCTCGACCCGGCGCGGAACGGCGATCCTGCCGCCGCCTTTCGGCACCGAAATCGAGATTTACGGGCAGAGTCGGGAGGACTGGCGGGCGAAGTAACCGGGGGTTGAATCTGGAGATCCTTCCGTCGAACGGGATCCGCCGCGTGAGTGTTCCGCTCCGGTCCCACGCCGAAACAAGAGTTTCGGCGTGGGACCGGAGCGGCCTGATTGTAGGGCACGGCGCTGATCGACGCTGACGAACCCCTTAGCCCAGCGTGTCTTCCAGCTGCTTGAGCGTCCGATAACACTCCAGCACCTGGCCGACGCTGGCGTTGGGCTCGCGGCCGTCCTGGATGGCGGAGAGGAATTCGCGGTCCTGCAGCTCGATGCCGTTCATCGACACATCGACCTTCGAGACATCGATCTTTTCGTCCTTGCCGGTCACCAGATCGTCATAGCGGGCGACATAGGTGTTGGTGTCGCCGATATAGCGGAAGAAAGTGCCGAGCGGCCCGTCATTGTTGAAGGACAGCGACAGGGTGCAGATCGACCCGCCTTCGGTCTTCAGCTGGATCGACATGTCCATGGCGATGCCCAGCGTCGGATGGATCGGGCCCTGCATGGCGTGGGCGGCGACAATTTTTTCACCCGTCTGATAGCGGAACAGATCGACCGTATGGGCGGCGTGGTGCCACAGCAGGTGATCGGTCCAGCTGCGCGGCTGACCCAGCGCGTTCATGTTGGTGCGGCGGAAGAAATAGGTCTGCACATCCATCTGCAGGATTTTGAACTCGCCGGCCTGGATCTTCTTGTGCACGTACTGATGTGACGGATTGAAGCGGCGCGTGTGCCCAACCATACAAACCAGGCCGGTCTCCTTCTGCACCTTCTCCACTTTCTGCGCGTCTTCCCAGCTGTCGGCCAGCGGGATCTCGACCTGCACATGCTTGCCGGCCTTCATGCATTGGATCGCCTGGGCGGCGTGCATCTGGGTCGGCGTGCACAGGATGGCGGCGGCGACGCCCGGCTGGGCCAGCGCTTCGGCCAGATCGGTGGTGGCATGGCCGACCTGGTATTTCTCGGCGGCGGCCTTCGTATTGTCCAGGTCACGGCCGACCAGCGAGACCACCTCGTGCCCGCCGATGATCTTGATGGCGTCGAGATGCTTCTGGCCGAAGGCGCCGGCTCCGGCGAGGACGATCTTCATTTGGGGCTCCGATTTTCCAGGATGAGATGGCCGATCGCCGTGTTCGAGGCCGGCACATGATAGAAGCGATAAGTCTCTTCGACGTCGGCATCCATAGCACCCCGCATGATCAGCCACATCACCAGCTCGATGCCTTCCGAGCCGGCTTCGCGCAGATAATCGATATGGGGAATGGCGGCCAGCGCCTCGGGATCCTTGGTCATTCCGTCGAGGAAGGCGCCGTCGAATTGCTTGTTGATCAGGCCGGCGCGCGGGCCCTGCAATTGATGGCTCATGCCGCCGGTGCCCCAGATCTGAACGTTCAGATCCTTGTCGAAGCTGTCGATGGCTTTGCGGATGGCTTTACCGAGATTGTAGCAGCGGCGGCCCGACGGCACCGGGTACTGCACGACATTCACCGCGAAGGGGATGACCTTGCACGGCCATTCCGCCACGTCGCCGAACATCAGGCTGAGCGGCACGGTCAGGCCGTGATCGACATCCATCTTATTGACGATCGTGAGGTCGAAATCGTCCTGGATTACCGATTGAGCGATATGGGCGGCCAGCTCGGGATGGCCCTGCACGACGGGAACCGGGCGCGCGCCCCAGCCCTCGTCGGCCGGGTTGTAGCTTTCGGCGCACCCGATGGCAAAAGTCGGGATCATGTCGAGGCTGAAGGCGGTGGCGTGGTCGTTATAGACCAGGAACACCACGTCGGGCTTATTGTCCGCCATCCAGCGCTTGGCGGGCTCGAAGCCGGCGAACAGCGGCTGCCAATAGGGATCGGCGGTCTTCTTGTTGTCCCACGCGGCGCCGACGGCCGGGACATGGGAACAGGCGATTCCTGCCGTGAGCTTGGCCATTATTCGCGTTCCTTCCTGGTGCGATAGCCGTCGGGCGAGCGGCCGCCCTTGATCATCATCTCGGCATAGGCTTCCTGGCTCATGCCCGTCATCGAGGCGGCGGCATATTGGAAGCTCTTGCCGTCGGTGGCGAAGATCTTGGCGAGGAAATAGATGTTGCCGCCCAAGGCCAGCATGCGGTTGTAATCGCGCGCCATCACCGCCAGCTTCTGCTCCTCGCTCATCGCCCATTCGTCGAGATAGGCGCGCTCATCGGCGCGGAACCTCTCCCGATTCGGCGCCTTCATCAGCGACATGCAGAACTGGTTGAGGTGATAGCCCAGCCGCGCCATGTCGGCGTCGAAAACGACGGTGTCGGGAATGTCGTTATAGGGCTTGTCGAGACTCATGATCCGACCTCTTCCGGCCAGTATAGCCGCATCGGATTGTCGATCAGCAATCTGCGCTGAAGCTCCTCGGTGACGGCGATCTTGGGCAGGTAATCGACCAGCTTGCCATCGTCGGGGATGTGCGACTTCATGTTGGGATGCGGCCAGTCGGTGCCCCACAGCACGCGGTCGGGGAAGGTTTCGACCAGATGGCGGGCGAAGGGGACCACGTCTTCGTAGCCATCCGGTCCGGTCTGGGACAGGCGCTCGGGGCAGCTGACCTTCGACCAGAAATTGGGGTTCTCGCGCATCAGCTTGAGGAACAGCTCGAATTCCGGGCCATCCACCGGCTTGGTGACATCGGGGCGGCCCATATGATCGACCACCACCGTGCCCGGCAGGCTGGTGAAGAAGTCGTAGAGCTCCGGCAGTTCCTGCGCCTCGAAATAGATCACGATATGCCAGCCGAGGGGGGCTATGCGGGCGGCGATCTCGGCCAACGAGTCCTTCGGCAAGGCGTCGACCAGCCGCTTGACGAAATTGAAGCGCGCCCCGCGCACGCCGGCGGCATGCAGCGCATGCAGCTCATGATCGGTGACCGAGCGCTTGACGGTGGCGACGCCCCTCGCCCGCCCGCCGGAATGGGCCAGCGCGTCGACCAAGGCGCGATTGTCGGCGCCGTGGCAGGTGGCCTGCACGATCACATTGCGGGTGAAGCCGAGATAGTCGCGCAAGGCCCACAGCTTTTCCTTGGGCGCGTCGCACGGGGTGTATTTACGCTCCGGCGCATAGGGAAAGACGTCGCCCGGCCCGAACACATGGCAATGCGCGTCGACCGCGCCCGGCGGAACCTTGAATGCCGGCTTGGACGGATTTTGATGGAAAACGAGCCAATCCGCATCCATCTGAAAAGCGCTCATTTAAATGCCCTCAAGCGCCGGGCGCGCATTCCCCGTCGGCTTTGCCGACAATTGTATGAATCTCGCATGCCAAGCATGCGGGGCGCTGGGCTACCGCGCCAAGCTATGTTGCCTGTGTGATCAACGCTGTCGGCAGCGCGGGCCTGCAGTCGCAGGCCTATAACGAACTCGGGGAATTCGTCACCCATAATCAGCTCCATAACTTGCACTTTCCGGCCCATCACATTTCCCCCTGATCGGGCGCTCCACTGTACCCAGCCGTCCCGCACGACCGGAATGGAGGAAGCGCCCTTTCTCTTGTACTTTTGGACTCAGCGCCCTTGGGATTTCAGGATCTTGTCGAGGCGCGGATAGACGCGCCGCGCATTGCCCTCGAACACCTTGTGGCGGTTCTCGTCGGAGAGGCCCAAAGCTTCCAGATAGCGCTTGGTGTCGTCGAAATATTGCCCGGTC
>Ga0302311_10001801_pt1 | contig 24831 bp, 19 predicted proteins | sample III_Palsa_N1_3_FD_200449 | JGI IMG/M metagenome (GOLD analysis project Ga0302311, IMG submission 200449) | Peat permafrost microbial communities from Stordalen Mire near Abisko, Sweden - III_Palsa_N1_3 | ecosystem: Environmental > Terrestrial > Soil > Palsa > Peat permafrost | place: Sweden... | reverse complement strand
AGCCGGCGCGGACGCGGGCTGCGCCGCCGGCACCGGCCGCGGCACCGGCGGCGACGGCAGCGACGACGACGCCTGTCCAGCCGACACCGGCGCCTTGCGCGCGGTCAGCAGCGGCAGCGTGGTCGGCGGCGCCTCGACGGGCGGCGGCGCCGGCGGCGCGGCGGTGTCGCGGATGACGATGGAGGGCTCGACGATCGCGGTCGCCTCGGCGGCGTCGGCGACGGTCCGGCTGGCCGCGGCCGACGCCCGGTCGGTGGGCGACTGCGCGGCGGATGCGGCCTCGGTGTCGGGCAAGGCGGCGCCGGCGTCGGCCGGCGTCGTGCTCCGGGCCGCCGGCGTGCGCGATTCCACGGGCTCGGGCGCGTACACGACGAGCTCGCCCGCGCGACGGCTGCCCACCGGCGAATTGCCGCCCGGCGCCGTGCCCACGATGAGGAACAGCAGGATGTGCAGCAGCAGCGCCAGGACGATGCAGCGCTCCAGGCTGGGCTGGCTGACGCCCGGCTGTGGCCAGGGCAGGCCCGCGGCACCGCTGAACGCCGAGCCGCGCAAGGCGAGCCCGACGGGCGGCACCGCCGGGCGCTTCTTCAGGAAGTTCCTCGTGAGGGCGTAGCGGACGGGGCGAAGCAAGCTGGAGGATTCCGGGCAAGGGCTCGGGAAGCTCGACCGCGGATCCGGCGCACGCTCCCGGTCGCCATCGTAGTCGCAACCCGTGACCGTGCCGCGGGCGTGTGGCTTGCCTGCCGCAGCGCACCGTCGAGATCCTCACGATCCGGCGTTCCACAGGAGATCCGCATGTCATCGCTCGAGTCGACCGCCGCCCGCTACGCCCCCCACGCCCAGGCGCTGCTGCGCATCGTCTGCGGCTATCTGTTCATGGTGCACGGCTCGATGAAGCTGTTCCACGCTCCGCACGCCGCGATGTTCGACGGCGTGACGCTGATGTCGCTGCTGGGCCTGGCCGGCGTGCTCGAACTCGTCGGCGGCGCGCTGCTGGTCGTCGGATTGTTCACGCACGTCGTCGCCTTCCTGCTGTCCGGCGAGATGGCCATCGCCTACTTCACGGCGCATGCCAGCCACGGCAACGTGCTGTTCCCGCAGCTGAACCAGGGCGAGCCGGCGGTGCTGCTCTGCTTCGCGTGCCTCTTCCTCGCCGCGGCGGGCGCCGGGGCGTGGAGCATCGACGCGAGGCGCACGCGCTGGTGGCGCCGCTGATCCACGCATCCACAATGGGCCGATGACGCCCCGCTTCGAGACCCTCGCGATCGCCGCCAACCGCGGCCAGCGGCAGGCGAATCATCATGGGAAGGGGAGCTCCGACAGGGGTCGCGGGAGTCCGGTCGGCACGGGTTCGCGCTCTTGGCGCGGCACGTGCCGCCGGGTTGCGGGGCACGCTGCAATCAGCACCGATGGCGGCGCGCGCTCAGCCCGGCGCGAGCATCGACCACGCCGCCAGCGACGACGAGACGAGCAGCACGAGGCAGTCGACCACCGCCAGCACGCCGTAGAGGCCGCCCTCGCCCTCGTCGGAGCCGATCCGGATGCTGAAGGGCTTGCCGGACTCCGGCGCGGCGATCACCGGCAGCAGCAGGCCGCGGCCGGCGAGCGCCGGCGCGGCGACGAACGCCGCCCCGGCGGCGGCCGCGGTCCGAAGGTCGCGAAAGGGCAAGGGATCGCCGCTGCGGAACTGCGCCTGCGAGGCCTCGTGGCGCGCCACCAGCGACGCGGTCTGCGCCTGCAGCACCAGCGCCTCCGGGGAGGCGGCGACGAAGCGGCCCACGACGTGGACGCGATCGCCGTTGCGCAGCAGGCGCTCGGGCGCCTCGGGGTCCGGCGGCGCGGTGTCTTCGCCGAGGCGCGAGCGCGCCGCCGCGGCCGACACCGAGCCGTGGCCGGTGACGTCCGCGCCGGCCGGCAGCACGATGCACTCGCCGCTGTCGTCCACCAGCAGGAAGGGCCGGACGCTGTCGCGATGCGGCCCGTCGTCGCCGGCCCGGAACCAGAGGCACAGTTCGCCATCCGGCGACACCAGCGGCACCGCGTCGGGCAGCGCGCGTGCGCGCCCGTGCAGCGCCACGACGTCCGCGAGCTGGCCGGACTGCGCGAGCGCGCCGGCCTTGGACACCGGCATCGTGGAGGCGACGCGCAACTGGCGCGCCGTCCACCAGGCCACCGCCGTGCCCAGCGCCGCGACGACGGCGAGGATCGCGCGCGCGGTAGGCGAGCGCGCCACGTCGGCCTGCCCTTGCGCGGCCGCCCAGATGAAGAACGCGACGCCGATGACGGGCGCCGCGCCGACCAGCAGCCGCCACTTCGTATCGTGCGTCATCACGGACATCGCGCCACTCCCGCGGTGGAGAACTGCTGGATGCACGATATTGAGCGCCGCTCCGTGCGGCGGATATCCCGCAAATCGAAATGGCCGCGGAGCGGCGGCGAACCGTTGACTCAGTCGCGCAGCATCGATTGACCGGTTTTGGGGAGGTTCGGCCCGTCTCGCATCCAGCTCGACAGCAGGCTCCGCGCTGGGACCGGTCCCAGCAAGCTCAACGATCCGGCATCGCGTCGTCGATCATCGCCGTCGTGTTCAGCGCGTGTTGTGCCACCTGGTCGATGCTCATGCCGATCACCGAAAGCGGGTACGTGCCGGAGACGACGCCGTCGTACCAGAGCTCGGCCGCCACCGCCTCGGGCGGCATGCCTTCGACGGCGGCGATCAGGCATTCGACGAGGGACTCGAGGCCGTCGTCGGCGTACATCTGCTCCGACTCGTAGCTGACGCGGTAGCCGAAGGAATCGGCGGACTTGTCGATGTCGATGCGAACGATCATGGCATTTCTTTCAGGCTGGCGGACACGCGCCCGCGGCTCGGGGCGGCGCGTCGAGGAACATGGCGACGAAGTGTACCGAGCGTCCCCAGGTTGTCGGTCGGCGGGGGCCGGGCGCTCGTGGAGAATGCGCGCATGAAGCGCTACATCGCCCTGCTCCGCGGCATCAACGTCGGCAAAGCCAAGCGGGTTCCCATGGCCGACCTGCGCGCGCTGATGGAGGCGCTGGGCTTCGCCGGCGTGCGCACGCTCCTCAATAGCGGCAACGCCGTGTTCGACGCCGGGGGCGGCACGGCCGCGAGCCACGCGAGGCGGCTGAAGGCGGCGATCCTCGAGAAGACGGGTGTCGACTGCGAGGTCGTCGTCAAGACGGCCGCCGACCTCGCCGCCGCGATCGCCGAACATCCGCTGCGCCTCCACGCCGAGGACGACGCGCGCATGCAGGTGATGTTCGTGCAGGACGCGTCCGCGCTCGCGGAGCTGAAGGCGCTGGAAGCCGGCGACTGGGCGCCCGAGGTCTTCGCGGTCGGCCAGCATGCGGCGTGGCTGTGGTGCGCCAGCGGCATCATCGAGAGCCGCATCGCCAAGGCGGTGCACAAGGTGCTCAAGGAACGCGGCACGGCACGCAATTGGGCGACCGTGGAGAAGCTGCAGGCGATGGTCCTGTCCGAAGCCTAGAGCCTGCGGTTCATGAGCGACGCCCGGCCGCCCGAAGGCGCTCGAGCCGCAGCCGTCAGGCGGTGGGTAACCTCATCAACACCTGGCTCATGAGGTGCGGCACGAAGCCCGCGCGCCGCAGCGCCTCGCCGCCCAGGTCGTCGCGCAGGATCGGCGGTGCGAACGCATCCGGATGCGCCTCGGCCACGGCACGCGCCAGCACCTCGGCGTCGCGCAGCGCGGGGTCGAGGTCGATGAGGCTGTGGATCTGCGTGGGCGTGCCGTCGACGACGCTGAACACGAGCTGCGCGCTGCCGCACTGCCAGACGCTGAGCGGCCGCACCTGGGCCGCCATGCAGCGATCGGCGTTCGGGAACGGCAGCCAGGCGAGGCGCTGGTCGGCGTCGGCCAGCCACGCGAGCGCCAGCGCGCGGTCGACCGCGCGCACGTCCCGTGCGGGCGCGCCCGCGGGCGCGTCGTCGGGCAGCTTCCAGCCGTTGAGCGCGGCCACCACCTCGAAGCCGCGGCCGCGATACAGGCGCAGCGCGCGCTCGTTCTGGGCGAAGCACTCGAGCTCGACCCAGGGCAGGCCCTCGGAGCGCGCGCGCTCGATGAAGTCGTCGAGCAGCGCCGGCGCCGCGCCGCTGCCGCGCGCGGCGGGCAGCGCGCCCATCACGCCCAGCCGCCAGCGGCCGACTTCGGGACGCGGGCAGACGAACGCGAACGCGACGATCGCGCCGTCGCGCACGGCCACGCGGCTGCACGCGAGATCGATTCCCTGGCGGCCGATGAACGACGGGAACTGCGCCAGCGTCATCTCGAACGGCCCGACCAGGTAGTCGGCGAACGCCGCGACCGTGGCCGCGTGGAGATCGGCCTCGGGCAGCGTGTCGGCGGCGACGAGCGTTGCGGCCGACATCACGTCGCCGGCGCCTCGCGGCGCGCGGCGCGACGGTCCCACCAGCGCGCCAGGCGCACGGGCAGCGCCATCGGCTCGGTGTCGCGCCACTTGCCTTGCGTCGGCAGGCCGATCGCGTACAGCGTGAATCGATAGAAGAAGCGCAACGTGGTCAGGAACGCGAAGAACTCGAGCAGCGTGAGGACGAAGCCGCCGACCGCGGTGAAGCGCTCGGAGCGGCGGTGCAGCCTGACCAGCAGGCGCTCGCGCATCATCTCGATCGAGTCGTAGAAGCACGGGATGACCAGCAGCGTCAGCATCGTCGCCGTGATCGTGCCGCCGATGATGGTGACGGCCATCGGGCGATAGAACTCGCCGCCCTCGCCCAGGCCGATGGCCACCGGCAGCATGCCGGCGATCAGCGCGAACGTGGTCATCAGGATCGGGCGCAGCCGCTTGCGGCCGGCGTGCATCAGCGCCTCTTCGCGATCCGTGCCCGCGCGCTCCTCGGCGCGCGCGGCGTCGAGCAGCAGGATGGCGTTCTTCGCGACCAGGCCCATCAGCATGATGACGCCGATGATGCTCATCAGGTTGAGCGTGCCCTGTGTGGAGACGAGCGCGATCACCACGCCGATCAGGCTCAGCGGCAGCGAGATCATCACGGGAATGGGCGCGGTGAACGAGCCGAACTGGATCACGAGCACGAGGTACATCAGCGCGATGCCCGAGATCAGCGCGATGCCCAGCGACGAGAACACCTCTTCCTGGTCGTGCGAATCGCCGGCCAGCTCGACGCCGAAGCCCGGCGGGAACTGGATCTGCGAGACGATCTTCTGCGCGTCCGCCGTGACCTCGCCGGACGAGCGGCCCTGCGCGTTGGCCGCCACGACCATCATGCGCTTGCCGTTGGCATGCTCGATCGTCGACGGCGCCTTGCCCATCGTCACCGTGGCGATCTGCTCGAGCGGCACGACGCGGTCGGTGCCTGCGACGGCGATCGGCAGGCGCTCGATGTTGCTCGCGTCGACGCGGTCCTGCGGCGCGAGTCGCACCGAGACGTCGCGCGTCTCGCCGGTCGGATCGACCCAGTCGCCGGACTCGACGCCGGCGAACGCGACGCGCAGGGTCTGCGCCGCGTCGTTGATCGACACGCCCATCGAGTTGGCGAGGCCGCGATCGAGGTCGATGCGCAGCTCCTGCTGCGGGTCCTGCTGCGACAGGCCGATGTCGACCGCGCCCTTGACCTGGTGCAGCTTGGCCATGAAGTCGGACGTGATCTCGAGCAGGCGGCGCGCATCGGTACCGTAGAAGCGGATCTGCACCGGCTTGTCGGTGCCGTTGTTGAGGTTGTCCAGCACCACGTACTCGGCGCCGACCAGGCGTGCCACGCGGGCCCGCATGTCGTCGGCGATCTCGGTGGCGTTGCGCTTGCGCGTGGGGCTCTTGCCGATGTCGATGTAGATGCGCACGTTGTCGGGCGCGATGCGCGCGCTCGTGTGCTTGTACTCGGGCAGCTCGCGCGCCAGCGCGGTGATCTCGGCGGCCTTCATGCGGGCGTAGTCCAGGCTGCTGCTGGGCGGCATGCGCGCCGTCACCGCGATCTGGCCGGCGTCCTGCTTCGGCAGGAACTCGGTGCCGCCCGCGTACGTCTGCAGGGCGATCGCCGCGGCGAAGCTGAGGAACGCGACCCAGCCCATCACCCAGCGATGATGCAGCGCCCACTTGATCAAGCGGCTGTAGCGGTCGGCCTGGTGGTCGAACCACTCGTTGAAGCGGTGCAGCGTGCGGCCCAGGGCGTTGCGCGGCCGGGTCTCGTGGTCGGGCGGATCGCCCCAGTACGCCGACAGCATCGGGTCGAGCGTGAACGAGATGAACAGGCTGACGATGACCGACACGGCCACCGTCAGGCCGAACGGGCGGAACCACTCGCCCGCCACGCCCGGGATGAACGCGACCGGCGCGAACACCGAGACGATGGAGAACGTCGTCGCCGCGACGGCCAGGCCGATCTCGGCGGTGCCGTTGAGCGCCGCGGTGCGCCTGTCCTCGCCGCGCTGCATGTGGCGCACGATGTTCTCGCGCACCACGATCGCGTCGTCGATCAGCACGCCGATGGCGAGCGACAGCCCGAGCAGGCTCATGAAGTTCAGCGTGAAGCCGCACAGCCACACGGCGATGAACGCGGTCAGCACCGACGTCGGCAGCGACAGCGCGGTGATCAGCGTCGAGCGCCACGAGTTGAGGAACACGAAGACGACCGCGATCGTCAGGAACGCGCCGAAGAACAGCGAGTGCACGACGTTGTCGAGGCTGTTCTGCGCGCTCTTGCCGCCGTCGCGCGTGATCTCCAGCGTCGCGTGGCCGGCCTGCTCCTTGTTGATGGTGTCGACGAGATCGCGCACCTGCTTGGCGACGGTCACCGTGCTGGCATCGCGCGTGCGCGACACGTACATGCCCACGTTGGCGCGGCCGTCGCGCTCGCTGCTGCTCACGTCCTCGGCGAAGCCGTCCTCCACCGTCGCGACCTGCCCGAGCCGGATCAGGTTGTCGCCGTTGCGCTTGACCGGGATCTGGTTGAACTCGCCGGGCGACTCGATGCGGCCGACCAGCCGGATGCTCTGGTCCTCCAGCGAGCCGCGCACCTTGCCCACCGGCGCCGTCCCGTTCTGCATGCGCAGCGCGTTGACGATGTCGGTGACGGAGACGTTGAACTCGCGCAGCTTCTGCGAATGCAGCAGCACCGACAACTCGCGCGTGCGCGAGCCGGTGACGTCGACCACCGACACGCCCGGGATCGCGCGGAAGCGGTCCGCCAGCTGGTCTTCCGCGATGTGCGACAGCTCGGCCCGGTTCGCCGTCGCGGACGACAGCGCGAGCGACATCACCGGATCGGAGTTCGGATCGATGCGCGTGAGGACAGGCTCGCGCATCTCCACCGGCAGCTTGTAGCGCACGGTGCCGATCGCGTTGCGGATCTCGTCGGACGCCTGCGTCATGTCCTTGTGGAAGTCGAAGAACAGCAGGAACTCGGCCTGGCCTTCGCGCGCGGTCGCCTGCGAGCGCGCCTGGTCGACGCCCTCGATGCCCTGGAACGTGCGCTCGATGCGGTTGACGATCTCGCGCTCCACCGTGTCGGGCGAGGCGCCCGGATAGGTGATGTCGACGACGATCAGCGGGAACGCGACGTCGGGGTTCTGGTTGACGCGCAGCTTGGACAGCGCGATCGCGCCCAGGCCCATCAGCGCGATGATGATGACGACCGCGGCGACGGGCCGCTTGATGCTGAAGTCCGAAAGAAACATGGCGTGCCCTTTCAGGGGTCAGGCGCCGGACGCGGCCGAAGCCGCGCCGGCCACCGGCTTCACGAGGTCGACGCGCTGTCCGTCGGCCAGCGTCGAGCCCGGCGTGCGCAACAGCTGGTCGCCCGACGCGATGCCCGAGGTGATCACGAACTCGCCGCGGCGCGCGTCGCGCTCGCCGAGGGTCACCGGCACCTTGTGCAGCGCGCCGCCGGCCACGCGCCAGACGTAGGTCTTGTCGCCCTCGCGCGCAATCGACGCCTCGGGCAGCACGAGCGCCGTCGACGCGTCCGACGAGATGCGCCCTTCCGCGTACAGGCCGGCCACCTTGGGCGCGGTGCCGGGCGCGAAATCGACGATGACCGCGACCTGGCGCGTCACCGCGTCGGCCGAGGCGTCGACGTGGCGCACCGTGCCCGTGAAGTCGGTCTTGTCGAAGCCGTTGATGCGGAACTGCGCCGCCTGGCCGGGGTGGATGTCGCCCATGCGGTCGGCCGACACGAGGCCCTCGAAGCGCATGCTGCCCGGATCGATCACCTTCAGCAGTTCCTTGCCGACGGCGGCGGTGTCGCCGGCCGAGACCTTGCGGTCGCTGACGACGCCGTCGAACGGCGCACGCACCTCGGTGCGCGTGAGCTGCTGGCGCGCGGCGACGGTGCGCGAATCGGCGGCCACGCGGTCGCTCTGCGCGGTGTTGCGGTGCACCTCGGCGTCGTCGAGCGCCTGCTGCGAGCTCATGCCCTCGCCCTGCAGCGTCTTCACGCGGGCGTACTGGCGCTGTGCCTGGTCCAGCGCCTGCTCCGCGGCGCGGCTGGACGCCTCGGCCGACTGCAGGCTGTCGCGGATCGAGGTGTCGTCCAGGCGCACCAGCAGGTCACCCTTGTGGACGACCTCGCCGTTCTCCTTGAACACCTGCAGCACGACGGCGGAGATCTCGGCGCGCAGGTCTGCACGGCGCTCGGGCTCGACGGAACCGGTGATCACCGGGCCCGACGCGTACGTCTGCAGGCCCACCGTGCGCACGTCCTCGGGCGAGATCAGCAACGCCGCGGCCGGCGCCGACGCGGCACCGGCCGCCCCGCCCGCGCCGGGCTTGTGGCAGCCGGCCAGCGATCCGGCGACGACGCCCAAGGCCAGGGCGGTGGCGATCGTGGTCGAACGGGGCGCGGTGAAGCGGCGGGACAGCGTCATCTGGCAGGCTCCTCGGGAATCTCTTATGCAGACCGGCGAGCCTCCGACGGGGGACTCGAAATGCGCAAGCATATCGGCACCGGAGGCCCGCCGCGACGGCGCGCCGACCGGCCGTCGATTTTGGGCCGCGAATCGACGAGCAGGCGTCGCGATTCGACGACGTCTAGAGCTTGGCGAAGCGACGCTGCAGGACGCCGTCGACCTCGAGCTCGCCGAAGAACATGTCGTACGGCCGCGCCCACAGGCCCGTGGCGTTGTACAACGGGCGATAGACCACCAGCGGCTCCAGCGTCTCGCTGTGGCGCGCCACGCCGACCAGCTCGTACTCGCCGCCCTTGTAGTGGCGGTAGCGGCCGGGCTCGGCGGGCGGCAGCGGGGGCAGGTCGTCGCTCATTTCTTGTCTGCGAAGGTTCCCGCCACCGACCAGTTGATGTTGCCCGGCACGATCCACTTGCGGATCGCCGCGTTGACCTGGTCGACGGTCAGCGCGGACAGCTTGGCGTCCTGCTCGGCGCTCCAGGCGAACGTGCGGCCCTGGTCGAGCTTGGCCGTCCAGCCGCCGGCCACTGCCGCGTCGCTGGTGCGCGTGGTGGCGCGCTCGGCGAGGATGGCCTGCTTGGCCTCGGCGAGTTCCGCGGGCGTGATGCCGTCCTTGACGAAGCGCGCGAGCTCCTCGTCGAAGCCGGCCTGCACTTTGGCGCGGTTCTGCGGCGCGTAGATCGCATAGAGCTGCAGCGAGCCGAGCGGCTGGAACGCCGACGCCTCGAGCCCGGCGCCGACGCCGTACGACAGGCCGTCCTTCTGGCGGATGCGCGCATTCAGGCGCGAGCCGAACTCGCCGCCGCCCAGCACGTGCGCCGCGAGCGTCAGCGCCGGGTAGTCGGCGTCGATGTCCTGCAGCTTCAGCGACTCGGCGGCCACGAGCGTCGCGTTGGCCTTCTCCGCCAGCGGCGAGACAAGGTGCAGGCCGGTGGCGTCGGGTGCGTCGCCGAGGATGCGGGCGTACGGCACCGACGACTTCCAGTCGCCGAACAGCCGCGTGACCGCGGCCTTGACCTGCTCGGGATCGAAGTCGCCGACGATGGCCATGTCGGCGTGGTCGGCGCCCCAGTAGGTGCGGTAGAACGCGACCGAGTCGGCCAGCGTCGTGGCCTGGGTCTCGGCGATGGACTCCGCGAAGGTCGGCGCGTAGCGCGGATCGTCGGCGGCATAGCGCTGCTGCGCGCGCGCCAGCGCGACGCCCGCGACTGCGCCCGGATCGTCGCTCTGCTGCTCGATGCCCTGCACCGTCTGACGCTTGCCCTGCTCGTACTCCTCGGGCGAGAACGCCGGCTTGCGCATCGCCTCGGCCAGCAGCTCGAGGGCCGGCACGAGCGCGTCGCGGCGCGTCGTCAGCGACGCATGGCCCCAGCCGTCGCCGCCATTGAGCTCCCAGTCGGTCTTCAGCGCGGAGAACGCGTCGGCCAGCTGCGCGCGCGTCTTCGTCTCGGTACCCGTGCCGATGATGATGCCGGCGCCTGCGGCCGCGCCATGCTTGCCGCGCAGGTTGTCGAGGTTGCCGAAGTGCAGGTCGAAGCGCATCTGCACCGTGCCGCCCTTGCTCTTCTTGGGCAGCAGCGCCAGCTTCAGGCCGTTGGGCAGCGTGAAGACCTGGCTGCGCTTGTCGAGGCCGGCGGGGGTCGAGTCGAAGGTCTCGCCGGCGGCCAACGCGGCGCGTGGCTTGAAGTCCGCCAGCTGGGCCTCGGGATCGGTGCGGGTCGCGAACGGTGCGCGGTCGGGTGCGTCGGTCGGGATGAAGCGGCCCAGCGTGCGGTTGGACGGCTTGAGCCACGCGCTCGCGACGGCATTGACGTGATCCAGCGTCATCGCGTCGACGCGATCGCGCTGCAGGAACAGCAGGCGCCAGTCGCCGCCCGCGATGTACTCGGACAGCGTCACGCACAAGTCCTGCGGACTCGCGAGCAGCTGGTCGAAGCCCTTGTCGATCTGCAACTGCGCCCGCTTGAGTTCCGCGGCGGTGATCGGCTCGGTCTTCAGGCCTTCGATCGTGTCGAGGAAGATCTTCTGCGCGGCGTCCAGGTCGTCGTCCTTCTTCAGCACGGCGCCGGCGTTGAACTGGCCCGGATCGGTGTGGCGCGACGGCCAGGCGAACACCTGCGTCGCCTTGCCCGTCTCGACCAGGCGCTTGTGCAAGCGGCCGTTGGGGGTGTCCCCGAGCGCGTCGGCGATGATGCTGAACGCCGGCATGTCCGGGCTGGCGATCGACGGCGTGTGGTACGTGACGTACAGGTCCTGCTCGGCGCCGACGCGACGCAGCGTCACCTCGCGCTCGCCGTCCTGCACCGGCTCGACGGTGTAGGTCGGCTCGATGACGCGCGTCGGCTTCGGGATCACGGAGAAGTCCTGCGTGATCTCGGCCAGCACCTTGGCCGCGTCGAACTTGCCGGCGACGATCAGCGTCGCGTTGTCCGGCTGGTAGTACTTGCGGTAGAAGGCCTGCAGGTGCGGGATGTTGACGTTCTCGACGTCCGAGCGCGCGCCGATGGTGTCCTTGCCGTAGGCGTGCCACTGGTACGCGGCCGCGTTGGTCTTCTCCATCAGGATGCGGAACGGGCTGTTCTCGCCCGACTCCATCTCGTTGCGCACGACTGTCATCTCGGAGTCGAGATCCTTCTTGATGACGTTGGCGTGCACCATGCGCTCGGCCTCGGTCTTCAGCGCCCAGGCGAGCTGCGACGCGTCGGACGGGAAGGTCTCGAAGTAGTTCGTGCGGTCCGCCGTGGTGCTGCCGTTGAACTGCATGCCGCGCTTCGACAGCTCGGTGGAGACTTGCGGGATGTTCTTCGTGCTCTTGAACATCAGGTGCTCGAGCAGGTGGGCCATGCCCGTCTCGCCGTAGCCTTCCATGCGGCTGCCGACGCGATAGGTCACGTTGACGGTGACGGTCGGCTTGGACTCGTCGGGGATCAGCAGCACCTGCAGCCCGTTGGGCAGGCGGTACTCGTGCACGCCCTCGACCTCGCGCACCTGCGTGGGCAGGCCCGCGGCCTGCGCGGAGAAGGCGGCCGCGGCGGCGGCGATGGCGGCGCTCAGCGCCAGCAAGCGGAAGGGGTGGGTCTTTTGCATGGGGCGCATCTTGGCATGTCTGGCAGGCGGAACGCTTTCAGAGCTTGCGCGAGGCTGGATGGTTCCGTTCGACTCATCGGTCAGGACGGCATCGCGCCGCCCATGCGATAGTTGGCCGATCTTTCAGGAGCGAGCGTCCCACCATGACCATCCTCGTCCTCGGCAGCGGCGTGATCGGCACCACGATCGCCTACTACCTGGCCAAAGCTGGCCATGACGTCACCGTCGTCGACCGCCAGAGCGCGCCGGCACTGGAAACGAGTTTCGCCAACGCCGGCGAGGTCTCGCCGGGCTACGCGTCGCCCTGGGCCGGGCCGGGCGTGCCGGTCAAGGCGATCAAGTGGATCCTGATGAACCACAGCCCGCTGATCATCAAGCCGATGATGGAGGCGGCTATGTGGCGCTGGGGCTTCGCGATGCTGCGCAACTGCACCGAGGGGCGCTACAAGGTCAACAAGGCGCGCATGGTGCGCGTGGCCGAGTACAGCCGCGATTGCCTGAAGGAGCTGCGCGCCGAGACGGGCATCGCGTACGACGACCGCGCGCAAGGCACGCTGCAGCTGTTTCGCACCCAGAAGCAGCTCGATGGCGTGCACAAGGACACCGAGATCCTCGACCAGTACGGCGTGCCCTGGCAGGTGCTCGACGCGGCCGGCTACCTGCGGTACGAGCCCGCGCTCGCCGGCGTCAAGGACAAGTTCGTCGGCGCGCTGCGCCTGCCCGGCGACGAGACGGGCGACTGCTTCCTGTTCACGCAGCGCCTGGCCAAGATGGCCGAGGCGCTCGGCGCGAAGTTCCGCTTCGGCGTCGAGATCACCGGGATCGCGAGCGACGGCAAGCGCATCACGGGCGTCGACACCAGCGTCGGCCGCCTGAGCGCCGACCAGGTGGTGCTCGCGCTCGGCAGCTACTCGCCCAAGTGGCTCAAGCCGCTCGGGATCGACATCCCGGTCTATCCGGTCAAGGGCTTCTCGATCACGGTGCCGATCAAGGATGCCGGCGCGGCGCCCGAGTCGACCATCATGGACGAGACGCACAAGGTGGCCGTCACGCGCCTCGGCGACCGCATCCGCGTCGGCGGCATGGCGCAGCTCTCGGGCTACGACCTGCAGCTGAACGACGCGCGCCGCAAGACGCTCGAGTTCGTGCTGACCGACCTGTTCCCCGACGCCGGCGACCTGGCGAAGACGACGTTCTGGACCGGCCTGCGCCCGATGACCCCCGACGGCACGCCGGTGATGGGCGGCACTCAGTTGGCCAACCTGACGCTGGCCACCGGCCACGGCACGCTGGGCTGGACGATGGCCGCGGGCACCGGCCGCGCGATCGCCGACCTGCTGTCAGGCAAGAAGCCGGAGATCGACTTCGACGGGCTCACCGCCGCACGCTACGCCTGAACGCGCCGTTCGGGGGCCGGAGGCCGGCACACGCGAGTGCGCCTTGCGGCGTTGCGCCGCTCAATCCACCCATGCGGGGCGGTGCGTCCCGGGCGGCATCGACGGAAGTCGCCACAGTGGCGGGGTTTCCGCCATCTCCGCCGCATGCCGGACGCCGACAAGGCGCCCGAAGCCGGACGGCTCGCTCATGAGAAAGCGGGCCGGCAGGCCTTCGGGTCGCGGCACGTCGAACCCGTTGGCGACGCGGCCCAATCCGCGCAGCCAACGGCCGGCACCGGCCAGCGACACCTGCACGTGCCAGCTGCCGCCCTCGCGCTGCTGCCGCATCAACGCCGCCTGCACCCCGAACGCCAGGAGGAAGCCCGAAGCGAAATCCAGGATCTGGATCGGCAATGCCCGCGGCGTCGTCGCACCTGCCGCGCTCGCCTCGGCATGGTTGAAGCCGGTCGCGGTCTGCACCAGCGAATCGAAGCCGCGCCGGCCGGCCCAGGGACCGGATGGGCCGTAGGCCGAGAGCGATGCTGTCACGATGCCCGGCCGCAGTCGGGCCAGTGTCCGTGGATCGAAGCCCAGTCCGGCGAGGCCGCCCGGCCGGTAGCCCTGAACGAAGACATGCGCGCCACTCACCAGGGTGCACAGCGTCTCGCGACCCGCATCGGATCTCAGGTCGACGTGCGCCGAGCGCTTGCCGCGGCTCAGCTCCGCGATCGCATCGATGTTGGGCAGGTTGGGTGAATTGACCATCAGCACGTCGGCGCCGTACGCGGCCAGGGTACGGCAGCCCACGGGTCCGGCAAGAATGCGCGTCAGGTCAAGGACGCGCAGCCCGGTGAGCGGTCGCATGGCCGCCCCGAGTGCCGGCCATGCAAGCGGCGGCGTGTCGGCGCCGTCGTCGAGGCGCTCCAGGCTGACCGGCAACGCGGCGACAGCGGACGAATGCGGGTGGCGATCCCACTCGTCGAAGCTGCGCACTGCTGCGACGACCAGCCCGGCCTCGGCGGCCGCCGACTCGAACGCTTCGGCGTGCCAGTGCCGCAGCGCCTGCGTGACGGCAGCGCGTCGGGTTTCCGGGCCGGGCGGGCAGCCGAGCAGACGCAGGGCGCCGTCGCGGTGGTGGGCGAAATTGGCGTGGATGCGGACCCAACCCGGCGCGCCCAGGGCGTCGCCGCAGGGGTACAGGCCGGAGATCTTGTCCCAGTTCGGCGGCGTGACGCCGTCGATCGAGAACCATGCCGCGCACTCGGCCAGCGCATGCATGCGATCCACGGACACCTGCTGCCGGCCGTGGCCGCGCAAGTGGCGGACTTCGGCCGCCGCCAGCGCCGCGGCGCCGAGACTGGCCTGCGCGGCGTCTGCGACCGCGAAGCTCGAAGGCAGCCCGGGAGCCGATCCGGCAAGCTCGATGTGCGACAACGCCGAGTCGGCCAGGCCCAGCGCACGCCAAAGCGCGGACAAGGCGGACAATGCGCCGACGGGTGCCGACGACGGCTCGATGGTGTCGGGCGGACGCGGGTTCGAGAGCTTGGGCATGGCGAGGCTTGCGGATGCGATGAGGGCCATTTCACGTTGGCGGCTCTGCGCGCGTCAAGGTTGATCGGCTCGATCAACTGCGGATTGCGCTATCGTGGCCGACCTCGATCACGAAGCCAGGCGACCGCGCGACGACACGACCGACGCCGGCGAGGAACGAAGGATCTACCCGACGATGGATGACTGGATGACGGCGCAACAGGCGGCGACCGCGCTGGGCGTGACGCGTTCCACGCTCTATGCCTACGTCAGCCGCGGCCTCTTGCGCTCGGTACCGGCGTCGGGCACGCAGCACAGCCGCTACCGTCGGCGCGAGATCGAGCGCCTGGCCCTCGAGCGCGAACGCGCGCGCAAGCCTGCGATGGTGGCGCGCGCCAGCCTCGACTGGGGGCGCCCCGTGCTCGACTCGGAGTTGACCTTGATCGAAGGTGGCCGCCTGTACTACCGTGGCCAGGACGCGGTCGAGCTCGCGCGCCATGCCACGCTGGAAGACGTGGCCGCCCTGCTCCTCGAATGCCCGCCGCGCGAGCTCTTGGCAGGGACGCCGCCGCGCGTCGACCGCACGGTGTTGCGCGTGCTGGAGCGACTCGATCCGACACAGGGTTGCACCGCAGGTTTCGCCTGGCTGCACGGCCTGGATGACGGCGGCCCCGCGCGAGACCCGGCCGCGTCGTCCGCGGTGTCCTGTACCCGCCTGCTGCGCCTGATGACGGCTGTCGTCACGCGCCGCGTGCCGGCGCGAACGCCGGTCCACCGCCAGCTCGCGCGCGCATGGCGGCTCGACGAGCGCGGCACCGAGCTCGTCAGGCAGTCGCTGGTGCTGTGCGCCGACCACGAGTTGAACGCCTCGAGCTTCGCGGCACGCTGCGTTGCGTCGACGGGCGCGGACCTGGGCGCCTGCGTCACGGCGGGTCTTGCTGCGCTGTCGGGCAGCCGCCATTGCGGCATCACTGCAGCGATCGAAGCGTTGTGGGAGTGCTCGCTGGCAGTGCGCAATGCAACGCAACTCGATCGCCTGATGGACGAGCGCGACCGCGCCGGACTGCCCGACGTCGCCGGCGTTCCGGGCCAGGCCATGCCCGGCTTCGGCCATCCGCTCTACCCCGACGGCGATCCGCGCGCCCAGGCGCTGCTGGCCGCGATACCACGGCGCGATCGCAACGAGCGCCTGATCGCGGCCGTGCTTGCGCGCAGCGGCATGCACCCGTCGATCGACTACGCGCTCGTCGCCATGCGGCGCAGCCTGGGACTCAGGGAAGGCCACGCCTACCTGGTGTTCGCGCTCGGCCGAACCGCCGGATGGCTCGCGCACGCGATCGAACAGCGTCGCACCGACGTGCTGATCCGGCCGCGAGCGTCCTACACGGGCCAGCGGCCACCGCATGCGGCCGCCGGTGCCATGCCGGCGACATTGCCCTCGCGCATCGTTCGTCGCCGTTGAGGCGGGTGTTCTTGATGCCGCGGACCAACGGAGCGCCTAACGAGGCCGTTCAGCGTCCCTGACGGTGCCTATCGGCCACGCGTTCGTCGGATCAAGCGCGGAAACGTCTTGTAACCGTGACCTATTCGACGTTGCGCGGCGCTCCGGCGACCCGCGAGCTGATCCGCTGGGTCGACCCTGGCTCTACGATGAAGTCGCGCTGATCAAGGGCTTCCGTCGGAGGCACGGCGCAACGAATGCCGCGGCGCAGCCGTCGGCACCATTGTTCTGGAGGGAATTTCATGTCCAAGAATCACGTTGCCGCCCCGTCCACCTCCATCAGCGCGCTGGCGCTCGCACTGGTCGTCGCCCTCGAACTGTCCGGCGTGTACGCGCTGTCGAAGGGCCCGAGCCAGCCGGAAGCGGTTGCTGCCGCCGACGGCGCCACCGTCTACGCGCCGGCCAAGCCGCGCGTCGCGAGCGTCGAGATCAGCATCGTCGCCCAGGCCGACACGCCCGCCCATTGATCGCCGAATCCTGAGAGCGCGCGTGCCGGCTTCGGCGCGCGCTTGCAGGGGCCGATCCGCATCGCGGGTCGGCCCTTTTTTGTTTTCGCAATCCCTCGTTGGTTCGGTGTCAGGTCTCGTTGGTTCGGTGTCAGGTCTTGCAGTGCAACGGTGTCAGGTCTTGCAGTGCAAACGTTGCAGTGCAAGACCTGACACCGTTGCACTGCAAGACCTGACACTGGCTCCCTGGCTCCCTCGCGTGGCGCCATGCGTCTATCATCCGCCCTGAAAGCAACTCGCAGCCAAGTGGAGGCAGCCATGTCATTGATGGGATTCATCAAGAAGCAGTTCATCGACGTCATCGAGTGGCAGGAGCCCGGCGACGGCATCCTGGCATGGCGCTATCCGATGCAGGACAACGAGATCCAGAACGGCGGCAGGCTGACCGTTCGCGAATCGCAGGCCGCGTTGTTCGTCAACGAGGGCAAGGCCGCCGACGCGTTCGGGCCCGGCCTGTACACGCTGAACACGCACACGCTGCCGCTGCTGACCAACCTGATGAACTGGGACAAGCTGTTCGCGTCCCCGTTCAAGAGCGACGTCTACTTCTTCAGCACGCGCCTGCAGGTCGACCAGCGCTGGGGCACGCCGCAGCCCGTCACGCTGCGCGACAAGGACTTCGGCGCGATCCGCATCCGCGCGTTCGGCAACTACTCGTGGCGCGTCGCCGACCCGAAGCTGTTCCAGCAGCAGGTCTCGGGCACGCGCGGCACCTACACCGTCGAAGAGATCGACGGCCAGCTGCGCGGGCTGATGCTGCAGCACCTGTCGGACGCGGTCGCCCAGAGCGGCATCCCCTTCCTCGATCTCGCCGCCAACCAGGTCGAGTTCGCGACCCAGATCAAGACGGCCGTGGCGCCCGCGTTCGCCGCGCTGGGCCTCGCGCTGGACGCGGTGACGGTGCAGAACGTCTCGCTGCCCGACGAGCTGCAGAAGATCCTCGACCAGAAGATCGGCATGGGCATGGTCGGCCAGAACATGGGCGCGTTCATGCAGTACCAGACCGCGCAGTCGATCCCGAAGCTCGCCGAGGCCGCGGGCCAGGGCGGCGGCGGCATCGCCGGCGGCGCGATGGGCCTGGGCGCTGGCGTCGCCCTCGGCCAGGTGCTGGCGGGCAACATCGCGGGCGGGCTGGGCACGGGCATCGCCACGGCCGCGGCCGCCAGCGGCGAGCATCCGCCGGTGCAGGACATCATGGCGTTGCTCGAGAAGCTGGGCGACCTGAAGGCCAAGGGCATCCTCTCCGAGGAAGAGTTCGCGGCGAAGAAGACCGAGCTGCTGAAGAAGCTGTGACGAGCGCGCAGGCCGTCACCGGCGCTTCGCGCGAGGCGGCCGCCTGATGGCGACCGCGCCGCAGCGCGCCTGGCGCGCGCCCTGCCCGAACTGCGGCGCGCCGGTCGAATTCCGATCGGCGGCGTCGGCCAGCGCCGTCTGCAGCTTCTGCCGCAGCACGCTGGTGCGCGACGGCGCCGACCTGCGCAAGATCGGCACCAGCGCCGAGGTCTTCGACGACTTCACGCCGCTCACGATCGGCGCCAGCGGCAGCTACCAGGGCGCGAGCTTCATGCTCGTCGGCCGGCTGCAGTTCGGCACCGACGACGGCCCGTGGAACGAGTGGCACGCGCTGTTCGACAACGGCCGCAGCGGCTGGCTGTCGGAGGACAACGGCCGCTACGTCTTCGCGTTCGACGCCCCGACGCCCGCGGACGCGCCGCGTCCCGAGCGATTGCAGGCGGGCGCGCGCGTCACGGTCGACGGCCGTCCGTGGAGCGTCGCATCGGTCGTGCAGGCCAAGCTGCTGGCCGCGCAGGGCGAGCTGATCTCGCCGCCGCCGGCCGATCGCGCAATCGTCGTCTCCGACCTGCGCAACACCGCCGACGAGGTCGCCACGCTGGAGGCGATCGATGCCGCGACGCTGGTCTGGTCGGTCGGCAAGCCGGTGCGGCTGGCCGATCTCAAGATGTCGGGGCTGCGCGAGGACGGCATCGGCGGCACGGGCGAGAAGACGCTCAAGGTGCAGTCGCCGCCGTGTCCCAACTGCGGCGCGCCGCTGAAGATCACGCTGGCGACGTCGCAGTCGGTGGTGTGCGACAGCTGCAAGTCGGTGGTCGACCTGTCCAAGGGCATCGGCCCGGACATGGCGCACTACGCGCAGTTGAACCGCATGGAGCCGGGCATCCCGCTGGGCCGCACCGGCACGTTGCCGATCCCCAGCGGCGCGCCGGCGCTGCCGTGGCAGGTCGTCGGCTACATGGAACGCATGGAGCTGATGGGTAGCGCGTCCGACGAGGCAGAAGCGTGGCGCGAGTACCTGCTCTACAACCGCAGCGAAGGCTTCGCCTTCCTCGTCGACACCAACGAGGGCTGGAGCGTCGTGCGCGTGCTCACCGGCGCGCCCGAGGTGCGCGGCGACCAGGCGACGTGGTACGGCACCCGGTATCAGCGGCGCTGGACGTACACGTCCGAGAACACCTATGTGCTGGGCGAGTTCTACTGGAAGGTCGAGGCCAGCCAGCGCACGCAGCACGAGGACTACGAAGGCACCGCCAGCGGCCATCGCGCGTTCCTGAGCAAGGAAAGCACGCCCAACGAGACGACGTGGTCGGCCGGCGAATCGATCCCGGCACCGATGGTGGCGAGCGTGTTCGGCCTGGCCGCGACCGAGGCCGCGCAGCTGCAGCGCAGCGGCGGCAGCGGGCCGCCACCGCTGGACTCGCTGGTCGGACCCGGGCGCATGATCTCCTGGCCGATGCTGATCGTGCTGCTGATCGTCGTGCTGTTGCTGCTCGCGTGGTGCAGCCGCGACCCGTGCCGCAACGAGCGCCGCATGTTCGGGGCGTACAGCGCCGAGTACCAGCAATGCAAGGCGCGTTCGGCCGCGGGAACCAGCACGTATTACGGCACCGGCGGCGCCTGGGGCGGTTACTCGTCCGGCGGCGGCGGGCACAAATGACGACATCGGCGACGATGTCCGGATTCAACCGAAGGAGCACGCGATGACAACACCCGAATGGCTCAGGCCCGACCTGATCGGCGGCACGATCCTCTACGCCGTGATCGGCGTGGTGGTGCTCTGGATCGCCTTCCTCGTCATCGACAAGCTGACGCCGTACCACCTGTGGCATCAGCTCGTCGAGGAAAAGAACGTCGCGCTCGCGATCGTGGTCGGCGCGATGTTCATCGCCCTCGGAATGATCATCGCCGCCGCGATCCACGGTTGATGGGCCTGCGTTCCGGAGATGCCGGCGCGGCCCTTGCGCCGCGCGTCGGCCCCGGCGAGCTCGCGCTGCTCGCCTCGGTGTTCGTGGTGGCCGCCTGCGGCCTGGTCTACGAGTTGTGCGCCGGCGCGCTCGCCAGCTACCTGCTCGGCGACTCGGTGCTGCAATTCTCCACCGTCATCGGCACCTACCTGTTCGCGATGGGCCTGGGCTCGTGGGCCTCGCGCCACGTGCGCGAGCACCTGGCGACGATGTTCGTGCGCGTCGAGCTGATCGTCGGCGTCATCGGCGGCCTGATGCCGGCGGCGCTGTTCGCCGCGCACGCCACGCTGCCGGCCGCCAGCCTGATCTCGTTCAAGGTGCTGCTCTACGGGCTCGTCACGATCGTCGGCATCGGCGTCGGCCTCGAGATCCCGATCGTGCTGCGGCTGCTGGACAAGCATCTCAAGGGCCGCGACAGCCTGTCGATGCTGGTCTCGCAGGTGCTCACGTTCGACTACCTCGGCTCGCTGGTGGTCTCGGTCGCGTTCCCGCTGCTGCTCGTACCCCACCTGGGTATCGTGCGCTCGGGCATCTTCTTCGGGCTGCTCAACACGCTGGTCGCGATCTGGTCGCTGTGGCTGTTCCGCGGCGACATCCCGCGCTGGCGCTGGATCGCGGCGCAGTGCGGTGCGATCTTCGCGCTGCTTGTCGCGGCGATGGCCGCCGGCGACCTGCTCACCACCTGGTCGGAGGACAAGTTCTACGGCCCCGGCGTGGTGCTGCACGAGTCGACGCCGTACCAGCGCATCGTCGTCACTTCGCAAGGCGGCACGCTGCGGCTGTTCCTCAACGGCAACCTGCAGTTCAACTCGAAGGACGAGTACCGCTACCACGAGGCCCTCGTGCACCCCGCGATGTCGGGCTACGGCGCGCCGCGCAACGTGCTGGTGCTGGGCGGCGGCGACGGGCTGGCGATCCGCGAGATCCTGAAGTACCCGTCGGTCGAGCACGTCACGCAGGTCGAGCTCGATCCGGAGATGACTCGGCTGTTCACCAACGATCCCGTGCTCGCCGCGCTCAACCAACACGCGCTGACCTCGCCCAGGGTGCGCGTCGTCAACGCCGACGCGTTCGCCTGGCTGGAGCAGCACGACGATCAATACGACGTCATCGTGGTCGACTTTCCCGACCCGAGCAACTACGCGCTCGGCAAGCTGTACTCCACCAGCTTCTACGAGCTCGTCGACCAGCACCTGGCCGCGAGCGGCTACGCCGTGGTGCAGACGACCTCGCCGCTGGTCGCGCGGCGCAGCTTCTGGACGGTGGCCACCACGCTGGAGACGGTCGGCCTGCATGTCGTGCCGTACCACGTGCACGTGCCCAGCTTCGGCGAATGGGGCTTCATCATCGCGAGCCACCGGCCGTGGGTGATGCCGCGCACGCTGCCCGCGGGCATGCGCTTCCTCACGCTGCCGGGCATGCAGGCGCTGCTCGACTTCCCGCCCGACATGTCGCGCGTGCCCGCGGAGCCGAACCGACTCTCCAACCAGACACTGGTGCGGACATTCGAAGAGGAATGGGGCAAGGTGCATGACTGACCGCTCGCGGCGCGAGTTCCTCGGCGCCGCGCTCGCGGCGCCGGCGATCTTGAGCGGCTGCACGAAGCCCGACGACTGGCGCACGCGCGTGGATGGCCGCTGGGTCGGCGACAACGCGGTGCTGGGCCATCGCGTGCGGGACGCCGCCGCGCACCCGCCCGCGGGCGCGCGCGCGCGGCGCTGCGACGTGCTCGTCGTCGGCAGCGGCATCGCGGGGCTGTCCGCGGCGCGCACGCTGCAGCGCGCGGGCATCGCGGACTTCGCGGTGCTCGAACTCGAGGACGCGCCCGGCGGCAACAGCCGCGGCCACGCGATGCACGGCCTGCGCTGCCCGCTCGGCGCGCACTACCTGCCGCTGCCCGGCCCGAGCGCGCCCGACATCCAGGCCTGGCTCGTCGAGATCGGCCTCGCCAAGCAGACCGCCAACGGACCGAAGTGGGACGAGCGCCAGCTGTGCCACAGCCCGCAGGAGCGGCTGTTCATCGCCGGCCGCTGGCAGGACGGCCTGCTGCCCGACGTGGCGCGCGAATCGGCGACGCAGGCGCAGTACCGCCGGCTCGCGGAGGCCGTCGCCACCGCGGGCAAGATCGGCTTCGCGCTGCCGACGAATCGAGCGCCGTGGACGCCCGCGCACGCGGCGCTCGACGCCATCACCGCCACGCAATGGCTGCGCGGGCAGGGCATCGTCGATCCGCTGGTGCTCGCCTACCTCGACTACTGCTGCCGCGACGATTACGGCGCGGGCACCGCCACCGTGTCGGCCTGGGCCCTCGTGCACTACTTCGCGAGCCGCCACGGCTTCAGCGCGCCCGGCGACGACGCCAACGACCGCGATCCGGTGCTGACCTGGCCCGACGGCAACGCGCCGCTGATGCAGGCGCTGCGCCGGCCCTTCGCCGATCGCGTGCTGACCGGCCGCGCCGTCTTCCGCATCGACGAGGGCCTGCGGGACATGACGGCCTGGGCCTTCGCCGCCGGCGAGGTCGAACGCTGGACGGCGAGGCACGTGATCGTCGCGACGCCGCTGTTCATCGCCGCGCACGTGCTCAGTGCGCCGCCGCCCGCGCTCGTCGCGGCCGCGAAGCAGCAGCGGCGCGCGCCGTGGATGGTGGCCAACCTGCGGCTGGACGAGCTGCCGCTGGATCGCGTCGGCGCGCCGCTGTCCTGGGACAACGTGATCCACGGCAGTCCGTCGCTGGGGTATGTCGACGCGCAGCACCAGAGCCTCGCGCGCGTGATCGGCGAGCGGCTGTTGACGGCGTACTGGGCCTTCCCGGACACCGACCGCCAGCGGCTGCTGCAGATGTCGTGGCAGGACGCGACTCAGCTGATCCTCGACGACCTGCGCGTCGTCCATCCCGACCTGTCGGAGCGCCTGCTGCAGGTCGACATCGTGCGCCACGGCCACGCGATGGCTATCCCGACGCCGGGCCTGCGCTCGAGCGCGGCGCTCACAGCCGTCCCCGACAGCGCCGCGCGCGTCAGCTTCGCGCATGCGGACCTGTCGGCCTACTCCGTGTTCGAGGAGGCGTTCACGCGCGGCGACGCCGCGGGCCGCCGCGTCGCGCGTGCGCTGGGACTGACGGCAGGCTGAAATCGCCGCAAGGCGTTCACGCACCAGCAATACAGGCCGACGCAATTACACGTACGGACGCGGCGCCGCGTTCAATGCCGGCCGGACAAATCGTTACATCGCGTTTGGAAGAAACGCGCGGCCGCGCTCGTTCTCCCTGGGCAGGCGCGACACAAAGCGTGACTTGGCGTGGCGAAAGGCAGTGGGAACGCTGATTGCCAAAAGCCACACCATGTCCGGTCAAGTGTTGTTGCGCTGCCCCGAGCCGAGGAACTCCTCCGCACAGGTCAGCAAGCGCTCAACAACGCCGATACCGGACGACGTATGGTCGCGTCTCCTAACGAGAGTGCCCAGCGCACGGGAGCTCGTTGGACACCCGTGACACCCCCTTCAAAAAACTTCCTCAGGAGTGAGTCAATGTTTCGACAAAAATCGCTTGCGATCAACGTGCTGGCAGCTGCCGCCACGCTCGCCTGCCTCGGTAGCGCCTCGGCACAAGAGAACACCTACAACCCCAACGCGTACATCCTGCTCAATGGCAGCGCCATGAAGCCGGACTCCAAGTTTCCGGAAGACAAGGTGGGCTACGGTGGAGGCGTGAAGATCGGCGTGCCGATCAACCCGAGCTGGGACATCCAGATCGGCGGCAACTACGCCCAGTCCAAGGACAACGGCGCCAAGATTCACGAGTACCTCGGCGGCGTCGACGCGCTCTACATGTTCACGCCGGCGGGCTTCCGTCCGTTCGTGCTGGTCGGCCTGGGCGCCTCGCACGACAGCGGCATCAGTATCGAACGCCACACGTCGCCCTACGTCAACGCGGGCGTCGGCTTCCAGTACAAGTTCACCCCGACGCTCGGCATGCAGGCCGACATCCGCGAAACCGACTCGTTCTATCGCCACCGCGACACGGTCGACGGCATGAAGAACGCCGCCAACGCTTACGTCAACGTCGGCCTGACCTGGGCCTTCGGCGCGCCGCCGACCGCCGCGCCGATCCCCGTCACCACGACGACGCGCACCGAGGAGACCACCGTCGCCGCGACCCCGGCACCCGCGCCGGTCGTGGTGCCGCCGCCCCCGCCGCCGCCGGCCCCGGTGATGAAGAAGTACACGCTGTCGGCCAGCGAACTCTTCGCGTTCAACAGCGCCAAGCTGGGCCCGAACCAGCCCAAGCTCGATGAAGTCGCCACGACGATGCAGGCCAATTCGGACATCGCCAGCGTGACCATCGTCGGCTACACCGACCGCATCGGCAGCAAGGCGTACAACCAGAAGCTGTCGGAAGAACGCGCGAACTCCGTCAAGGCCTACCTCGAAGGCAAGGGCGTCGCGTCCAACCGCCTGACCGCGGTCGGCAAGGGCGAGGCCGATCCGGTCGTCGAGTGCAAGGACGAGAAGAAGCGCCCCGCGCTGATCAAGTGCCTGGAGCCGAATCGCCGCGTCGAGATCGAACCGGTGACGTTCACGAAGCAAGTGAACTGATCCGCCAGGATCACGTTCCCCTTGGGGAAACTGATCCGCCAGGATCACGTTCCCCTTGGGGAA
>Ga0302311_10001795_pt1 | contig 24877 bp, 25 predicted proteins | sample III_Palsa_N1_3_FD_200449 | JGI IMG/M metagenome (GOLD analysis project Ga0302311, IMG submission 200449) | Peat permafrost microbial communities from Stordalen Mire near Abisko, Sweden - III_Palsa_N1_3 | ecosystem: Environmental > Terrestrial > Soil > Palsa > Peat permafrost | place: Sweden... | reverse complement strand
TGCTCTGACACCCATCCTTGGACCGCCGGAAGCTGGAGTCTCCGGTCATGTGTCACGTCGGCGGGCTGGCGACGCCGTCGGGATTCATCAGTGAGATCGGAGGCTTGTTGCCGATGGCCCCGTGCGGCCGATCCTCATTGTAGTATCTGCGCCAAGCCTCCAACTTTTCGGCGGCATCGGCAAGGGTCAGGAACCAGTGGGTGTTCAGGCACTCCGCCCGGAAGCGGCCGTTGAACGCTTCGATGAACGCGTTGTCGGTCGGCGTGCCGGGCCGGGAGAAGTCCAGCGTGACGCCCCTGGCGTAGGCCCAGAGATCGAGGTCGCGACTGATAAACTCGGAGCCCTGATCCACCCGGATGGCCTTTGGATAACCCAGAGCTGCGCAGGTCCGCTCAAGGGTCTGGACGACATCCTCGCCACGATAGCTGAAGCGGGCGTCCAGGACCGGCGAGAAGCGCGAGAAGGTGTCCACCACGGTCAGCACCCTGATCTTCCTGCCCGTGGCGAGTTGATCATGCACGAAGTCCATCGCCCAGGTCTCGTTCGGAGCGACGGCGTCGCGTCGATCCTCGCGAAGCTTGGCCTTCACGCGTCGCTTTGGCGGCTTCTTGCGCAGCTGAAGACCCAACGCGTTGTAGATCCTATGGGTTCTCTTCATGTTGATCTCCCAGCCTTCGCGGCGGAGTAGGACATGGACGCGCCGGTAGCCGTACCGGACACGGGTTTGGCAGATTTCACGGATGCGGGCTTCGAGGCCGGCCTGCTCGCGGCGGCGGGATTTGTAGTGATAGGTCGAGGTGTCCACTTCCAGAACCCGGCACGCCCGCCGGATCGACACGTCCCAATCACCGCGCACCCCATCCACCAGCTCGCGTTTGCGAGCAGGCTTCACAGTTTTCGGCGGATGACGTCCTGCAGCATCTCTCGATCGAGCGAGAGATCGGCGACCAGCTTGCGCAGCTTGCCATTCTCGTCCTCGAGTTGCTTCAGCCGCCGCATGTCCGGCGGCAACATCCCCTCGTACTTCTTCTTCCAATTGAAATAGGTCGCCTGGCTGATCCCGGCCTTGCGGCAGATGTCCGCCACAGGCGTTCCATCGGCCCCTTGCTTCAAAATGAACGCCTTCTGGGCGTCCGAAAACTTCGATGCCTTCATCGTCTTCCGCTCCTTCCCAGCCAGGAAAAGGTAGCCGAAAACTCCAGTTTCAAACGATCCAGTTTTCGGGGATCAGATCAGTGTCCCGTCGGCGCTGGCAAGAGGCCGGCGCGCGGAGTGGTCAGGGTTCGCAGCGCGTCGGCCGTTCTCGCCGCAGAGCCCACGAGCGAAGTCCCTGGGCGCACCCAGGTCAATATGCTGGAGACCCGTAAGCGCGAACACAGCCGAAAGCCGGACGAGCAATACGAGATCATCGAGGCCTGCTGGTCGGGCCCCTACCTGGAACTCTTCGCGCGCGGGGAGCGGAAGCGCTGGTCAGTTTGGGCAAATCAAGCCGACGCCGACTACGCGCCGACATGGAAGACCTATGCCTACAATTCGATGATGGCGGCGAAATGAGCGCTTTCAGCCGAACCGCCGCACCATCGACACCTCGTCCACATACTCCCCGCCGGGCAGCTTGAGCGCCCGCGGCTCAGCGGCCAGGACCTCGAACCCGAGGCGCTGATAGAGCCGCAGCGCCGCGTCGTTGCCCACCGAGGCGTTCAGATGCACGGCTTCGACCTTGCCCTCCGCCGCCGCCAGCAAGGCGCGGAGCATGTGCTCGGCGCGGCCATGGCCGCGATGGCTGGCGCGCAGGTAGACGCTCGCGATCAGTCCCTTGTGAGCCAGCTTGGCGCGCGGCTCGATGATCAGGCCCGCCGCGCCGACCAGCGCCTCGCCGTCGAAGACGCCCACGAAGTGATCCCGCGCCAGCAGGGCCCCCAGCGCGGCGAGGGGCTGCGCCGCCTCGTCCTCAGGGCTCGAGCGAAAGTCGCGCGGATGCAGCGTGAAGGCCTCGATGCGCAGGGCGCGCAAAGCTGGGGCGTCGGCCGGCGTCAGGCGCCGGAGATCGAGAGTCACGACTCAGGGTTTCCTTGTGGACTTGACGCGGCCCGCGATCACGCAGCCGCCTGCACGCGTAGCGTGACGCCCGACATCCGCTGCAATGGCCCGATCGTCGCGAAGAGATTGCGCGCGCTTGGATTTCCAGCCGGGCCGAACATCCGCATGAGGCTCTTGGCAGGCGTTCCGGTAACCTCCGCCAGCGCCTGAAACCCAACGGTCGCATTGATGTAGTCGCGCAGAACGGCCTTGCCGGTGTCGAGGTCGCCGTCGAGAAGCGCGTTCACGCCCTCGGTGAAAAGAGCCTCCTTGAAGGCGGGGTCGTTCGCCACGCGGACCTTCACGGTCTCCTTGAATGAACGGGTCAGAGCCATCACGCGCCGCCTTTCTCGCACTTTCGCGCCTTGTAGTCGCTCCATCGGGCCTTGGCGGCGGCGATGTCCTGCGCCTGTCGGCGCTTGGTCCCTCCCGCGAGCAGAATGACGAGCCGGTCGCCGTCGCGGCCGAAGTAGACACGGTAGCCTGGACCGAAGTCGATCCGGAATTCCAGCACACCCTCGCCGACGCCTTTGACGTTGGAGACCGCGCCCCGCTCAAGTCGCGACAGAGCAACGGTCACCTTGGCGGCGGCGATCGCGTCCAGAGCCTCGAACCAGGCCGCGAACGGGCTCTCGCCCCGATCATCGAGATATTCCTCGATCACCGCCGACAAAGGTAACATATATGGTACCTATTTACTGTGACGCAAGGGCTACGTCACGGCTTCAGCGTCGCCAAGTAGGCGATGACGTCGGCGCGCTGGGCGGCGTCGGGCACGGTCTGAGGCATAGCCGTGCCGGGGACCATCTGCATCGGGCCTTGCAGGAACGTGTCGAGCGCCGCCGGCGTCCAGGTCAGGTTCGAGGCTTTGAGCGCGTCGGTGTAGGCGAAGTTTGGCCCTGTCCCCGCCTTGCGGCCGACCACACCGTTGAGAGACGGCCCCTGACCGTCGCCGTCATCAGCATGGCACATGGTGCACATCGTCTCGAAGACCTGCTTGCCGCGCACGGGATCGCCGACCGGCTGGGCGAGAGCGGAGGTGGCGAGCAGGAGAACGCCAGCACAACCAATGCGGGCTGCGGGGAATCGACCCCCACCCGCCTCGCGCTCCGCGCGAGCCACCCTCCCCACAGGGGGGAGGGAGGTTGAATTGCGATCCTCCTCCCCCTCGATGGGGGAGGTGGCCCGAAGGGCCGGAGGGGGTGAGACGCGCCTCACTTGCGGCCGCCCGCATACGCCACCCGCCAGACGATGCCGCCGGCGTCGTCGGCGACCAGGAGCGCGCCGTCGTGGGCCACGGCCACGCCCACTGGTCGGCCCCAGACGCCGGCCTGGTTGGCCACGAAGCCGATCAGGAAGTCCTGGTATTCACCGGTCGGCTTGCCGTCTTTCATCAGAATACGGACGACCTTATAGCCGGTGCGCCGGGCCCGGTTCCACGAGCCGTGCAGACCGACGAAGGCGTCGCCGCGATAGTCGGCCGGGAAGGCCGCCGACCCGCCACGGGCCTGATAGAACGTCAGCCCCAGCGGCGCGGAGTGCGACTGGATGAGCACGTCGGGCGTCGTCACCTTATCCTTGAGGTCCGGCCGCTCGCCGGCCCGGCGTGGATCTTCGTGAGTCCCGAGGTAGTACCAGGGCCAGCCGTAGAAGGCGTGCGGCTTCACCCGAGTAACATAGTCCGGGGGCAGATTGTCGCCGAGGAGGTCGCGTTCGTTGGTGGCGCACCAGATGGTGTCGGTCCCGGGCTGCACGGCCAGGCTGACGCAGTTGCGGATGCCGGAGGCGAACACCTGCCGGCCCTGGCCCATCGGGTCCATGACCAGCACGTCGGCGCGGTCGGTCTCATTGCCCCAGGTCGCGCCCAGGCCGTGCTGGGCGCCCCAGGCCTTGGCCTCGTCCAGGCTCTTCTTGCCCATGTGCTCGGCAATGTTGGAGCCGGAACCGACGGAGAGGTAGAGGCGCTTACCGTCCGGCGAGAAGGCGATGTCGCGGGTAGAGTGGCCGCCGCCGCTAGCGGTGATCTGCGGCACGACGGTCTCGGCGGGGCCGCGCGCCGTGAGGTCGCCATTGCGGTAGGGGAATCGGACCACGGAATTGGTGTTGGCCACATAGACCCATTGCGGGTTGGGGCCCGGCGGCCAGAAGGCGATGCCAAACGGCCCGGCGAGGCCCTCGGCGAAGGTCGAGACCGTCGCTGGCTGGGCGGCGCCATCGGTGGCGCGGATCAGCTTGACGCGACCAGCGGCGGTCTCGGCGGCGAAGACGTCGCCGTTGGGGGCGGTGCGCAGCTGGCGGGGCGCGTCGAGCTTGGCGAACGCCTCGACGGTGAATTCGGGTGGCACGGCCAGCTTCGCGTCCGCCGGCCGCGCCACCACGGCGGGCAGGGCGACGCCCGGCTTGGTCGGTTCGGGCAGGGTTTCGAGCGTCAGTTTGCGGGTGACGCCCGGGGCGTCGCTGGTCCAGTCGCCCCAGGCGGCCGCGCCGGTGAGGACGCCTGCGGCGCCGGCGCCGGTTGCGCCGGCGCAGAGCAGGGCGGCGATCAGACGAGCTCTCATGGCGGTCTCCCTAGGGGCGTTCTGTTGCGCCTCTATTGTTGCCGGTTTTCGTCGAGCCTGCTATGAAATCCTGACGCTGTTAAGATGCGGCGTGGGAGGATGATCGATGCCCGACGACGCGACCCCGCCCAAGGTGACGCAACCGCCCCAGGTGCTCGAGCTGACGCCGCTCAACCCGAGGTTCCGCGAGGATCCCTACAGCATGCTGGCCGAGGTGCGTGAGCATCATCCGGTCATGCGCGATGAGCAGGCCGGTTGCTTCTTCATCAGCCGGCATGAGGACGTGCGCGGCATCCTCACCGACCTCACCTTGTGGCGCGCGCCGGAGAAGGCCGAGCCGGCCGCGGTGCTCACCCGGCGCATTCTCGAGCAACGGGAGGGCCGAGACCGCGAACCGGAAGGTGTGGGGTCGATCCTGCTGCTCGACGATCCCGACCACGCCCGCATCCGCCATCCGCTGTCCCAGGCGCTCTACAAGCGCGTGGCCAAAAGCCGGCCGCTGGTGGAGGAGCTTGTCGGCGAGACACTTGACCGGCTGGAGGGGCGTGAGACCTTCGACCTGATGGCCGGGATCGCCCTGCCGATCCCTATCGATGTCATCGCCCGCATCCTCGGCGTCGACAACAATCGCCTGGCCGAGTTCCGGGACTGGTCCGAAGGCGTCATCCAGGGCCTCAATCCGCTGCGGACGCCCGAGCAGACTGAACACATGGAGCGCTCGGAAGAGGCCATCGGCCCGTTCATGTTCGACATGCTGCAGCAGCGCCGCGCCAAGCCGGAGGACGATCTCGTCACCGACATGGTGCAGCTGCAGGCCGCCGGCGCGGACCTGCCCGACCCCGACCTGATCAGCAACCTCATCTCCCTCCTGGTGGCCGGCAACCTCACGACCACCGACCTGATCGGCAATGGCGTGCGGCTGTTCGTGCTCAACCCGGGCGAGCTGGCCAAGCTCAAGGCCGACCCGTCGCTGATCGGCGCGGCGGTGGAAGAGATCCTGCGCTACGAGCCGCCGGTGGACATCACCAACCGCATCGCCTCGCGCGAGATGGAGGTCGGCGGCTGTCCGATCCACCAAGCCCAGTCGATGATGGTCTCCCTGCGCGGCGCCAACCGTGACCCGGCGGTGTTCGAAGATCCCGACCGCTTCGACATCACCCGCAAGAAGAGCCCGCACGTGTCGTTCGGCGGCGGGGCCCACATCTGCATCGGCGCGCCGCTGGCCAGGCTCGAGGCCCAGGTGGCGCTGCTGCGTCTCTTCGAGCGCTTCCCAAACCTGGCCCTCGCCGACCCCGAAGCCAAACCCGAGTGGCGCACCTTGCCGTTCTTCCGCGGCCTGCAGCATCTGGAAGTACGGGTTTAGACACCCCTCCCCCTCCGGGGAGAGGTGATTGCTCCTCTTGCCCTTGATGCTGCGATGCGGCAGAGCCCGGCGATGCGCCTGGTCTTCACGCTCGTGGCTCCTACCTTCGACGGTCTGCAGGACGCCTTGGAGCCGGCGCTCGAGGCCGCGGCCCGGGCCGGCCGACCGTGCGCCAGCTTCGAGGTGCTGGGGGAGGGGGCGGCCGACCTGTTCGTCGACGGCGCCGACCTCGCCACCCTGCGCGCCACGGCGACGCGGGCCCTGGAGCGCGAGGCGGTGGATTTCTGCATCCAGCCGGCCGAGGGACGCCTCAAGCGCCTGCTCGTCGCCGACATGGATTCCACCATCATTGGCTGCGAATGCCTGGACGAGCTGGCCGACTTCGCCGGACTGAAGACCGAGATCGCCGCCATCACCGAGCGGGCTATGGCCGGGGAGATTCCCTTCGAGACGGCCCTGCGCGACCGCGTGCATCTTCTCGCAGGACTGGAGGTCTCAGCTCTGCAACGCGCCTATGACGAGCGCGTGCGGCTCAACCCCGGCGCGAGAACCCTGGCCGCGACCATGTCCAGCCTTGGCGCGCGCTGCGTGCTGGTCTCCGGCGGCTTCGAGTTCTTCACCTCGCGCGTGGCCGAGGCGGCCGGCTTTGCCGCCCAGCGCGCCAACCGCCTCCTCGATGACGGCGCGCATCTAATCGGCAAGGTCGCCGAACCGATCCTCGGCCGCGAGGCCAAGCTGGAAGCTCTCAAATCCGAGGTCGCCGCCCTCGGGATCGGCCTTTCCGAGACTCTGGCCGTCGGCGACGGAGCCAACGATCTGGCCATGCTCGAGGCTGCCGGTCTCGGCGTCGCCTACCGCGCCAAGCCGATCGTCGCCGCCGCCGTGGACGCGCGCGTCGACGTTACCGACCTGACCGCCCTGCTTTACTTCCAGGGCGTCGGCCAGGACCGGTTCGTCCGATGACGCCGCGCCCGATCAAGGCGGTCGTCTTCGACATGGACGGACTGCTGCTCGACACCGAGGTCGTCTACCGCGAGGTGATGGCCGAGGCCGCCGCGGTCATGGGCGAGGAACTGCCCGAAGCCGTGTTCCTGAAGATGGTCGGCCTGACCGGGGCCGCCAGCCGGGTGGTGGCGCTCGACCACTTCGGCCCGGACTTCTCGTTCGACGGTTGGATGGCCCATGTCTCTGAGCTGGCCCACACGCGGCTTTCCGCGGGGGCGCCGCTCAAGGCCGGGGCGGCCGAGCTGCTCGATCGCCTCGACGAAGCGAAGCTGCCGCGCGCCATCGCCACCTCCTCCAGCCATGCCGGCGTCGAACGGCATTTGGGGCCAAGCGGCCTCGTGCCGCGCTTCCAGGCAGTAGTCGCGGCCGGCGACTACGCGCGCGGCAAGCCGCATCCCGACCCGTTCCTCACCGCCGCCCGCCGCCTGGGCGTAGAGCCGCAGGACTGCCTGGCTCTGGAAGATTCCCACAACGGCGTGCGCGCCGCCGCCGCCGCGGGAATGATGACGGTGATGGTGCCCGACCTGTTGCCGGCTACGGCCGAGATGCGGACCCTGACCGTGGCCGTCGTCGATAGCCTGCACGACGTGGCGGCGCTGTTGTGAACCGGGCAGGCTCGCCTTAGAGCTTGCCGCGGCGGCTCCGGGGAGGCGCTTCTCGGAGGCCGCATGCGCCGAACTCTGCTCGCCTGTGTCGCTGTCGCCGCGTTGGCCGGACCGGCGCTCGCTCAAGCGCCGGCGCCCACCTGGGCCCAGGCGGGCAGCGATATCGCCCCCGATCCGGCCGTCCGCTTCGGCGTGCTGCCCAACGGCATGCGCTACGCGATCATGAAGAACGCCACCCCGGCCGGCCAGACCTCGATCCGCCTTCGCATCGGTTCGGGCTCGCTGGAGGAGAATGACGACCAGCAGGGTCTGGCCCACGTGCTCGAGCACATGGCCTTCCAGGGGTCGACCCGCGTGCCGCGCGGCGAGATGATCAAGATCCTCGAGCGCAACGGGCTCGCCTTCGGGCCGGACACCAATGCCCAGACCGGCTGGACCCAGACGGTCTACATGCTCGATCTGCCCAAGAGCGACCCGGCCCTCCTCGACACCGGCCTGATGCTGATGCGCGAGACGGCCAGCGAACTGCTCATCGACCCCAAGGCCCTGGAAACCGAACGCGGGGTCGTGCTTTCCGAAGAGCGGCTGCGCGACACCCCCGAGTATCGGGCGCTCAAGGCCCAGATCAATCTGCTGGCGCACGGCCAGAGGATCACCGAGCGCTATCCGATCGGCCTGGTGCCGGTGGTCAAGGGCGCGCCGGCGAGCCTGGTCCGCGACTTCTACCGCGCCAATTACCGGCCCGAGCGCGCGACCCTGGTCGTCGTCGGCGACTTCGACCCGGCCGAGGTCGAGGCCAAGATCAAGGCCGAGTTCGCCGCCTGGGCGCCGGTCGGGCCGCCGACCGCCGAGCCCGATCTCGGCCAGGTCGAAAAGCGCGGCCTGACCGTCAGCCTGGTCGACGTGCCGGGCGCGCAGACACTCACCTACATCGCCTGGGCGCGTCCCTACGACGCCTCGCCCGACACCAAGACCAAGCGCCGGCGCGAGGTGGTGGAGAACCTGGCTCTGGCCGTGCTCAACCGGCGGCTGGGCCGTCTGGCGACCGCGCCCAACCCGCCGTTCCTGGCCGCCGATGCGAGTTTCGAGAACCTGCTGCACTCGGCCAAGGTGGCGGTCATCGAGGGCGCCAGCGCTCCCGGCGCCTGGCGCCCGGCGCTCACCACCATCGAGCAGGAGGTGCGTCGACTGACCACCTTCGGCGTCTCCCAGGCCGAGATCGACCAGGAGACGGCGCAATCGCGGGCCCAGCTGGTCAACGCCGTCGCCGGCGTTCACACCCGCCCGACGCCGGAGCTGGCCTCAGGCTTGGCCGATTCGACCGATGAGAACCTGGTCTTCACTGAACCAGCCACCGATCTCGCCCTCTACGACGAGGCGGTGAAGGACGTTACGCCCGAGGAGGTGGATGCCGCCGCCAAGCGCATCTTCGCCGGCGCCGGCCCCCTGGTCGAGCTGGAGACGCCGACGCCGGTGGACGGGGGCGAGAAGACCGTCGCCGACGCCTTCGCCGCGTCGGCCGCGATACCGGTGATCGCGCCGGTTGCCGAGAAGGCGATCGTCTGGCCCTACAGAAGTTTCGGCCCGGCCGGCGCGGTCAAGACGCAGACCCAGATCGCCGACCTCGGCGCGACCGTCGTGCGTTTCGCCAATGGCGTGGCCCTGACCGTCAAGCCGACCGACTTCCGCAAGGATCAGGTCCTGGTCACGGTCGCCATCGGCCACGGCCGCGAAGGTCTGCCGGCCGATCGCGCCGCGCCGCTCTGGGCCGCGCCGGCCTTCATCGAGGGCGGCTTTGAGGCGCTCAGTCACGAGGACAGCGAGCGGGCCCTGGCCGGACGCATCTATGGGGCTCAGCTCGGTGTCACCGACAGCGCCTTCCAGCTGCAAGGCGCGACCCGGCCGGCCGACCTCTCCACCCAGATGCAGGTGCTCGCCGCTTACGTCGCCCACCCGGGCTATCGGACCGAGGCTTTCGAGCGCTTCCGCCAGGGCTGGCTCACCGCGCTGCCGCAACTGGCGGCCACGCCCGAGGGCGTGCTCGGGCGCGACCTCGAGCAGCAGCTGCACGCCGGCGATCGGCGCTGGGAGACACCCAACGAGGCCGATCTGAAGGCGGCCAAGCCCGACGATCTGAAAGCCCTGCTGGCCGGTCCGCTTTCCACCGAACCGGTCGAGATTACCATCGTCGGCGACGTCACCGTCGAGGAGGCGATCAAGCAGACCGCGGCCACCTTCGGCGCTCTGCCGGCCCGACCCGCGCCGGACTTGAAGGCCGGGACGGCCGCCGTCTTCCCCGCCCCCTCGGCCTCACCGATTGTGGAATCGGACGGCGGCCGCGCCGACCAGGCCGTGGCCGTCGCCGCATGGCCGGTCACCGACTTCTACCAGAACATGCACGAGGCGCGGGCCGACATCCTGGCCGGCGAGGTGCTGGAGAATCGGCTCATCGACCGCGTGCGCAACGCCGAAGGCGCCACCTACAGTCCTTCGGTCAGCGTCGCCCTCTCGGAGACCTTTCGCCGCTACGGCCGCTCACTGGCCTTCGTGGAGATGCCGCCGCAGAAGCTGCCCGGCTTCTACGCCGACCTGGCCGAGCTCACCGCCGACATGCGCGACAAGGGGATCACAGCCGATGAGCTGGAGCGGGCGCGCAACCCGCACGTGGCCTCGATCAAGAAAGCCATGCTGACCAACGAGTACTGGCTGCAGCGCCTGGAAGGCTCGGTGGCCGACCCGCGCCGGCTCGAACTCATCCGCACGACGCTGCCCGACTACGACTCGCTGACTGCCGCGGACGTACAGATGGCTGCCGCCCGCGACTTCGACGCGGCCAAGACCTGGAAGCTGGAGGTCAAGGCCCCCGGCGCGCCGTAAGGCGGCTCAGCTCGCCGGCGTCTCCGACGGCGGCGCTTCACGCAGCAGAGGCACGAGCACGTCATTGAGGGTGTCGAGGTCGAACGCGCCCGCTTTGGCGTAGCGAACGATCCCGGCCCGATCGATGACGTAGTTGGTGGGCACCTTCTCAGGATCGGCGTAGGGGCCGGAGAATCGGCTGGCCAGGGGCAGGGAAAGCAGCTTGGCCAGGGGCCGAAGCGCGCTGTCCGGCGCCGATCCACCGGTCATCACGGCCAGGATCGCCAGGCCGTATTTGCCCTGGACCATTTCATAGCCATTGAGCAGCGGCAGCTCCGCCCGGCACGGTCCGCACCAGGTCGCCCACAGGTTGATGATCAGGACCTGGCCCTTGTAGTCGGCCAGGGACACCTTGTGGCCGTCGAGCGTCACGGCATGGAAGTCGGGTGCGGGCTTGCCGACCACGATCCGGGCGGCGACCGCCGGTGTCACCAGGGCGGCGATCGCGGCGGCGGTGACGATGGGGCGGCTGAGTCGCATGATGCGGCCGAGCCTATGGCCACGCCTGTTTCGTCGCAACCGACCTACTTCGCCTTCGCGCCGAGCCTTAGATACTTGAAGAAGTCGCTGTCTGGCGAGAGCACCAAGGTGGCGCCGGGCTGGGCCAGGGCCGCCTCGTAGGCGCGCATGGTGCGGTAGAAGCGGGCGAAATCGGGGTCCTTGCCATAGGCTGCCGCATAGAGGTCCGTGGCCAGAGCGTCCGCCGAGCCGCGCACGGCGGCGGCCTGTTCGTTGGCCTTGGCGATCGTCTCCGCGGCCTTGCGGTCGGCGTCGGCCAGGATCTGGCGCCGGTCCGTCTCACCTTGGGTGCGGATCTGGCCGGCCTTCTGCTGGAAGTCCCTGCTTATGCGCGCGTCGGCGGCCTCGACTCCAGCCGCCGGCAAGTTGACGCGGCGTATGGCGAGATTGGCGACTTCGACGCCTAGGTGTTCGGCGGCGGCGCGAGCCTGCAACTCGGCCAGCGCCTTCGCTGTCAGGTCCGGTCGACGGGCCGCGATGTCGGCGGCGCTCGCCGGCGCGAGGGCGCTAGCCATGGCGGTGGCGGTCAGAGCGCTGAGCCGGTCGCCGGCTGTGGTCTCGTCGCTCAGTGTCCGCCAGAAGGCGAGAGGATCGCTGATACGCCAAGCGACGAGGGTCTCGATCTCCAGCGGCCGTCCATCCGCCGATGTCACCTCGGCGGCCGGCGTCTCCAGGGCCATCTCGCGACGGTCGAGCACGGCGGCCTGTTGCAGGAAGGGAATCTTGAACTGCGGGCCGGCCTCGTGGGTCCCCGACCCGTTGATGACCCGCAGCGGCCGGCCGAAGCTCGTGACCACCGCCTGCCGGCCTTCACCGACAACGAACACCGTCTCGTTCAGGACGAGCAGGGCCGTCGCGATGGCGATCGCAGCGACCAGCCAGCGCCGGTTCATGGCGCGCCCGCTTGCGGCTTTGCGGCGGCGGGCGGACCGATGGTCACCTGCCCCCCCTTGGCGTCGACCACCACCGTATGGGCTCGCGCGACCACGTCCTGCATGGTCTCCAGATATATCCGCTCGCGCGTCACCGCCGGGGCGCGGCGATAGGCGGCGAGGACTTGCTCGAATCGCGACTTCTCGCCGTTGGCCTCGTGGACCACGCGCTCCTCATAGGCGGCCGCGTCGGAAGAAATCTTCCACGACTCGCCAACGGCCTCCGTCTGTTTCTTCGCGGCAGCGTCGTTGGCTTGGTCGCGCGCCGTTTGGGCGTCCTGGCCGGCGCGAGCCACGTCCCGCCAGGCTTCGCCGACGGCCTCCGGCGGCGCGGCGCTCTCAATCCTCACGGCTGTGATCTGGATGCCGGCGTGGAGGCGCACGAGCGTTTGCTGCGCCTGGGTCAGCGCCTCCGCCTCGATCGCGGTCTTGTCGCCGTTCAGCACCGCGTCGAGGCTGCGGCGGCCCACGGCCGCGCGCACGGCGCTGTCCGCCGCCGCCTTAATCACCTCGTCAGGGTCGCGCACCCCGAAGAGCGCAGCCGCGGGATCGACCACCCGCCATTCCACCGAGAAGGCGACGTCGACCAGGCCTTGGTCGCGCGTCAGGGTGACACCGCCGTCGGAGCCGCCGCCGACCACCGTCTTCTCCGGCGCCCCGACCTCGACCCGCTGGGCGCGCTCGATCGGATAGGGCAGGCGCCAGCGCAGGCCCGGCTCTTCGGTGCGGACAAAGGCCCCAAATCGGGTGACCACCGCCCGCTCCGTGGGCTCCACGACATAAGTCCCGCTGATCAGCCAGGCGATGACAAACAGGGCGACGCCGGCCATGGCGGCCTGGCCGCGGAAACGCTCGAGGCGGCGCCCGCGCAGGCGGCGATCCCAGGCATCGCGCAGCCGGCGCAGGTATTCGGAAAGATCGGGCCCCGCCGGCGGCGGCGGCGCAGGCGGCCGCCTGCGGGGCGGCTCTTCGCTCCGCTCCTCGCTGGGGGGCGCCCCCCAGGGGCCTGGGCTATGGCCCGGATTGGCGTTGTCGTTCCAGGGCATCACGTTCGGCTTCCATCAAGTCCGCCGCCCTGGAGCTTGTAAAGCGTCCTGGAGCGCGTTCCGCAAAAGCGGGAACCGGTTTTGCGACGAGAACACGCTCCCACTTAGGTGTCTCTAGAGCGCGTTTTCCGGATCAAGCGTTTCCGATTGATCCGGAAAACGTGCTCTAGGGGCTTCGGATATGAGCGTCCGCAACCGGCAAGACAATGGAGCCCGTGTGACCCAGCCCAATCAGCGCGACATCCTCGCCGCCCTCGACAAGGTGCTCGACCCGAAGAGCGGTCGGGGGCTCGCGGCCGCAGGGCTGGTGCAGGGCCTCGTCATCGGCGAGGGCCGGGCCGGCTTCATGCTGGAAGTCCCGCGCGCTGAGGCCGGGCTGTACGCGCCGGTGCGCGACGCCGCTGAGGCGGCGCTTAAAGCCGTGCCCGGCGTCGAGCGGGCGCAGGTGGTGCTGACCGCGGCCTCTCGCCCGGCCCCCAGCCGGGGCGCGCGCGTGGCCCCCGACCCCAGGGCCGACCCCGCCGGCCTGCCGCCGCCCCAGCGCCTTGCCAACGTCAAGCGGGTGATCGCGGTCGCTAGCGGCAAGGGCGGGGTGGGCAAGTCGACCGTGGCCGTCAACCTCGCCTGCGCCCTCGCCGCGCGCGGCCTGAGTGTCGGCCTGCTCGACGCCGACATCTACGGCCCCTCGGCCCCGCGCATGCTCGGGCTGTCGGCCAAGCCGGTGTTCGAGGACGGCAAGCTGCAACCGCTCCAGGCCTGGGGCCTCAAGGTCATGTCCATCGGCTTCATCGTCGAGGAGGGCCAGGCGATGATCTGGCGCGGCCCCATGGCCTCCTCGGCCGTGCGCCAGATGATCGAGGATGTGAACTGGGGCACGGAAACGAAGCCGCTCGACGTCCTCGTGGTCGACCTGCCGCCGGGCACCGGCGACGTTCACTTGACCCTTGTTCAGAAGCTCTGTGTCGACGGCGTGGTGATCGTCTCCACGCCGCAGGAGATCGCGCTCATCGACGCCCGGCGCGCGGCCGCCATGTTCGGCAAGATGCACCCACCGGTGCCGATCCTGGGCGTGGTCGAGAACATGGCTTTCTTCGCCGATCCCTCGACCGGCGCGCGCATCCCGATCTTCGGCGAGGGTGGAGCGCGGCGCGAGGCCGAGCGCCTCGGCGCCCCGTTCCTGGGCGAAGTCCCGATCGAAGTCGCGTTGCGCCAGGGCGGCGACGACGGCGCGCCGCTCGCCGCGGCGCAGCCGGACCATCCGGCGGCGGCGGTGTTCAAGGCGATGGCGGCGACGCTGGCCACGCGTTGACGCTGTCAGCGAAGCGGCGGACAGTCGGTGGCGCTCCGAGGGGAGAGCCATGAGCCTCGTCGAGACGCCGACGTCGGCGATGAACACCGGGACCGTCAAATGGGCGGGGGTGGCCCTCGCCGTCGTTGGCGGCGCCGCGGCTTTGGGCGCGGGTTGGCTGAGCGGCTCTTCGGCTGAGCTGGCGGCGCTCGCATCCCTCCTCACCCTCGCGGCGCTGCTCGGACTGATCGTCTGGGTTCCGAACGCCTTCGTGACGACATCGGTGCGGGGCTCAAGCGGCCCGGTCGCCGACTTCGCCTTCATCGTTCCCCCCATACTGCTGCTGGTTGGCGGCTCGGGACTCCACCTCCTGCGCCTGGAGGGGCTGGAGTTGGCCGCCGCGGCGATGGCCGGCCTGGCGGTGGTGGGGATGATCTGGGCCCCGCGGCCGGAGCCGACGATGACGCCGACTTCCCACATCATCCTCGCCGGCGCGTTCGCCGCCGGTCTCGGCTGGGGCGGCGCGACGCTGATCAATTGCCTGTTCGACGCATCGCCCGGCCAGACCTATCAGGCCAGCGTCCAGCAAAAATACCAGACCAATGGCAGGGGCTCTCACTACGACCTCGTGCTGGCGCCATTCGGGCCGGTCGAGCATCCCGGAACGGTTAGCGTCAACTACGCGACCTACGCCTCAACTGAGGAGGGCGCCTCGATCTGCGCCTCGGTGCGCCCCGGCGCGCTCGGCTTCCTCTGGTGGCGGGTGGGTTGCTGACGCGCCTTCAAGCGCTCTCGGCCACCGCCGGTTCGCCTGACAGGTTTTCGACTATTGGGGCCAGTTCGGCGTCGCGCGCCTCGAGTTGGTCGCGGATCTCCGCATGGCGCTTGGAGTCCAGCCGATAGCCGATGTAGCAGGCGGCCCCCAGCATCACGAAGACGATCGGCGTCAGGATGTAGACCAGCTCCAGGCCGTGGATCGCCGCCGGCGTGTTCGCCCCCCCTTCCTTGGCGCGATAGCCGATGGCGTCCAGCACCGTGAACGACAGCAGGATGGCGGCGCTGGCGGCGAATTTCTGGGTGGTGGTGATCATGGCGTAGAGCAGGCCGGCGCGCTGTTTGCCTTTCTCCAGCCGGACCGCGTCGGCCACGTCAGCCACCATCGCCCGGTCGAGCAGGGTGAAGGCGGCGGCGAGGAACCCGAGCACGAAGAGCAGGAAGGCGGCGATCGGGTAGTTGGCTCGAGGTATCAGGGCCGTGCCGCCGAGGAACAGCGAGTAGCCGACGGCGGCCACCTGCATGGTGCGATGCTTGCCGATCCTTTGGGCGAGCCACGAGAGCCCGCCCGCGCCCAACACGCCGGCGGCGATATAGATCAGCAGCAGGCTGGAGGCCGCCGGCACCGAGAAGCCGCGCGCGTCGTGGAAGTAGAAGATGTACATCGCCGACATCCACCCGGGCCCGAGATACAGGCAGAAGTCGGCGATGATGATGCGCCGCATGTCGGGTCGGTTCGCCATCTCCCAGTAGTCGCGAAGGCCGAAACGCTCGGCTTGGGCGTCGGCGACGATGGTCTCGCGGATGAGCAGGGTCGCAGCCGCCACTCCGATCGGAATGGCGATGACCACAAACCAGCCCATGGCCGGCACCGCGTGACCGGTGGCGCCGCCCCGCGCCATCACGGCCGGAACGAGCAGGACCAGGGCCGCGCCCAGCGTACTGACCACCTGGATGACGCCGAAGACGCGTGAGCGCTCGTGATACTTGCTGGCGATCACCGAGGCCCAGGAGCTGTGCGACAGCAGGATCAGCGACCAGCCGACGTAGTAGGCCAGCAGCCAGCCGGCCAGGTAAATGAGCGAGACCCCGCCTGGCGGGGCGAACAGCATGTAGACCGCCAGCATCAGCAGCGGCGCGCCGGCCAGCATCCACACCCGGTAGCGGCCGATCCGCGTCCGGGTGCGGTCCATGAACAGGCCGATGACCGGGTCCAGGAACATGTCGCCGAAGCGTACGACGCCAAAGGCCGCGCCCACCGCCGCCAGGGGCAGGCCGAGGTGGGCGGCGTAGTAGTTGGGCAGAAACACCGCGAGGGCCACGGCCAGGGCGCCGATGGAAAAGCCCGGCAGGCTGAAGGCGACGAGCTTGGGCAGGCTCAGCCTGACGGTGGCCGATGACACGGGCTGGGATTCCTCAAGCTAGCTGGACCTGCGCCTCTAACGGGCGTTTGAACCCCCAACAGAAACCGGGACCGCCCCGGACGCAAGTGTCCTGATGTTAATGTCTGTTGCAGGGCGCGACCCGTACGCTTCTGGTGTTTTTGGCCGAGCGCAGTAACAGCCCGGAGCCGGCGCCCAAGTCGATCCGGCCGACACCCCTCAGGTTGCGGTCGATGGTGACGCCCCGAGCTGGCGACGAACGGCTGCGATGTTGCAACGGCGGCGAAAGCCGCGCGTTCCTGTTTTGTTCTTGACGCAGCACTCCCGTTCCGCCATCCTTTGGTTCTGTCGCGGCCGGCGTGAGCGCTGTGTTGCAGGCCGCGCTGCGTTGTCGAGACGTTCCGGGCTTCGGGAGGGTTGGTTTGGCCGCGAGTCAATCGCCGCGGAAGGGCGGCATCCTCGACGATATCGAAGGATGGTTGGACAACCGAGATGCAAACGTCGAGCCGATCGACGCGGCCGCCTCGCAGGCGTCCGGCGGCCCTGATGCTCGTTCTTGGCTGGACCGTAGTTTGGTTGCCAAGACGGCAGGCGGCGGCATCGCGGGTCTCGCCGGCAATGTAGCGGGGGTGGGCCGAGGGGCTTGGCATTCGGTGGAGGGCCTTGGCCGGGGCGCGCTCTTTCTGAGCCGCCTTGTCGATCCATACGACCCCATAACAAGCGGTCCCGGCGACTCGGCTCGGGATCAACTGCTCAACGCCGGCAAAAGCGTATTCGACTACGCCAAGAACGGGATCGCCAATCCCGCCAGTGTGGTGGCCGATGTCAAGAACGCGGCCCGCAAGCTCTATGTGGACACCGATCCGCGCGCGACGCCGATGGCGAACACCTTCGGAGGCGAGATGGCTCGGAACTTCAATGTGGGCAGCAATCAGGGAGAGCTCGGCTGGGATGTCGGCACTTCTCTGCTTGGTTCGGGGCTGGCTCCCAAAGCGTTGCGTCTGCTAGATGTGGCAGGGGAGGCGGGCGGAAGCGCCAGATTCGTCGGACAAGGGTTTACGCCAGCCAAAGCGGACTATCTGGCGTTACCATATAAAGGCATGGGGCATCATCTTGTGCCGCGCAATGCTTGGAAGCCGATCCGCCTGCCGCAACCCCTCAGCGACAGCAGCTTCAATGTGCTTAAGCCGCCCGGAATGAGCCGAGGCGACTTTTACGAGCTTCACTACGCGGTAGATCCGCGCTTCTATACCGCCAGGTTGCCACGCGCGGTCGGCGGCGGGGTCTGGAATGGCAAGACTTTGACTCTGCCTAGATATGGACCTGTGTCCCGGGTCCTGTACGGCAGTCCAGCCCCATTGAAAGCCGCCGTCGGCGCTGCGGGGGCGTCTGGCGCTGCAGCCGATGCTTTCAACGGAGATCGATAGCGATGATCACCATCAGGCGATACGCCGAATTCGGCTGTGATTTTCCGGACGATACCATCTGGGATGCTGAAGAGACGTCGATCGTTCAAACAGGCGGCAAGAACCTCGCCGAATCCATAGCCGAGCTCACGACTAGGTTTGGCTGTGTGATAAATGAATTGGAAGACAATCTAGAGCACTGCTGGGAATGTCGCTTTTCCTACGAAGGCCTCGAGCTGGGATTTCATGTCTATCACGCGGAGCCGTGCATCTTGATCGTGGACCAACCGCTCGGCTTCAAGCGCCATTTCCCTCTGTATTGCCATGTGTTGATGGAGTTGAACCAAGCAATGAGGCGCGATGGCCGCTTTCATGACTTGGAGTGGCACACCTACGACGGCACACGCGAGGGCAAAGAAGCATACGAGGTACCCGTGGTCGGCGATATTCCGGAGATCGACGAGATCAAGCAGAAGCCGAGTTTCCTGAAGAGGCTCTTCGGGGCGCGAAAGGCGCGTCCGGAAATCGAGTGAGAGTCCGACCAGGGGGTTCGCCAAGAGGACCAATCAAGTCGCGTTGGCAGGCCCAGTATCCGACGAGCCGTTTCTCGGCCACCCGACTCGTTGGCCCGGCAGATCGCTGCTCACCCCGCCGTGATCTTCCGGAAGAACTTCTGGGTCTGCTCGCCGCCGGCGAAATAGGCGGCCTGGCCGACCTCGTCGCTGATCTTGCCGAAGGCGTCACGCACGTTCTCGACGCTCACATGGTCGCCGAGGAACACGCCCTCGGTCTCGAAGATGCGGGCCTGGGCGAACACCCCGCCGCCGGCGGTGAGCACGACGCCGGTCGGCGCTTCCTCGGAGCAGAGGTAGACCACGCCCGGAGTGACGTATTCCGGCGCCAGGCGCTTCAGCGCCTCCGGCGGCATGAGGTTCTCGGTCATCCGGGTGCCGGCCACCGGGCTGATGGCGTTGACGTGGATGTTGTTCTTCTGACCCTCGAGCTTGAGGCTATTCATGAAGCCCACGAGGCTGAGCTTGGCCGCGCCATAGTTGGTCTGGCCGAAGTTGCCGTAGAGCCCGGTGGACGAGGTGGTGACCACGATGCGCCCGTAGTTCTGCGCGCGCATGATCTCCCAGACCGCCTTGGTCGGCTTGACCGTGCCCATCAGGTGAACGTCGACGACGAACTCGAAGTCGGCGATCTCCATCTTCGAGAACGACTTGTCGCGCAGCACGCCGGCGTTAGCGATCAGGATGTCGATGCGGCCCCAGGCGTCCATGGCCTGGGCGATCATGTGGGCGACGCCGGTATCGTCGGTCACCGATGAGCCGTTGGCGAGAGCCTCGCCCCCGGTCGCCTTGATCTCGGCCACGGTGTGCTCGGCGGCTTCCGACGATCCGCCCGAGCCGTCGACGGCGCCGCCAAGGTCGTTGACCACCACCTTGGCCCCGCGACGCGCCAGCTCCAGCGCGTGGGCGCGGCCGAGCCCGCCGCCAGCCCCGGTCACGATCGCCACCTTGCCGTCGAATCTGATGTCAGCCATGACCGTCCTTTGCATGAGAATGAAGCGCGGCGGTTCTGCGCGAGGGGCCCCTGACAGGTCAAGCACCGTCTCGGCTTGCGGTGATGGTTCGGCCCGTCCATCCATGGACCTGGGAAAAAGGGGGCGAGCGGATGTTCGGACTGGAGAACGCCCAGAGTCTGCTGGGCATCCTGCTGATCCTCTTCCTATGCTGGGCCCTGTCCGAGCAGCGGCGGCGTTTTCCCTGGCGCCTGGCCGCGGGCGCCATTCTGGCCCAGGCGGCCCTGGTGGCGATCCTGTTCGGCGTGCCGGCCGCGCGCCAGGTGATCTCCGGGGCCGGGGCGGCGGTGCAAGGGCTTTCGGCCAGCACCCAGGCGGGGGTGAAGTTCGTCTTCGGCTTCCTGGCCGGCGCCGACGGCCAGCCCTACCCGGTGACCGATCCGACTTCGCTGTTCCTGCTCGGCTTCCGCGTCTTGCCGGTCATCCTGGTCATCTGCGCGCTCTCGGCCCTGCTCTGGCACTGGAAGGTGCTCAAATGGCTCATCCAGGGTTTCGGCTTCGTCTTCGAGCGGGCGATGGGCCTGCGCGGCGCGCCGGCGCTGGCCACCGCGGCGACCATCTTCATGGGCCAGGTGGAGGGACCGATCTTCATCCGCGCCTATCTGGCCCACCTGACCCGTTCCGAGCTCTTTCTGCTCCTCACCGTCGGCATGAGCTGTGTCGCCGGTTCGACCGTGGTCGCCTATGCCACCATCCTGCAGGGGGTGCTGCCCAACGCTGCCGCCCACGTGCTCACCGCCTCTCTGATATCGGCCCCGGCCGGGGTGCTGCTGGCCCGCATCCTGGTGCCGCGCGACCCGGCCGCCGAGGCGCCCGAGGCCTATGACCTCGCCGCCGCCAAGACCTACGAGAGCTCCATCGACGCCCTGATGCGCGGCTCGAGCGACGGCCTGCAGATCGTGCTCGCGGTCGGCTCGACCCTGGTGGTGTTCGTGGCCCTGGTGGCCATGGCCGATGGCCTGCTGGGTCTGTTGGGCCCGGTGGCCGGGGCGCCGATTAGCATCGAGCGGGTGCTGGGGTTCGTCTTCTCACCGCTCGCCTTCGCCATCGGCATCCCTTGGCGCGAGGCCCACACCGCCGGCGCGCTTCTGGGCGTCAAGCTGGTGCTGACCGAATTCACCGCCTTCATCGACCTGGCCAAGACCGGCCCCAATCAGCTCTCCGAACGCAGCCGCGTGTTGATGACCTACGCCCTGTGCGGCTTCGCCAACATCGCTTCGGTGGGCATCAACGTCGCTGGCTATTCGATCCTCGTGCCCGAGCGGCGCGGCGAGGTCATGGCCATGGTCTGGAAGGCCTGCTTCGCCGGCTTCCTCGCCACCTGCCTCACCGCCGCGGTGGTCGGCGTCCTGCCGGCGTCGATCTACCCGAAGTGAGGGCGGCCTGTGAAATATTGATCATTGGGAGGCAGTCGGACTCTCCCCCTCTGGGGGAGGGGGACCACGACTGCGCAGCAGAGGCGCGAAGCAGCCAACGGGTGGAGGGGGAAGCTACATCACCGCCGGTGAGCGGCAACTTCCCCCTTCCCCGGCTTCGCCGGTACTTCCCCCAGAGGGGGAAGAGGGCGCACGAGGCGAGCCCATGTTGACGCCGGTTGGTGTCACACCCCTCAGTACGCCTCCCGGCTTTCCAGGTTGGCCTCGACCTCGGCGCGCGTGCGCCAGGCCGGGCGCAGCTCGTGCCTGGCCAGCAGCGGCGCCTGGTCGGCGATGTGCGGTGAGCCAGGTTGCGAGGCGTTGCCGTAGGTCATCAACACCCTGGCGCGCGTCGGCTGGTCGAAGCTAACCACGGCGATGTAGCTGTCGCCGAAATCGGCGTCGCGTCGGCCCTCCTTGAGCGCACCGTCGATAACGTCGAAAACGCCGAGCCGGCCGGGCGCGCCGCTGGCCGGCAGGTCAACGTCGCCCCGGTGGATGCGCATCTCCTGGCCCCAGGGCGCATCAAGCGCACGCCAGGTGGCCAGCACATCCCGCGCCGCCGCGTCGAGCGCCGCCGCCGCCGCCTTGGGATCGGCCAGTCCGTTCGGCGTGCCGAGCGGATCGGACAAGACATATGGTGTGGCGAAGCCGACGCTCTTGTAGCCGTCGGCGGCGCCCGGGCGATCGACCCAATCCAGGAACAGCACGCCCCCGCGGCTGTCGGCGACATAGGTCCGGTCCCAGCGGTCAAGCACCGCCATGGCCTGTTTCGCCAGGTCCGTGCCATAGGCCGCCACCGCCGAGTGCAAATCGGGCAGGATGCGGTCGGCGAGTTCGGAGCGGTCAGACCACTTCATCGCTTCCAGCTCGTCGAGGTCGATCTTCCGCGCCTCGCTCAACATGCGGATGCCCCGCGCCATGCGCAGGCTCACCGCGTGCGAGGCTATCTCGCTGGTCCAGGGTTTCGGATCGAGCGTCGCCGGCCAGGCGGCGTTCCACGGCGGGTCGTTGGAGTTCTGGGCCGTCCCCCCGGCCGGATCGGTCGCCTTCGGCAGTTCGTCGTAGGACAAATAGGACGTCCACAGCGTCGCCGACGTATCGCCGGGAACCAGATCGGACCAGAAGGCCGGGTCATGGCCGCTCTTCTTCGGCACCAGGCCGTTGAACAGGTACTGGATGTGGCCGTCGCGGTCGGCGTAGAGCACGTTGTAGCTCGGCACCTGCTGCAGCCGTTGGGCCTGCTGGTAGCCGGCGAAATCGTGGGCGGTGGCCATCCGCCAGTACTGGTAGAGCGCCCGCGGCCGATCGAGCCCGGCCACGCGCATGGCGATCGGCGTCTGCGCGTCGCCGGCGATCAGTGGTCCGTGCACGGTCGAGCGCACCGTCACGGTCTCGGTGGTGAGCGAGCCGTCGGCCTGCCGCACCTTGATCGTGCGTGTGACGGCGTCGAATGGCCGCGCCTTGCCGTCGAACAGATAGCCGTCTGGCGTCGATGTTATCCGGTAGAGGGTGACATTGCCCGGATCGTCCACCGTCTGGGTGAAGCCGAGATAGTCGCTGAACACGAAGCGCAGAACCGGCAGGCCGACCTGAGAGGCGCCATAGAGATCGATCCCGGGGGCGTGCAGCTGGATCTCGTAATAGGTCGGCCAGTCCGTGCGCCAGAACAGATGCGGGTTCATCAGCAGCATGGCGTGGCCGGATTTCGATCGCGCCGGGGCGATGGCCCAGCCGTTGCTGCCCGCCGGCTCGCGGGCTGGTGCGAGCTTCGCGGCCTTGTCCGCAACCGAGGGCGGGGCCAGGTAGACGAACTGCAACAGCTTCTCGGCATAGGCCACCACGTCGAGCGCGCTGACCGGCAGCACCTGCTTGGCTTCGGCCGACAGGACCTCGGGGTGGGCCGTCGCATAGGCGTTGATCCCGTCGGCGAAAGCCTCGAGGTCGGCGCGGAACGCCGGTGGCTGGGCGGCGAGCCAGCGTCGGGCCCGCGGTTCGACGTCGTTCACCGCCATCCAGCGGTCGTTGTCGATCTCCGAGGCGCCCCAGATCTCCGCCGCCCGGCCGCGGCCCTCGGCGTAGAGCTTCAGCAGCAGGTTGCCGTGGCTCCGGGTCTGGGCCCAGCCGTAGCCGCGGAAGAGGTCGGCTTCGCTCTTCGCGTAGACGTGGGCGACGCCGTAGCGGTCCCAGAGGATCTCGCCGTGGTCCGCGGCTCGCGACGCCGCCGGAACCAGGCAGGCGCCGGCAAGAAGGCCGGCGATCCAGCTACGCATCAGGGTCGCCGAACCTTCTTGAGGATCGCCGACCAGGTCAGCGCTGTGCGGCCGTCGGCGGTGATCGTCCCACGGCAGAAGACCAGCGAGCCGCCCGCCCGCGTCACTTCGCCTAGGCACTCCACCCGCTCGCCCTCGAACGCCGCGCCCACGAAATCGCTGTTCATCTGAGCGGTGACCGCCGACCCGTCGCCCAGGTGTTCGGAAGCAATCGAAAAGACCGCGTAGTCGGCGAAGGTCATCAGGCAGCCGCCGTGCATGGCGCCGTGGCCGTTCATGTGCTTCCGCTCGGCGCGGAAGGCGCAGACCTTGCCGCCGCCCTCCAGGACACGCGTGTAGAACGGTCCGGCATGGATTTCGAACGGGTCGCTGCTCCAGACGCGCCAGCCGGCCCACTCGCCCTCCTCGATCAGCCGCGGCGTCGGGTCGAATTCGGCGCTGTCCATGGTCCCTCCATTTGCGAGGCCGGATATAGGCCCTAGGCTGCGCTCAAGGACAAGGAGACGCCCATGGCCCTCGACGCCGACACCCGCGAGCAACTGCTCGATGCCGTCCGCCGCTTTGTCGCCGAGCGGCTGCGCCCGATAGAGGCCGAAGTGGCTGAGAAGGACGCCATTCCGGCCGAGGTGCTGGCCGAGATGCGAGCCCTGGGCCTCTACGGCCTGTCGATCCCCGAAGCCTATGGCGGCCTCGATCTCTCGATGGAGGACGAATGCCTGGTGGCGATCGAGCTCGGCCATGCCAGCCCGGCCTTCCGCTCTGCCATTGGCACCAACGTCGGCATTGGCAGCCAGGGCCTGGTGATGTTCGGCGACGATGCCCAGAAAGAGAGGTGGCTGCCGGGAATCGCGGCCGGCGAGACGGTCACCTCCTTCGCCCTCACTGAGCCGGAGGCCGGCTCGGACAGCGCCTCGGTGCGGACCACTGCCCGGCGTGAGGGCGACCACTACGTGCTCGACGGGACGAAGCGGTTCATCACCAACGCCAACCGCGCCCAGCTTTTCACCGTTATGGCCCGCACCGATCCCGCGGTGAAGGGCGGCGCCGGCGTCTCGGCCTTTCTCGTGCCGCGCGACCTGCCCGGCCTCACCGTTGGCAAGCCCGAGAAGAAGATGGGTCAGCAGGGTGCGCACATCTGCGACGTGATCTTCGACGGTGTGCGCGTCCCGGCCGAGAACCGCCTGGGCGCGGAGGGCGAGGGCTTCAAGGTGGCCATGCAGGTGTTGGACCGCGGCCGCCTGCACATCTCGGCCGTGTGCGTCGGCGTGGCCGAGCGGCTGATCGCCGATACGGTCGCCTACGCCGCCGAGCGCAAGCAGTTCGGCCAGGCCATCGCCTCATTCCAGCTGATCCAGGGGATGATCGCCGACTGCAAGACCGAGGCGCTGGCGGCGCGGGCCCTGACGCTGGAGACCGCCCGCAAGCGCGACGCCGGAGCCAACGTTACTCTTGAGGCCGCGGCGGCCAAGTACTTCGCTTCGGAGATGGTGGGGAGGGTGGCTGACAAGGCGGTGCAGATCTTCGGCGGCGCCGGCTACGTCGCCGACCACGGCATCGAGCGCCTCTACCGCGACGTGCGCATCTTCCGCATCTACGAAGGCACAAGCCAGATCCAGCAGATCGTCATCGCCAGGGAAACGATGAAGCGCGGCGGGTAGAGAGAAAGCCCTCTCCCTCAAGGGAGAGGGAGGGGCCCACGCGGAGCGTGGGAGGGTGAGGGTTACGGCGCCT
>Ga0302311_10001786_pt1 | contig 24946 bp, 19 predicted proteins | sample III_Palsa_N1_3_FD_200449 | JGI IMG/M metagenome (GOLD analysis project Ga0302311, IMG submission 200449) | Peat permafrost microbial communities from Stordalen Mire near Abisko, Sweden - III_Palsa_N1_3 | ecosystem: Environmental > Terrestrial > Soil > Palsa > Peat permafrost | place: Sweden... | reverse complement strand
CAGCGACATGGCGAGGTTTCTCGCCTGCTGGGTGGTCCACTGGGCGGTGGGGTGCGCGGTGATGCCCGCAAGGTGGACGCGGCGGGTGTTGTGTTCGATGAAGATGAGCGCGTAGAGGCGTTTGAGGGTGACCGTGCAGTCGATGTGCAGGAAGTCGGCGGCGATGATGGTGCGGGCCTGGGTGTTGAGGAACTGACGCCAGGTCGGACCGGAGCGAGGATGGGGAACGGCACAGAACGATCGTCCCAGGTATCGCAGGTGGAGGCTGGTGCGATCGGAGAATCTGCAGGTCAGGACCGGAGTCGTGTTTTCGAGCGGTACAGGGCGTCCTTGGGTGACCTGGACGAGGAGGAGAAGGAGCGCCTGATCGTCAACGGGCTGCTGACATCGGCACTGGGACGAGCCGAGTACCGGAACCTGATGGGCATCCTCGCTCGGTTGGATCAAGCCCGCTGCTCCGTACACATCCCAGAACATCATGGCGAGTAGCAACCGAAGTTGCTTGGGGACGTTCCTTGCCTGTGCGAGGCGGTGCGGAGCAGACGTTGGGCGGCCTGTTCACGGGACGAGGTCGGTGAGGGGTTCGGTGCCGTTGACGAAGGCCAGGGCGAGGTCGGACATGCGCTGCTGATGGCTGCGGGCGTAGCCGCGGAGGGCGGTGAATGCCTGTTCCATGTCGATGTCGAGGCGTTCGGCGAGTTTGCCCTTGGCCTGCTCGATCAGTACCCGGCTGTTCAGGGCGGTCTGCAGTTGCTCGTTGAGCAGGGTGCTGGCTTCGGTGGAGCGTTGTTGCAGCAGGCTGATGGTGGCGACGTCGGCCAGGGCCTGGCCGAGCGGGACGGCGGCCGGGTCGGACAGTCCGGGGCCGCTGGAGAAGAGGTTCAGGGCGCCGACGACGTCGTCGCGCAGCCGCATCGGCAGGGCCTGGACGGCGGTGAATCCGGTGCGCTGGGCCTGGGCGACGAAGCGGGGCCAGCGTCCGGCCTGCGTGCTCAGGTCGCGGACGGTGACTGCGGTACCGGTGTGGAAGCACTCCAGGCAGGGGCCCTCGTCGTTCTGGAGCTGGAACAGTTCCAGCAGGCGGGCTTCTTCGCTTGAGGCGGCCATGACCCTCAGCTCGCCGTTGCGGTCCGCGAGCAGGACGCCGGCCGCGCTCACGCCCAGGACCGCCACGCAGCGGTCGGTCAGCAGGCGGAGGAAGTCGATGAGATCGAAGTCGGCGACGAGGTTGTCGGCCAGTTCGACGAAGGTTTTGGCGAGCAGTTGGTCATCCATGGCGGTCACCCTTGTTCGAGAATAGCCCCGCTCGCCGAGAGGGGGAATGTGTGCTGTGTTCCGACGTCGGTCGCGGTCTCGTAGTCAGGGCGGGTCGCCGATCGTGCCCAGTAGCGGATCGGTTTGGGGGTCCGGGGGGAACCGTAGGCGGCGGTTGACCACGTCGGCGGCGACTTCGGACAGGCGGCGGTCCTGGGCGTAGGCGTATGCGCGCAGTCGGATGAACGCCTCTTCGATACCGACGCCGATCTGTCCGGTCAGCATGCCGGTGGCCTGGTCGATCTCCGCGCGGTAGCCGCCCAGACCCCCGTCCAACCCGGCCGCGATGCCCTCGCGCTCCGCCGCTCGGGTGTTCAGTAGGACCAGGGTCGCGCAGTCGGCGAACGCCATCGCCTCGGCCAGCTCCGAAGCGCTGAGCACCAGCGGCAGCTGGGAGTACAGGTCCAGTACGCCGGGCCTGATCGCGCCGATCTGTAGCGGGAGCGCGTAGACCGCCCGGGCGCCGGCTTCCACCGCGGCTGGTGCGAACACCGGCCACCGGCCTTGGGCTTCGTCGGTGCTCAGGTCGGGTGCCCCCACAGTGGATCCGCGGGCGAAGGCGTCCACGCAGGGGCCCTCGCCCAGCGTCAACTGCAGCTCCAGCAGCTCCTCGCTGGCTGCGTCGGTGCTGCACAGCGGGTAGCTGGCCATGGTCGGTGACATCGCCGATACCCCGGCGCCGCCGATGGGCAGAGCCGCTGCCACACTGGCGCAGACGTCGATCAGGCTGAGCGGTCCACCTCGGCGGGCGGCCTCCTCGGCGACGAGCACCGCGATCCGCGCCGCCCGGTTGCCGGACATGACGTACTCCCTCGGTCGCAGTGAAGGGCGGCTTTCATGATGGGCAGCATGCTGGTCGCAGCGGTATTGCCTCGGGCATCATGACAGGAATGGCCGGGATCAGGCCCGCGGCGCGAAGGACCTGTAGCGTGCGCACACTGGTGCAGACCAGAGTGAGACAGCCACCACGATCCCGGGCCCGGCGCCAGGCCCGGGCTATTTGGCCAAGGCCGCTGCAGTCGATGAAGGTCACGTCGGTGAGGTCCACCAGCACATGCGGATGCGTCGCGGCGGTGGCTGCTTCCAGGAGTGAGGCGACCAGGTGCACCGTCGCGATGTCGATCTCTCCGTGGAACGTTACCGTGGTGCGGTCAGCGGTGGTCCTTGCGCGGGCGTCTCCGTGTGCAGGGTGGAGAGGGGCTGCTTGAAGCGGTGGAGCGAGCCGCATATTCGTCGGGTCGTTCTGGACGAGATGCAGCCGGGGCCGTGCGCTGTCTCCTGGTTCGATCACCGGGTCACCACCCTCGAACGGCGCAGTACGCCCTGCTGCCGGAGCCCGGCATGGGGTTGGCTGCGAGGCAGTCGCTTGCTGCCACCGGGGTCCGGGGTGGTGTGCCACCAGCTTAGACGTCCAACTTGCCTGCGGGGAGGGAAAAAGCGATCCGTCCCGAGGGGCTTGCGCTGGCGGGTACCGTAGCGGCGGTTCGCGGACCGGACTATCGTTGGTGTTCCGACGTCCCGGACCCCGACGTGCGTCCAGTCCAGCATCATGTTGGGCCCAATTGCAGCGGGGACCGGTCATGGATGAAGTGATCCGGACGGCACCGTCACCTTCGAGAGCGCATAGCGCCCAAGAGCCAAGCGCGCCTCTCGCTCCAGCCGCACCTGCCGTGAGTCTCCCCGGCCATGCGTCCGTGGGCCTTTCTGCTTTGGAGCCCAGGGAGCGGGAACTGCGGAGGCGACGGCAACTGATCGTCACCTGGTGTGATCGTCACTTGGCGGCCGTCCACGCGCTGGCCACGTTGATGACGGACCAGCCGGCCGTCGTCGCGGAGGCCATGGCCGAGGTACTGGCTGCGCCGGACGAAGCCTGCATCGCTAGCGCTCGGCCTTGGCACAAGCACGGTGATCACGGGCTCCCGTCGAGGCAGTGCCCGGCTGACGCCGCACCGCTGGACCGGCTGGAGCTCGCCCTCTACCTTCTGGGCGACCGCACGTGCGTTGCAGTGGCCCGCGCACTTGGGTTGCCCGAACATGTTGTCACCGCGCGGCTGCTTGGGGAACTGGGGGTTCTGTTGGCGCCGTGCGACAGCCTGGCGACGATACCGGCCCTTGGCCGCTGACGGTGTGCTGGTGGATCAGCGCCGTTCTCGGGCATGCTCCGAAGCGTCCCGCTGTCGTGCGCAACGTTGTCGGGGGAGCACTGGCCATGGCGGTCACCTACGGTGTCGGTTCCCTGCTCGGCGCCGTGGGAGTCTGAGCACCCTGCTCCACGGAAGCTCTGGTGCTGGGCTTGTGCCATCGAGGTCCGGGGCGGCGATCCTTGGCGCAGCCCTGATCCCCGGCCTTAAGGCCGCAGGCCAGGGCTTGTTTATTGGGTCCTGCGGCGGTGTCGTCGCGTTGACAGGCATCCTGCCCGGGAGTTGACTGAAAGCACGGCGTTGGGTACGCCGCTCGGAAGCCTCCGGGTGTAGCGCCCGCGTTCCGTTTCGCCTGGACCCCGCGGAACTCAGGGAATTCCCCTGTGACCGTCTGAAGGGTCGGCCATGCCATTTTCCAGACCGCCCGCCCGCCTAGACACAGCCGCCAGGCCGACGTCCGTGCACGACCCGCTACGCAGCGCCGGCCGCCGTCAGGTGCCCGCGCTGAGGCGCCACGGACCCATTACCAGGGCAGCAGCGGGGTCCGTCGCGGGCGATGACTGTGCCCAATCCACCCGCAAGCTGGACCGAGGCACATCATGGCTGTCCTGATCGTCGTCATTATCGCTGTTCTCGCTGTCGCCCTGATAGGCGCTGCGATGTCACTGAAGGTGGTGCGGCAGTACGAGCGAGGGGTGCTGTTCCGCCTGGGGCGGGTCCGCGGCGCGCGGGAGCCCGGACTGCGGGTGATCGTCCCGTTCGTCGACGTACTGCACCGTGTGTCGTTGCGGATCGTGACCATGCCCATCCAGTCGCAGGGCATCATCACCCGCGACAACGTCAGCGTGGACGTCTCGGCGGTGGCGTACTTCCGGATCGTGGACGCGGTGAAGTCCGTCGTCGCGATCGAGAACGTCCAAGCCGCGATCGACCAGATCGCCCAGACCACGCTGCGGAAGGTCGTCGGTCAGCACACGCTGGACGAGACCCTGTCCGAGACCGACACCATCAACAAGGACATCCGGGAGATCCTCGATGTCTCCACAGTCGAGTGGGGTGTCCAGGTGACGCTGGTGGAGCTGAAGGACATTCAGCTGCCGGACAGCATGAAGCGGGCGATGGCCCGTCAGGCCGAGGCCGAGCGGGAGAAGAGGGCGAAGATCATCAACGCGGAGGGCGAGTCCATGGCCGCCGCCGCGCTGGGCGACGCCTCCGACACCATGATGGCCCACCCGCTGGCGCTTCAACTGCGGAACCTGCAGAGCCTGGTGGAGATCGGCGTCGACAAGAACACCACCGTCGTCTTCCCGGCCCCGCTGATGAGCACCATCGGCGAACTCGGCTCCTTCCTCGCCCGCGAAGCCGCCGCCTCCACCCCGCTAGCCGCACCCGCGGCACCTGGGAAGGCACCCTCACCCACCATCACCGAGCCCTCGCTGCGCAAGGTGACGAAGGAAGAGATCCCGGTCGTCCCGGTCAATGGCGGACCCCTCGTAAAAAACAGCTAGAGAAAGCCGTGCTCGGGCGCTCGCAACAGCGCCCGCAGCCAGCCCCGCTGACGCTGATTCTGATCAGATGCGAGGAGCACCCCCGTGAGCACGACCGCTCGAAACGACGACACAGGTGCACCGCCGCAATCAGGTCCGCCGCCGTTGGAGGGCCGACCCGAGGATCCGGGCAAGGCCGTGAACAAGGGGATGTTCGGGCTGCCGACGGCCACCGCACTGGTGATCGGCTCGGTGATCGGCACCGGAGTGTTCGCGCTGCCGACCGCACTGGCGCCCTATGGGCCCATCAGCCTGGTGGCGTTCGTGCTGGTCACCATCGGTGCACTGGCGCTGGCGTTCACCTTCGGCGCGCTGTCCAAGCGGGTCCCCGGTTCGGGCGGCCCCTATGTCTACGCGCGGGACGCCTTCGGTGACTTCGGGGGATTCCTGAACGCCTGGTCGTACTGGATCACCGCGTGGGCGGGCAACGCCGCGATCGTGGTGGCCTGGGTCGGCTACGTGGAGGTGTTCTGGAACACCGGCCACACCAAGCTCTGGTCGATCGTGATCGCCATGTTCGGCCTGTGGATCCCGGCGGTCATCAACCTCTCCGGGGTGCGGAACATGGCCGTCACCCAGATCGTCACCACGATACTGAAGTTCATCCCGCTGCTGTTCATGGCCACAGTCGGCCTGCTGTTCATCAAGTCGGCGAACTTCGGTGCCTTCAACGCCAGCGGTACTTCCATGGGGTCGGCGATCTCGGCGGCTGCGGCGATCGCGCTGTTCAGCTACATCGGTATCGAGACCGCGTCGGTGGCCGCCGGCCGCGTCCGCAATCCGAAGCGCAACGTCGCCCGGGCCACCGTGCTGGGCACCATCGGCTGCGCGGTCGTCTACATCCTGGGCACCCTCACCGTCTTCGGTACCGTCTCCAATGCGGCCCTGCAGAAGTCGACCGCGCCGTTCACCGACTCGGCGAACGCCATCTTCGGCGGCCAGTGGGCCGGAAAGGCGGTGGCGGTCGCCGCCATCGTCTCCGGCCTGGGCGCGCTCATTGGCTGGACCCTGGTCGTCGGGGAGATGCCGATGGCCGCCGCCAAGGACAAGCTCTTCCCCTCCGCGTTCGCCCGCACCCGCCGGGGTATCCCGGTCTTCGGCATCGTCAGCTCCACGTTGCTGGCCTCGGTGCTGACCGCCGTCAGCTACACCCGGTTCCAGCGGGTCTTCACCACCCTGGTGCTGCTGTCCGTGGTCACCGTCGTCATCCCGTACCTGTTCAGCGCCGGCGCGCAGCTGTACTGGCTGCTGATCCGGGGCCGGGCGACCAACTGGCCGCACCTGGTCCGCGACTGCGGGGTCTCCGGTGTAGCGCTGGCGTTCTCCTTCTGGTCCCTGGCCGGCAGCGGCTACCAGGCCGTCTACTACGGCCTGTTCTGCATCCTGCTGGGCCTGCCGGTCTACATCTGGCTCAAAGTCGGACGCAAGGAGTACGGCGAAAGCCTGGTCATCCCCGCCGACGACATACCGGTCGTGCACCCAAATATCACCCCCAGGGACGTTGCGGCAGCGGATACCGACGAGGCCGACAGTCCGGTGGAAGAGACGCCATGAGCCCACACTCGTCCTCCTCGACCCGCAATGCTCCGGTCAGCCTTTCCACCAGCCCCGTGAAGGAGTCCCAGATGAGCCGCACCCTTGGTGTGCATTCCGAAGTCGGACAGTTGCGCGAGGCGATCGTGCACCGCCCCGGTCTGGAGCTGAACCGGCTCACCCCGGGCAACTGTGACGAGCTGTTGTTCGACGATGTGCTGTGGGCCGCCAAGGCCCGCGAGGAGCACGACGTCTTCGCCCAGGTGCTGCGCGACCGGGGTGTGGCCGTGCACTACGCCGACGTGCTGCTCGCCGAGATCCTGCAACAGCCGCAGGCACGGGCGTTCGTGCTGGACCGGCTGTGCACCCCTGAACTGGTCGGGCCGACCCTGGCCGGACCGCTGCGCGACCTGGCCGACGACGCTGACCCGGCGACCCTGGCCGAGCTGCTGATCGGCGGAGTAACGAGGGCGGACCTTTCGCCGCTTCGGGTGCGGGGCCTGCGCTGGCAGACCCTGGAGCCGGAGGACTTCGTCCTGGCGCCGCTGCCCAACACCCTGTTCCAGCGTGACAACTCCGCCTGGGTCTACGGGGGCGTCACGATCAACCCGATGGCCAAGTCGGCGCGTCAGCGCGAGTCCCTGCACAGCCGCGCCGTGTACGGGTTCCACCCGCTGTTCACCGGGGCCAACTTCCCGGTCTACTACGGCGACGACGACGCCAACCACCAGCCGGCCACGCTGGAGGGCGGCGACATCCACGTCCTGGGCCGCGGCGCGGTGCTGATCGGGATGGGGGAGCGGACGACACCCACCGGCGTCGAGATCCTGGCCCGGGCGTTGTTCCGCAGTCACCAGGCCACCACCGTGATCGCGGTGCAACTCCCCAAGTCGCACGCGTTCATGCACCTGGACACGGTGCTCACGATGATCGACACCGACACCTTCGTGCGCTACCCCTACCTCGACCCGAAGGCCATGCGGACCTGGGTGGTCACCCCCGCCGACCCCGCGGAGACGGTCGAGCACGACACCGGCGCCCTGCACGTCGAGCAGCGCGACGACCTCTTCGCCACCATCGCCGACGCCCTGGGCCTGGACAAGGTCCGGGTGCTCTCGGCGGACGAGGACGCCCGCGCGGCCCAGCGCGAGCAGTGGGACGACGCCAACAACTTCCTCACCCTGGCCCCCGGCGTCGTCGTCGGCTACGAACGCAACACCGTCACCAACACCATGCTGCGCGACAACGGCATCGAGGTCATCGCCATCCCCGGCAGCGAACTGGGACGCGGACGCGGAGGCGCCCGCTGCATGACCTGCCCCACCCAGCGCGACCCCAGCTGACCCGAACACCGAACCGAGGCCCCACCCATGACCGCTCCGACACCCATGACTGCTCCGACCACCACCACCCGCGACCCGGCCTGCCTGCTCAAGGAACTCGACCTGACCAAGGCCCAGTTCCTGGCGCTGCTGACCCGCGCCACCCACCTCAAGACCGCCAAGGCCGAGAGCACCGAGTCTCCCCGGATGATCGGGCGGAACGTCGCCCTGATCTTCGAGAAGAGCTCGACCCGCACCCGCTGCGCCTTCGAGGTCGCCGCTCACGACCAGGGCGCCCACGTGACGTACCTCGGGCCGGACGGCTCCCACATCGGACGCGAGGAGTCGATCCGCGACACCGCCCGTGTGCTCGGGCGGATGTTCGACGGCATCGAGTTCCGCGGCTTCGACCAGGACACCGTGGAGGAGCTCGCCGACCACGCGGGCGTCCCGGTGTGGAACGGCCTGACCGACTCCTGGCACCCCACCCAGATGCTCGCCGACATCCTCACCATGACCGAGCACCACCCCGGTCCGCTGGAGCAGATCGCCTACTGCTTCCTGGGCGACGGCCGCAACAACGTGGCCCGCTCGCTGCTGGTCACCGGAGCGCTGCTGGGCATGGACGTACGCATCGCCGCGCCCCGCGAGCTGTGGCCCCCTGACGAGGTGATTGCCACCGCCTACCAGCTCGCCACCGACAGCGGCGCCCGCGTGCTGGTGACCGAGGACGTCGACCAGGGCGTCTCCGGCGTGGACTTCGTCTACACCGACGTCTGGGTGAGCATGGGCGAGTCCGACGAGCAGTGGAACACCCGCATCCCGCTGCTGCTGCCCTACCGGGTCACCGAAAAGCTCATGGCCGCCTCGGGCAAGCCGGACACCAAGTTCCTGCACTGCCTGCCGTCGGTCCACGACCGCAGCACCCAGCTCGGCAGGCGCCTGTTCGACCAGCACGGCCTGGACGGCGCGGAGGTCACCGACGAGGTCTTCGAGTCACCGCACTCGCTCGTCTTCGACCAGGCCGAGAACCGGCTGCACACCATCAAGGCCGTCATGGTCGCCGCCCTGGGCAACTGAGATGCGCATCGTGGTTGCCCTTGGGGGCAACGCGCTGCTGCGGCGCGGCGAGAAGCCCGACGCCCGGATCCAGGTCGAACACGTCCAGGCCGCCGCCCTGGCGCTCGCGCCGCTGGCCGCCGAGCACGACCTGATCGTCTGCCACGGCAACGGCCCGCAGGTCGGGATGCTGTCCCTGGAGAGCGAGAACGACCCGGCGCTGACCCGGCCCTACCCACTGGACGCGCTGGTCGCACAGACCCAGGGCATGATCGGCTACTGGCTGGCTCAGTGCCTGCGCAACGCCGGGGTGACCAAGCCGGTCCTGGGCCTGGTCACCCAGACCCTCGTCGACCCCGCCGACCCTGCCTTCAGCGCACCGACGAAGTTCGTCGGCCCCGGCTACAGCCAAGAACAGGCGAAGCAGCTGGCCGACCAGCACGGCTGGACCATCGCCGCCGACGGCGCCCTGCTGCGCAGGGTCGTCCCCTCACCCGCCCCCCAGGGGATCGTCGAACAGGACTCCATCACCCGGCTGCTCGACAGCGGCACGGTGGTGATCTGCGGCGGCGGAGGCGGTGCCCCGGTCACCGCCGACCCGGCCGGCCTTCTGCTCGGTGTGGAGGCGGTCGTCGACAAGGACGCCACCGCTGCTCTGCTCGCGGTCAGTGTCGGCGCTGACCACCTGCTTGTGCTGACCGACGTGGATGCCGTCATGGCGCACTTCGGCACCCCGCAAGCCACCGCGCTGCACCGCCTCGACCTGGACGACCTCGCCCGGCTGAGCTTCCCCGCCGGCTCCATGGGCCCGAAGATCGATGCCTGCCGCCACTTCGTCGGAACCACCGGCCACCCGGCGTCCATCGGCTCGCTGCCGGATGCCGCCGCAGTCCTGGACGGCACCGCTGGAACCACCGTCACCGGATACCGCACGCCCCCCGCGGTCACGCTGCACGACCCCGCCCCGGCCGAGGAACAGATCATCTCCGGAGGCGGCCAGTCGCATCGCCGCGCCGACGCTTCCACCGAGATCCGTGAGGCCCTGACGCTGTCACGGCCGGTTGTGAAGGAGCCCTGAAATGATCACCGAAGCCCGCCCCGCAGGGGTGCTCGCACCCGACCTGCTGAACTCGATGGATGCGTACTGGCGGGCGGCGAACTACCTGTCTGTCGGCCAGTTGTACCTCTACGACAACCCGCTGCTGAAGCGGCCGTTGGAGCTGTCGGACGTCAAGCCGCTGATCGTCGGCCACTGGGGCACGACCCCGGGCCAGAACTTCATCTACGTGCACCTGAACCGGGTGATCAAGAAGTACGACCTGGACGTGTTCTACGTCGCCGGTCCGGGCCACGGCGGCCCGGCGCTGGTGGGCAACACCTACCTGGAAGGCTCCTACAGCGAGGTCTACCCGGACGTCAGCCAGGACGAGGCCGGGATGAAGAAACTGTTCACCCAGTTCTCCTTCCCCGGCGGGATCTCCAGCCACGTGGCACCGACCACACCCGGGTCCATCCACGAGGGCGGCGAACTGGGCTACTCGCTGAGCCACTCCTTCGGCGCCGCGCTCGACAACCCGGACCTGGTAGTGGCCTGCGTGGTCGGCGACGGAGAGGCCGAGACCGGGCCCCTGGCGACGGCCTGGCAGTCCACCAAGTTCCTCAACCCGGTCAGCGACGGCGCGGTACTGCCGATCCTGCACCTGAACGGCTACAAGATCAGCAACCCCACCATCCTTGCCCGGATCCCGGGGGAGGAACTGGAGCAGTTTCTGCGGGGCTGCGGCTGGGAGCCGGTCCTTGTCTCCGGAGACGTTCCCGAGGTGATGCATCAGCTCATGGCTGCCGCCCTGGACACCGCCGTCGAGCGGATCAAGGAGATCCAGGAACACGCCCGCAGCACTGGGGACGCCACCCGCCCGCGCTGGCCGATGGTCGTCCTGCGCTCTCCCAAGGGCTGGACCGGACCGAAGACCGTCGGCGGACTCCAGGTCGAGGGGACGTTCCGCTCGCACCAGGTACCGCTCCTGGTCGACGCCGAGCACCCCGGCCACGTCGCGCAGCTGGAGACGTGGATGCGCAGCTACCGGCCGAACGAGCTGTTCGACCAGGACGGGGCGCTGGTGCCCGAGCTGGCCGCGCTGGCACCGGTGGGCGACCGGCGGATGGGCGCCAATCCGCACACCAACGGGGGAGCGCTACTGCGCGACCTGCGGATGCCCGACTTCCGCCTGCACGCCGTGGACGTCACCGCCCCGGGAGCGGTCGAGGCCCAGGACACCCTCGTCCTCGGCAGCTTCCTGCGCGACGTGACCGCCCTCAACGAGCGGCAGCGCAACTTCCGCCTCTTCGGCCCCGACGAGACCCTGTCCAACTTCCTGGGAGCGGTCTTCGAGGTGACCGGTCGGCAGTGGATGGGCTCGACGCTGCCCGGCGACGAGTTCCTCGCCCCCAGCGGGCGGGTACTGGACTCCATGCTGAGCGAGCACCAGTGCGAAGGCTGGCTGGAGGGCTACCTCCTGACGGGCCGACACGGCGTGTTCAACTGCTACGAGGCGTTCATCCACATCGTCGACTCGATGTTCAACCAGCACGCCAAGTGGCTGAAGGTCACCAAGGCACTGCCCTGGCGGCGCGACATCGCCTCGCTCAACTACCTCCTCACCTCGCACGTCTGGCAGCAGGACCACAACGGCTTCACCCACCAGGACCCCGGCTTCCTGGACCACGTGGCGAACAAGAAGGCCGACGTCGTGCGGGTGTACCTGCCGCCGGACGCCAACACCCTGCTCTCGGTGATGGACCACTGCCTGCGCAGCCGCAACTACGTCAACGTCGTGGTGGCCGGCAAGCGGGCGATGCCGCAGTGGCTGTCGATGGAGGACGCGGTCACGCACTGCACCGAGGGCGCCGGGATCTGGCAGTGGGCCAGCAACGACCAGGGCGCGGAGCCGGACGTGGTCCTGGCCTGCGCCGGCGACACTCCCACCCTGGAGGTACTCGGAGCGGTGTCGATCCTGCGCGAACACCTGCCGGAACTGAAGGTCCGAGTGGTCAACGTGGTGGACCTGATGAAGCTCCAGCCCGAGACCGTGCACCCGCACGGGCTCAGCGACGCCGACTACGACTCGCTGTTCACCAGGGACAAGCACATCATCTTCGCGTTCCACGGCTACCCCTGGCTGATCCACCGCCTCACCTACGCCCGCACCAACCGCAACCTGCACGTACGCGGCTACAACGAGGAGGGCACCATCACCACTGCCTTCGACATGCGCGTGCAGAACCGCCTGGACCGCTTCCACCTGGTCATGGACGTCATCGACCGGGTGCCGCAGATCGGCGCCCGGGGCGACTACCTCAAACAGCAGATGCAGGACAAACTCGTCGAGCACAACCGCTACATCGACATCCACGGCCAGGACCTCCCCGAGATCCGCGACTGGACCTGGAGCGTGGCACCGTGACCACACTTGAACTGACCGCAACGGCCGCGACCCTGCTCAGCGGCGGCAAGGGCCTGCTGGCCATGGACGAGTCCGTCGCCACCTGCTACACGCGCTTCGCCCAGGCCGGGCTACCCCGGACTCCGGAGCTGCGCCACGCCTACCGGGAGTGGCTGGTCACCACGCCCGGCCTGGGCGACTTCATCAGCGGCGCCATCCTGCACGACGAGACCATCCGCCAGCACACCGCCGACGGCACCCCGCTGGTCCAACTACTGGACAAGGCAGGAATCATCGCCGGCATCAAGGTCGACGCCGGCACCCACGACCTGGCGGGCTTCCCGGGCGAGAGCGTCACGGCAGGCCTGGACGGCCTGCGTGAACGCCTCGCCGAATACCGCCGCCTGGGAGCCCGCTTCGCGAAATGGCGCGCGGTGATCACCATCAGCGACAAGCTTCCCACCAGCGGCTGCATCCAGGCCAACGCACACGCACTGGCCCGCTACGCCGCGCTGTGCCAGGAGGCCGGTCTGGTGCCCATGGTCGAACCAGAGGTCCTCATGGAGGGCGACCACACCCTCCAGCGATGCAGCCAGGTCACCGAGGGCGTCCTGCGAACCGTCTTCCACCAGCTCCACGCCCAGCGCGTCGCCCTGGAGGGCCTGATCCTCAAACCCAACATGGTGCTCCCCGGGGCCGCCTGCCCCAAGGACGAAGGGGTGGACGCCGTGGCCGACGCCACCCTCACTGCTCTGCTGCGGACCGTGCCGGCCGCTGTCGCGGGTATCGCGTTCCTGTCCGGCGGCCAGTCCGGGCAGGCGGCATCGGCGCGCCTCAACGCCATGCACACCCGGCCCCGGCCCCGCGTGCCGTGGCCGCTGACGTTCTCCTTCGCCCGCGCCATCCAACAACCCGCCCTGGACATCTGGCACGGCGAGAGCGCCCGGGTCCCGGCCGCTCAGCAGGCCCTGCTCCACCGCGCCCGCTGCGACGCCGCCGCACGCCGGGGCGAGTACACCTCCGCACTGGAGCTGGCCGATCCTTGCACCCGCGAAGGAGCCTCATGACCGCCGACACCACCGTGGAACCTGCGGCACCCGACGCGGCAGCCAAGCCCGAAGTGGGCGACGAGCTCAAGACCCTCCCGCTGGCGGAGGTCGAGAAGAAGCTGTCGACCTCGCCGCAGGGCCTGAGCCAGGCGGAGGCCGACAAGCGGATGGCCCGCTACGGCCCCAACGAGATCGCTGAGACCAAGGCCAATCCGCTGCTGAAGTTCCTCGCGTACTTCTGGGGACCCATCCCGTGGATGATCGAGGCCGCGGTGGTCCTGTCCGCCGTGGTCGGGCACTGGCCGGACTTCTTCATCATCCTGGTCCTGCTGGTCGCCAACGCGGTGGTGGGCTTCTGGGAGGAGCACCAGGCGGGCGACGCGGTCGACGCGCTGAAGGCCAGGCTGGCGATCAAGGCCCGGGTCCGGCGCGACGGTGCCTGGACCACCCCGGCGGCGCGGGAGCTGGTTCCGGGCGATGTGATCCGGGTCCGGCTGGGGGACATCGTGCCGGCCGACGCCCGGCTGCTGTCCGGCGACGAGATCGAGGTGGACCAGTCCGCCTTGACCGGGGAGTCCCTGCCCGCCACCCGCCAACCGGGCGAGGCGGTGTTCTCCGGCTCGATCGTGCGCCGTGGCGAGAGCGACGCCCTGGTGTACGCCACCGGCACCGACACCTACTTCGGGAAGACCGCGCAACTGGTCCAGGACGCCCACACCGTCAGCCACTTCCAGCGCGCGGTCCTGAAGATCGGCAACTACCTGATCGCCCTTGCCGCGGTCCTGGTCTCGGTCATCATCGTGGTTGCGCTGCTGCGCGGCGACCCGCTGTTCACCACGGTCCAGTTCGCCCTGGTGCTGACCGTGGCGGCGATACCGGTCGCCATGCCGACCGTGCTGTCGGTGACCATGGCCGTGGGCGCCCGCCTGCTCGCGAGGAAGCAGGCGATCGTGAGCCGGCTGGTGGCCATCGAGGAACTGGCCGGGGTCGACGTGCTGTGCGCCGACAAGACCGGAACGCTGACCCAGAACACACTCACCCTCGGCGAGGTCTTCAGCGTCGGTGCCGTTCCCGTCGAGCAGATCGTGCTGGACGCCGCGCTGGCCTCGCGGGCCGAGGACGACGATCCCATCGACCTGGCCGTCCTGGGAGGATTGAGCACCAAGGACACTTTGGCGGACTACCACGTCACCCGCTTCCAGCCGTTCGACCCGGTCCACAAGCGCACCGAAGCCACCGTCCAGGCGGCAGACGGCACCACCTTCAAGGTCACCAAAGGCGCACCCCAGGTGATCCTTGCGCTGGCAGCCGACCAGGCGCAGGTGGCTTCCACCGTGCAGGAGGCGGTCAACCGGTTCGCGGCACGCGGCTTCCGCTCGCTGGGAGTGGCCCGCGCCGAAGGCAAGGAACCATGGCGGTTCGTCGGGGTGCTGCCGCTATTCGATCCGCCGCGCGAGGACGCCGCCACCACCATCGCCACCGCCCGCCAGATGGGCGTGACCGTCAAGATGGTGACCGGCGACCAACTCGCGATCGCCCAGGAGACCGCCAAGAAGCTCGGCATGGGTGCCGGTATCCTCGACGCGGCCACTCTGGGCGACATCAAGCAGCCGGTGAACGATGCGGACGCCGCGTCCATCGAGCGGGCCGACGGCTTCGCCCAGGTCTTTCCCGAGCACAAGTTCCACATCGTCGACGTCCTGCAGCAGCGCGGCCACATCGTCGGCATGACCGGTGACGGCGTCAACGACGCCCCGGCACTGAAGAAGGCCGACTGCGGCATCGCGGTCGACGGCGCCACCGACGCGGCCCGCGCGGCGGCGTCCATCGTCCTCACCACGCCCGGCCTGTCGGTGATCATCGACGCGGTCAAGGAGAGCCGCAAGATCTTCCAGCGGATGAACAGCTACGCGATCTACCGCATCGCCGAAACCCTGCGGGTGCTGCTGTTCGTGACCCTGGCCATCCTGGTCTTCAACTTCTACCCGCTGACCGCGGTCATGATCGTCATGCTCGCGCTGCTCAACGACGGCGCGATCCTGTCCATCGCCTACGACAAAGTCCGCTACCGAAACCGGCCCGAAGCCTGGAACATGCGCCTGGTCCTGGGCATCGCCACCGTCCTGGGCCTGGTCGGCCCCATCGCCGCCTTCGGCCTGTTCCTCCTGGGCGACCAGGTCCTGCACCTCGGACACCCCCAGCTGCAGACCCTGATGTACCTGATGCTGTCCGTCGCCGGGCACCTGACGGTCTTCCTCGCCCGCACCCGCGGACCCTTCTGGTCGGTCCGCCCGGCCCGCGTCCTGGTCCTCGCCGTCCTCGGTACACAGACCCTGGCCACTCTCATCGCCGTCTACGGCTTCCTGATGTCCCCGCTGGGATGGGGCTGGGCCCTGCTGGTGTGGGGCTACGCACTCGTCTGGTTCCTGCTCACCGACCGCGTGAAACTCCTCGCCTACCGGATCCTCGACCCGGCGCCCAAGAAAGCCGAGGCATCATGACCCAGCAGACGATCCCCGCACCCCCCGGTGCCGATCACCCCGACGGCGTGCCGCCTGCGCAGGGGCCGCCCGGCCACGCGCCGCCCTCAGCCGATCCCCGCGAGCCTCTGGACGACCTCTTCCGGGACCTCAAGAGCTCGCCCGAGGGCCTGTCGGCCCCCGCGAGGCGGCCCGCCGACTGACCATCTACGGCCCCAACTCCCTTTCGCGCAGCGGGGGACGGCGCTGGCCCGGCGAGCTGGTGCGGCAGATCACCCACCCGCTGGCGCTGGTCCTGGCACTGGCCGCGGTGCTGGCGGCGGTCACCGGATCGCTGAGCCTGGCCGTGGCGATCTTCGTGGTGATCGTCCTGAACGCCGTGTTCGCGTTCCTCCAGGAGATGCAGGCGGAAAAGGCCGTCGATGCCCTGGCGGCATTCCTGCCCGACAAAGCCCGGGTAATCCGCGACGGAACCCAGCAGGAGGTCGCCGCCCGCGAACTGGTCCCCGGCGACCTGATGGTCCTGGAGGAAGGAGAGCGGGTCTGCGCGGACGCCCGCCTGTGCGGCGGCAGCCTGGAGGTCGACCTGTCCGCGCTGACCGGCGAATCGGTCCCGGTCTACCGGGCGGCCGACCTCCTGGACACCGACGGTCCCCTGCTCTACAGCCGCGACATCGCGTTCAGCGGCACGGTCTGCACCGGAGGACAGGCGCGCGCGGTGGTCACCGCCACCGGCATGCTCACCGAACTCGGCCGGGTCGCCGCACTGACCCAGCGCGTCCAACGCGACGAGAGCCCGCTGGAGCACCAGGTCAAACGCGTCGCCTGGCTGATCGCGGTGGTCGGCCTGGGCGTGGTGGTGGCGTTCGTGCCACTGGGACTGGCCGCCGGACTGAAGATCGGCGCGGCGATCAGCTTCGCCGTCGGCCTCCTGGTCGCCAACGTCCCCGAGGGCCTGTTGCCCACCATCACCCTCGCTCTGGCAGTGGGGGTGCGCGACCTGGCCAAGCGCGGCGCTGTCGTCAAACGCCTCTCCGCGGTGGAGACCCTGGGATCCACCACCGTCATCTGCACCGACAAGACCGGCACCCTCACCGAGAACCGGATGAAGGTCACCCGACTGTGGACCCTGGCGGGCAACCTGGACCTCGACGCCGTCCCACCCGGCACAGGCACGCCTGAAAGCGGCCAACCCCCGTCCAGCCTGGCTGCCCTGACCCGTGTCGCCGCGCAGTGCACCACCGCCAACCTGTCCGCCGACCCGAAGACGCCCGCACACGGCGACCCCACCGAGATCGCCCTGCTGCAGATCGCCGAACAACTCGGCCACCCGCTCGACACCGCCGAGCGAGACCAGCAGCGCAGCATCCTGTTCCCCTTTGAACCACGGCTCAAGCTGATGTCGACCGTCGACCAGGCCGACGACGACCCCCAGCGGTGGACCAGCCACACCAAAGGCGCCCCCGAAGAGGTCCTGGCCCTCGCCACCACCGTCCTTGACACCGACGGCGACGGGCCGCTGACCGCCCAGAACCGCACCACGATCGGCAAGGTCGTCGAGGACTACTCCAGCCAGGGATTGCGCGTCCTGGCCATCGCACGCCGCGCATCCACACCCGGCCAGAGCACACCCGCCGACCGCAAGGACGTCGAGCACGACCTGTGCCTGCTCCGCCTGGTGGCCATGCTCGACCCGCCCCGCCCCCACGTTCCCGCCGCCATCGAACAGGCCCACCGCGCCGGCATCCGCATCCACGTGGTCACCGGCGACAACGGCCTGACCGCCGCCGCCATCGCCGCCAAGGTCGGCATCGGCACCGGCCCCAAAGGAACCCGCGTCATCACCAACGCCGACCTGGACACCATCAGCGAAGCCGACCTGGACACCGCCCTGGCATCGGGCCAGGAACTGGTCTTCGCCCGCAGCGCCCCCGAGGTCAAACTCCGCATCGCCGACGCCCTGCACGCCAAGAGCCAGGTCGTCGCCATGACCGGCGACGGCGTCAACGACGCCCCCGCACTGCGCCGCGCCGACATCGGCATCGCCATGGGACGCTCCGGCACCGACGTCGCCCGCGAAGCCGCCACCATGGTGCTCACCGACGACGACTTCGCCACCATCATCGCGGCGATCGAGGCCGGGCGCCGCGTCTACGACAACGTCCGCAAGTTCATCCTCTACATCTTCGCCCACCTGCTGCCCGAGGTCATCCCGTTCCTGGTGTTCCTGGTGTTCGCCCTGTTCGGCGGCCTGGTCCCGCTACCGCTGACGGTCATGCAAATCCTCGCGATCGACCTGGGCACCGACACGCTGCCCGCGCTGACCCTGTCCCGCGAACCCGCCGAGCCCGGGCTGATGGACCGCGCCCCGCGCAAACGCAGCGCCGGAGTCATCGACCGATCCCTGCTCCTGCGGGCCTGGGGCTTCATCGGAGTCATCTCCGCGGTCCTGGTCATGGCCGGCTTCTTCCTCACCCTCGCCCGGGCCGGCTGGCACCCCGGCAACGCCACCGGCCAAGGCGCCCCACTGCACCACGCCTACCTCCAGGCCTCCACCACCGCCTGGCTCGGCATCGTCGCCTGCCAGATCGGCACCGCCTTCGCCGCCCGCACCGACCACGCCTCCCTGCGCACCGTCGGCTTCTTCACCAACCGCGCGCTCCTGGCCGGCATCGGCTTCAGCCTGCTGTTCGCCGCCGTCCTGGTCTACCTCCCCGCCGTTCACTCCCTGTTCGGCACCACCGACCTGAGCCCCGCCGACCTGGCCACCGTCGCCCCCTTCCCCTTCATCGTCTGGGGCGCCGACGAACTACGCCGCGCCCACCGCCGACACAGGACCGCCCGAGCCGACGGCAGCCCCACGCCGGCTTCGACCCGCGCGTAGGAGCCTCCAGATAACCCGCTCGAAGGCAGCGACACCCAGCGGCCCCTACCCGCGCGGCATGCTCCCGGGGATCCCTTTGCAGGCTCGCCGCAGTGGGCGCGGCCGACGTCAGCCGGGGGCGGCCCCGCAGCCTGCCAGGTCCTTGCCCCTGGCCGACACGTATGTCCCCTACGCCAAGGGAATGGGCCGACCGGCCCTACCTCCCGGCCTGACCCGGGCGCAGGATTGACTTGTCAGCACACTATCGAGGTGGAATATGAACACGACGGAGAATCCCCCCGGACGGATCGTTGTGGGGGTTGACGGCTCGGACTCGTCGCAGAAAGCATTGCGCTGGGCCCTCCACCAGGCTCAGCTGACCGGCAGCATTGTGGAGGCCCTGATCACCTGGGAGTACCCCACCTTCAGTGCAGGCAGCGCAAGTCCCGAAGCGTTCTCCTTCGCCGAGAACGCCCAGAAGGTACTGGCGGCGACTGTCAGCGACACCATCGGCGAGCAGCCGCCTGTCGGCATCGGTGAATCTGTGGTGTTCGGCAACGCGCCGCAAGCACTGCTCCACGCCTCCCGGGGAGCTGAACTGTTGGTTCTGGGCAGCCGGGGCCACGGCGGATTCACTGGAGCCCTGCTGGGTTCCGTCAGCCAGCATTGCGTGCAGCACGCGAGCTGCCCGGTGGTGATCGTCCGCGAAGGCGAGCACTGACCAACGCTGTCCGGACCGCTCAGTTGCTACCAGCCCGCACGGTGCTGCGCGACCGTTCGGGCGTCGAGGTGCGCTCCGGCGGACGCTTTCGCCGCGACTCTCCGGCCGTCATCAGCGTCCAGGAAACGCCAGTGGCAGACCCTCTAAGCGGACACTGTCCCAGCCTCCGACGACTTCGCCGGATAGCACCCGCATGGCGATGTCCTCGTGCCCCTCCTCTCCCTTTGGGAGCCGTGACCTGTCAGGTGTGCGGCTACAGGAGTGGTGTCATGAATGGCGCGGCGGTACCGCCGCGCCATTCGATGAGGAAGAGGGTCGCGTCGTCGCTGGTCTTGCCGCCCCTTTCCCGCATCAGCGCGTGGGACAGGCCCCTGACCATCTCCTGCACGCTGCCGCTTGCGCGTGAGACCCGTTCGATCGCCGTGAACAGGCGGTCTTCGCCGAACTGCTCTCCGCCGCTCTCGTGCTCCTCCACTAGGCCGTCGGTGTAGAACAGCACCCGATCGCCAGGCTGCAGTCGTTGGGTACTGATCAGGGGCGTGTCTCCGCCGAAGCCGACCGGCAGCGTCCCCGGGCTCTCCAGCACCTGGTGGACGCGGTTGCCCCGGATCAGCAGCGGTGCGGGATGACCGGCGTTGACGGCGCTCAGGCAGCCGGTGGTGACGTCGAGGGTCATCATCTGGGCGGTGACGAACTGGTCGGGGCCGAACTGCTCGTCGATGGCGGTGTCCATGAAGGCGTAGAGCTCGGCGAGTCCGATGTCGGCGCGGCGGGCGTGCCGGTAGGCGCCCATGGCGACCGTGGCCAGGACGGCCGCGTTCAGGCCGTGTCCCATCGCGTCGATGACGGCCAAGTGCAGGATGTCCCCGTTGAGGGCGTAGTCCAGGCTGTCTCCGGCCACGCCGTAGGCGGGCTCCAGGATGCCGGCCAGGGCCACCTGGGGAGTGGTCATCGTCAACGGCGGAAGCAGGGACCACTGGATCTCGGCGGCCACGCTCATCGGTTCCCGGCGTCGCGTGCGGAAGAACTGGTCCGTGTAGCTGTTCTTGGTGACGATCATCTCGGCCACCAGGCCGGCCAACCGCCGCAGCAGCCGCCGGTCATCGTCGTCGACCCGGTCCAGGGTCAGCGCCAGCACCCCGACCTCGTCGCTGCCGTCCAGCAACGGCAGGAACATCCGCGTGCTCCCCTGTGCCTGCGGCTGCTCGACAGCTGTGGTGCGCAGGAACGCCTCACCGGCGGGGGAGCCGTCGATCGGCACCGGGTCGCCGACAGTCAGGCCGGCCCCGGGCAGGGGGACCAGGACGATCTGCTCGTAGTCCTGGAGCAGGATCGAGACGTCCCGTCCGCCCATCGCGTGCACTTCCTCGGCCACCAGCGGGGCGATGAACTGAGGCGGCATCTCGTGCGCCCGGTCCAGCAACCGCCCCAGCAGCCGCTCCCCGAAACCCTCCGAGCGATCCACTGCTGGTTTGGCGCGCCTGTGCACTGTTCCGGTCATAGGCACCTCGGGAGTAGTGGGTGACGGCTGGGTCGGCCTCGCTGTAGGACTGCCTCAGTTCCGAGGCCGTCTCCTTGCGGGCGGCATTTCAGCATCGCATCGGCTCCCACCGCGCGACACTCGTGTCACGCAGTTGCTACACCGTTCCCGGTTGTCGCGCGTGAAGAAGACCATGATGTACGCGGCATGGACCAGCAGCGCACCACCGAGGAAGGCCGGGACCCCCGCGTGGACCCGGCACCCGACGGCGAACCCGACCGCGGTCATCAGCGCCACCATGCGCGGGCACGGGCGCGGGCCGCCCGACCGGTGTCGGCCGTGCACCCGGCCGGCCCCGGCAGAGCAGGGGACGCGGCGCGGCCCAATCCTGCTGACGACCGGCAGGAGCAGCCGACCGCCTGCTAGTGTCCTGCGCCAGGAATTCGTTCAAGATATGTGGCGAGTCGTTCGAGGATCTCGTCGGCGGTCCTGGTCCAGGTGAAGGGCCGTGGGTTCCCGTTCCAGGTCTTGATCCAGTCCCGGATGTCCTTCTCCAGCGCGCGGACGGACTTGTGGACTCCGCGTCGGAGTTGCTTGTCCGTCAGCAGGCCGAACCACCGCTCGACCTGGTTGAGCCAGGACGAGCTGGTGGGGGTGAAGTGCAGGTGGAACCGCGGGTGAGTGGCCAGCCACTTCTGGATCGCCGGGGTCTTGTGGGTGGCGTAGTTGTCACAGATGAGGTGCACGTCCAGGTCGGCCGGCACTTCCTTGTCCAGCTTGGTGAGGAACTTCTTGAACTCCGTGGCCCGGTGCCGGCGGTGGAGTGAGCCGATGACTTCGCCCGTGCCCACGTCCAGTGCGGCGAACAGCGTGGTGACGCCGTTGCGCAGGTAGTCATGGGTGCGGCGTTCGGGAATTCCGGGCATCATCGGCAGGACCGGGGCCGAGCGGTCCAGCGCCTGGATCTGGCTCTTCTCGTCCACGCACAGGACCAGGGCCCGCTCCGGCGGGTCCAGGTACAGCCCGACCACGTCGCGGACCTTGTCGATGAACTGGGGGTCCTTGCTGAGCTTGAAGGTCTCCACCAGGTGCGGCTTGAGGCCGAACGCCTTCCAGACCCGGCCGACTGTCGATTTCGACAGCCCGCTCTCGGCGGACATGGACGCGCGCGACCAGTGGGTCGCATCCTTGGGAGTCCGCTCCAGCGTGGCGATGACCAGGTCCTCGACCCGGTCCTCGCCGATCTTCCTCGGGGCACCGGGTCGTTGCTCGTCGGCCAGGCCCTCCAGCCGGCTCTCCAGGAAACGCCGCCGCCACTTGCCGACCGTCTGCGGCCAGACGCCCAGCTCGGCAGCCACCACCTGATTCGACTTCCCGTCCGCACAGCCGAGGACGATACGGCAGCGTTGCGCCAGTGCCTGCGAGGACTTGGCCCGCCGCGACCAGCGGACCAACGTCTCGCGCTCATCGTCCGTCAACGTCAGCTCGGCCATCGGCCGCCCCATTCGCGCCACAGACCAAGGCTACACATATACATCGGATTTCAGGCGCAGGACACTAGCGGGCTGCCGGGCCGCCACCCGGCCCGGCAGCACCGCGCCGCGGGCGTTCATCCCATCGAGTGGATCATGGTGGTGGCTGCCGCAGGCCACGCGCCGCCCCTGAAAGGATCTTGATGCTGCGTCGGCCGCGATGGCAGCCGACCCCCTGCCGAAAGGTCCCCGTGAACGCCCTACGCCGCAAGACCGCCCTGCTGCTGGCCGCCCCGGCCCTCGCCGGCTCACTCATGCTCACCACCGCGACCGCCGCCTACGCCGACACCTCCGCGAGCATCACCGGCGTCTCCCTCAACACTGGCAGCTCGATCAACGTCAGCGGCACCTATGCCTGCGACGACTACGCCACCTCGGTCAGCGTCATCATCGAGAACACCACCAACGACGACCAGCTCTTCGGCACCACCAAATACGAAGTACCGCTGTGCAACGGCCAGAACCAGTCCTTCAAGGTCGTCGCCAACCAGCGCAGCTCGGCGGTCAGCTTCAAGCGCGGCGACACCGTCTTGGTCACCGTGTACCTGCCCGACGTCAAGGGCAACGCCCTGGTGCGACAGTCGGACTTCTTTACCCTCTGAGACCCGGCACCGCAGGTGACCGCCACCCCATGCCGACCGGCGGTCCACCGTCTGATCTGACCTCCATCCACCCCTGCACAAAGGAGCAACCTCATGCGCCGCCCCCTGGCCCTCGCTGTCCTGGCCGCCATCGGAGCCGTCGGGATGCTCGCCGGCCCCGCCCAGGCCGACGGCTCGCAGGAACCGCCGTTCACCGTGGGGTCGGCCCCCTACTCCTCCCAGGGCTGCGTCAACGGAGCGCTGTACGAGGGCATCCCCGGCGGCGGACAGTTCATCGGCTGCTACGGCGGACGCGAGGACTACCCCTCCACCTTGAACGTGAAGTACAACCTGTACTGACAGGTTCCGCGCCCGCACCCGTGCCGCAGCTGTCGAGACGTCTGGGTATACCTGAACAAACGCTCCCTTTGAGCAAGGCATGTACCTTCCTGCCAGAAAGAGTTGCTCTGCTCGGGTGGGCAGCGTAAGACGGGCATTTGAGCTGCTCGGGGGCGTGACCACCAGTGGTTACGCCCCCCGGATTGAGGCGGATCGAGCAGGGTTCAGAAGGATGGAAACGGGGGTGTTTGTCCCGGTTCTTCGGCAAAGCAGCAGGTCGGCGCTGTGCTCGGCATGGGTTCAAATCCCCTGGGCTCCACTCATATAAATGCCCTCTGAACTGCTGTTTTACAGAGTCGGAGGGCATTTTTCATGCCCATTGATGGGCACAGCCGTAGTCGGGGGAGCTTCTCCCCTGGCGCTAATAAGAGCTGGTCGGATCAGCTCTTCTGTCGCTTCGTGTCGATCTCGGCGGCCAGGCCCTTGATCAGCTTCCTGATCTCGTCGCGGATCGGACGCACGGCCTCGACGCCCTGTCCGGCTATGTCAAGGCTTTGGCTTGCTTGCCTCTGTCGGAAGAGCGGGGATGGTCCGGGCTCGGATCCACCCGTTCGCGGCGCGTCGTGCGCGATGGCGTGCCCGCAACACGGGCCAGGATGGCTTCACGCGCCGGGGCGGCTGTCAGTCCCGGTCCGAAAGCCGGTGGCCAACGCCTCTTCGGCCGGCTGTCAGGGCCCCCGCGCACGGACTTTGAGCGGGGGGCCTGTGACGATCCGTCTTATAGGCACCGGCCTGGATTCCGCGGATCGTGTAACGAGTCCCTAAGCAGGGCACGGTACAGGGTGGCCTGTGGGCCAGGTGAACTGGGCGACCTGTCCGCCGGTGACGGTGACCCGGGCGAGGGGGCGTGAAGCGCGGTCCCAGACCGTGTAGGTCCCGGCGGTCAGGGAGGGGAAGACGGCGGCGTGCAGGGTCGCTTCGGGGCCGTGTCGTTCCCGTACGGCCACGTGTGTCCTGATCTCTCCGTTGTCTACCGGGCTGAGTTCGATCTCGGTCCCGTTGAGGTCGGGCGGGGTGAGGATGATCAGCGCGCCGATGTCGCCGCCGATGTCGACCAGGACGCTGCCGTCATGGCTTGGGCCGTAGGTCTCCCCGTGGGTGTGCCCGGGGGTGTGGCCGATCGGGGTGGAGGCGTGGTGGGTGGTCACGGCGCGACGGGGGTGTGGTCGTCGCTGGTGCTACCCGTACTGCTGGCTGCACCCGCGGGGGTGGTGGACCGGGCCTGGTACTTGAGGGCGGTGGCACCAGCGAGGGCGGCTGCGGTCGCCAGGACGGTGCCGCCGATGACCTTGGTGGTGTCGGTACCGTGCCGGCTTCCGCCGAGGCCGGTGTCCGGTCCGCCGAGGGGGGTGGTGTTCAGGTCGGGGGCGGGGGTGTTGTCGTCGGGGTTGTAGTAGCCGCCGTGCGGGGTGCCCAGGTAGGGGAAGCAGGGCAGGTAGTGCACGGTGTTGTCGGCGGTGACGTCGGTGTTGCTGGAGGTCA